>OGRU01003121.1_pt1 | contig 10166 bp, 8 predicted proteins | sample 1553541 | NCBI WGS metagenome assembly OGRU01 (sample SAMEA2580068, study PRJEB22360) | human gut metagenome | biome: human gut; feature: human-associated habitat; material: faeces | place: Denmark | collected 2008/2010 | reverse complement strand
GGACGCGCCTCTTCGGCCCACAAGCCCCAGCCCGACAGCCAAGGCCAGCGCCAGCAGCAGCCAACCACCATAAGCTTGGAAGACATCATGCAGCAGCAGAAAACACCGCATGGGCGCAGGAATGTTGGCTTCAAAACCCATGAATTGCCGCGCCAGCATCGGCATCACAACCAGGCTCAATAAAGCGCCGAGCACCAATACCGCCAGCAGCACCACCATGGGATAGATCAACTGCTGCTGAATGCGTTTTTTCAAACGTTCCCGTTCTTCAAGATAGCGATGCACGTCTCCTAAAATCTGCGCCAAGCGTCCCTGTTTTTCGCCAATAGCCAGCCAATGCGCCAGCATTGGGTCCAGCCCTTTTTCCTGCTGCAGCGCTTTGGAAAACGACTTGCCAGACAATACCTGCGTCTCCAGGCGTACAATAAACGCGCGCTGTCGCTCACTCGATTGTTCCCGCGCCATATGATGCAGCGCCTCCAGCAGCGGCACGCCACTGCTCAAAGCCATTGCCAGCTGCCGAAAAAATAACGCCAGCTGGCGAGAAGGCAGCCCTCGCGGGGCAAAAATAGACGGCCATTGCAGGCACAGCATGAAAATTGGATAGATGCCCCCTTCAGCCAGCTGGGCACTGCACGCCGCCGCGTTGCCAGCTTTCTGCCAGGACCATCGCCGTCGGCCGCCAGCATCGATATAATGATAGACAAACCTCGCCATGGCTCAGCCCTCTCTTTCATTCCACACCAGTCCTTTACTGCGTGCGTCCTCGGCCAGACTGATGAAGCCCTGCGCCAGCGCATCTTGACGCAGCACCTGACCGCTGCATCCGTCGGCAATACGCGCCCGCTCCCCAGCCTGCAAATACCAGATTTCCTGCACACCCGTGCGCCCAGCGCGGCCGCTGCCCAGACACGCAGCACACACACGACCTGCCTCATTACAGCCGCTGCCTCCGCACTGCACACATGGCTGTACCAGCAAACGTTGATTGACCACCGCCGTCAACACCGCGCTCAGAAGCAAATTGCTCAAACCAAGATCGCGCAAACGGTCGACGGCTTGTTGGGCATTGTAAGCATGCAGCGTCGCAATCACCAGCTGCCCGCTCAATGCCGCTCGCGCTGCAATGTCCACCGTCTCTTTATCGCGCAGTTCCCCCACCGCAATCACATCGGGATCGCTGCGCAGAATGCCGCGCAAACCAGCCGCAAAGTCAAAGCCGCTGCGTACATTCACCTGCATTTGCTGCACCTCCGGCAGCACCGCTTCGATCGGATCCTCAATGGTGTACACCAGCTGGCCGTTTTCGCTGAGATGTTTCAAGCAAGCATACAACGTCGTGGTCTTGCCACTGTTTGTCGGGCCGGTGATCAAAATCAGCCCCTTATCCTGCGTCAGCGTCGCCAGCAGCTGCGACGCATGTTCCGACGAATACCCCAGTTCCGCCAGCGACGACCGCCGTTGATGCTCCGGTAAGATACGCAGCACCACCTTCTCGCCATCCAGCAGCGGCAGGGTGCCCAGGCGCAGATTGTAATCGGCGCCGCCAGCGTTTAGCAAAATGTGTCCATCCTGCGGCAGGCGATGCTCGGCAATATCCACCTCCGCCAGCAGCTTCAGCTTGTTAATCAAACCATCCGCGGATGCAGCAGGCAGCTCCGCATACGTCTGTAAAGTTCCGTCTATACGAAAAACGACGCGGAAAGCAGCGCCCATCTTGAAAAAATGGACGTCCGTCGCTTCCGCGTCAATGGCATCACCGATTATTTTCCCTATTAAATGATCCACATGGCCCCATTCACTGCGCTGCAGCACCTCCAGAGAATGCCGTCGCTGCATCGACTGTGAGGCCAACTCCGTCGTCGGTCCGCGCAGCAGCAGGGCCGAATGAACCCGCAGCGCGTCCGTCAAAAACAACGGCGTCTCTCCCATCGCTGTTTCATAGGTGCGTCGTTCGGATTCCTGCGGTGGTCGCACGCAAACACAGCAGCCATCCGTCTGAAGCTGGTACACAGCCCAGTTTTCCTGCTCCGTCAAAACTGGCAGCAACCGTTCTTGGCCATCCAGCAAACGATAAGGCAGGCCAAAATAACCGTTCAACACCGGATCAGCCGCTTCTAGCGCCACACCCTGAGCCGCCAGCCAATCTCCTAGTACATCGCGCTCCACCCAGCCCGCATCAGCTGAAACCAATCCCTCAGCCGCCAACAGCGCCACCAACCGTTCATTCACCAGCCCCATAACACACCCTCCCTTCGCGCGTTTCTTCCAATACTATTTTTATTATATCCGGTTGCGCCATCAGCAAGCAATAACCAATTACATAAAATTCGGATTTTTTTGTCGATTGCCCGTTCAAAAAGAATCCAGTCAAAATGTCATACAGAACAACAGCACAAAAAATCAGATGTCCTCGTCTTCATATTCAAAGTTACATAATCTATCCTTATGCACGCCCTTACTATCCATAACGTCAATTTTTTTCAAAACCCAACTTAATGTTTCACACACTTTTGCAATATTAAGCTGTTTGTGTCGTTCATCAGCTTCCATCTCAACAAAATAATCATACTCAACTTGCTCAACGTATTCCTTCGCTAAACGATAAATCTCTGGCTCCGTTCCGTATTCTATTCTGCCACACTTTGGACAATAAAGCTCCAAGCCTGATCCGCCATACTTATTGTATATAACGATCTTCGGCTCTAGTTTTCCTCCACACATTTTACAAACACATCGTTCTGATCGTTCAACAATATTTTTTGGGTTCTTTGCCATTTTATTTTTCCTCCAAATCAGTATTACGCAAAAACTTATATTTTGACTGGTATTTTTCACTGAAATCAAGATTAATAAAAAAATGCTGCTCGGTCCATAGCACTGTTGCCTTTGTTTCTAAAAAATTTGTTAAAATTTCTTCCGAAAAAACATCTTGTAAATCACCTTTAGCAAAAAACGTTCCATTTTTCATCAATGCTGCTTTATTAAAAAAAGGTAGAATTTCTTCTGTGTGATGTGTCACATAAACAATAGATAATACACGCTCTTCTGATAACGTTTCTATCATATGTAAAAATTTTTCACGGGAGAAAACATCCAAACCACTACATGGTTCATCGAGCACTAATACTTCTGGATCACTCATTAAAGCTCTAGCTATAAGAACACACTGTTGCTGCCCTTTTGACAAAGTGTCGTAAGGATATCTGCTTCGTTTTTCCAACCCAAATTTTTTTAATATACTATTAGCTTTTCGTATATCTCCACTAGATGGCTCGTCTTCCTGAAAGCCTAGTGTCCCATATTTTCCTGCCAAAACAATATCTAGAACAATTTCTCTATTTAAGTATTGATCAAAAAACGAGCTGCTCACAAATCCTATTTTTTTTCTTAAATCAATAAAATTTTCTTCATTTACATTTTGACCAAAGATAAAGTTTTTTCCTTCACTTCCAGTTTTATATCCTGCTAAGATACTCAATAGTGTTGTCTTTCCGCAGCCATTCAAACCAAATAATACCCATTTTTCGCCAGGTTGAATGCTCCAATTCAATTCCTTAATAATATATTTTGAACCATTCTTTAAACTCAAATTCTCGACGCTAATTATGTCCATTTGAATTCCTCCTGTTATTAGAAGAAAAGGCAGCATTTTCCATTGCTGCCAAATTCTGATTAAAATAGTTCTCTTTTCTACTTCTATGCTTTAACTGAAGCGTGCATAATAGGCTCTGGTAACTCCGAAATACGCACTAAAAGTAGCTGCTATTCCAGAGTACAGACCCAAACAAATACACCAATTAATTCGACTAAGCGAAAATGAAATACTGAATACCTCAGCAAAAAAATATGGAATCATCCACAAGAAAATAGCCGAAAACAATCCAATCATTAACGCACCAAAAAACAGATTATTTGGTATCCATTTTGCGAGTTTTCGTTTCTTCTTATCTCCCAATTGAATACCTTTTTTTATAATAGTGTTTTTTAAAATCATTCCACTAAAAAATGGACAAATAATCCCACAACCAATTGCCGTCCCCAAGAAATTAAATACCAGATCAGTATTTTCAAACATTTCAACCTTCGCCAAAGTTAAATAAGAAATGATGCCATTAATAAAAGCTGTTGCCAAGCCACAATTTAAAAAAGCATTTTTAATCATCACTTTTGTCAAGGTATCCATATAATAATTCTCCCCCAATAACTCAAGCACGCCTATGAACAATCATAGGCGTGCTTGAATAATATTTTATTCTTCTTCCAAAATCTGGTATATTACGCCGCCTTCAACTTCTTTTGGCATTCTATTACCCACCAAATGACATAAGGTTGGAACAACATCAACATTACGAATTGGACGAGTAATATATTCACCTTTCTTGAGGCCCATACCAGCCCAAATACATAATGCACCTAACGAATACCCTTCATTGGTTACATACTGGAAGCAGTTACCATGTTCAAAGCCATATTCCTTCTTCAATTGGAAGAAAATATCACCACAATGCGGGCCGCCCATACCAATTGTTTCCATTTCTTCTCGTGTCATTGCAAATGCTACAACACGTTCATCTGGATGCTGTGGATCTCGATAACTATATAGATCACTGATAATTTGTTGAACAAGTTTATCATAATCCTCTGGTTCAACAATACCTTCCGGATCTCGCCCCTTCAAGTTAATGTAAATATGCGATGTTCTATGGTTAATTGCGCGTGTTTTTGACCAATCAATCTCATACATCCCTTCAACGCCTGGCATTGGAACAGTTACGGTATAACCCAACTCTTCCATTACACCAGCATTAATCCCAGATAATTCCCCAATACCAGGATTTTCATAACCAGCTGAACGAGGGACAGCGGCATGGTCAGATGTTACGCAAACAACAGTATTTTCATCCAGATTATCCAAGACTGTACCAATATATTTGTCATTAATCATATAGATTTGATCAATGATTTCTCTAAAACGTTTCCAATCTTTATGACGGCCTTCAACAGCTTGTTCCATATAATGATGGTTAACCAAATCAATGCTATGCAGATGGATATAGAACAATTGCCAATCCGGATTACTATCAAACAAATATTGAGTAGCTCTCATGTGCCAGTCATTAACCAAATCAAAAGACTCTAACTCAATCTGATCACCTAATTCAGTATGTCGGTCTACATTTGCGAAATAGCACATTGGGCCAACATTTTCCATCAGCTCATCATGGATTTTTTCTGGATAATAGTAAGTCTTATCGTCACAATCCATTACATGAGAAATATAGAAACGGCCAGCAGAGCCATCCTCTTTCATTTCCATGCCTCTGATATAGTACGCAACGTTAACATCTTCATCGTCAATGCTAAATACATCATAAATTGGTTTTGACCAGGTAGTTAATGTGCATTCACCCAATGGTTTTTCAGTTTTCTTATTCTTATAGATACGAATGTTTTCATAATTGTCACCATAAAACAGCGCGATACGACGCGTTAAGGAATTATTCATTGTGAAAACAACTTCTTTAGCACCTTCAGGTATTTCGAAAGCCCAACCTTCCGCATCTTTAATTGGAACCAGCAGCTTATCGTACTTATCGTCATTGGAAGCTTCTTCCGCAGAAAAACCTTTAATTACTAAACCAGGAGATTCCAATGGCAAATCCCCAAAGTGAGAAGAATTCGCCAACACATCGTCAATGGTCATACCTTCTGTTGCAAGCGTCCCCTCTGATTCGGACGCAAACTTGTCAACCTGATCTTTGTAGACAACGCAGTCACTAGAACTTTGCGATACCGTATGAGGGATTTCTTTTACACCAGTAAATTCGCTATCAAACACAACAACTTTTTGGAATTGTGCCGATGAACGCAAAAATGGAACAACACCAACACCATCCACAAAAATGTTATTACTGCCTTCAACACGGTTAGGCCATGCTTCGCAATAATTCAACATAATGCATTTCTTACCTTCATCTTCAAAGGCTTCCCAGATAAACTCTGACTCAACACGCATCGAATTCCAATTTAACTCAGTAATGCCAAGAGATTTTCCCAAAGTGTGATTCAAAAAGCACGTGACACCATGTGTTCTTGGATAGTTTCCTGTTGCAAGAGAAGCCCAGTTCGGCGGAGTAATTGTTGGTAAAACTCCCATCATATCCAAGGTTTCTCGCGCAACCCCTTGTTCCAATAATTTTTTCATGTTAGGCATTTTGCCCTCATCAATCAATCGTCTTACTACGACTGGATCGGCCCCGTCAAGACCAATCATCATTGCACGTTTCAAGCTCATTTTTGCAACCTCCTATACATTAAAACCATTGCGTTCTTGTTATATTTTTATTATAGAAGGCCAATTGCAATCTGTGAAACAACCACAAATCCGATCTTTTTTTGCTTCACAACTTATGGTTGTGAAGCAAAAAAAGACGATCTGCAGCAATTGGATTCTACCAAATGCTACAGACCGTATAATTTTCACTATAAAATTGCAAAAATCTTTTTTACTTCCTCTAAAAATACTTCTTCCAATGGATTTAACAGATACTCTTTTTTATGGATAAAATACACTTCTACCTTCGGATGATCCTCTAACGAAAGCAATACAAAATCATTGTAAAACGGATCTTTTGCCGCAATTGCTTTTGTTGTAATACCAAAGGCAATTTCATCCATGACAGCTTGACTGATCAATGAAATGTTTGATGAATTTGTAAAGACATCCGTTTGAATCCCATACCGTCGTTCCAAAATATAAGCCGTTCCAGGCGTGCTTCCATATCCAGCATATAAACCATGCAATGCCTGAAGATTGACTACCGTTTTTCCTGCCAAGCGGCTTTTGGGCGATACAAAAATTTGCAATTCATCCTCGTATATTAATTGATACGCTATGTTTTCGTCGTATTCACTCAATAATCCTAAACCGGTATCCCCATCAACAGCTGAAATCAGTCCAATACCTTGAATGGAGCCATCCAATATTTCGGTCAAAACATCAGCCGTTAATTTTTCAGCTATTCGTAATTCAACCTTTTGATGTTTTTTATGATACGACGTCAACAAAGGACTCCCTATCATTGCCGAAACATAAGAAACGATATAAACCAATAGCGAACCTTCTAATGGCGGATTGTATTTATCCGGACGCATCATATAATACAACGAATAGAATTTCTCAACAATTTCATCCGCTTTTTCAACAAATGCCATCCCTTCAGGGGTAAGGGTGACGCCTTTATGAGAACGATTCAACAATTTCACATCAAGCTCCATTTCCAGCTTGTTCATTGCCTTACTAATCGTCTGCTGTGTAACGTACAATTGTTCAGCGGCTGTTGTAATAGAATGCGTCTTCGCTACCATACAAATATATTGCAGTTGTTCAATCGTCATTGAATCACCTCATGCGCTTTAGTAGAAGCCCGGCAAACAAAAAAGTAAGTTGACAATATTCTTATCAACTTACTTTTATTATATATTCCGTTCAGAGAGAATACAACATTATTCTCTTTCCTTTTATTGCTACATAATCAGCCCACAAGCTATCATACTCCATTGGAGCCCCACCAATACAACGATCCCACCAACAATCATACAAATGTGTTGTTTTTTACGAAAGTGGCGCATTGGATTGTAATACACTTGATCTTTCTGTTCATCGTAAACAATCAACATTTTGCGCCCAACGCGCCAATTTTCAACTTCTTTTTTTGGAAAACGGGTTGTACATTGCAAAACCTTGAAGTCTTTTGTAAATTCAACACACACCTCTCGAGCTGCTTCTAATGTTTCACTCTGGCATTCTTTATTTTTGACAATTACGCCCTCTGTATAATAGCCAGGCATTCTATTTTTATCTTCCTGTTTTTGAAAATAAAATGAAAAACTGATGCACAGTATTCCAATTATCATACAAAGTATTCCACTAAAAAAAGCCACGACAACCCCTTCTTCCAAAGAGTCAAATCCGATTTAGCATTCCATTCGCTCGGCTTCTTCTTCGAGTTCTTCCAACGATTTTCCTGCAGAACTTACGCCCCAGATCAAACCAAAAATCGCCGGAATGAAATACCACATCCCATTAACAATATTGATCCCTGGATATCCAAACATTGCATATACCATTGGAACCGTTAATGTTGTAAATGAGGCAACAAGTCTTGCCGAGCCAAATACCATGCCAGTTGCGTTACTTCTAATCTTTGTTGGAAAGCTTTCTGCTAAATAGGTCCACATCATGGTCATTGTGCCACCACCAAAAAGGGAGAATAATACACCCATAACCACTAAAACAGACAATCCCAGGACCATATTTCCGCCATTAATGTAATCAATCAATGGCTGAGTCGCAAACCCTCGAATAAGGCAGATCATCCCCGCAATACATGAGAAAACAATAATCGGAATACGGCGGCCCCCTTTATCAGAAATAGCCGATACCGTTAAATCACCTAATGGTGTTCCAATGACACCTGTCGCTGCCACTAAAAGAACGAGCTGATACTGCATCCCCATATCAACACAAAACGTCGTCCCATAATTGGACATATAGAAAATCCCTAACGTTGCCCCCCAAGCCAACACGATAACGACGATTGTTTGTTTTACAAACGCTTTGCTAAACATGATTTTCAAACTGCCAATCATGCCAATCGTTTTAGGCTGAACACACTTAAAGGCCAAACCACTTAGATCACAAGGCTTACCAGTGCACTCTTCCACTACTTTTTCGGCTTCAGAAATTTTACCTTTCATAACAAGCCATCGAGGTGATTCCTTTAACCATTTGATGCCAATCGGAATTAAAAGAATGCTTATGCCACCAATCATAAAGCACAAGCGCCATGTATGCGCACCGATCCCAACCATTGACGCGCAGAAAAATGCGCCGAAAGGAATCCCTAACGTTCCGGCAGCAATGGACAAAGCTTGATATTTACCACGATTGTGTGATGGCAGCATTTCCGCCATATACACCATTGATACGGTTACCATCCCAATCGTACCAAATCCTATCAAAAACCGACAAATTAAGAAATTAATATAATGACCACTTAGAGCATTTACAATTGATGCAATAGAAAATAATGCCACCAATCCTATCAACGTATTTTTTCTACCAATTTTGGTTGCTATCCACCCACCAAGAAATCCACCTAGGCACATTCCCAAAAAATTTAGTGAATTCATGACAGAAATCTGATCTAAGGTAAACCCTAAATCTTCCATGACGGCTGGCGTGATGTTACCAAACATCTGCATATCCATTTGATCAAAAAAATAACAAATAGCCGCAATCCACAGAAAATGTTTATGAGACTTTCCCAATTTCTCCATTCCGTCAAAGTAATTTTCTCCGCCGGAATTATTTTGCACTTGCGTCATTTTCTCCACTTCCTTTTACATTAAAAATCCCATTTATACCGAAGTCATGCTTCCCCATAGACTTCAATCGATCGATTATATAAATTATATTTTTATAATACCCGTTTTTTTATTTATTGAGAAATCACTTTTTGGCACGTTTCATTTTGGTATCACAACCAACGGCTGTGGTCCACGGTATCCACTATCCTATCCATTAAAATTTTGTCCACTGTCAAATACATCGCAACAACTTCCATCAAAAAAGCACACCCTTTAAGGTGTGCTCATTGTAAAAATATTAAACGTCCTTTGGACAAAATTCACCGCGCAGCAACCGAAAAAGTTGGTTAGCAAGGATATCCAAATTAATGTTTGGTTTACCGCTGCTCTCAATTAATACACCAACGATGGCGCTGGCGTAAAAGGTTACGGCAACATCGATGTCGCTTGGATGCTGAATATTCGGCAGTGTCGGACTATGGCGCATAATTTCTGAGAAAAAGGTTCGCGCCGCGTTGAAGAAAATACGCTCAGCCTCTTCGCGTTTACGTGAATTCATCAGTTGTGTGATAAAACCTGGCTGGTCTTCGAGTGTTGAAACCAACACGCGCATGGCGGCTTCTGGAGAATCTGCCGCTAATGTTTCGTTCAACAGCTCTTCGACACGCTGAGCCATAAGCCATTCAACAACTTCTAAGAGATCTTGAAAATGATAATAAAATGTGTTCCTGCTTATATTACAATAATCTGTAATATGCTTGACAGAGATTTTAGATAATGGTTGTTTCTCC
>OGRU01003119.1_pt1 | contig 10172 bp, 10 predicted proteins | sample 1553541 | NCBI WGS metagenome assembly OGRU01 (sample SAMEA2580068, study PRJEB22360) | human gut metagenome | biome: human gut; feature: human-associated habitat; material: faeces | place: Denmark | collected 2008/2010 | reverse complement strand
TTTTTTTTCAAGCGGAGATTTCAAAAAGTTGTTCTTCTGGTACAGTTTTTTCATTCTTTCCGCTCTGTAGCCTGCCGCTCGTACTGACATATTGCACAGTCCTGCTATCTCGTCTGCAGTGTGCAGATCCAGCGCCCAAAGGACACACGCAGGAGCAAGAAGACGAGCGGCAAATGCGTCTGCTTCGCTCTCTTTGCCCGGTTTTATATCGTAACGCCTGCGGTTTAACTGTGAAACATCAGTGCCGAGATGCCCCAGCAGATAATGCCCGAGCTCATGAGCTATCGTGTATCTTCTGCGCTGTATAGGGTGTCTGTCGTTGACGATTATGCGTATCGTATTGCTGACGCACACAATCCTTCCGCTTTCGTCCTCACGGAGAAGCTTTACGTCGCTGTCGTTGACTATACCTATGCCGTAGTGCGTGCATATTTCACCGAGCGGTGTAGGAGAGTACGAACATTGCATTCTATAAGGCACTTCCAGCAGGTGTTCCTGACAATGTTGTATCGTTTAATTTCCATAGATTTATCACCTCATGTCTATTATGCGACACGAGGTGATTTTTAATCAATGGGATTAGTAATCGTTGTTTTTGGTTTCTGCATTTAACAACTGAGTTACTTTTTCGTTTGGCAATTCAACTGTTCCCGGGGCATCTCCGTCACGAGCCGCTGTATATGCTGTTGTAGTGTCTAACTTCTGACGTTTCTTTGCCGCTTCTGCAAGCTCTTTGATAGCATCGAGAATTATCGCTCTTACATCGTCGGGAAAGCTTGCAAATCGTTCCATAACGCTTTTCTGATCTTCGGGCAATTGTAACATATCAAAAGGGTCAGTTGCAGGCTCACGGCCGAGCAAGTAATCTGTAGTTACATGGTAAAAGTCGGCGATTTTGCATAGTGTTTCATACGAAGGACTGATAGCATCTCGCTCGTATTTTTGATAAGAACTAAGACTTATACCGAGTATTTCCGCTAAATCGTCTTGCGTCAAGCCTCTTGATTTTCGCAACTGCTGTAACTGCTCTTTCACTGTATCACCTCCTTTGGTTATATTATAGCAAAAATAATGCTACTCGTCAACACAAAATTTATTGGCCGAGTGACAAAATAGCAGTAATTGTGCAATTAGCACAAAAGCAAGCGGTAAACTTTGGCTATAAAACAGTAAATTTAATGCTATGAAATTGTTGACTTGTAGTAAAAATGGTGCTATAATAAAAATCACAGAAAGCGAGGTGAGCAAAATGAAGCCGCTGACGATAAACGTTGACACAAGCGCTCTTGACGAGGCAGAAGAAAAAGTGAGCCGCTTACTCTCTTTACTTAAAGAAGCAAAGGAGATCATCGGCTCGCTTAAGGTTGAAGATTAAATCATAAGCTGTCGCTCACAGTACAGTTCGCAACCTTTGTCAAGCATTTCTTGAAAAGTAGAAAACTTTGTGTGGCTTGCAACTTTTGCATTGATTTCATCATCAGGTATTGCTTCAAACTCTTCCTGAGAGAAATCCGCATAGCCAAAATTGTCAAGCATTTCGTCAAGCGTTGCGAAATCAGTATACTGTGACATAAACTCGGAAGTAAACATTTCAGAAAATTTGATTGATGTTTTTTCCGAAAGCTTATCAAGACGTTCTTCAAATTTGGCGATTTCCTTTTGAAACTCGTCGATACCAGTTATCTCAAACATATAATCACCTCCTTTCGAGGTGATTATACCACAGCAAGGAAATAATGTAAAGGAGGTATAAATATGACGAAAAATGATGATGTAAAAATCGCAACCGAGCTCTATGAGAAGCTCCCAGAGCACGAGAAAAAACTTGCCGCCGCACTGATAAATGCGACAGCGGCGCAACTGCTTGCTATATCAATGGCATACGGCGATAAGGTAAAGGACAAGACAGCGTAAGACGCAAGGAAAAAGAGGTACACAATGGCAAGCATTAAGACGCAAGTACGCAACTGGGACTTCTTGCCCGTGATGCTGTCGCAGGAGTACCTTGCAGGGCTTATGGGTATCACGATACCCGAAGTCACAAGGTACTGCAGACTGGGCAAGATACCCGGTGCAAAGAAGGTAGGAAAGTACTGGTTCGTTGAGAAATCGGTACTGAGAAATTATATGGAGGGACAAGCGTAATGAAGAAACAAGTTATCCTGTACATACTCGCAAGAGCAGTACAGGCAATTGTAACGGCTCTTGCGTGCAACATAACAGCTCTGCTGTTTATGGATGTGGCGTTCCAAGAGCGTGGATACCTCGCTGTAGGCGGCGAGATGTTACCCGTTGCAATAGTCGCTGTTGCGGTCTGGTACGGGCTGGGGTGGCTTATGAAGGTATGGTATAGGGATATGATAGGAGGTCACAAGAGATGATGACTAAATTGTTGTTGCAGACATTATTTTGCCACCGCCTTTATCGTTGCTTTATTGTGCCTATAAATTAGATTTAATTTTTTATTTTCAAGCTTTGGAATTATGTCAAAATAAGTATCGCCATCAACAGGATCTTGTATCAGGCTGAATTTAAAAGTTTGCTTACATTTGACATAATTTTGTTGATTAAACAACTTGTCAAGTTTTATCCTCAAACAGTCAGATTCAGTTATCACTAGTTCTGAAGAATTATCTATTTGTATTTCTGCAAACACTGGCTTGTAAATAACCAATTCAGTATTTTTAAAATGTTTTTTTAATCCATCAATTTCAACATTCATTTTTGCTTCTGCCAAATCATGCCTGTCAAAACAAATTGATAAATTTTCGCAATTGGCGACATTTGTATTATAAGAAGTGATTGTTGCTGTCAATCTAGAAGTGAATTTGTCGACAAGTGATTTGTAAAATTGTTCGAATATAAAATTAAAAATTACATCTATTATCGGAAAATATACCATAATGCATAAACCGAAAGACTCTTCTTTAGGCACAAATGGAATAACATCAAATAAATTAAAGCTATTAGTTAGTAACACTCCAAGCACAGATGCAATAATCGGAGAAATGATTTTCAATAATAGCTTCATGTCAGAACAGGTATTCCTCCACAATTTCACAGATCTTTTTGGATTGATTTTCAAAATGTTCAGAATCTATGCCAATTATACCATTTGATTGCAGGAAGAAATTAAGACAAGATGTGTTTTCTTGATATTGGTTTTTTACATATACCCTGAATAAATCAATTGAAGATCTTTCGGAAAGAAATTGAATTTTTTCTAAAAGTAAAGCAAAGTAAGATGAATTGTGCTGCGTTTTCGTTAGGAGCTGATCGATTTCCTTTTCTAATTCTTCGTCTTCCTCTGCCAGTTCTATTTTATAAACAAACAAATTATCATTCAAAACAGATGTCTCAATGATTTTTATCATTATTTCTGTAGTGATAATAACTTGTCTATATCCTTTTGATCTATATTCACGCAAAAAGGAGTAGTATTCTTCATTGTCATCATAACTTATACATGTTATTCTTTCGTTCTGATCTTTTTTAAATCGAAAAAGTTTGGCTTTTTTAAAAGTCATGCAAATACCCTCCTTTATTTGTTGCTCCTTAATAATTTATTATATATGTTCTTTTGACTGTTGTCAATCAGTTTTGCGTATTATATGCTCGCAATTAAGAATTTATTTTATTATCTCCCTCTTTTTGATAGTCGACAGTGCATATCCTGCTTTTTTATTATATGCTTTATCGTGTACTAAAAACAGTACACTTATGCAAAAAAATAGTTAGCCTCATAACTTGACATCCCTTTTGACACCCCCACTATAGTTAATTTTAGTTAATTTCAGTAAAATTCAAGATTTGATAATAATTACTGAAAATACAAGAAAACCGCTTAAGCAATACGCTTAAGCGGTTGTTTCTATGGAGCTTGTGACGGGACTCGAACCTGCGACCTGCTCATTACGAATGAGCTGCACTACCAACTGTGCTACACAAGCATATTTATTCCGATATTCTGATATATTTACACACATTTTCCGTTTTCCGAAAGCATCCGCTTCACAAGTCAAAACATTGCATAATGCACAATTAACACTTGAAAAGAGCGAGGCGATGTGGTAAAATATAAATGGTCATATTTCGGAATACAGTTCCAAAATGACTATATTATTATATCGTATTTTTGATTTGTTGTCAATAGCTTTTTTGACGGAAACGAGGAAAATTTGATAAAAAAAACATCTGTGGCAAGGTGTATCGGTGTAGTTATCGGCGTACTGCTAATTGTTTTTGCGGTATTTCTCGTAGTTACATCAATGCTGTTTTCATTCGGCGGCTCTGCTGCGCCGGATATTTTCGGATATAATGTTTACATAGTGCGTGACAACGATTTCTATCAGCTTAAGGCAGGCACAGCCGCTATAGCGCAGAAGGTGTGGCCCGACGAGGTAAACAACGGAGAGCTTATAATATATAATCGGTATGAAAACGGCGGAGCACAGCTTGCAAAGGTAAATTCCTCCACGCTTAAGGAAGGCGTTATGAGTTTTGATGTTGAAACTCAAGGCGGAGAAAATATCACAATATCACAAAGCCAGCTTGTTGCAAGAGTTAACTATTGCAGTGATTTCTGGGGTGCCGTTATCGGATTTGCAATGTCGCCGTTTGGCGTTATGGCTATCGCCATACTGCCGTGTATCGCAATAGTGGCATTTGAGATAGTGAAGTTCATTATGTCAAAGCGTCCGGTACCGCAGGTGGAAACGGTCAAGTTGCAGGAAGAAGCTCCGGTGTATGTTCCCCCCGAAAGCGAGGAACACAAGCTGCCAAAAGCAAACAAGGCCGAAGCTAAAAAGGCCGCTATGCCGTCTTTATCCGATAACGTAAAAGTGCCGCATAATCGTGTCCCCGACAGCTCTCACGGTAAAACGGATGATTTCACGGAGCATTTGCGCAGTAAAAAGAATATAGCGGCAAGTGCAGATAACATAAAGGACCGAGCGGATTTTTCCTCCGGAGCAAGAAAAAGGATGGAATCGGACAGAGCAGAGCAGCAAAAGGATAAGAAAGCCGAAGCAGAAAATATAAAAAACGAAAAAGCCCTGCCCGAAATGACGGAAAAAACGGGTACGGCTGAAGTAACGCACGGCGGTTCTGAGCCTGATATATCGCTTGTATTCAGAGATGACGAGGACAAGAGATATGATATAGACGATATTCTTGCCGATATAGAAAAACGGCATCATTGACGGGCAGATAAGCAGAAAGAAAAGTAAGAACGAAAGAGAGCACTTACAATGAATAAAAAATCAGATACTGTGAATTCAGAGCTTCGTGACAAGCTGTTCATCGTACTGGCATTAACCGGCTGTATATCGAATATAGCGGGATTTACCGCAAATGCAGTGATATTCGGATTTACCCCGCAGACCTTATTCTGTGCGGCTTGCGCAATTGTAATTATAGTATCGTCAATGGTCGGTTTCTTTACCGGAAGAACCTATGTCGCTACGTTTATAATACTCCTTGTGCTTGGGTTTGTCGAGTTTCCGATGTTGTATATTTCATACGGTGCAAGCACGGCAGTGTATATGCTTGTTGCGGAAATCGGAATTATTACTTTTATGAAGCCGTTGCACAGAGTTATAATGGGGGCGGCGGTGTTCGTTGCAGATATAGCCGCATTTATTGTCAGAAGCAAATTTCCCCATCTGAATATGGCTAATGATAATATGGAGCTTGACACGCTGTTTTCGTTTATAATAGCGTTTATAGGCATAATGGTTGCGGTCGCAATAGTGATAGTACAATTTGAACGTCAGGCAAAACAGCTCAGCGAAATGGGCGAGGAGCTTACGCTTGCTGTAAATACCGATCCGCTGACCGAGATAAGAAACCGCCGTTATCTTATAGAATATCTTGAAAATCAGCTTTCGCAGGACGAGAAAAAGAAACACTGTGCGGTGCTTATAGACCTTGATCTGTTCAAGTCGGTAAACGATACATACGGACACGTTTTCGGTGATAATGTGCTTAAACATTTTGCGTATGCGGTCAAAACAAATATCGGAGAAAATGACCTTATAGCACGATTCGGCGGAGAGGAATTCATGATCCTCTTTGATACGGACAATATCGAAACTGTTATGATGGTTATGAAGCGGATACGCAAAAGCTATTCGGAGTTTTCCGAGAAAGAAAAAGGGAAAGAATTTACTTTCAGCGCAGGCGTGGCTGTGTACGGAAGCGGCAACTCGATAACCGAGATATTCACAACTGCCGACAAGCGACTTTATAAGGCTAAGGCGGCAGGAAGAAATAAGATAATGATAGATTGAGAACTTTGGTACCCTACCGTTTCGTGACGGCAGGGTATTTTACATTTCGTGAACTGCGTGAAGCTGAATATATGCCTGAGGAAATAACAGGAAAATATTAACGTGATATTTTCAAAAAAGATTAATTATATATTAATTTTAAGATTTGATAAGACTATATTGCCATTCTGACTTGACAAAGCATCAAGAAAATTGTATTATAAATTCAGCACATTAAATTGTTACTATATAAAAATAAATGGGAGATATTATGACAGTACCTGTAATAGTAGAAATAATTTTCAGGTTCATACCATCTGCTTTGCTTGTATTCGGATTTATCGAAATCAATCTTACGGCTAAGTATAACAAGTATATTCAGTTTATCGCAATGAATACGGTGTATTTGTTTGCGGGTCTGTTTGGGCAATATATGAGAGAAAAGTACAAGCTTGAATTTTTAGATTTTGTGCTTGCGGTAGCACTGGTTCTTATTTACAGTATATTTTTTCATACCGATGCGGTCGGATACCGTATTTTCATAGGAACGCTGGTCTACCTTTCGCTGATTATATTTGATACCATCACAACTGCTGTAATATTTGTCATATTTCCGGAATTTTCGTTTGACATCGGACACTTAACATATCCCGCACTGCTTTTTGCGGATATTGATCTGATTATATACGGCATTCTGATGTATTTTGAACATTGTATTATCAAAAGAATACATGACAGAAAATCTATCAACAAGCGTGCAGTGATTTTTATGTTTTTTCCGGAAAGCCAGGTGTTGATTTTATGCGTGATAATGAAGCTCATTATGGCTAACACCGATAATGCAACACCGGAAATTATGTATTTCACACTGATTTGCGTTGTAATCTGCGTAATAAGCGACATTCTCTGCTATCGTGGCCTTATCCAGAATTCGCAGCTGTATGAAACGAAAATGAGAAATGAACAGCTTGAATACGAGCGTAGCACGCAGTACCGCTATTACGAAAAAATCAATGAGCTTCAGCACGAGATAATGAAGTACCGCCACGATTTCAACAACGTTCTCACAACGGCGATGAACCTGTACACCTATCCCGATACAGCCGAAAAGGGAAGAGAAATGCTTGATGAGCTGAGCCGTAAAAATCAGAGCAACAAAATGCCGTTCTACTGCGCTAACAATATCGTTAATGCGATTCTGTGGGATAAGTCGAATACCGCTAAAGAATCGGGTGTTACGCTTAACTGTGATGCGAGTCTTAGCAATGACATTTCGGTAGATGACGTTGACCTTTGTTGCTTAATTGTCAATATGCTTGACAATGCGATAAGGGGAGCAAAAGCGGCGGAAAACGATAAGAGCATCGGCATAAAGATAAAAGAGGAGAAGGAGAGAATATATATTTCTGTTTCAAATTATGCCGATATGCCCGACTTTGAAAGCACAGAGAAACTGCCCAGTACAAAGGCAAACAAGAATCACGGCTACGGCACGGAGATAATACGGAACATAGTGCAGAAATATGACGGCGATGTGCTGTTTACCTGTAAGGATAGGAAATTCAGCACGGCTCTTTCGATAAGGAAAGGCGAACGTAAAATAGAAGATATATAAGTTTTAGGGGGAATCAGTATGACGACAGTACCGCTGATAGTGGAAGCAATATTCAGGTTTATTCCATCGGCTTTAGTAGTGTATTTATTTATTGATGTTAATCTGACATCCAGATTCAACAAATACATACAATGGACGTGCGTCAGCCTTTTATATATGGCTGCGGGATTGATAGGACAGTATCTCAGAGAGGCTTACAATATTCAGGTAGTCGATTTTTCACTTGCACTGATATTGGTTACTTGCTACAGCTTATTCTTTCACACGGATTCAGTCGGTTTCCGCATATTTATCGGCTCGTTTTCTTTTCTGTCACAGATACTCGTAGATACAGTTTTTGCCGCAATTATATTTGTTTGTTTTCCGGACTTCAATTACGAAATCGGACACCTTTCGTATCCTGCACTCCTTGCGGCTGATATAGAAATGCTTATATACGGTATATTTCTGTTTGCCGCAACGATGGTTATCAAAAGAGTACGGCTTAAAACCGGTATCAACAAAAAAGCCCTTGTCTTTATGCTGTTTCCTCTGAGTCAGGTTCTGATATTATGCGTTATAATCAAACTGATTATGGCAAATTCGGAGAATGCTACCGCTGAAATTACATATTTCACTCTTGCGTGCGTTGTAATCTGTGTAATAAGCGACATTCTCTGCTATCGTGGCCTTATCCAGAATTCACAGCTGTACGAAACGAAAATGAGAAACGAACAGCTTGAGTACGAGCGTAGCACGCAGTACCGCTATTACGAAAAAATCAACGAGCTTCAGCACGAAATAATGAAGTACCGCCACGATTTCAACAACGTTCTCACAACTGCAATGAACCTCTACACTTTTCCCGATACAGCCGAAAAGGGAAAGGAAATGCTTGATGAGCTGAGCCGTAAAAATCAGAGCAACAAAATGCCGTTCTACTGTGCTAACAATATCGTTAATGCGATTCTGTGGGATAAGTCGAATGCCGCTAAAGAATCGGGCGTGACGCTTAACTGTGATGCGAGCCTTAGTAATGACATTCCGGTAGATGATGTTGATTTATGCTGTCTTATTGTCAATATGCTTGACAATGCGATAAGGGGAGCAAAAGCGGCGGAAAGCGATAAAAGCATCGGAATAAAGATAAAAGAGGAGAACGGGAGAATATATATTTCTGTTTCAAATTATGCCGATATGCCTGACTTTGAAAGCACAGAGAAACTGCCCAGCACAAAGGCAAACAAAAATCACGGCTACGGCACGGAGATAATACGGAATATAGTGCAGAAATATGACGGCGATGTGCTGTTTACCTGTAAGGACAGGAAATTCAGCACGGCTCTTTCGATAAGGAAAGGCGAGCGAGAAGCAGAAGCTATATAAGTTTTAGGGGGAATCAGTATGACGACAGTACCGCTGATAGTGGAACTGTTATTTAGATTTATTCCGTCAACGCTGTTGGTATTCGGATTTATCGAAATCAATCTTACGGCTAAGTATAACAAGTATATTCAGCTGATTTTGGTAAGTGCGGTTTATCTGACGGTTGGGATGTTCGGATATTGGATGAGAGAAAAGTATAATGTAGAAATACTTGATTTTGTAATTGCTGTTATTCTTGTTATCTGTTATAGTCTGTTTTTTCATACGGATTCAACAGGATATAAGGTGTTTATCGGAACTCTTGTTTATCTTTCGCTGATTATATTTGATACCGTTACATCGGTAGTGATTTTTGTGCTTTTCCCGAATCTGAATCTTAAAATGGGGCATGTTACATATCAGTCTTTGCTTGTAGCCGATGTTGACCTTATAATATACGGTATTCTGATGTATCTTGAGTATTGTATAATCAGAGGAGTGCGCAATAAGAAATCTATCAACAAGCGTGCAGTGATTTTTATGCTTTTTCCGACAAGTCAGGTTCTTATATTGAGTGTAATAATAAAGCTCATTATGGCTAACACCGATAATGCAACACCTGAAATTATGTATTTCACACTGATTTGCGTTGTAATCTGTGTAATAAGCGACATTCTCTGCTATCGTGGTCTTATCCAGAATTCACAGCTGTACGAAACGAAAATGAGAAACGAACAGCTTGAATACGAGCGTAGCACGCAGTACCGCTATTACGAAAAAATCAACGAGCTTCAGCACGAAATAATGAAGTACCGCCACGATTTCAACAACGTTCTCACAACTGCAATGAACCTCTACACTTTTCCCGATACAGCCGAAAAGGGAAAGGAAATGCTTGATGAGCTGAGCCGTAAAAATCAGAGCAACAAAATGCCGTTCTACTG
>OGRU01003116.1_pt1 | contig 10178 bp, 10 predicted proteins | sample 1553541 | NCBI WGS metagenome assembly OGRU01 (sample SAMEA2580068, study PRJEB22360) | human gut metagenome | biome: human gut; feature: human-associated habitat; material: faeces | place: Denmark | collected 2008/2010 | reverse complement strand
AATCCTTTATTATTATATATCTGCTTTCTTAAAATAATCTTAAAAGCATATGGGCAGCATAGATTTTTTTTCAGCCGATAAAATCAGCCTTTATGATAGAATAGCCATACGGTTCTATTTTAAGGGAATTATCACTGAATTCACCCACATACGGCTGTAAATTCCTAAATCTCGGAAGAAGAGAATCAAGATCGTTCAGAACTACGCTTTCAGCGCTTCTGTTTACAAAAACGATGTAATCTGTCTCGCCTGCTCTTGTAAAGGCAATTATCCTGTCATCAACAACTGCTTTATCGTTCAGCACGAAATAAGTCTGACCGTCCTTCATGTTCGGGATAGATTTTCTCACACGGCTAAGCTCTGTAACGTACCCGATAAGCTCGTGATCCTCATTTCCCCAAGGATAACAGCGGCGGTTGAAGGGATCTTTATAGCCCTGAAGTCCGGCTTCGTCGCCGTAATAAATGCTCGGAACTCCGGGAAGGAAAAACTGGAGCGCCATCGCTGCTTTCAGTCTGTTTTTGCCAAGAGCATATTCGCTTTCGGTCAGGTATCTTTCCGCCATCCAGTCCTTGCTCTTACCGTCGCAGCTTTCTCCGCCGAGACGATTTATTGCACGCTCGATATCATGAGTAGAAACGAAATTCATCAGCACGTCGATAGTCGGCTTTGGATAATTCTCAACTATCGTCATAACTGAATTAACAAAATGTCTCGGATCGCCGCCCTTGACGAAATTGATTATCGCCTCACGGAAGGGATAATTCATAACAGAATCAAGCTGGTCGCCGAGGAGATAACACCGTTTAACTCCATAGCTTTCCTTGTTGGAAGCGTCCTCCCAGACCTCGCCGTAGATAAACGCGTTTTTTTTCTCTTTTCTGACCGCCTCGTGGAAGCGATCGAGAAATTCATCGGGCAGTTCGTCCGCCACGTCGAGCCGCCAGCCCGACGCGCCGAGCCTGAGCCAGTGCCGCGCAACGCCGTTTTCGCCGGTCAGAAACGCCAGTACGCCCGGGTCTGTCTCATTTAGCTCCGGCAGGATGTCAACGCCCCACCAGCAGGCGTAATCGTCCGGCCAGCAACGAAAATTATACCACGAACGGTAGGGAGAATTTTTGTCGCAATATGCACCCTTGCCGCCGTAGGACGAAAATTTGTCAAAATATCTGCTGTCGGCGCCCGTGTGGCTGAACACGCCGTCGAGCAGAATTTTTATCCCGTGCTCTTCCGCACTCTTGCAGAGAGACTTGAAATCCTCCTCTGTGCCGAGCATCGGGTCGATTTTCATGTAGTCGCCCGTGTCGTATCGGTGGTTCGAGCGCGCGGAGAAAATCGGGTTCAAATATATGCAGGTGACGCCGAGGCTCTCGAGATAGCCGAGCTTCTCTTCGATGCCCTTGAGGTCGCCGCCGAAAAAGTCGTATTTTTCAATTTTTCCGTCGGAGTCGGGCTCCCAGTCGGGCTCTTCGCCCCAGCGGGAGTGATATTCCGCCGCGGGCTTGTTCTCGGGCAGGGAAGTTTTGCCGGAGCGGCAGAACCTGTCCGGGAATATCTGATACATTGTGCCGCCGCGAAGCCACAGGGGCGTATCGCAGTTTTCGCGGCATACGGTCAGCCGCCAGCGCGAGCCCTCGCCGATGACGGCATTTCCATTAGATTCAAGTGATATTTTTTTTGTGCCCCACGGGGTGTCGTATTCAAAATAGTACCAGACTATCCCCGCGCTTTCGGGTGCGGCGGTCTCGAGCCGCCACCATTCCTCGTTTTCGCCCTGCATTCGCTCCCACGAGAAAGAAAAATCTTCTCTCTCGCCGCCGTCCGTCTCAAGAATGAGGCGAACCGCGCTGCACTGCTCCGAGCGGGGCAGAACTATCCTGAAAATCATATCCTCACCCGAGCGCACAGCCGCGCCGGGCGAGAGATGATATTTTTTTCTCGAGTTGTAGGGGATAAAATGCATTTAAATCTGCCTTTATTTCGTGAGGATATATGTGCTGTCGGTGTTTGAAGCCGAGCTCTTCATTTCAATGACTTTCTTCGAGGCGGGGAAGTTGCGCTGGGCGTCCGCCTTGAGGGAGCTGAGATCGACCGCGAAAGCGGAGGCGTTCGCGCTCCAGAGAGAACCGTTGTATATATCGCTGCTGCCGCCCGCAGCCGCTTCGCCCTTCATCGCGCAGATAACGGGAGTGCCGGAGCACGCGGAGACGCAGGAGTTGACGAAATTCACGAGCACGGCATTTCTAGATACCGAGCCCTCGCCGTCAAATGTCGCAACGTTAGAATTTAAGTCGGGGAACTGCACGCCGTCGAGCAGTATTGCATCAACGCCGAGGTTCTTCACTTCCTTGACGACTTCGAGCAGATAGTTCTGAGCCGTCTGCGAATAGGGGTTGAGCCACGGCTTGCCGCCCTTGGAAGCCTCGTTGTCGAGCCAAATCATTTGAGTTTTGTTGTAGTGAACAGCCATGGTGCGGTCAATGCGCGGCATCTGGGTATCTTTGAAGCAGTATATGCGCGCAACGACTTTTATGCCGGACTGCTGAATTTTCTTGACACTCGCGGCGGCGTTCGCCTGAGCCTTTGATGACGGAGCTTTGTCTTTTACAGCCGCTATAGACGAGGGATAGCTGAGATAGCCGGACGCATCTTTGAAGTCGATGACAACGGCGTTCTGACCCGCGCTCTTGAGCGAGGATACGAACTGGTCGAGTCCGCTGCCGCCCGCGAGCAGGGAGACATTGCCGACGCGCGCCTTTATTTCAGCTGAAGTCTGCTGATTATCGGCGGGAGCGGTCGTGTCGTTCTTGCCGCCTTTGTTGTTCTTGTCTTTGTTGCCTTTGTTGTCCTTTTCGGCCTTCTGCGTGGTTTCAATATTCGCGTCGGAGATGCCGAGGAGCGTATCGGTGACGAAAAACGCCGCAGTGAAGACAACAGCCGCGCCGAGAATGCACGCGAGGACTATTCCGACTATCTTATTGCGTCTGCGCTCGGTGTAGCTCTTGCGGCGCTTCGAGCCGCCTGCCGCGTGCTTGCTGAACGCGGTTATGCTCCTGTGAGTGCCGGGAGAAAAATACTTGTCATATTTGCTGCGTTTTGCCATTTTTCATCATCCTCTGTGCCGCGCGGCGGGCATGACATCACCCGTCGGCGTCGGAATTTTTTAATTAATTATGAGAACAGGGAGCTGCCCGAGAAGCCGGAGAACGCGAGCGAGAGCAGCGCGACGTAGACGAACGCCGCCGGAGTGCCGCGGAAGGCTTTGGGCATATCCTGATTCTGCGAGATTATGTGCAGACCCTTGCATATGAGCGTCGCCGCGAGAATGAACGCGAGACCCGCGCCGATGCCGGAGCCGATGCTCTCGGGTAGGGTATAAGCAGCGCTGCGGTTGAGCAGGGGAGTTGCGAGCACAAGGGTGTTGAGCGCCGCCATGCCGAGCGTGCCGAGGAATTTCTCGGTCGCGCCGAGGGCGAGCTTGAGTATGAGTCCGGTTATCAGGAAAACTACGATAAGCACGCCGCTGAACATTGCAAAATGCAGCGCCGAGGGCAAAGTGCTGAGCACCGGTATCATTTCGAGCGCGCGGCAGGCGAGTGCCGTGACGGTCGAGAAAAATGCGATCATCGCCGAGAACATCCAGAGTCTGCGCGGCTTCTTCGCAAGCATAAGAGCTTCGCTAGCCGCGTATCCGCCGTTGAAGACGAGATTCTGAATGAACACCGTGTAGAGTGCTGTGGAGAGCAAATCAAAAAACCAGGTCATGTTCATTTGTCTCCCTCCTTCTTCTCGTCGGAGTCAAAATCCTTTGCTTCGTCGAACAGGCGGTTGAACGCCGAGCCGTAGTCCTTGTCATCTTCGTCTTCGTCGTCTTTGGCGAAGATATCGGAAAGGTCAAATTTGCCCTCGCCGTCGAGCGGCTCGAAGTGTGCCAAGTCGTCCTCTTTGGGGTCTTCGGCTTCAACGGTCTCTTCGACTTCGACAGTCTCTTCCGCCTCAACAGTCTCTTCTGCTTCGGCAGTCTCTTTTTCCTCTTCTGCGGGAGCTTCCTCAGCCTTGGCGGGAGCCAGATCCTCGGGAAGATTCTTCTTGCTGACTATGACGGAAGTTTTCTTTATCTTCATCTCGGTCTCTGCCGAGTGCTCGGGGAAGCGCTTGTTTATCAGCGCCTTGAGCGCGGCGGCGAAGAACGCGAGGAACAAAAATCCGCCGAACGGCATGAGAATCGCCGGGAAGGTCATCGGGACTTTGATATTTGCGCCCCATATGGTGGATGAGCCTATCATTTCGCGCAGCGCGCCGATGGGGATAATAACAGCTGCATAGCCGAGCGCCGTTGCCACGGAGTCAAAGAACGCATGGCGCAGGTCGGTCTTGACCGCGAGCTTCTCGCAGTGCAGGGCGATTATCGAGTTTGCCGCCGTCAGGGCGAGATATATGCCCGCGCCGAGGCTGATTTCGGGCATAAAAGTATCAATTGCGTATATGATTCCGGCAATTATCGCCGTGCCGATGAGCAGATATATCGCGACTCTTATCCATCTCGGGACTTTTTTGAGCGCGAGGCAGGCGAATACCTGAGTTATAATGAGCACCGGGAAGAACGCCGCCGCGAGCAGGACCGCCGTCTTGAGCGTCGTCGCGACTGCGACTATCGCGCAGAGACCGGCCGCCTGGATGAGCACCGGGTTGTGAATGAACGTGCTGCTGAACAGCGCGTCGGAGAATGAGTATTTTCTGCCTGAACTCATGCCGGCTCACCTCCCTTTAATGCTGCTTTCTGTTTTCTCTTTTCCGCGCTCTTTGCCATCGACTTTTCAATGAACTTGTGGTAGCCGATCTTTCTCAGCGCGCTGTCAACTATCGGCCAGAAAGCGTTGGTGAGCAGGATGCCGAAGCAGGTGCCGTCCTCAAATGTTCCGAAGTAGCGCAGTATCATGCAGATTATTCCGGCGAACGCGCCGTAGATAAATCTTGTCAGCGGGTGTTTCGGGCTCGTGCCGGGGTCGGTTACAAAGAATATGCCCGAGAAGAGCAGGCTGCCTGCGCACAGCTCCGTGAGCAGGGATACCGGTCTTGAAAACGATCCGCGCGGGAAAATTACCGCAAGCAGGGAGCAGACGGTCAAAAATCCGAGGACATTGAAGAGTCTCTTCGGCTTTCCTGCGGCGAGCAGAGCACATGAGCCGAGCAGCGCGACCGCACAGCAGGTGCCGAGCGGACCGGCGACATTGCCGGATATCATCGACATTATGCCGACGGAGTTCATATGCTGTATGCCGCCCGCGCTCAGCTGAGCGGCGAGAGACGAGCCCGCGTCAAAGACATCGAACGACGCCGAGTCGATGGCGGGATATTTGAAAACTTCGTCCGGGAAGCAGACGGTCAGAAACGCCATGCCTGCCGCAGCGGGCACGAACGGAGCCTTGTGCGCCGGACCGAACGGAATCTTTGCAACGAGAATTGCAAACGCCGCGCCCGCGCCTATCAGCCAGATCGGTGCGGTGGCGGGCAGAAGCATAGCGATGGCGAAGCCCGTGAACACCGCGTGCATATCCGACAGGCAGTGGAGCTTCCTTTTCATTATCAGCAGCGCGACTGCCTCAACGGCGACCGCGCTTATGATTCCCGTAAGTATCGCCCTGAATGCGAGCGCGCCGTAGTAATACCAGCTGACTATAGCGGGTGCGGCGAGCATGAGCAGATAGCTCGTGTAGGGACTTTTAGGCGCTTTTATGCGTTTGAATCTTGCCATAAAACCAACCTTTCCGTTTGCCGGCTTATTGCGCTGGCAAAAATTTTGCATTGCACGCCGCGGGGGCGCGTAATATTATATAAGGCAGAGAACTTTCTGTTTATTAAGGAGGGGATGCGCTTTGAAGATACAGGCGCCGGCTGAAAACAGGATAACTATAGAGCTTTCGGCGCGCGACATGGATGCGCTCAATATTACATACGAGCAAATGGACTACTCGAATATTGAGACGCGCCGCGTGGTCTGGACTCTGCTCGACAGAGCGGGTCACGAACTCAAGCGCGACATCGACCCGAGCGGGCGGATGATAATCGAAGCGGTGCCCGCGGGCAGGGGAGGATGCGTTTTGAAATTCACCCTCTGTTCGGACGGCAACCGAGGAGTCCGCCAGCCCCCGTCGATAAAGAAGGGGGAGAACACGGCGGTCTATGAGTTCGGCTCAATCGACGATGTTATGGACGCGGCGCACGCGCTCGGCAGAAGCTTTGAAAACAGCGGACTGTATGAGTCCGGCGGCGCCTACCGCCTGCTTCTCGGCGAGAGCATTTCCGACGCGCCGGAGCATATTCTCAGCGAGTTCGGCGCGCAGATAAATTCCATTGCCGCCGCTTCGCACACCCGGGAGCACTGGCGGTGCATAGCCGAGGGCGACGCGCTGAAAAAACTTTCCGGCAATTGATTATTGGCAGTTTGCGGCGATATCTTTCATGTCGGCTATCGCCTTTGCGGGGTCGTCCGCGCCGAAAACCGCGCTTCCCGCGACAAAGACGGTCGCGCCGCGGCGGGCAGGCTCTTCAATGGTCTTTGCGGATATGCCGCCGTCGACCTGAATCTCAATATCAATCGAGCGCTTCTCGCACTCCTCGCGCAGCGCGCTTATCTTCGGCATCATGTCCGCCATGAACTTCTGACCGCCGAAGCCGGGCTCAACAGTCATGATGAGCACCATGTCGAGCTTGTCGAGATAGGGAAAAACGCTCTCAACGGGAGTGCCGGGCTTGACGGAGAGTGCCGCCTTGCAGCCCGACGAGCGGATGAGGTCGATAGTCTCGTCGACCGGGGAATCCGACTCGATGTGGAATGTGATAACATCCGCGCCCGCTTTCACAAAATCGGGGATATACCTGAGCGGCTCGCTTATCATCAGATGAACGTCAAAGACGAGCGAGCTTTTGTCGCGGATACTTTTTATGATCGGCGCGCCGAAGGTTATGTTGGGCACAAAATGTCCGTCCATCACATCGAGATGGAGCCAGTCCGCGCCGGCTTTTTCTATCATTGCGGCCTGCTCTCCCATTTGGGAGAAGTCGCCTGCGAGCATTGAAGGAGCGATCTTAATCATCGTTTTTTCGTCCTTTCGTATTTTCATACATACCTTATACCATTATACCAACTAAATCCCGTTTAGTCAATCGCGCGGGGCGTCTTTGGAAGTCTTTACAAACAGTTAAAATTATGGTATTCTTTGACGGAGAAAATAAATCCGGGATGTGTGCAGAACTTCCCGAACAAGGAGAAAATGAAAATGAATGTTTATGATTTTGACAACACCATCTACGACGGCGAGAGCTTTATCGACCTGTTCATCTTTCTTTTCAAGAAAGACCCCTCGCTCGTCAAGTACATTCCCGACGTTATCAACGGGCTCTACAAATACACAAAGGGCACGATAAACGCCGAGGAAGCGCTGGAGCAGTATTCCGACGTCGTTACCGACTATTATAACAGCATCGAGGATTTCGACGCGCTCGTCACCGAGTTCTGGGATACGAACATCCACAAGATAAAGCCGTTCTATTTCCGCCAGAGGCAGGATGACGATATAATAATCTCCGCGAGCCCCGAGGTTCTGCTCGACGATGTCATGCACAGGCTCAACATCAAGAATTATATCTGCTCGCGCACTGACGGCAACGCGCATATAACCGACCTCTGCTTCCGCGGCAGAAAGGTCGAGCTGTTCAAGGAGATGTATCCCGATACGATAATCGACAATTTCTATACCGATTCCGTCAACGATACCCCGATGATGGAAATTTCCGAGCACGCGTTCCTCGTCTCCGGCAACAAGATAAAGCAGGTAAAATAAAAAATAAAAACTCAAAGCCTCCGTGTGATATCATGCGGAGGCTTTTGGCTTGCTCAAAGTAATAAGCAAAACGTGTGTGGCATGGTCGGATATTATCTGCTACATTACCGCAAACGCAACCCCCACCCATCAAAAAAGGAGCGCATATGCGCTCCTTACTTTGTTGTGCTGTTGTTTATCAGTCGAGGGTCTTGACGAGCTCCTTGAGATAAGCCTTGAAGCTCTCGCCGATTTCGGGATGCTTGAGGGCAACTTCGCAGTTTGCCTTCATGATGCCGAGCTTGTTGCCCATGTCGTAACGGATTCCGTCGAAATCATAAGCAACGAGGTCGCCTCTTGCGCCGAGCTCGCTCATGACGTCGGTCAAATAAAGCTCCTCGCCGGGCTTAACAGTAGTCAGTCCCTTTTCGAGCATACCGAACACCTCGGGCGGGAGAACGACTCTGCCGAGAATAGCATAGTTCGACATGACCTGCTCGGGAGTGGGCTTTTCGATGATCTTGTGGCAGCTCATTGCGCGTCCCTCAAGAGGAGTGACGTCGAGCGAGCAGTACATCGAAATGAGCTCGTCGGGAACTTCCTTGACGCCGACAACACCCTTGCCGTACTTCTCATATGCTCTGCACAGCTGAGCAGTTACCGGATCGTCGCTGACGGTGACATCGTCGCCGTAGAGAACGGCGAACGGCTCGTTGCCGACAAAGCTCTTGCCGCAGAGGATAGCATGGCCGAGGCCCTTTGTCTCCTTCTGGCGGATGAAATATATGTTTGCAAGGTTTGCGACTGCCTTGACCTCTTCGTAGATCTTCTCTTTGTTCTTCTTGCCGGCAAGATTTGCCTCAAGCTCGAAAGAATGGTCGAAGTGATCCTCGATAACGCCCTTGCCGCGGTTGGTTATGATGAGTATATCCTCGATGCCCGCCGCAACAGCCTCTTCTACAAGATACTGGATAGCCGGCTTGTCGACTATGTTGAGCATCTCCTTCGGAACTGCCTTGGATGCGGGGAGAACTCTTGTGCCGAGACCTGCCGCAGGAATAATAGCCTTTTTGACTTTCATTTTGCACCAAACCTTTCTTTTATTTTATAAGCATCTCTACTAAATACAACAGCAGATTGTATACTATATAATAACCTATATAGCCCGTAAAAGCAAGTAAAATCGATGTTCCGCCCTTTCTCATCGTTGCCGCCTCAAATGCGCGATCATCGGGAAACTCGGCGCGGAGCTTCTTGACCTTTGCCACTACGCTGCGCTTATAGAGGGGATTCGCGATAAATCCGGCGACAATGTGCAGAACAATCTGTATGCCGAGCATCGGGAGAACCGGGAGCATTGCCGACGCCGCATTCTCAAGCGCCGTCGTCACATCCGCAGCCGGAGCCGAGGTGTATATCGCCTCCGAATACGCCTGATATGCGGTTGTGAACGCCTCAACTTTTGAAGTGAACGGCAGAGCCACAGCGAGCATCAGACCCATAAAAATGAGTCCCGCTTTCCAGAGCTTGCGGAAGAACAGCCAATAGGGGCTGAAGAAAAACGCCGCCCAGTTGAAGGTTATTTTCTTTTTGTCGTCCGCCATTGCCTTGAACTTCGGGATATATCTCGCGCTTGCCGACTGAACCGTGCAGGCGATGTCCTTGACCTTCGCGCCGTCTATCTCGCTCTCCGGGTCTATTGTTACGCCGTAGAGGAACGGGTTGCCCGCCTCGCCCGCGTTGAAGAACGGGTTGAACGGCTGAGCGCCGCCCGCAGTCAGGGGCGCGCCGCAGTTTGTACAGCTGAGCGAATTCGGATTATTTTCCGCGCCGCAAATGGGGCAGACCTGCGTACCCTGCTTATTTTCCGTCTGCTCCTCCGGCTGGGGCTCGGCTCTGTAACCGGCAGCCTCGGGCTGCCAGACATAGCCCTCGGCGTGGCGCGATGCATTGACGCATTCGCCCCTCTCGTCCCAGCACGCGCGGTGCTGAGGTGTGCCGCAGACCGGGCAGACGACTATATCGTCATCGTGATCGAAGTTCCTGCCGCAGGCAGGGCATTTCTGACCGTTTAAATCCATATTTTTTCCTTTCACCTTTCCGATGGATACTATTCTCCATCTTCCGCTTCGATTATATCACAAATACCAACGGTTATTGTAGACGAAATTGAGACAAATTTCAATTATTATGTGAACAAACAACGATTTTTAGCCAATTTTTTATTGTTATAGCAAAAAGCCCTGTGAGACATTATCTGTCGTCCCCGTCCCACCTCATGTTTTACATATAGATGGGCTTGTCCGCATGCCGTCGTTTGGCAAAAAGCTTGTGCCGCCGACGGCGGCAGCGGTG
>OGRU01003106.1_pt1 | contig 10191 bp, 10 predicted proteins | sample 1553541 | NCBI WGS metagenome assembly OGRU01 (sample SAMEA2580068, study PRJEB22360) | human gut metagenome | biome: human gut; feature: human-associated habitat; material: faeces | place: Denmark | collected 2008/2010 | reverse complement strand
CAGTACAACCGCCGCATTTTCACACTGATAATTTCCCAATAAAGAAAGTCTTATGCCTGCATACTGTTTATACCCAAAGGTCTGTCCATGTATGCTTCTGTCCGTAATTTTAATATTTTGTACATCCGTGCTTTTAAAACCGGCTTTCTTTTCCTGACATCTTTTTATCAGTACATTCATGACGGTTTCACTCTGTCCGGCTATTACGACCGTTCCGTTTTCTTTAATAATCCCTGCTTTTTTCTGCGCAATTTCTTCCAGTGTTGTCCCCAGAAATCCCATATGGTCATAATCAATATTGACAATTGCAGCAACCTCCGGAACTTCAATTACATTGGTTGCATCATCACAACCGCCCATGCCGACTTCCAGCACCACAAAATCACACCTGTTTTCATTAAAATATAAAAAAGCGAGTGCCACAGCCTTTTCAAATTCAGACGGAACATCTGTCATCTTCGCGCATGCATTTCTTACCACCTCTGCATATCTTACAAATTCTCCTTCGGAAATCATTTCTCCGTTTATCCTGAACTGTTCCCGGTACACAGATATCACCGGCGATGTAAAAAGCCCTGTCTTATATCCTGCCGCTTTAAGAATTTCTGCTGTCATGGCACACACAGAACCTTTTCCATTGGTTCCCGCAACATGGATAAATTTAAGCTTTTTCTGCGGACAGCCCAGTCTTTCCAGTAATTCTTCTATTCTACCAAGACCAAGCCTTATGACTCCGTTATGTGATTCCTTTATAAAATGCTCTGCTTCTGTATATATCATACTTTTCCTCTTGATTTTAAATTTATGATAATGAACCATCCAGTCTGCTTAACAGCTGTCCTACCGTGCAGCCTAAAACCGGATGTCTGTGATACGGTGCAATCTGTGCCATCGGAATTAATACAAAACCGCGGTTCTGCATATCTATATGCGGCACGGTCAGCGCCGGGCTATCTATGATACAGTCATCGTAAAACAAAATGTCCAGATCCAATGTCCGCGGTCCCCAGTGTATGATCCGCTTCCGATCCGCAGCCTGCTCCAGCACATGCAGCCTGTCAAGAAGCTCCTCCGGACAAAGCAAAGTCCGGACTCTTAAAGCTCCATTGAGAAATTCATCCTGCTCCACACCGCCATAAGGCTCTGTCACAAGATACTCCGAAACTTTCTCAACAACGATCTCTTTCATATCCCGAAGCCCCTGGATCGCATTGTCCAGGTATTTCTTCTTATCCCCCATATTGGAACCAAAAGCAACATAAGCTGTATGCCAGCCTCGGGTAATTTCCACAGCAACGGTTTTCAGTGGAAGGCCTACCGGAGCCCAGGGCTTTTCAATACGAAGGGTGATCTTTTTAAGAAGCGGAAGAGAGAGCAGCAACATTTCTGCCAGATTCTCCACAGCAGCTTCCAGAAGTTTATAGGTGTTTTTCTGAAGAAAATCGGTGATCATATGGCTGACTTCCCCATAATTGATGGAAGCGGAAAGATCATCTGCCAGCCCTGCCGGACGTGTCTCTGTATACATAACAGCAGAAACAACAAATTTCTGTCCGAGAGCTGTTTCTTCCGGAAATACACCATGGTTTGCAAAAATCTCAAGATCTCTGATTTCGATTTTATCCATCAGTTCCTCCTAGCGTCCCAGAATAGCTTCTGTCATCTGGATGACGCGTTTATTTTCTTTGATGTCATGAACACGGACAAATGCACAGCCCTTCATAACACCGATCACCGATGTGGCAAGGGTTCCCTCTACACGCTGATCTACAGGAAGATCAAGTGCAAGTCCGATCATGGATTTTCTGGAGGTACCAAGAAGTACCGGATATCCCAGCTTCCGGAAAAGCTCCAGATTATCCATGGTCATCAGGTTCATCTCATATGTTTTACCAAATCCGACACCCGGGTCAAGAATGATCTTGTCATCGGCAATACCGGCACGTTTGGCGATATTGACACATTCCTGGGTTTCAGCCAGCATGTCTACAATAAAGTTGTTATACTCTGTGTTATCTTTGTTATGCATTAAACAGCAGGGAGCATTATATCTGGCAATGACAGGAGCCATTTCCGGGTCGTATTTCAGTCCCCAGATATCATTGATAAGATCTGCTCCATGTTTCAGGGATTCTTCTGCAACACATCCCTTGTATGTATCTACAGAAATCGGGATATCGAAACGGCTTTTTACTGCCTCAATAACAGGGAGTACTCGTTCAATCTCTTCCTGTGCACCAACTGGTGTATGTCCCGGACGGGTTGACTCTCCGCCAATATCCAGGATATCAGCACCCTCGGCGATCATAGCTTCCGTATGTTTCAGGGCATGATCCATATCATTCCATTTTCCGCCATCTGAGAAAGAATCCGGTGTGACATTTAAGATACCCATAATGTATGTTTTGTTTTTTACATCAAACTCACGATTTCCGATTTTCATGAAAAAACCTCCTAATATTGGATCGTCATATTTTTTTTGGCAGGAGACCAGTAACATTCCGGCTCTGCTTTACAGGAAAAACAGTTTCTGGATCTTTTGTCCGCAGTATAGAGCAGTTTTCCAAGAACTGTCTGATCCGTCTGAGCTCTGTGACCACGTATTGCCGAAACGATCACTTCAATTTCTTCCATAGAAAATCCAAGCTCGTTTAAGATCTGCCCGGCGATAGCAGCACCGGCCTCATCATGAGGAGTGCCATCTTCATACTGTCTGGCCCGTCCGATATCATGAAGAAGGGCAGTACAGTAGATCAGTTCCTTTGAAACCGGAGCATTTTCCTCAAGTGCCCGGATATAGGCAAGGCGTGCCACATCCAGAAAATGCTCCGGTGTATGTCTGCAGAATTCACGGTCAGTCTCCAGAAGCTGAAGCTTATTAAGCTCATTCTGATAGATCGGATGATTCCAGATCTGATTTACTCTGTCCATCAGTCCTTAACCATAGCAAGGAACTGTTTCTGGAGCTCCATATTTTCTTTGAATTCACCTCTGGTGACAGTCGTAACCGTTTTGCTTCCCGGCTTTTTGATCCCACGCATGGTCATGCAGGTATGCTCCGCCTCCAGCATTATCATGATTCCTTTTGGAGCGAGAACACGTTCCAGGGCATCTGCAATCTGCACAGTCAGACGTTCCTGGATCTGAGGTCTTCTCGCGTACACATCAACGGTACGGGCCAGCTTGCTTAAGCCGGTAACCTTGCCATTTGGGATATATGCGATATGAGCTTTTCCGTAAAACGGCATAAGATGATGTTCGCACATGGAATAAAAGGTAATATCTTTTTCCAGGACCATTTCGTTGTTTTCTACATGGAACTGTTTCTGAAGATATTCGTCCGCCTCGTTGTCAAGTCCGCCATAAATTTCCTCGCACATGCGGGCAATACGTTCCGGAGTTCCCTGCAGTCCCTCTCTGTCTACATCTTCGCCGATTCCTTCGAGAAGAAGCTTGATCGCCTCTTCAACTTTTGCTTTGTCTACCATAAATAACAACCTCCATTTGTTAAAAAAATCACGTTTTTCGGAGACCGTCTCTTTTATTTTTGCGCATAAAAAAAGATATCTCCAATTGTAATAGAACGTATGTCGAAAAAGCCCTACACAATATGAGATATTCTCTTATATTGCTGCAACGGGTGCGGATTTCATACCGTAAGACGTACTTTTCGTTCTGGCGACAACTCCCCATTCGCCAAACACTTGACGCATAAAATCCTATTTTGCATATCATTCATTTCATGGACAAGTATACCATATACTGATATAAGAAGGAAGTGAAAATGATAAAAAAATATCACAAAAATAGAGAATATGTTCTATGAATTATGCGATAGAATCTATAGATATGTCGGATTTTTGCAGATTATATTCAGACAGATGGGAAAAGGAATATAAGACAGAAAATTCCCGGAACAGAAAAGGCGCTGTTCCGGGATCACAGGGTTGTTAATGGCGTATCATTTTCATCAGATTTACAATACGGTCAAGCCGGGCGATTTCCGTGGGACTTTTTCCTATCTTAAGCACTTCAATAATCGCAGAGATTTCATCAGAGCTAAAATTTAATCCCGCATTTTTTCCCTGAGAAGCTGCGCCCATAATAAACGGCATCAGTTCAGAAGGATTTTTCCCAAGTCCCTGATCAGCCAGATTCTGAAGCATGGAAAGTTTCTGCGGATCCATTTGGGAAAGCTTTGGATTGTTTTTCCAGTCATCACTCATGGATTTTCACCTCCTGACGGTTCCTCATTCATAATTTTTATCATTTGCATGACAGCTATAAGATTTGTAATCTGGTCGATCTGTCTGCGTTTTTCACCACCGCAGCATCTTCGGATATCCTGAAGTATTTCCATCGGATCAGACATGGAAAGACTGGCTGCCTGCATATCCGGATAATTTTTGCGATTTTTGAAGAGGGTCATGGTATTGATCAATTCCTGAGTTTTTGCATACATAGACAGAAACTGCTGGCCAGAGGCAGGTAAATATGGAATCATGGCTTTCAGCATTTGATTCCGGTCACTTTCTACCATCTCATCAAGTGCAGTTCTGGCAACAAAATCCTGTTCCATAAAAAAGTCCTTTTTCATGAAATCTATGTTTCTTCGTGAAAGAATATGACAGAAATACAAAAAGTTTCATATTATAAATGGAAGAATTTATTTTCGGGAGAAAACTATGGAATCAGAAAAAAAGCAAAGGCTTGTGATTGATGGGAATGCTTTTTATGAGATAGATCTGAAGTGTCTGGAAGAAAAAAAGAAGAAACAGGAAGCCGCAAAAAAACACCGGCAGAAAGGGCAGAGGAAGTAACCTCTGCCCTTTCTGCGAATCTTTTTAACAGCAGTTGTTGCAGCCACATCCATTATTTCCGCAGCAGAGCAGAAGAAGGATGATGATCCAGCAGCTGTCATTGCAACTGCCATTGTTATTACCGCATCCGTTATTGCCGCAGCAGCACAGAAGGCAGATGATCCAGAGAATGCAGGAGCAGCTGTTTCCGCCGCCAAACAGGGAAGTTCCCCATCCGCCACAGCCACAGTTATTGCCGCATCCGCAGCCGTTGTTATTACATCCGCAGTTATTGCCACATCCGGAATCACACCCGCAGTCATTACAACCGCAATTTGTAGCCGCTAAGTCACTCATCGATAAGTCCTCCAGAATTTTGTTTACACTTCATCATATGGGTAGGAGATGTCCCTGGTTACAAAAAAGTTGACAGTATTTATTCGTTACGATATAATAAACACAATGTAACACTTTTGTAATTTTTGAAACAGAACTGATATTTTGTTATCGGGCATAAAGAAATGGGGAAAATTATGAAAAATCTCAGAGCAAGACAGTGGATGAAGGGACTGATGCTGGTATGTTTACTTCTGGCCGGCTGCGCTTTTTTTTCACATTCTGCAACTGAAGTACAGGCAGCAACTGCCGGTTTTAAGACAGTTGGAGGAAAAACATACTACATAAAAAGCGACGGCAGCAAACAAAAAGGCTGGCTGACACTTGGAAAATATAAATACTATTTTAATAAAACTACAGGTGTTCAGGTTAAGGGCTGGCTAAACGTAAATGGCCAAAAGACTTATTATTTTACCAGTCAGAAGGGAGCTATGGTAACTGGCTGGCTGACAGATTCCAGGAAGCGGAAACGATATTTTAATCCAAAAACAGGTAAACTGACCAGAGGCTGGATGAAAAACAGTAAAGGTAAGAAATACTATTTTACAAGTGGCGAAGGTATCATGGCTACTGGCTGGTTAAAAAACAGCAAAGGCCAGAAACGGTATTTTCACAGCACTTCCGGTGTAATGGCTACCGGCTGGCTGAAAAATACATCCAAAAATATCAGCTATTATTTTGATCCTGAAACCGGATATATGACTACCGGATGGAGGCGCATCAGCGGAAAGAAATACTATTTTTCTACCAGTAACGGTTCTATGGCTACCGGACTTAAAACTATTGATGGAAAGAAATATTATTTTAAAACAGATGGTTCTATGGCTGTCAGTACAACAGTAACCGTCAGTGGAGTTACTTATACAATTTCTTCGACAGGTGTAGCTACTGTTAAGACAAGCCATTCAAATCAGAATCTGAGTAATGGAAACGTAAAAGTTTATGACACTCAGAATTCCAGATATTACACAATGGTGAAAGAATACAAGACTCATCCGGGAATTGCTAACGGTAAGACAACAGACGAAGCACTTCTGGCTGCATTATGTGAATCCGAAGCAGGAGACCAGGGAAAGATTGGAATGGAAGCAGTAGCACTTTGTGTTCTTAACCGTACAATTAAAAAAGATAAAGAGTTTCCTTCCACAGTTCGCGGTGTAATTTACGAAAGCATGGTAAATGGTACTTATCCGCAATATTCTGTAGTTCGTGACGGAGCTCTTCTGAAACGTCTTAACGGCAATTTTGAGAACCGCACTCTTGCATATCAGGCAGCAAAAAAAGCAATGACGATTTTCAATAATTATGTCAAGAACGGGAAATCAAGAACTCTGACCGGATTTAAACAGAAAGATTTTAATTATATGTATTTTATGATGAACAGTTCTTTCAAAAAACAACCGTTAACTTTCAGCAAGGTTAAATACGAAGTTTATAAAGATCATACATTTTTTGTAGACTGGGTATAATGATACATTATCCCTGTCAGCAGCAGTACAGCTGCTGACAGGGGCTTTTTTTATCATAGACACAGGGAGGGAAAAATATGCATCCATATTTACAGGTGATCCTGTGGGCAGCAGGAATCGTTGTACTGTTTATTATCCTGATGGCATGGAACAACCATAAGTGGAAAAAAGCACAAAAGAACAGAATAAAGAGAATTTTTGGAAAAATCCCGGAAAGAGAATACTCTCCGGATGATCTGGAGCGTATCTCCCACTATTTTCGCAGAAAAGAAAACGGGAAATTTTATATTGATGATATTACCTGGAACGACCTGGATATGGATCGGATTTTTATACAGATCAATCAGACGGTTTCCTCACCTGGAGAAGACGTGCTCTATAATATGCTTCGAAGACCTGTTTTCAACAAAGAAAAACTGGAAGAACGTGAGAAACTGATCCATTTTTTTGATACCCATGAAAAGGAACGGACAGATCTTCAGCTGATCCTGGCTTCCATCGGGAAGACAAGGCTTGGTTCTCTGGCGGATACAGTTCTTGCCCTCAATGATGCACCGGTGATCAATATGAAAATCCATATTCTGATGCTGGCAGCACTCCTTTTGAGTATTTTTGTGCTGCTTCCATTGTATCCGATGGTGGGCTTTCTGGTGTTTATGTGTCTGATGATCGCCAATATCTCAATTTATTATGCCAGTGCAGGGCAGAAAGTTATTGAAACCTATATGGACTGCTTTAACCATCTTCTGAAAATGCTGGAAGCGGCAGACCAGATGCAGATCGTGAAATATCCGGAAGCCAGAAAACAGATGGAAGTGATTGCGGAAGGAAAAAAGGAATTCCGACGTTTCCGAAAAAAAGCCATTCTGATTACCGGAAAAAATGCAGATTCCGGGGACCCTTTCCAATTACTGATGAGTTATGTGCGGATGGTATTTCATGTGGATATTCTGGCATACAATTCCGTATTAAAGGAAATAAAAGATAAGGCCGATACGATCATGCTGCTGATTGATAATATCGGAGAACTGGATGCTTTGATTTCCGTAGCTTCTTTTCGCCGGACACTGAAACTCTGGTGTATACCGGAATTTGTCCCGTGGACAGAAGAATCGGATACGGCGGTGCAGCTTAAAACAGAAGATCTCTACCATCCGCTGATCAGAAATCCGGTGGCAAACAGTATCATTGCAACGGGATGCACCCTGGTTACCGGTTCCAACGCTTCCGGCAAATCCACATTTCTGAAAAATGTGGCGATCAACAGCATTCTTGCGCAGACTATCCACACCTGCACAGCAACCTCCTGTCGGGCACCATTTCTGAAGGTAATGACTTCCATGGCTCTGAGGGACGATATCAGCAGCGGTGAAAGTTATTTCATCGTAGAGATTCGTTCCCTGAAACGGATCCTGGATGAAAGCCGGAAAAAAGAACCGCTGCTCTGTGTGATCGATGAAGTTCTCCGGGGAACCAACACCATTGAGAGGATTGCGGCTTCCTCACAGATCTTAAATGCACTTCGGGGAAACTGGCTGCTTTCTTTTGCGGCAACCCATGATATTGAGCTTTCCTATATTCTGGATGAAATTTATACAAATTATCATTTCGAAGAGGAAGTCAGGGAACAGGAAGTGGTGTTTAATTATCTCCTCCAACCGGGAAGGGCAACAACACGAAATGCCATCCGTCTTCTGGATATGCTGGGATATGATCCAAAGCTTGTGAAAAATGCGGGAAATGCAGCGGCAGACTTTGAACGTACCGGTGTATGGACAAAAATTTCTTGCACTGGAGAAAAAGGACAGGTATAATCAGGAACAGCATAACTGTAAATTAAACCAAATCAAGTAAGTCCCCTGCGGGGTTGCGAAAAGCAATAAGCAGTGGGTGGGGACTTGCTTGTATCAGGAGGAGTGCAAGCTCCTCCTGATAAACTGCGGAGCAGTTATTTGGTGTAGAGCTACGTAGCGAAGCGGATTGCGAATATCCGCTTGACTATTAAATAAAAAATTCATTATTTCAAAATCCAAGGAGAATCAAACATGCAGGTAAAAATCTATACCGACGGCGCAGCACGCGGAAATCCGGACGGCCCAGGCGGCTACGGAGCAGTTCTTCAGTATATTGATACCAAAGGCCAGTTACATGAGCGTGAATTGTCCAGAGGCTACAAGAAAACTACAAACAACCGGATGGAGCTGATGGCAGCTATCGTAGCTCTGGAGGCACTGAACCGTCCCTGCCAGGTGGAGCTGTATTCCGATTCCAAATATCTGGTAGATGCCTTCAATCAGCACTGGATCGATTCCTGGCTGAAAAAGAACTGGAAACGTGGCAAAAACGAAAATGTGAAGAATGTAGATCTCTGGAAACGCCTTTTAAAGGCTAAGGAACAGCACCAGGTAAGCTTCCACTGGGTTAAGGGACATGCGGATAATCCGTTAAATGAGCGCTGTGACCAGCTTGCCACATCCGCTGCAGACGGCGATGAACTTTATGTAGATGAGGGGTTAAACGGATAATTCTGTCACTTTAAGTTGTCAAAGCGATACCAAAATTTCTTGACAAACAAAAAAGCAGTTTGTATACTTCATATAGTATAGTAAAAGGCATGGAAGGGAAGAAGTAACTTAAGGAAAGCCCACAGAGAGCAGCCGGCAGGTGAGAGGCGCAGGGTGGAACTTCTGTGAATACATCCCGGAGCTGCGTACCGAATCTGGCTTTACAGATAGGCTGCGACGGAATAGCACCCGTTATTGTGCTGAAGTGATTTTATATCGTATTATATTGGATATAACAGGATATAGATTCACTTTATGAGGCAGGAAATGCGAGTTTTCTGTAAATTTAGGTGGTAACGCGGGACCCGGTTCTCGTCCTAAACGGACAGGAACCGGGCATTTTTTATATGACTATACAGGAGGAAAGAACAATGACAGTTTGGGAAGAACTGAAAGCACGTGGCCTGATCGCGCAGGTTACAGATGAAGACGAGATCAAAGAGATGGTAAACAATGGTAAAGCTACATTTTATATCGGCTTTGACCCGACAGCAGACAGCCTTCATGTAGGACACTTCATGGCTCTTTGCCTGATGAAGAGACTGCAGATGGCAGGCAACCGCCCGATTGCCCTTCTTGGCGGTGGTACTGGTATGATCGGTGACCCGTCCGGAAGAACGGATATGCGTCAGATGCTGACCAAGGAAACCATCCAGCATAATATTGACTGTTTTAAACAGCAGATGAGCCGTTTTATCGATTTTTCTGATGGAAAAGCACTTATGGTAAACAATGCGGACTGGCTTATGAACCTTAACTATGTAGAGCTTCTCCGTGAGGTAGGCGCTCACTTTTCCGTAAACCGTATGCTGACAGCAGAGTGCTACAAACAGCGTATGGAGCGAGGCTTAAGCTTCCTGGAATTCAACTACATGATCATGCAGAGCTATGATTTCTACATGCTGTATCAGAAATACGGCTGCAATATGCAGTTCGGTGGTGATGATCAGTGGAGCAATATGC
>OGRU01003104.1_pt1 | contig 10196 bp, 9 predicted proteins | sample 1553541 | NCBI WGS metagenome assembly OGRU01 (sample SAMEA2580068, study PRJEB22360) | human gut metagenome | biome: human gut; feature: human-associated habitat; material: faeces | place: Denmark | collected 2008/2010 | reverse complement strand
GAGCGGTGCCCTGCGGGCCCCATAAGCAGGCTCTAAGCTATATTATACTATACCGGCTGCAAAAATGCAGCACTCACTTTGCGTTATTTGCGGCGGCGCCGCAGACCGTAGAGGGAAAGCAGCAAAAAGACAGCCAGATCCACCAGGACGACGCTGGCGCCGGTGGGGGTGGAAAGCAGAAAAGAGGCCAGTACCCCCACCCAGAAGCAGACCACCGAAAGCACGGCCGCCCCGACCGTCACGCCGAGAAAGCTGCGGCTGATGCGCATGGCCGAAAGGGCCGGGAAGATGATAAGACTGGAGATGAGCAGGGTACCCATCAGGCGCATGCCGATGACAATGGTAATGGCAGTGAGCAGGGCCAGTACCATATTGTAGAGATTGGCGCGGATGCCGGTGGCGCGTGCAAAGGTCTCATCGAAGGTGACGGCAAAGATGCGGTGGTACAGCAGCAGGAACAGCAGCAATACAGCCAGCGAAAGCAGGACAGCCAGCTTTACATCGGCGGCGGTCATGGTAAGGATGCTGCCGAAGAGGTAGTTCATTACATCCACATTGCTGCCGCTGCTGAGGGAAGTGGCCACTACGCCAATGGCCAGCGCTCCGCTGGAAACCAGCGCAATGGCGCTATCCCCGGCCAGACGGCTGCCGCGGCTGAGACGCAGCAGGAAAAACGCGGCCAGGATAACGACCGGCAAGGCAACGGCCAATGGGGCAGCCCCCAGTGCCATTGCCACCGCCATAGCGCCGAAGCCTACATGGGAAAGGCCATCTCCGATCATGGAATAGCGCTTGAGGACCAGGCTGACCCCTAAGAGCGCCGAGCAGAGCGCCACCAGTGTACCGGCGATGAGCGCCCGCTGGATAAAGGGATAGGAAAACAGGCCGGAAAGGAGATCATGCATTGAGGTCACCTCCCATCAGACGGCGGTAGAGGGGGCTTTGGCGGTACTCCTCCGCTGTGCCGTCAAAGTGCTCCGCCCCCAGGTGCAGGATACGGCTGGCATGGCGCAGGGCCTCCGGGACATCATGGGTGACCATGATGACGGTGACGCCCTGCTCGTGGTTCAGCTTGTCCACCACATCGTACAGCTCATTGGTGACGGTGGGGTCCAGCCCGGTAAAGGGCTCATCCATAAGCAGCAGGCGGCCGGCGGCGCACAGGGCCCGTGCCAGCAGCACCCGCTGCTGCTGCCCGCCGGAAAGCTCCCGGTAGCAGCGGTTTGCCAGGTCCTCCGCGCCCAGCAGGCGCAATTTGGCAAGGGCTGTTTCGCGGTCGGCGCGGGTGTAGAAGGGGGCGTAGCCCTTGGCGGCCAGCAGACCGCTGAGGACGACCTCCATGACCGAGGCGGGGAAATCCCGCTGGATGGGCGTTTGCTGGGGCAGATAACCAATCTCCTTAGGCGGCAGGTGGAAGTGAATATGCCCGCCGGTTGGGCGGATCAATCCCAGGATGCCTTTGAGCAGGGTGGATTTGCCCGCACCGTTTTCGCCCACGATGGCAAGGTAATCCCCCTCCTGCACCGAAAGCTCCAGATGGGAGAGGACGCACTTGCCCTCGTACCCCAGCGAAAGATCGCAGCATTGAATCAGGGTCATGGGGTTTCCTCCTTTGCCAGGCAGGCGGCGCATACGCCGTAGAGAATGGTATTTTTATAATCCAGCAAAAAGCCGTGGTGCTCCCGGATGTGTTCCGAGAGTGCCTCCAGTTGGCTGCAATCCAAGTGGAACAGCCGCCCGCAGCACTCGCACACCATGTGGGGGTGCAGGTGGCAGTCGTGGTGGTCGCCGACATATTGGTAGCAGGCGGCCGCACCCTCCGCGGGGGAGAAGCGACGCAGCTGCCCGGCGGCCGTCAGGCGCTCCAGGTGGCGGTAAACGGTGGCCTTGCTGACCCTTTGTTCCCGCAGGATGGCACAAAGGGCCTCGGCGGTGACGGGGCCGGCAAGATTCTGCATGGTTTGCAGAATCAAAGCGCCCTGGCGGGTTTGATAGCTTTCTTTCATGGAGGTTCCTCCTATCGGAGAATTTGAATTTGAAACTTATTCTCAAATTAGTGCTATTGTAATGCAGGGGGAGGGATTTGTCAAGCACCGAAAAAGAGGAGCCGGGCGGCTCCTCTTTTGGAGAGGGATTCAGTTTAGAACAGGATGGGGAAGACCTCGGAGAGGGCCAGCCCGCCGAGGAAGGAAAGCAGATTGGCAGAGAGGGCGTAAAGGGCGGCATGGCGGCACACGGCAGGGTCCTTGCGGTCGGTGCCGGGCAGCAGGTAGGCATAGGCGGCAGCCTCAATGCCGGTGACGGCCAGCTCCAGCAGGATGTACCAGAAGATGATGGCCCCGCGGCTGGTCTCCCGGGCGCCCCAGTACAGCAGGGAGGCGTTCAGCAGGCACTGGGTGAGGAGATTGGCGACGCCGATGAACAAAAGCTGGCTGCCCTTGCGGTATTTCCAGCCCCACGCCAGCGCCAGCTCGATGACGAGGGTGATGCCCAGCCGCCCGAAGAAACCGACGATCTGCTGATGCGTGCCGTCGGCTTTATCCAGTGTGACGGTGCCGGTGGGGAGAGGGTCGCCGTTGGGGCCGGTGAGGGTCAGTGCGGCGATCTCGGCGGGGGATTTGCCGCCCAGATCCAGACGGTAGACGCTATCGAAGGCATAGCGCTCGGTGACGGTACTGCAAAGGAAGGTGTCGCTTTCGGGGAAGTAGAGCAGCAGCTTGAACTGCTCCGGGGGGAAATAGCGCCATCCGGCTTCGTCATCGCCGTGGCACTGCTCGAACAGATCCTCGAGGAAATAGTAGCCGTCGGGGTCCTTGTAGTCCACGAATTTCTGCCATGCGGGGTAGGCGGGGTCCTGCTCGCCCTGCTCCAGTACATAACCGGGGATCTCGCTTCCCGGCTGATGGACCCGGTGAGGGCCATAGGCATCCACCTCGGCCAGCATGGTGACATAGTAATCCTCATCGGGCATACCGGTAAAGGTGAAGCTGGCGCTGGGCTTGGGGCCGGTATCCGCCATGGCGATGCAGCACAGCACTGTGGCCGCAATGAGAAAGGCCAGTAGGGAACGAAGTGATTTTTTCATGGGGTCCTCCTTCTTTTTTGCTGCCCGAAAGAGAAACGGCAGCCCGCGGTTTTTCCGGCTGGCGGGGTCGGCTCTTTTCGGGCACTTTGCTGTCGGGGCCTTCCCCTGCAAGAGAAAGCCCGGCATCATCATTATAACAGGGGCGGGAAAAACAGTAGAACAAGGTTCTGTAAATAAAGTGCGGCATTTCTGTGAATTTCCTGCACGGACTGCGGGAAAAACAAAAATGCCGCAAATTATTTTATTTTTTTAGCCGGTTACCAGCCCATTGATGCCATGCTTGGCATTCACGGCCTTGGCCTTTTCGATATTGGCAAGGTGCTGCTGATAGGTGACGGCGTAGTAGTGGGTGTATTCCACATCGGTGACAAAGAAATAATAGGGGGTATCATTGGGGTGCAGGGAGGCATCGAAGGCATCGAGGCCCGCATTGGCGATGGCGCCGATGGGCAGACCGTTGCGGTCATAGGTATCGTAGGCATCCAGCACCGCCTGTGGCACATTGTCATTGTAGTAGGGCTCCACATAGTCCCAGATGAAATTATTGGTGGTGCAGCTTTGCAGCATGGGGTATTCGCTGGCATTGGAAAGGCGGTTGTGGAATACCGAGGAAACATTGTACATCTCCTCCACGCTGGCGCTTTCCTTCTGCACGATGGAGGCGAAGATGACCCATTCCTCCAGGGTAAAGCCGCTGTCCTTCAGAGCCGTTTTGTTTTCCTCGGTCAGCACCTTTTTCTCGAACTCCCGCAGCTGGGTGGTGACGATATCCCGTGCGGTGGCATCGGTGTAGAAGGAGTAGGTTTCCGGATAGAGGAAGCCCTCCAGGACGGTCAGCTTATCGGGGTCGGTACTGATGTCCTTCATCCAGTCAAAGTCATAATCGAGGGCATTGGCCGCCTCCAGATACTCCGCCTCGGTGCAAAGCCCGGCCGCCTCCGCCGCCTTTGCCATCTGGAAGGAATTCCAGCCCTCCGGCAGGGTGAGGGTCACCGTTTCCCGGTAGCTGACAGTGGAGCAGAGGGCATCGATGAGCTCCTGATAGCTGCTGCCCTTTTCCAGCGTGAAGTCGCCGTACTGGTACCGGCCGTCCCCACCATGGGTGCGGCTGTACAGCTTAAAGAGGGTGGTATTGCCGATCAGGCCGGCGTCCTTCAGCTCTTGGGCGATGGCGGAGGTACCGCTGCCCTGCGCAATGGAAACGGTAACGGTCTCGCCGGTCTTTTTACCGCCGTTTATCTCGCCCGTCACCGTGATGACCCCCACCGCAATGAGCAGCAGGAGGAGCAGCAGGATGACGAACCCGATCCGGCGTTTTTTGTATTTATTACTGGCCATAGCGTAAGCTCCTGTCTTTTTATAGGATAAAATGCAGAATAGTTCTTTTATTATACCCGCAATCGGGGCAAAAATCAACCGCGGGCATAGGATGGCGGGAGGTGATCCATTGTGCTGAAGGAAATTTTATGGCTGTTGGCAGGATATTTGGCAATCATCGGGCTGGTGCGGGTAGTGGCGGTGCTGGTGGATCTGATCGCCCCGCCCAAAGCACCACAGGGCTGCCGACTGTACCTGCGGGTGCCGGAGGACGCCGACTATACCGAAAGCAGCTTGATAGGCTGCTGCCGCCTGCTGCACCGCGGAGAAACGGGCGGGCTGCCCTGCACCGTGTTGCTGCCGCTGGAGCCGGAGGCACGGGAGATCTGTCGGCAGTACTGCCGGGACCGGAATATTGATACTTTGGATTTGCCCCAGGCAGAAAAATGGTGTATGATAAAGGAAAATGATTGATAAGCGCAGGGATGCTTTTTGGCGGGGAAAACCGGATGATGGCAAGAAGGCGCCCGCAGGCAGGCTGATGCCCGGTAGAGCGAAGCGGAGGCGGGCTTATGCCTGTCAAGGCGCCAACACAGCCATCGCCCATTTTACGGTGTCCGCCAGGCGGGAACCGGCAGAAGCCAAAAAGAAAGGAGAGCATATTTATGACGGAAGCATTCCGGAAAGATACCATGCGCACCATGCGTAAAACCATGAACCGTTTTTGTTCCATTTTGCTCATTGTGGCGCTGGGTGTTGGCTTCTTTGCGGGGGTGCGGGCCACCGGTGATGACATGCGGGATACCGCCAGCGATTACTATATCGATTACAATGCCATGGATGTAAAGGTGCTCTCCACTTTGGGATTCAGTGAAAACGATGTGGCCGCCGTAGCGGCGGTGGATGGTGTAAAGCAGGTTTATGCCGGGAAATATGTGGACTGCCTGACCCTGTGCCACGATAACTTCTTGACGAGGGTGTTTTCCCTGCCCCAGAACCCGGATAGTCCCGAAACCATGAACCGGCTGCGGGTACTGGAAGGGCAGCTACCACAGGCGGCGGATGAATGTGTCATTGATGAGAAGATACAGTATAAGTACCACTTTGAATTGGGACAGACGCTTTCTTTGGGCAGCGCCGACCCAACAGATGACCTGGAAAATGAGCTGGAGCACACCGAATATACCATCGTGGGGATCGTCAATTCCCCGATGTACCTGGATATGACCCGCCGCGGCAGCACCACGGTGGGAGATGGTTCCCTGGACGCCTATATTTACGTGCCGGAGGAGAATTTTACCGCCGAATACTACACCGAGCTGTATGTGACCGCCGAGGGCAGCAATGCCCTGAACTGCTATACCGATGAATATGACGAGCTGGCGAAGGCCCTCAAGGCGGCGCTGGAGCCGGTGGGGGTTGCCCGTGGCGACGACCGGATGGAGGAGATGGCGGACTACCTCAATGAGAAGATACCCGAGGCACGGGGCAAAATAGCCGATGCCGAAGAACAGCTGGCTGATGCCGAGCAGCAGCTGACAGATGCCGCCAACGAATTGGCGGATGCCCGCAAGCAGATCGAGGACGGAGAAAAGGAGCTGACCGACGGCCGGGCCGAGCTGGAAAAGCAGAAAAAGCAGTATGCGGAATACGAAAAGAAATACGAGGAGGGCAAGCAGCAGCTGGAGGCCGCCAAGCTGCAAATGGCGGCCGTAGATGCCGCCAAGGCGCAGCTGACCGCTGGCAAGGCGCAGATCAATGCGATACTGGGGCGGATGGCGAATCTCTCGGAAGGGTCGGTGCTGCTGCCCATCCTGGCAGATAGCTTGGCCCCCACGCTGAACGAGTTGACCGACGCCAACGGAAAAAAGCTGAACCTGGGAGACCTGCTGTACGATGAAAACGGCAATGTCACCCCGGAAACGGTAAAGGCCACCCAAACCGCAGTGAACGATTATTTTTCCACCATGGAAAAACAAATAACCAGCGCGGCCAGCCAGTACGAAAGCGGCAAAAAAGAGCTGGAGGACAGCCGCAAACAGCTGGATACCTATAAATCCGAGCTGGAGAAAGCCGAAAAGCAGCTGAATGACGGCGAAAAGGAGCTGGCCGAAGCGCGGGTGAAGCTGGCGGACGGCGAAAAGGAATTTGAGGAAAAGAGTGCCGATGCCCGGCAGAAAATAGCGGACGGAAAAGCGGAGCTGGACCGCGGCAAGCTGCAGCTGGCCGATGCCGAAAAAATGCTGGAAAAGCTCTCACCGGCAGAGTGGTACCTGTATACCCGCAAGGAGCTGGCACTGGGTGTGGGCGAATTTGGCGATGATGCCGCAAGAATCGATAACATTTCTACCATTTTCCCGGTCTTCTTCCTGGCGGTGGCGGCACTGGTGTGCCTGACCACCATGGCCCGTATGGTGGAGGAGCAGCGCACTGAGATCGGCACGCTGAAAGCGCTGGGCTATACCGACCGGGAGATCCAAAAGAAATATCTTATCTACTCGCTGAGCGCGACGGTACTGGGCAGCGGGCTGGGGCTCGCCGTGGGCTTCAAGCTGTTCCCCACCGTCATTTACGATGCCTACTGCATCATGTACGACCTGCCGCCGGTGGAAGCCCCGTTCCACTGGGGCGTGGCGGCCATCTGTGTGGTAGTGGCGCTGGGGTGCGTTACCCTGGTGACCTGCAATGTGTGCCACGGAGTTCTCAGTGAGATGCCGGCCAACATCATGCGGCCCAAGGCACCCCCGGCCGGACAGCGGGTGCTGCTGGAAAAGGTGCCGTTTATCTGGCGGCGGCTTTCCTTCAGCCATAAGGTCACGGTGCGCAATCTGTTCCGGTATAAAAAGCGGGTGCTGATGACCATAGTGGGTATCGCGGGCTGCGCTGCCCTGGTGCTGACCGGCTACGGCCTCAAGGACGCCATCAACGACATCGTGCAGAACCAGTTTCAGAAGGTATTTCGCTATGATCTGCTAGCGGGGTATTCCGCCGAGGATGAGGCAGAGGAGCAGGCGCTGTTTGACCAGCTGGAAAGCGACCCCGATATTAAAGAGTGGATGCCGCAGTACCGGGCGGCCATCACCGCAGTGGATGAAAGGCACAGTTACGAGGTGAACCTGACCGTGAGCCAGGACTATACCCGGCTGACCGACTTTATCAGCCTGCAGGAGCGGGTGAGCCGCAGAGTGCTGACCCCCGAAAAGGAGGGGGCCATCATCACCGAAAAGCTGGGCACCATGCTAGGGCTGAAAGCCGGAGATACCCTGACGCTGCGGGACGGCGATAACCGGACTTATGAGCTGGCCATTGCCGGAGTGAGCGAGAACTATGCCTCACACTTTGTCTATATCTCCGCGGAATACTATGAGGAGGTCTTTGGCAAGGCGCCGGAATACAATACCGTAATAGTGGACCTGGCGGACCGGGACGACTGGGCCGCAGCAAGCGAAAAGCTGCTGGCGGGCGGCACGGTGCAGATGATCTCCAACGATGCGGAGCTGGTGGAGCAATACAAAAATGTGACCGATAACCTGGGCTATGTAGTGGCGGTGCTCATTGTTTCGGCGGGACTTTTGGCCTTTGTGGTGCAGTACAATCTCTCCAATATCAACATCACCGAGCGGACAAGGGAGATCGCCACCTTGAAGGTTCTGGGCTTCTACGATGGTGAGGTTTCCGCCTACATCTACCGGGAAAGCGTCATCCTGACCATACTGGGCACCGGGCTGGGCCTGCTGCTGGGCACAGCGCTCACCCGCTTTGTGGTGGCAACAGCCGAGGTGGATTCCATCATGTTCGGGCGGAATATCTACTGGCCGAGCTTTTTGATGGCGGCACTCATCACCTTCCTGTTCTCCTTCCTGGTGAACTGGGTGATGCACTACCGGCTGAAGAAGATCAATATGGTCGAGTCAATGAAATCGGTAGACTGAAAAACATGCAGAAAGGGCGTCCCGCTGATGGGACGCCCTGTTTTTCGCTTTGCGCTTATATCTCCTGGCCGATGTGGCTGCGGATGCGCTCGATGAGCATATCCAGCGCGACAAGATTGTGGCCACCCTGCAGCATGATGATATCCGCCCGGCGCTTGCTGGGCTCCACATACTGCTCGTGCATCGGCTTTACCGTGGTGAGGTACTGCTCCACCACCGATTCCAGCGTGCGGCCGCGCTCCCGCACATCCCGCAGGATGCGGCGGAGGATGCGCTCATCGGCGTCGGTGTCCACATAGATCTTGTAGTCGAACAGCCTGCAAAGCTCCGGCTCGGCCAGGGGCAGGATGCCTTCCACGATGAGGACGGGGGCCGGCTCGATGTGCTGCACCTCGCTGCTGCGGTTGTGGTCGGCGTAATCGTAGACCGGGCAGTCGATGGCGCGGCCTGCCTTCAGCTCTCGCAGGTGCTCGATGAGCAGGTCGTTGTCAAACGCATCCGGATGGTCATAGTTCAGCTTGCAGCGCTCCGCAAAAGGAAGCTCGTCGTGGCGCTTGTAGTAGCTGTCGTGGGAGATCAGACGCACCTCGTCCTCCCCGAACCGTTCCTTGAGCCGGATGGCCAGTGTGGTCTTGCCGCTGCCCGAACCACCCGCGATGCCGATGATGAGATTGTTCATGCTCCAAAATCCTCCCGCCTGCCGATTTCGGTAGAAAAACCGGTCAAAATAAGTTATAATAGAGATACTGTATCTTACTGCCTATCATAACACAAAAACGCGGTTTTTGACAGAGCAAACCATGCTCTGGGAGGAAATTTGATGAAAAAAATCATTTTGGCACCCTACATTGACCAGACAGACCGCTGGGTGAACGGCTGCGAGAGCATCAGCGCGGTGATGCTGCTGCAGGCGATGGGCATCCGGATCGACCCGGACACCTTCATCGAGCGGGACCTGCCCCATGCGCCCTACTGGGAGCAGGATGGGAAACTCTACGGCCCGGACCCGTGGCAGGTCTACCCCGGTGACCCGCACGACCACACCGGCTACGGCTGCTATGCGCCCTGCATCGTCCGGGCGCTGAACAGTGCGCTGGAACACGAGGGCGCGGCCGGGCAGTTCGAGGTGGTGGACGAGAGCGGCAAGACGGCGGCAGAGCTTTGCTCTTATATCGACGCCGGGATGCCGGTGGTATTCTGGGCGACGCTGGATTTCCAGCCCGTGCCGGAAAAGCGTGATCACTGGCTGCTGGCCGATGGCACCGACTTTGCATGGAAGTGCAACGAGCACTGCCTGCTGCTGGTGGGCTACGATGAGGAAAACTACTGGTTCAATGACCCGTGGCATGACCACGGCGTCTGCCCGCAGCCGAAACAGCTGGTGGAGGACTGCCATGCGGCCCAGGGGCTGTTTGCCGTCACCCTCCGCCCGAAAGGAGAAGCATGAAAAAAGAAGAACTTCAGCAGAACATGAAAGACAGGATGCAGCAGTTCGAGGACGGCGGCCTCCGGCTCCTGAAAAAGGGTCAGAAAGGCATCGTCCACGCGATTTTCAGCCGCTTCGGGCTGGTGCTGCTGCTCATGCTGTTGCAGGTCGGTGTACTGTGGAGCGTGTTCCGGTGGTTCGGCGGACTGCTGCCCCATTACTTCGGCGGCAGCGTGGCCATGTCGGCCTTCATGGTGGTCTACATCCTCAACAGCGAGATGGACAACAGTGCTAAGATCACATGGATGGTCACTATCGCCATCCTGCCGGTCGTGGGTGTGCCGCTGTTTTTCTACGTCAAGAGCAACATCGGCCACAACGCCCTGAAAAAGCGGGTGACCCACCTCACTGAGGAGGCCCGGGGCTTACAGCCCCA
>OGRU01003102.1_pt1 | contig 10198 bp, 12 predicted proteins | sample 1553541 | NCBI WGS metagenome assembly OGRU01 (sample SAMEA2580068, study PRJEB22360) | human gut metagenome | biome: human gut; feature: human-associated habitat; material: faeces | place: Denmark | collected 2008/2010 | reverse complement strand
TGCGCTTGAATCTCCTGCGCCACTGCCGCCGTATTACCGGAGCGCGAAAAATAGACAATCAGACTCTGACCCTCATCACCCGCCACTGCCCCCTCGCCGCTCTGCGTCGCCGAAGGAGACACTTCACAAGCCGCCAGCAGAAAGAGCGCCAGCACCATCAAGGCAATTTTTTTCATAGTCGTTTCACCTTTCTATTGTTCAAATTGGATGTCATGCAAACGATAGACTTCATCCGCACTACACAAGTCGAGAATCAAACTCTGCCCCTGGTCCAACATAGCAAGCGCCTCCATATCTGTCGTGCTAAGCGTGTACTCCTGCGCACGATGGTTTTCTTCAAGTCTTTCGTGATGCACCGATTTCGGAATAGCAATAATACCTTGTTGCCTGAGCCAACTCAGAGCAACCTGAGCGGCCGTCATGCCATGCGGCGTACCAATTGCCGTCAACACAGGATGCGAAAACAGCCCCTGTTGCCCTTCCGCAAACGGTGCCCAAGCCATGGTACGGATGTCGTAATCAGCCATTCGTTGACGCAGCTTTTTCTGCTGACAAAACAAATGACATTCAATCTGGTTAACCATTGGAACAATGCGATGGCTTAATATAAGATCCACCAACCGCTCTTCCATAAAATTGCAGACACCGATGGCACGCACTCTGCCAGTTTCATACAACTCCTCCATTGCCCGCCAGCTGCCGTGATAATCGCCAAAGGGCATATGAATCAAGTATAAATCAAGGTATGATGTCTTGAGATTACGCAACGTTTTTTCAAACGATGCCAGCGTTTTTTCATAGCCCGCATCCTGAATCCATACCTTTGAAATAAGAAACAGCTCTTCTCTGGCCAATCCACTCTTCTCAATGGCACGGCCCACCGCCGCTTCATTGCCATAGCAGGCCGCTGTGTCAATCATGCGATAACCAATCTGCAAAGCGTCCTGTACCGTTTGCTCACACTGCCACTGATCTGTAATCTGGAAAACGCCCAACCCAGATAGAGGCATCAACACACCATTGTTCAATATCACCGATTCCATCATCCTACCTCCTTCGATCTTGCCAGCGCAAAGCGTCAGCTCTGCCGCTTATCATGGTCGTTTTTCTTCCCTATACATGCGCGAACGCTGAACCTCAAATAATCCAAGCGATCCAGCTGCTGTTCGCGACGATGAATATCTTCCAAAGCCGCACTTCTTTTCTGCTCCAGCATACGCAGCCGCTCTACTTCGCTGGCTGTCTCTGCCAAAAGCAGACGCATATAGGTTTCAATCTCATCAAGGGTAAAGCCTGCACAGCGCAGGGTCGTCATCAAACCGAGTTTTTCCAAATCAGCATCCTCACACTGCCAAACGCCTGTATCACCCTTATCACACAAATTCCAGCGCCTGTACTCTTGCAGTATTTCGACAGGAATTTGATAGCATTTACTTGCCTCATCAAGAGTCATGGCCACACTCCTCAAAAAAAAATAGCAGGTACCTGGTACCTACTATTTTAGCGCTTCCTATCAATAATGTATAATGCTTATATTTAACCTCAAGAAATGCTTAACGAGCATTTCTCAAGCATTCGATGAATCTGCTCACCAAAGTTGAAAAAAGCTGATTTTTCTTCCACGCCAACACAGCACCGGTTTCCAACCGTGGCGACAATGGAACAAACGCCAGATCATCATAGCGAAAATCCAGCTCAAAGCACAACGCGATTCCAACATGGTGCTGCACCATATTGGCTGCATTGATGATCAGATTAAAAGTCGCCGCCACCTCCAGATGCTCAAAGTCTTCTCCAAACCAGGATGATAGTTCATACTGCACACTCTGGCGGCCAGGCAGCAGCAATGGTACGCCCATCAGATCATCAACACATACACTGTCTCTCCCCCAGAACGGGCTCCCCTTCGTCACCAGAATGCCCCATCGTTCCCTGGTATCCATTCGCAAAAAATCATATTTAGCAATATCCACCGGTTCTGTAAGTAAACCAATATCTAACAGCCCTTGCTCCAACTGATCTTTCACAGTGTCCGCCGTGGCACTGTATATTTGAAATTGAACGCCCGGATATTGTTCTCGAAACGTACGCATACGCTCTGATAGAAACGACATGTTCTTCGTTTCGCCACAGCCAATCGTAATCGTTCCCTTCAGATCTTCCTCATGGTTTTCAAATTCAGCTTTCACCTTGTCCGCTAATGACACCAACTCCTGCGCCCGTTGTTTTAACCGCATCCCCTCCTCCGTAAGGATGATGCTGTACTTGCTGCGTTGAAACAACTTGACGCCAAGTTCCTCTTCCAACTGCATCAGTTGCCGAGAAAGAGTCGGCTGAGTCAAATGAAGCAAACTGGCTGCTCGAGTGATGTTTTCCTCACGAGCAACAATTAAAAAATACCTTAAAACACGTAGTTCCAACGTCCTCCCACCTTCTGCTAAAACCATCACCAACCGCCGCATCCAACATATTGGCAAAGCACCGAATGAAAAAGAAAAAACCCTATGCAGATGGACGAACCATGCACATAGAGTTTTAATGTCGTTTATTTCACAGAAATCATTCGGTCAATCCTTTACTTACCACTAAAGAAGGATTTCAGCTTAGCGCCGAAGCCTTTCTTCTGAATACCGAGCAGTTTGTTGATTTCATCGCGATAGATGTTAGGATCGAGCGCACCTGGAAGTGCTTCCTGAAATTCACCATCGTTGATGATGCAGGTCTGTGGCACCCCAACTAAATTCCAACTTTTGAACAAAGCGCGTGCATCTGGATCATGAATTTCCATGTTGTAGAAATGCATTTCTGGATGTTCTGCACTGTATTCATCAGCGATTTTTTGCATGTTTGGCATCAGACGGCCGCAAACAGAGCAGTTCTGTTTGGTGAAAATCAAAAAGCATTTTTCTTTTTCAGCCACGATGTCATTGTATTGTTGAATGGTGATCATTGGAATTTCCATGAGTCAGCCTACCTCCTAAAGTTCATTCTCACTATTATCCCTATATACTATCTTATCATTATCCATACGCGTTGACAAGGAATACTCGTAGGAAAAGCGCCAATGGTTTTCATGATATTTTATCATCATTATAGCTTTACAGTAAATTTCTGTCATTAATTTCATAGTAACGCCGCAGCGTGTCAATCTTGCAGAAATCCTTCACGCTTTAATAATTGTTCCAAATCGTCGTAGGTGTTCATCAGACACGCATCGCGTCGCAATGCGGCCGCATGCGGCAGGCCTTTGACGTACCAACCGATCTGCTTGCGCATTTCCTGCATGGCGATGCGCTCGCCTTTATACTGACAAGCAAGGGCTGCATGGTCCAACATGACGCGGGCGCGTTCGCTGATGCTTGGTTCTTCTGGCAGCGGCTTCCCCTGCCAGTCGGCAAGCAATTCCGCAAAGAGCCATGGCCGTCCCAAAGCGCCACGGCCCACCATCACGCCTGCAGCACCGGTGGTGTCAAGAATGGCACGAGCACTGGCCGCATCGACAACATCGCCGTTAGCAAGCACAGGTATCTGGACGGCTTTGACTACCTCAGCAATGGCGCTCCAGTCGGCTTCGCCGCTGTAATATTGACTGCGTGTGCGGCCGTGTACAGCGAGAAAATCACAGCCAGCCGCTTCCAGCCCACGTGCAAAATCCGCAATATGCGGGTCGCGTTCTTCCCAACCGATGCGAATTTTTGCTGACAGTGGCACATCGACGGCGTCACGCATGGCCCGAATGATGGCAAAGGCAGTTTCCGGTGTGCGCAGAAGACCAGAGCCTTCGCCGTGGTTGGCCACTTTCGGCACGGGACAGCCCATGTTGACATCGATCATTTTAGCGCCATGCGCGACGGCCAAACGTGCCCCTTCGGCCATGATGTCCGGCTCACTGCCAAAAAGCTGAACAGCGATCGGCTCTTCTTCATCGATAAGGTCAAAGAGTTCGTAACTTTTTTTATTGTTATAGTGCAGCGCTTTAGCACTGACCATCTCGGTCACTTCCAAACCGACGCCATAACGGCGGCAGATGAGGCGCATGGCTTTGTCGGTCACTCCAGCCATAGGTGCCAGCACAAAGGGGTTGGCGTTAAAATCGATCATGCCCGTCGTCCTTTCTTTACGTTCATTAATTTATTTTTTCTTTCCAGATTGGTCTGGGCTGGAAGAAAACCATCCCCAGAGAGCAATAAGGATCATCACACCAAAGAAGATGACATGCCAGAGGGTGCTTTCTGGAAATTCTGCCGGCAGCACACCGATGCGTTCATGGGCCAGCGTGACGATGACCAACTTGATCCCTACCCAGGTTACAAGCATGAAGGCCGCTTTTTCGAGTTTAGGACGTTTGTCGAGAAGTTTGACGAAAATGGTAGCGGCAAAACGCATGAGCACCACGCCGCAAAGACCACCACAGAGCACGAGGATGAATTCACCAGCATCCATGCCACCGATGTGGCTCTGGCATGGGGGGGAGAGAAAAATCGAAAGGCCCCCAGCCGCTAAAATGGAGTCTACGGCAAAAGCAATGTCGGTAAACTCTACTTTGACAACCGTCATCCAAAAATCTTTTTTGCTATGTAAGTAGGATTCCGGTTCCCCTTTTGGCATGTTTTCTTTTGCCGCGTCACCGCCATTTTTATGCTCTTTGTTGTACTGATAAAGGTTGTGGAGACCAACGTAGATCAGGTACGCTGCACCCAGCGCTTGGGCCTGCCAAACGTTCGCCAGAAAGGAAACAAAAAAGAGCGCTGTGAAGCGCAGCACCACAGCCCCGATCAAACCATAAAACAGCGCTTTCTGGCGCAAATTTGGGGACAGCGGCCGCACCATGACTGCCAAAACCAGGGCATTGTCTGCAGAAAGCAGCCCTTCCATAGCAACGAGAATGAAGAAAATAAAAATGTATTGGATCAGAAGACCTCCGTCCAATGCACCAAGTGACAAAACATCCAATTCAACAACTCCCTTTCGTTTTTACAAACAACGTGTTTTTCTATATTCTATAACATACTGCATCACCAGCATCGGTCGAAAATGCCAGCGGCCTTGCCCGGCTTGCTCAACATCGTTGATCCACCACCAACGTTGAACAATGCCTGGCAAGGCACGCAGATTATTTTATTTCGTACGATCGATTTTCTCAGCCTCATCAGCAGACGCTTCTTTTGGCTTGGACGAGAACCATCCCCAAAGAGCAATGAGCAGCATCACACCATAGAAGATGACGTGCCAGAGAGTGCTTTCTGGGAAATCGTGTGGCAAAATGCCGAGACCGTCATGAGCCAAGGTCACAATAACGAGCTTGACCCCAACCCAGGTTACGAGCAGAAAAGCCGCCATTTCCAGTGCTGGGCGTTTGTCCAGCAGGTTGACAAAAATCGTCGCTGCAAAACGCATGAGCACCACGCCGCAGAGGCCCCCGATTAACACAACGAGGAACTGGCCGCTGTCCATGCCACCGATGTGGCCCAATCCGGTTGCCGGCAGAGAGATCGCCAGCGCTACGGCTGCGAGGATGGAATCCACGGCAAAGGCAATGTCGGTGATTTCAACTTTAGCAACGGTTTTCCAGAAATCTTTTTTACTGTAGAGATAGTTGCGTTCTTCATCTTCCGGCAACTTATCTTTGGAGCTTTCATGCCCTTCGTTCTGAGCTTTTTTGTATTTATAGATGTTGTGAAGGCCTACATAAATCAGGTAAGCGGCACCGATGGCCTGAGCCTGCCAGATGTTGACCAGGTAAGAAACGAAGAAAAGCGCCACCAGTCGCAGCACCACCGCCCCAACAAGGCCATAAAACAACGCTTTCTGACGCATGTTCGGAGCCAGAGGACGTACCATGACCGCCAACACCAAGGCATTGTCTGCAGAAAGCAGCCCTTCCATGGCAACCAGCATCAAAAGAACAAAGAGGTATTGGATGGCCATGCCGGCATCCACGGCGCCAAGGGCGCCAAAGAGTGTAAGTTCCATTTTAGTCTCCTTTTCTACTTTGATTTTTGCACAAAAAAGGCCTTTGCCTTTCTTGTACGACAACAAGGAAGGCAAAGGTCTTGCAATCAAAGGTCATTCCTTATATGACAGAACCGGTGAATACTCACGCGATGACGATTCTGCCTCTGGCTGGTCGGCCAGTGCTACTCCCCTTTGCATTTGAGGATGATAGAAGTATATCATCCGCCTGTATCTCTGTCAATAACGACTTCCTTATAGAAGACTGTGCCGCTCGTTTATTTTTCTTCAAAGCGTAACGTGGTCGTTTTAAGGTTATGGCCAGTGTGGCAATTCGGGAAAATCTCCCGTGCCTGCGGCAAATATTCTTTCGGATTCAGCATAGCCGGGCTGTAGTGGGTGAACCACAACTCTTTGACATTGGCCTCGGCCGCCAGACGAGCCGCTTCACCGAACACCATGTGACCCTTGCCGGCAGCATCCTGCAGCTTGGCATTGTCGCCGTAAAGGCCTTCTGCCACCAACAGATCGCTGTCGCGCACCAGCTCTGCCAATGCCGGCGCCGGACGGCAGTCGGTGGCATAACTTAGGCGCAAGCCACGACGGGCTGGCCCCAGCACATCTTCCGGCGTAAAGGTTTGACCTTCGTGTTCCACACTTTCACCGTTCTGCAAATGCGACCACAACTGCACGGGAATGCCTGCCGCCTTGGCCCGCTCCACATCGAAACGGCCAGCGCGCGGCAAATAACAACTATACGCCAGGCAAGGCACGCGGTGCTTCACCGGCTGAGTGGTCCATTCCAGCTCACCAGTTTTAAAATGAGCGCCTTCTTTGAACGGCAGCTCATGCAGCACCAATTCAAAAGGCAGCGGTCCGCAAATCACCGTCAGCCCGCGCACAATGCGTTCCAAGCCCTTGCCGCCCCAAAGATGCAGCGGCTCCGTGCGGTGATTGTTGGCCACCGTCATCAACAGCCCCGGCAATCCGCCAACGTGGTCACCGTGGTAATGGGTAAACAAAATATGATCAATATGACGGGCGCTGAATCCCGACAAATGCAGCGCCACCTGCGTAGCTTCGCCGCAATCGACGAGCACACAGCTGCCTTCATGACGCACCAAAAGTGCCGTCAGAAAACGCTTCGGCAGCGGCATCATGCCGCCGCAGCCCAACAGGCAGACATCAAGCATGTCGGCGTCCTCCTTTGTTACGCTGAGCAATGAGACGCAGCCCTTCCAGCGTCAGCATTGGATCAATGGTGTTGACATAACGGCAGTTCGTGCAGATGGTTTCGCTGTGACCGCCTGTAGCAACCACAAACACCTCTTCTGGCGTGCTGCCCATTTCGCGAGCAATGCGCGCAATCATGCCATCCACCAAATCGGCATAGCCGAACACCAGCCCAGCCTGCATCGCATCCACGGTGGTGCAGCCAATGACATGGTCCGGTGCCGTCAGTTCCACCTTCGGCAGCTTAGCCGCATGACTGAACAGCGCTTCCATCGAAATGCCAATGCCAGCATTGATGGCACCACCAAGGTATTCCTTGTCGGCATTGATGGCACAAAACGTGGTCGCCGTGCCAAAGTCCACAATAATCAACGGGGCACCGTAGCGTTCAATGCCGCTGACAGCATTAACAATACGGTCTGCACCCAATTCCTTCGGATTTTCATAACGAATCTTGAGCCCTGTCTTAACCCCGGCTTCCACCAGAAGCGGGGAAATTTGAAAATAGGCTTCACACGTACGCACCAGAGTGCGAGTGAGGTCCGGCACAACGGAAGAGATGATGATCTGATCGATCGCTTCAAAGCCGAGACCCTTCGTGGCAAAAAAGTTCGAGCAAAGCACCGCGTACTCGTCGGCTGTGCGGCGCGCATCGGTGGCAAAACGCCAGCTGGCAAACAGGCGGTCTCCTTCGTAAACCCCCATAACCACATTGGTGTTCCCTGTATCAAAGGCCAAAAGCATTGTGCCTTCCTCCCTTTCTTCTAACGTCTTAATTATTTTCTATAAGTTGGCATTGCACGCTGAATCACACGCACCAACGCCACCGTCAGCACTGTAGCCAGAATCAGCTCAACAATAAACTGTGGCAGAATCATCAGCCAAATGGCCATAGGATAATACCCCATGAGAATGGCCATGCCAATGTAGCCCACCGTGTTGGTTATCGTGCCGATGAATCCGGCACAAGCAGCACCCAGTGTCGTGTGACGGCCAAAGGCTCGGTACACATACGCACTGATCACACCGATGAGAATGCGTGGCAAAATAGCCACAAATGGGTTCGGTGGGATGGCCGATGCCGTCATAAAGCTGTAAATCCCCATGATCAGCCCCGTAAAGGCGCCAACCACTGGCCCTTCCAGCACCGCGGCAATGATGACCGGCAAATGCATGATCGTGGCATGCCCACTTAGGTTCGGCACTGGGATCATCCCAATGCCGCTCACGCCCAGCACCACGCAAATGGCACCGAACATGCCGCCCATCACCATACGGCGTATGTTCTGTCTTTGCAACGCTCTTTTACTACTTGCTGTGTTTCTTGCACTCATTTTGATTCCTCCTAGCTTGTTTTTGCCAGGACCGCGTTCTCCACGCAGTCCATCCCGGGCCTTCTCAGCTCCAGGTGGCTTTTTCTGAGATAGAAACGCAATAAAAAAACAGGCTCCGTGCAGCGTCTCGCGACTGCCGCCAGATACCTGTTATATTGTAGCGAATCCACCCCGCCCGCGCAAGTCAGAAAATGCCCGAAAATCATTCGTTCTCCATCGCCGCAGCGGAGCGCCAGCAAAGAAAAAGCAGGGAGTTGGAATCCCATCGCTTCCAACTTCCTGCACCGGAACAAAACCATTATTCGCCGCGCGCTTTCCAGCGGGAGACAATGGAAATTTTTTCGTATTCATCTTTAAGAAGCCCCAGCACCCATTGATCCACGTATTCACCACCGGTGAAAACATGGCTGCGCAGCTGTCCTTCCACACGAAAACCAAAATTGGTCGCTGTGCGAACAGCCAGCTGGTTGTTATCATTGATGCGCATGTAGCAGCGATTAAACCCAAACTGGTAGAACACAATGTCGCAAAGCACAATCATCAGGTCGATGCCGTACCAGCCGAGACGGCGTGAGGTATCAGCAATCCCCAAAGAAATGCGCGCATGCCCGTTCTGGCGGTCGATGTTACTGATGGATGCGACGCCAATTGGGGTATTTTTATGTTTGGTGGAAACCAGAAAGTTGACACGTTCCGCATGAGGATCAGAGATGTCGGAGCCATTGCGGATTTCTTCCATAATCATTTCCAGTGAGTTACCGGTGTAACCATCGTAAAGCTGACGGAATTCTTTATTCAAATACCACTGCTGGAGCACATCGGCGTCCTGAATCTGTGGTTTGGTTAAGACGACTTTTTTTCCAGAAAACATTCTCAATCACCTCGTCATTTTCTTACTAATATAATACCTATTAACTGGGAGAGGGTCAATGCTCAAATATAAAAAAAGCACCCGTCCCAATGGACAGGTGCACCGTAACTGGGGTACTAGGATTCGAACCTAGGAATGCATGGGTCAGAGCCATGTGCCTTACCGCTTGGCGATACCCCAACAACGCAAGAATTATTATAGCGTAAGATGCTCAGGGACGCAAGCGTTTTTTACGAGTTTTTTAACTTTTTTTCATCTTTTTTCGCAGACGACTCTCCAGCGCACTCCAGAGGCAGCCCACTGCCACACAGAAAGCATCACCAATGAGCACTTTCAAAAACAGCGACAGCTCGCCAAGCGGCGCACTCCAATGCAGACGGAAAAACAACATCTGAAACAGATAGATCTGCCAAGTGGAGCGGCCAATGGTGCGCACCAGCGTGTGCAGCTTGCCAGGCAGTTGCTTCTGTTCAAAGAAATGAAAGGCAAAAACCGCCACCGCAATGTAATAAAAACTGGCGTACACGTTCGTGTTGAGCCAATACGTCGTCAGCGGCCAGTCGAGGCCGAAATATTCCAGCGCAGTAATATAGCCCAGGCTGAACCCCGCCCCCAGCGCGACCATCCACAGCCGCACACGGCTGCGCCAGAGATAGAAGTAAAGCCCAAACACCGCAATGAACAAATAGCGAATGAAAAGCAAGCGGTTCAGCGCCCGCGGAATGTCCAGCGCGCCCACAGCGAATTCGTAGAGCATATCCAGTGCCAGCGCCGCCAGAAGCGTCTGCTCTGGCCAACGACGCAAAAG
>OGRU01003097.1_pt1 | contig 10218 bp, 6 predicted proteins | sample 1553541 | NCBI WGS metagenome assembly OGRU01 (sample SAMEA2580068, study PRJEB22360) | human gut metagenome | biome: human gut; feature: human-associated habitat; material: faeces | place: Denmark | collected 2008/2010 | reverse complement strand
CCACCATAATATTGCCGCCCACCCGGCGCAGCCCCAGCTTCCAGACCTTCGCCAGGTCCATGGTCTGGTAGAACAGCGGCATATCCACCGGGAACTCGCCGCTGTGGGCGTAGATGAACTCCGCGTCCCGGTCGTCGAACAGCCAGCCGCCCTCGATGGCCGCCACGGTGGTGATGCCGTTTTCCAGCAGCCGGGACATGGCCAGATGGATGGCCTCCATGCGGAACTCGTCCGGCAGGCTCCGCAGCACATTGGAGCGCAGCACATAGTTGGCATTCCGCCGGAAAATGCCCGTGGGCAGGCCGCTGCCGTCCAGCTCCACGCCCTCCAGGGAGAAGGGCACCTTGTAATACAGCAGGGCGTGGGTGTTCAGCATACTGACGTGGTACTCCTTGGAGAACAGCACCACCGGACTGTCGCTGCAATACTTGTCCAGCACATACCGGTCCGGAAAACGCTTTTCCTCGAACTGCGACTCCTCCACCTGGCAGCCCAGCACCGCGCCCTCCCGCTTTTCGGCGGCGGCCAGCATCTCGCCCAGCTCCCGGTGGGACCGCGCGCCGCCCAGATCCACGCTCATCATGTTCACAGCGGTCTGCATCACATGGAAGTGGTTGTCGATAAACCCCGGCAGCACCGTGCCGCCCCTGGCGTCGATGACCTGCGTGCCGGGGCGCACCAGCTTCTGCCAATCATCGCCGCGGCCTGCGGCGCAGATCATTTTCCCCGCCGCGGCCACCCAGTCGGCCCCGCCATCGCCGCACATGGTCACGCAGCGCCCGTTTTTAATGATGATATCCGCGTACATAGCGTCCCGTCCTCCTGTTGAAAGCCGTGTTGTGTTATGGCCGTATTGTACACCAGGGCGGGCCGTCTGTCCAGTGGCGCTGTGTCCCCGGCGGCAAATGTACCAAATCGTTTGTTGAAAAGCGCGGCACAATTTGCTAAAATGTTTAGTAACAACGGAAATTCAACGCTTTTCCCACGCGCGGCGCAACATCTCCCGGTTACAATGACATCAAACTGAGACGGAGCACGGCCGGCGCGGCCCCTCTCCGCCCTCCCGAAAAAACGAAAGGACAGGGATGTATATGAGCGTTTTGATTTTGAACCGCGAGCAGGTCAAGCAGGTCATCTCCATGAAGGAAGTCATCCAGGAGGTGCGCGAGGTCTATCGTCTGAAATCCCAGGGCAAGTCCGTGATCTGGCCGCTGGTCAACTATGAATTCGTGGACGAGCACGCCGCCATGGACATCCGTTCCGGTTATATCAAGGGCGTACAGCTCCACGGCCTGAAGATGCTGAACAACTTTCCCGAGAACCGGGAAAAGGGCCTGCCGCCCTTCAACGGCATCATGATGGTCTACGACTCCAACACCGGTATTCCCGTCAGCGTCATGGACGCCTCCTACGTCACCTGTATGCGTACCGGCGCCGCCGGCGCGCTGGGCGTGGACCTGCTGGCCCGTAAGGACGCCAAGCACCTGTTTATTCTGGGTGCCGGCAAGCAGGCCCCCTTCCAGATCGCCGCCACGCTGCTGCTGCGTCCGGCCATCGATAAGGTCTACATCGCCGACCCCATGTTCCCCGACAACGCGGTGCAGTTCGCCGCCCACATCGCCCAGCAGCTCTCCGATGACTTCGGCATCGACGCCTCCGGCGTGGAGTTCCTGCCGGCGCTGGATCTGGCCGCCGCCGTGGGCGACAGTGACGCCATCATCACCGTCACGCCCTCCCGCAAGCCCATCATCCAGAAGGCGTGGCTGAAGCCCGGCACCCATCTGAGCTGCCTGGGCTCCGACATGGAATCCAAGCAGGAGATCGAGAGCACCATCTTCCAGGGCGCCGCCTTCTACGCCGACGACCGTGCCCAGTGCATCCGCGTGGGCGAGATGGAGCTGCCCATCAAGCAGGGCGTCATCAGTGCCGACGACATCACCGGCGAGATCGGTGACCTCATCGACGGCAAGGTCCCCGGCCGCACCAGCGACACGCAGACCACCATCTTCGACGCCACCGGCCTGTACATTCTGGATCTGGCCGCCGCCAAGGTAGCCATCGACCGCGCACTGGCCGAGGGCGTGGGCTTGCAGGCCGACCTGTAACCCCGCGGAATATATCCGCTTACCCTACAAAACAGACGAAATGAGGAGGACAATAAAATGAAACTGGCATGGTTTGGTGTGGAAGAGTGGCTGAATCCCATGGACTCTCTCGCCCGTATCAATCTGGGCAGCAGCTGCGTCAGCGCCCTTCGTATGGACGAGCTGTTTGACCTGACCGGCGAGGATCTGGACGCTTTCCTGAACGAAATGCGTACCATGAGCCTGCATTATCACCACGGCGACGCCACCGGCTCCCCCCGGATCAAGGCGGCGGTGGCCGGCATTTACCCCAAGGGCAATGTGAAGCCCGAGGAAGTCATGATCACCCACGGCGGCACCGGCGCCAATGACCTGGTGCTGATGAGCGTGCTGGAGCCGGGTGACAACTGCGTGGTGATCAAGCCCTCCTATCAGCAGCATTACGATATCCCCAAGGGCAGCGGCATCGAGACCCGTGTGGTCCAGCTGAAGGCCGAGGATAACTATCAGCTGGATTTCGACGCCCTGGACAAGGCCTGCGACGCCAACACCAAGATGATCGTCCTGACCAACCCCAACAATCCCATCGGCGTGACCCTGTACGACGAGGGCCTGCGCAAGGTCGTGGACATCGCCGCCAAGCACGACGCCTGGATCCTCTGCGACGAGGTCTATCGCGGGCTGGACGAGAACTATATGCCCTCCATTCTGGACTACGGCTACCACAAGGCCATCTCCATCAGCAGTATGTCCAAGATGTACTCCATGGCCGGCACCCGTATCGGCTGGATCGTCTGCCGCGACCACGAGATGTACGAGGTCATGAAGACCCGCCGTTCCTACAACACCATCTGCTGCGGCATCTGGGACGAGATCATCGCCTCCATCGCGCTGGAGCATTACCAGGCCCTGTGGGCCCGCGCCCGTTCCATTCTGGAGCCCAACCGCAAGATCGTGGAGGACTGGGTGGCCTCCCAGCCCCACCTGCACCTGCGCGCCAAGGCCATGGGCACCACCTGCCTGATCGACTATGACTACGACGTGGACTCCGAGACCTTGGCCAAGGATGCCATGGCCACCGAGCAGATCCTGGTGGTCCCCGGCGACTACTTCGATATGCCCAAGACCATCCGCGTGGGCTACGGCGCCTTCCGCGATCCCCAGGTGCTGAAGGCCGGCCTGGAGGAGTTCGGCAAGTACCTGGAGAAGTACAACTAACTGACACATCCCTCTCTCACAAATTTCTTCCCCCCTGCGGCACGTGCCGCAAAACAAGCGCCCGGCAGAAGCCGGGCGCTTGTTTTTTCCGTATTCCGTTGGCGCTCACACCCGCGCCCAGCGCATCCAGCCGTCCTCGAACAGGGCTGTCAGCCGCCCCGTGTCCTTCAGCCACGCCAGATAGGACCGCACCGTGCTGCCCACCAGCACATACTGCTCAAAGCTCATGGTCAGCCCGTAGGCGGCAAACAGCTGCTGCAGGATGTCCTCAAAGCCGCGGGGCGCGGCGCAGAGGTCCACGATCCTCTCCGCGATCTCATGCACCTTTCGGATATTGTACTGCGCCAGATCGGCGATGTCCTCCGTCACCTCCGTGTGCGCGGGCACAAATACCTTCGCGGTCATGGTCTGCACCTGCTCCAGCGTTTTCAGGTACCCGGCCACGTCGTAAATAAAGCCGATCTGGTACTTGTCCAGTATCTCCCGGCTGGAAAGGCAGTCCGCCAGAAACACCACGTCGTCCGGCGTCCGAAAGCCTACCATGTCGAAAAAGTGTCCGGGCAGGGGGATAGACGCAAAGCCCTCCGGCAGCTTGTCCGCCGTCAGCTCCGCCGCGTCGCTCTCCTGTGCCAGCAGAAACTTGTGCCGCAGGTCCTTGGGCGGATATCCGCCGTAGAGAAACGACGGCTCCAGCACCGGGTGCCGGGTAAACGCGCAGTCGATTCCCGGCGCGTAGATCCTACAGCCCGTCTGTCCCTGCAAATACCGGTTCCCGCCGATGTGGTCGGCGTTGGCGTGGGTGTTGTAGATCGCCGTCAGCTGCCAGCCGTTGGCGTCCAGCACCTGCCGTATCCTCCGCCCCGCGTCCTTGTCGTTGCCGCTGTCGATCAGGCAGACGTTTTTCTCATCCAGCCGGAAGAGGCCGATGTTGGTGGGGCTCTTGATGTAATACGTCCTCTCGGTAAGCTGTATCAGTTCGTACATAGCGGTATCCCCTCCGTTACTTTTTTGTATCGCCATCCGATCATGTTTTGTTGCTTCCTTGTCCTGTCATCCTATCAGTTTTTCCGCCTCTTTGTAATGTCATTCTATCATGTTTTGCTGCTTCTTTGTGCTGTCATCCTATCATATTTTCCCGCTTCTTTGTATTGTCATCCTATCATGTTTTGCTGCTTCTTTGTATTGTCATCCTATCATATTTCCCCGCAAAACACAAGCGCCCGGCCGATAGCCGGGCGCCTGCGTACCTCATCTGTATATGGCGCCGCTGGCCGCCACACAGTTCTTTCCGTTGTTTTTGCAGATATACAGCTGCCTGTCCGCCTTTGCGATGAGTGAAAAGTCCTTCAATTCCCGGCCTGTCCCGCACGCAACACCGAAAGAGGCCGTAACAATGTGCCGGTCCGGCAGGTCCTCTCTTGGAACAGCCGCGGCGCGCACCGCGTCAAGAAGCGCACCGGCGATACGGCGGGCCTCCTCCTCACCGATATCCGGCAGGATCGCCACGAACTCCTCGCCTCCAAAGCGGAAGAGATACCGGTCAGCCGCCGCCAACACCCCGACCACGCTTCCGGCCACACGCCGCAGCGCTTCGTCGCCCTTCATGTGGGAGTAGTTGTCGTTGTACGATTTGAAATCATCCACGTCAAAAATAATGACGCTGACCCGTTCCGGCGCGGTTTTATCGGCAATGAACGTGCCATACGTCTCCATCGCCTTTTTATTCAGTGTTTCCGTCATCACGTCGTTGTAGGCCAGCTTGATGAAAGCGTGACCCATTTCCTTGATGTGCCGTTCGTTGGCAGACTGCCGAAGGAAGATGGACCGCAGCACGATAAAACCTACAATGATGGAAAATCGCAGCAGGAAATGCTTGAACAGATCATAGTTCTCCGCGTAGGGAAGCTGTCCGGGCAGCCACCAGCTGATCAATATCAGAACACATACCGCCACGGTATCCACACGGCGGTATGTGGGCGCGATCATGATCGCAAACAGATAGCACATGGAGATGGACAACCCGACCCGGTGAAAGTTGCAGGAGACCATAAAGACGGTAACGCTGGCGATCACCACCCCATAGTAGGCCAGCAGCGCAAACCGCGCCGGCGGCGCATCGTATTCTCCTCCACGCTTTTTATAGGCGATCGTAAACACCAGCATCGCCAGCGAGCCGCCGATCATCATGTAAAGCGGCACCATGTCAATGGGGATCATCGAGCGCGCCGCGATGTTCTTGACCAGGTAGATCCCGTTGGTCAGTATAAACAGAATAGCTGCATAAAATACGACCGAAAAATTCTGCCGCATAAGGATGCTCTCCACAGTCGGAATCTCATCGATCTGTATTCCCAGCACACGATCACTAAAGCTCTTAAACCTGGCAAACGCCATATCCGATATCCAGCAGGACACCCTCTGCACAATATCGACCTTATCCCCTCGTCTTTCCATACGATCCCTCCAGCAAATAATACGACCCCGTTTGTCTGCTTTTGTTGATCTATTATTATATTTTACCATGCTTCCACCCAAAACACAAGCGCCCGGCCGATAGCCGGGCGCCTGGTATTATGATTATGCGGGAAATCGAGCCCTTACTTGGCGTCCTTGATGGCAGCCTGCGCTGCGGCCAGACGGGCGATGGGCACGCGGAAGGGGGAGCAGGACACATAGTCCAGACCCACGCGGTGGCAGAACTCCACGCTGGAGGGGTCGCCGCCGTGCTCGCCGCAGATGCCCAGATGGATGTCGGGGCGGGTGGCGCGACCCAGCTTGCAAGCCATATCCACCAGCTTGCCCACACCGACCTGATCCAGCCGGGCGAACGGATCGCTCTCGTAGATCTTGTTGTCGTAGTAGGCGGGCAGGAACTTGCCGGCATCGTCACGGCTGAAGCCGAAGGTCATCTGAGTCAGGTCGTTGGTACCGAAGGAGAAGAACTCCGCCTCGGTGGCGATGGCATCAGCGGTCAGCGCAGCGCGGGGGATCTCGATCATGGTGCCCACCAGGTACTTCATGTTCATACCGGCAGCAGCCAACTCCTCGTCAGCGGTCTTGACCACCACGTCCTTGACGAACTTCAGCTCCTTGACCTCGCCCACCAGGGGGATCATGATCTCAGGCACCATATTCCAGTCGGGGTGCTTCTTCTGGACGTTGATGGCGGCGCGGATGACGGCACGGGTCTGCATGACGGCGATCTCCGGGAAGGTGACGGCCAGACGGCAGCCGCGGTGACCCATCATGGGGTTGAACTCGTGCAGGGAGGCGATGATGGCCTTGATGTCGGCTACGGTCTTGCCCATATCCTTGGCCAGCAGCTCGATGTCCGCCTCCTCGGTGGGAACGAACTCGTGCAGAGGGGGATCCAGGAAGCGGATGGTGACGGGGCAGCCCTCCATGGCCTCGTAGATGCCCTCAAAGTCGCCCTGCTGCATAGGCAGCAGCTTGGCCAGAGCCTTCTCGCGCTGCTCCTTGGTGTCGGAGCAGATCATCTCGCGGATGGCGGCAATACGGTCGCCGTCGAAGAACATATGCTCAGTGCGGCACAGGCCGATACCCTGGGCGCCCAGAGAACGGGCGCGGGCGGCGTCGGCGGGGGTGTCGGCATTGGTACGAACCTTCAGCCGGCGGAACTTGTCGGCCCAGGCCATGATGCGGCCGAAATCGCCGCCCACATTGGCATCCACGGTGGGCATAGCGCCGTCGTAGATATTACCGGTGGAGCCGTCCAGGCTCATCCAGTCGCCCTCGTGGTAGGTCTTGCCTGCCAGGGTAAACTGCTTGTTGGCCTCGTCCATGTTGATGGCGCCGCAGCCAGAGACGCAGCACTTGCCCATGCCGCGGGCCACAACGGCCGCGTGGGAGGTCATACCGCCGCGGACGGTCAGGATGCCCTGGGCGGCCTTCATGCCCTCGATGTCCTCGGGAGAGGTCTCCAGACGAACCAGAACCACCTTCTCGCCCCGGGCAGCCCACTCCTTGGCGTCCTCGGCGTTGAACACGATCTTGCCGCAGGCAGCGCCGGGGGAGGCGGGCAGCGCCTTGCCCACCGGCTCGGTGGCCTTCAGCGCCTTGGGGTCGAACTGGGGATGCAGCAGGGTATCCAGGTTGCGGGGATCGATCATGGCCACGGCCTGCTGCTCGGAGATCATGCCCTCGTCCACCAGGTCGCAGGCGATCTTCAGAGCGGCGGGAGCGGTGCGCTTGCCGTTGCGGCACTGCAGCATGTACAGCTTGCCGTGCTCCACGGTGAACTCCATATCCTGCATATCGCGATAGTGGTCCTCCAGGATATTGCAGACCTTCACGAACTCGTCATAGGCCTCGGGGAACTTCTCAGCCATCTCGGCAATGGGCATGGGGGTACGCACGCCGGCCACCACGTCCTCGCCCTGGGCATTGGTCAGGAACTCGCCCATCAGCTTCTTCTCGCCGGTGGCGGGGTCACGGGTGAACGCCACGCCGGTGCCGCAGTCGTCGCCCATGTTGCCGAAGGCCATGGACTGCACGTTGACGGCGGTGCCCCAGGAATAGGGGATGTCGTTGTCGCGGCGGTACACGTTGGCGCGGGGGTTGTCCCAGCTGCGGAACACGGCCTTGATGGCGCCGATCAGCTGCTCCTTGGGGTCGGTGGGGAAGTCGCTGCCGATCTTGGACTTGTACTCGGCCTTGAACTGCATGGCCAGCTCCTTCAGATCCTCGGCGGACAGCTCCACGTCCTGGGTCACGCCCTTCTTCTCCTTCATGGCATCGATCAGCTGCTCAAAGTACTTCTTGCCGACCTCCATGACCACATCGGAATACATCTGGATAAAGCGGCGATAGCAGTCCCACGCCCAGCGGGGGTTGTTGGACTTCTTGGCGATCACGTCCACCACGTCCTCATTCAGACCCAGGTTCAGAATGGTGTCCATCATGCCGGGCATGGAGGCACGGGCGCCGGAGCGCACAGATACCAGCAGGGGATTTTCCAGATCGCCGAACTTCTTGCCGGTGATCTTCTCCATCTTCTCGATATACTCCATGATCTCCGCCATGATCTCGCCGTTGATCTGGCGGCCGTCCTCGTAATACTGAGTGCAGGCCTCGGTGGTGATGGTAAAGCCCTGGGGCACGGGCAGACCGATATTGGTCATCTCCGCCAGGTTCGCACCCTTGCCGCCCAACAGCTCACGCATCTTGGCGTTGCCTTCGGTGAACAGGTAACAATACTTCTTGCTCATTGCAGTTCCTCCGTATATTAAATAGTTGTACCAAACATTGAGAACAATTTATTATAGTCATATTTTTTTTTAAAAGCAACCCTGTCGCGGATATTTTTACAAAAAATGTTGTTTCCTCTGCGGACACTCGCCGTAAACCGATAACACATTTCCGTTTCCTCTATTTTCCGTCCTTTTTGGCGCAGCACCCGCAAAGCCGCCGTCCCGGCGCGCTTCTCCCGGCGGAACGGAGGGAAGATTTTGTGTCTTGCCTATTCCCCCACTCCTGTGGTATACTATTACATTGAATTAGTAGGCACTTTACCGGGAGGTACGCGCATGGTCCAGCTGCCCCAGGAAAACAGCATATTTGCCCGATCACCAAGTGGCGCTTCCGTCAATATTGTATCCATGTTTTTCTCAACTGCAAGACTCTCTCCTGTAAGAGCACTCTCATCAATCTTAAGACTTGCATTTTCAATCAGTCTTCCATCAGCCGGAATCATATCTCCTGCTTCAAGCAGTATCACATCTCCAACTACCAGTTCTCTTGCCGGAATCGGTGTCACCGTACCATTCCTGAGAACCTTCGCCTCCGGTCCTGAAAGCTTTTTCAGGCTCTGAAGCGACTGCTCTGCTTTTACCGTCTGCACGGTTCCCAAAATCGCATTCATTGTAATGACGATCACAATAACTGCCGCACTTTCTGCGTCTCCTAAAATTCCTGAAATAATCGCCGATGCAATCAGGATAATCACCAGGAAATCCTTGTACTGCTCCAAAAAAATCTGCAGCACACTTTTTTTCTTTCCCTCCGCGAGCTCATTCCATCCACATTTTTCACGGGACTTTTCCACTTCTTTTATCGTAAGTCCCTCTTCTCTGCTTCCCATCTGTCCAAGCACTTCTTTTACCGATGACTGATAAATTTCTTTCATCCTTTCCGCCTCCTGTTTCTGAGTATTCACATTCCTGAATTTCTTATGCAACGAAGCTCTCTTTCGATAAAAATGTACAAAAAAAGAAACCCTTATTGCACAACAAATAATGCAATAAAAGTCTCACCATTTTCTTGTGGTACCGGATGCTTCCACCGTACTGACGACACCACAAACGCAGATTCCCTTGCGTAGGTTACTCCCCTTTATTAACGTAACTATATACCACGAATAGCCCGATTGTCAAGAAAATTTTAACCGGAGTCTCCAAAATCGGAAACTCCGGCAAATAATTTCACATCTTAGTTTGTAATTGTCTTTTCTGTCTCTTTGTCGAACACATGGATCTTTTCAGCATCGAATGCGAATGTAACTGTATCCCCTGTTCTTGCTGTTGTTCTAGAATCAACACGGGCTGTCATTGTAGCTCCTTCATAATCAAAGTGGAGATAAACTTCAGCACCAAGCATTTCATATACACGGATCTTAGCCTGAATAACTGTATTCGGTGAAGATGTGATAAACATCTGCTCATCATGTACATCTTCCGGACGGATTCCAAGGACAACAGTCTTTCCTTCATATCCTCCATCGATAAGTTTCTTTGCTTTTGCCGGTGGAAGTACAATATCAGCCGGTCCAACTTTGAGGACAACTTTGTCACCCTTCTTCTGGCATACAGCATCAAGGAAGTTCATCTGTGGTGATCCGATGAATCCTGCAACGAAGAGGTTGCATGGGGTATCATAAAGTACCTGTGGTGTATCTACC
>OGRU01003089.1_pt1 | contig 10233 bp, 18 predicted proteins | sample 1553541 | NCBI WGS metagenome assembly OGRU01 (sample SAMEA2580068, study PRJEB22360) | human gut metagenome | biome: human gut; feature: human-associated habitat; material: faeces | place: Denmark | collected 2008/2010 | reverse complement strand
GTGACAACTCCCTGTTCATCCGGCACTTAACGCACATGTGTCTACTCTGCTAAAATTTATTTATTTGTAACGTATTAAAGTATATCACACTCTAATATCAAATCAAGTCTTTTTATTCAATATAATAATTAAAGGGCCAAAACACCTTTTGACCCTCATATCTTATCATATCCTATTATTTTATTTACTCTATCTTGGATCCGGACGATGCTTCATGTCACGGATAGGAATATTGGCAACAAGTGCCGGAACCATTCCGTTGTTAGAATCAGACTCTGTCTCTGTGATTTTCACATCAAGAGCTTCCGCATCAATATCCATATAGCGGGAAATAACCTCAATGATATCCCTTTTCATCATCTCCATCATCTCCGATGAGCAGTTTGCACGGTCAGAAACCAGCACCAGCTTCAGGCGATCCTTTGCAACATTACCAGAAGATTTCTTTTTAAATAAATCCATTATACCCATGGTACGTATCCCCCTTTAATTTTTCTTAAACATATCCTTTAGCTTTTCAAAGACACCATGTTTCTGGTTTAAATCAAGGAAAGGAACCTCCTCGCCCATGATACGGCGGCAGATATTCATATATGCCTTTCCAGCAAGGCTGTCTGAGCCAACTAACGGCTCACCACGGTTTGTAGAAATAACAATCTGCTCATCATCCGGTACTGCACCGATTAAGTTGACTGCAAGGATCTCTGTTACATCATCCACATTCATCATATCACCGCGCTTAACCATATCGACACGCAGACGGTTGACAATCAGATCAATGCGCTTCATCTCATTTGCCTCGAGAAGGCCAACAATACGGTCAGCGTCACGGATTGCTGATACCTCAGGTGTAGTGACAACGAGTGCACGGTCAGCTCCTGCAACGGCATTCTTGAAGCCCTGCTCGATACCTGCCGGGCAGTCAAGCAGAATATAGTCAAACTCCTCACGAAGCTCATTGATAAGCTCAACCATCTGCTCCGGTGTAACAGCATCCTTGTCCCTTGTCTGGGCTGATGGAAGCAGACACAGATCAGGATATTTCTTATCCTTGATAAGAGCCTGACGTATACGGCATTTGCCCTCAACGACGTCTACGAGATTGTATACAATACGATTCTCAAGTCCCATAACAACATCCAGGTTACGCAGTCCGATGTCAGTATCAATCATAACAACCTTTTTATTTAACTGTGCAAGACCTGTACCAATATTTGCTGTGGTTGTGGTCTTGCCCACACCACCCTTTCCTGATGTGATAACGATTACTTCGCTCATGAACTTTATTCCTCCTACGTTCCTAAATGCTATTTAAAATATTTTTAGTAATTGGTTCGATGTAAATATATCCATCCTTTGCGATGGCTATCTGTGCCTGCTCCTGTGCCGGCTTTTCCTTGCGCCTTACCCTGTGCTTTGGCTGAGGCTCGTCCGGACTCTTCGCAATCAAATCACCAATCTGAATCTGAATCGGCTGCATATCAAGTGCAAATACAAAACAGCTCCTGTCACCTGTGCATCCGGCGTGAACATTGCCCTTTAATGCACCAAGAATAACGATATTGCCCTGAGCTATAATCTTGGCTCCCGGATTGACATCACCTATGATTGTGACCGAAGACTCGCTGGTAATCACCTGGCCAGACCTGAGCGTACCACGGTAAAACTGCTCCGGAACACTGACTGTTGCAACATTCTCACACTGCTTCTGCACTGCCTCATTAAATGCCTCAACCTGCTCCTTCATAATGGCTTCCTGCTCGGTACCACTCTCCACAATGCACAAAATCTCAATTGTGGTATTTTCCTCAATAGCTGCAATTATCTGCTGCTGCTCTTCATCTGAAAGATGCCTTCCCTCAAATGAAATAGCAAGCTTTGCGTTTTTAAAAAAATTGGCGGATGCCTTAAACTTCTCTACAACTGCCTTTATCAAATCATCAAATGACATATCCGCATCTAAAACTAAATTGATTCCATATTTATTACTCTTTATCGTAACCGACTGTGACATGAGTACCTCCAATATCATTTAATATGAAATTCATTACTTTTAATTATACATTTTTATGTGGCTTCACGCAACCTTTTTCTGTAGGCTTCATTAGGCTATACTGCCCAACAGCCCTTTTATAATCTATTTCTGTTCTTATATTGTAGAGCTACCATAATCCATCCGGATTAGGATGTGTTTTAAGATTCCATCGACAACACCTCTCCTAGTTAATCTTTGATTTTAATACCTCGTACAACGAAGGTGTAAAATAATCATTTATCTTTATATTACTATCCACCATCTCAGATATTTTTATTTTGTGAACATCGGTAGATGTATTAACTATTTTCTCAACCATCATTCCATCGATGCTTATTTCGAACAGCTTATCGTCATAACTCAAATTATTTATTCTGTTCAAGTCAATCACAACAATATTTCTTTTATCTGCAGGTGTTTGATATTTTATTCTAAATATGTAAAATAATTTATCATCAACAATTTCTATCATCTCATCAATACGACCACCTATAAACGTGTGTTCAAGTCGCATTCTAAGTACGTAGATTAATAACACAGCCGTCAACCCCATTGATGTGTAAATAGATGTTTCACTTGCCACTAAAAAATAACTAAGCTTTCCAGTTCTCATATTTGTTGAAACTAAATTACCTGTTACTATACAATAAATTGGAAATAATATCGCATAAGCAATAACCAATGCAAAAAAAATCTTCTCAAAGAGCCACAAATAATAAATACCTCTTCTATTCTTACGATTCTCTATTTGAATTTTCTTTTTTAGTCCACTGTCAACCAAAATATTCATATTAACCTCCAATCAAACCAACAACATCTTCAATTGTCTTTACAGTCTTTGTTCCATATTTATCAAAAATTGAAAAGACTTTCGAATTTTTTCCAATTCCAGTAGCATTTTTCAGAGCATTTATTGATCCATCAAAGGTCTTATCTTGCTCTGTATAAAAATCATATAGCCCATCAACATTTTTCAAGAAATTCATTGTATTATCTGTCGTTTTCGTAACATTAAAAAACTTCACTAACGCATCATAATCAGCAAAATAAAGTGCTTAACTTTACATTCCCATTTCTTCTATCTCTTTTAACATAAATTCTTCGAGTTTCTTCTTATCAGGCAAATGCAACATATAAGTTGAAACAAATAATTGGTTATCCATTCCAGATAATGCATATTCTACCATCTGTGAGCCTTTATCTGTACAAAGTAGTATTCCTACTGGCGGATTATCTCCTTCTGCCATCTCATTTTTCTTATAATATCCTACATAAGCATTAAGCTGTCCCAAATCCTCATGTTTGAACTCATCATTCTTAAGTTCAATAATAACATTGCAATGTAAAAGACGATTATAAAAAACAAGATCAATAAAATAATATTTATCATCTATTATAATCCGCTTTTGTCTTGCCTCAAAACAGAATCCCTCTCCAAGTTCTAACATAAACTCCTGCAAATGATCCATAAGAGCCTGTTCTAAATCAGATTCTGACACAGCATCCCTTGCATCAAGTCCCAAAAATTCAAATGTGAATGGGTCTTTTATTGATAGCATTGTTCCATTTGCGTTATCAACAGATTTTTTCAATAAAAGCTCTGGTTTTTTACTTATGCCGGCTCTTACATAAAGGTTAGTTTTTATCTGTCTGCGTAGTTCTCTTACATTCCAGTTGCATTTCATACACTCTGTTTCGTAAAAAAATCGTTCAAACGCATCATTTAAAACCATAATTTCTCGAATATGTGAAAAAGACAAGTTATTAACTAAAACATCTGGATCTGTGACAAATTCGTTCGACACTGTCGAACTTTTTCCAAAATCCGGTAATTTAAATTCGCTCGACACTGTCGAACCAATTTGAGGATATACTTTATAAAACTGTCTACAAGCCTTAAAAAGCGTATAATTCATTCCTTTTTGATCAATTTGTTTTTCCAAATTTTTCAAAAGATGAGAACCATATTCTGCTCTGTCACTACCATCTTGTTCATATTCTACTATATAATAACCAATCGCCCAATTGCGCAATGTCATAAGCTGATTTACAGCACTTTTTGCTGCTGAACTTGCTTTATCATTTATTTGCTTAATACTATCTGCAAGCAGTTCAAATTCCATTGCATTACCTCCAATACATTGTCCTAAGACTATTATAAATTCGCATAGACACAGTATACCACAGCTCTTGTATCTATGTGATTTCTTTTTTATTGTTTTTGCCGATAAGAACTCATCTTCTCCACAGTAACCTCCGGATAAAAGTAAGTCAGTATCGTTGCTCTAGGAATTCCTGCAGCAAGTGCCATCTTAAGCTCTTCCTTCTGCTCAAGTGTATATGATCAGTGTATCATTCGATTTGTAATAGTATCTTCCCACTGAGGCTTTTCCCTTTCAGGATTCCTTATAGGCTTACCACCTGCATTTCCACTAGAAGCACTATCATTTACTGTATTATTTGCTTTCCTTCATATTTATCATATTGTCCATCTGTTAACCCTACTTTATTAAATTAAATGACATTTGCGGATTCATATTATACCTTCTTTTCTGATTACGAAAAAGCACCTTTTATTAAGCATTCAACAAAAAACCTCACCAGTACTTCTACCAGTGAGGTTATTATATCATATCGCCACTTCCATAAGCATCAAATCTGCTCATTCTCTGCATTGTTTGGCGTAAAATTGGCGTATTTTTGTAATTTTACAAATTTCCACCAATAAGGTACATCACGTTTTTAGTAAAGCTTTGCACCTGCTGGAATGTGGTTATCAACCATAAGAAGATGAAGTTCTTCATCCTCTGAATCCTTAAGATTGTTTACTGCTGAAAGTAACATACCACAAGATTCAATTCCCATCATCTTTCTAGGTGGAAGATTTGTGATGGCAATAAGTGTCTTTCCAACAAGCTCTTCTGGCTCATAGTAAGCGTGGATTCCGCTTAAAATAGTACGGTCTGTGCCTGTACCATCATCAAGTGTAAACTGAAGCAACTTCTTTGACTTAGGAACTGCTACACATTCCTTAACTTTAACGGCTCTGAAATCTGACTTACTGAATGTATCAAAGTCTACCTCTTCTTCAAATAGAGGCTCAACCTTTACATTAGAAAAATCAATTTTTTCATTAGCTGTAAAGAAGCCATTATTATTTCCACAAGCTGCGCCATTATCAGATGAGTTATCCACCAAACTATCTGAGTTATTAGCAGGTGTCTTTCCGCCGAGTGTCTTCATTGTCGGGAGCTTTTTTGGAAGTTTTACTTATCCTTTCACATCCTTGTAAACCCTTGTAAAATGGGCTTTTCCGGATTTCTTACTCTTCCTTACTCTTAGACGTTTTTTTGACTTTTGTACGTCTAAAAGATGTCCTTTCAATAAAAATGCGTCTTTTTTTCGAGGTATGTATTCGTTGTGCCTACACAACAACACACCGCCTATTTTATCATATTCTTTTCAGTATGGATAGTACAATTTGAAAAAAATCAACCAAAGGACTCTTTTCTAAAAAATATCCATATTCTTTGATAAATTCTCAATTACTGTTCTAGTTACTTCGGGATTTGCTTCAGCATAGATGTTCATTGTCGTCGATACGTCTGCATGTCCCATTACTTCTTGAATTACTTTAATGTTGGTTTCGTTCTCGCAAAATCTCGATGCAAATGTGTGTCTGAATATATGACAAGAGAATCTAGGAATCATCACGGGTTCTCGTTTCTTTTTCTTAGCAGCAACTTCTTCCTCTGAATTGTGTGCATCAACAATTCTCTTTATTGCTCGATTAACTGCTGCCGGGTTATGAGGCATTCCAAAGCGATTAGTAAATACAAAATTCGTCATGCCATCTACATTCTCAATACAAAACCCTTCCTGAGTTTGTCTATCATATTCTTCTTTCAGTACTTCATAGACCTGTTGCATCATAGGTATCCTACGATTTCCTGCTTCCGTTTTAGGCAACGACACTCTAAATTCACATTTATAGGAATCATCCGCTCTTTGATAATAAGTCAAGCTATGATTGATATCAATTACTCGATTTTCCATATCAATATCATCCCAGCGGATACCGATTGCCTCCCCTATTCTGCATCCCGTTCCAAGTAAGAATACAAAGAACGGATACCAATGATAGAAGAATGGATTCTTCGCTACATATTCCATGAACTTTCTCTGCTGATCCACAGTCAACGCTCGACGTGTCTTTCTTGAACCACCATTGCGCTTCTTCACTTCACAATACGCACCATCAACTGGATTCTTTCTTATAATATCGTCTCTTACTGCAAGTTGAAATGTTGGTCTCAAAACTGTGTTAATTGTCTCCAATGTGTTAATCTGCAAACCTTGATTGGTAATCAAATCTGTATAGAAGAATAGCACATCAGAATACTTCACATCCTTGATTTTCTTCTTGCCGAAAGTGTCACGAATAAAGTGATTCCATGTATATAAATAGTTACTGTAAGTTGTACTACGCAATTCTGTCTTTGTTGATATATACCTATCAAACAAAAAATTCACATCTGCTTTTCCTGCGACATAAACATCAAGTCCGTCCAACTGGTCTCTTTGCAACTGCTCCTCACGTTCTCGAAGCTTTACTAAGGACTTTGCATAAATTGTCCGCTTCTTGCCCAGTGGATCAATGTAAACATACGAATATCTTCCGTCGCCTTTTCTGTAACCCTCACCCTTTCTTAATACTCTGCCTTTTCCGTCTTTTCTACAAGCCATCTTAATCTCCTTTCTGGAGAAAAGAGCCTGCCCTACTGATTAGATTGATTCTTTAGCTGTAATTCCACGCCCAATCTAATCAACTGCGAAATGGAAAGATTATGAGATTCAGCATACTCAACCATCACCTGATATTCCTCTTCTTTGAACTTCACTGTAACTTTATGATCAAAAGGTTTCTCAGCCTTTGGTCTACCTGTTCTTGCCATCTGTACGCCTCCTTCATATCTTAATCATATTATACTTTTGGTCTGACCGAAAGTCAATACATTTTTTCGCATTTGGCTCATTTTTCTCCATATTAATTCATATTTCTTCTAAATGTAATGCGTCTTAAGCGAAATTACTTATAAAACTCGTCATCTACAATATGAAATGTCTCCAAATATTCATCAATGATATCCAGATTAACTAGAACTAACTGATTTACCTTGTAACAAGCCTTAGCGTCCTTTGCCATCTGCATAAACTTAGATACACTCATGGAGTACATTTCTGCACCTTCCGAATAGCGTACAAACCTTTTGTTATTAGTCTTCTTAGTTCTGCTGTCCATTTGCAAGTTCCTCCATTACCATTTTACGAGCTACAGGTAACAGGTCAAACTGTCTAATCAAAGCTCTATCAATTTCTTCACGCATACCAGAATCCTCAATAACAGTTCCACTCTTAGCTCTTATACATCCTTTTGAAATAGTCTGTGCATCTTCCGGCATAAAATCTGACTTTTTGCTAAGACCGAATCCACTTACATCCTTTGGTTCAAGTACCACATGAACAGGAATGCTTTTTAATTTTGTACTCAGCGGTACAACCGATACCTGCGGTGCTTTGTCATGATTACTTGCATCACACGAAATAATCACCCCTGGTCTTACTCCACCTTCTACTCCATGTGGATTCCTGCCAAAATCAGCATAAACAACATCAAACTTATTATATATTCCATAGCTTCTCTTACCCATATCAACAACACCTCCTTCTAATGTTTAAATCCAATCTTCCTTCATCAACTGTTACTACTACTCCTCCAGCTTCAATGATTAATCCCACCTTAAAGTACGCATCTGCCAAGCTGCTTGAAACTGCTGCCATATTAGTAACAACCACACCTCTAATTTGCTTTTTGCGAACCATATTTACAATCTGCATCCACTGGCGATCAACATCGTTCTGAGAAAATCCATGTCTTCTCATTTTCCCTACGATATTAAACTCCGTTCTTTTTGCAAAATCATGAATATATATACTCTGCTTATTTTCTAGCATATCTACTTTTTCTAATGGTGCTTGTACCGAAAGGTATTCAATACAATCCATCTTTTTAATCTTCTTTCTCATATACAGCCTCCTATGCAGACTTCAATGCCTGCTCTATCATAAACTCAAAGGATTTCAATAAAAATTTACGCTGTTCTATTGGCAGTCTTCTAAGCTTTGCATCTATGGAATCTGATGCAACACTTAAATCAAGTAATGTATTTGCATCTGTCTTATATGCATCCATCAGAACATATAGATTTCTCATGCTTAGATTTCTACCACCCTGTTCTAGCTGGCTTAATGTAGAAACGCTAATTCCTGTCAAATCAGCAACAGCTTCTACTGTAAATCCTCTATCCTTGCGAATTTCTCGAAGGATTGGTCCGATTACATAACCCTCATACTGTTTCATGGATATCCTCCGTTTCTTCTGAATCAAAATACTCATATGCTTCCTGCTCTGTCGGGAACACACCGGCGATGCTGCCATCGCCGTTTCTTACGATTGTCCCATATTCAACATTCGTAAACCTTAATGTCCCTCTATTTATAGAAGAGAAATCCCTACTCATCATTTGATTCAGAATCATTCGGAACCTCTGGCGACAAGGTAAGATGATGTTCCATATCTACAATCAGTACGGGTTTATTCATCAATGTGTCAATGAACTTAAATAAGTCATCCGGATCAGTTGTGAAGGAAAAGATATTATTTACAAATACCATTACTGCCTCTGTTCCATCCAATGTTTGACAAAAATCTGTGATTACTCTACGGTCAATATCATCATTTGCTGAACCATCCACAATCACATCTGTCAATTCAACATCTAAATCCAGCGCCATCTCAATCATTTCTGTTGCCATAGCATGAATCTTGTGGTCAGCCTTACGACTTTTGATAAATGCAATAGCTTTGCCATCAAACTGTGCCACTACATCTCTGTTATCCATTACTCTAAAATCTGTTTTCTTCATTACTTTGTCTCCTTTATAAATGAAATTTTATAAGGAGAGATATTGGGCCCTCACTCTCTCAAGTGACCGTGCCTGTTTCTCAAGCACAGTTATATTGTAGCCCATACACCCCCAAAAGCCGACCGTGTAGACACTACAGTTATGTCGTGTAAACACGACAGTTAAATTGAGGCAGTCACATTTTTTGTAGCCTTCATCATCGCAATAAACTGTTGAATTTGCGACTCTGTCATTTCTGAAAGCACATCAACTGCCTCAGCTATCAGTTCAGCTTTTGAATCCTCTATTTCTCCTCGCATAATGTACCTTTCTGAAACGTCAAGAGCTGAGACCAGACGTTCTAATGTCTGCGCTTTAAATGCACCACCATTTTCGATTGCAGACAAAGCTTGTCTTCCAATACCTATGCGATGTGCTAATTCATCCTGAGTCAATCCTAATTCTTTTCTCCTATCAGCTATACGTGTCCCTCTATCATAATCTTTAACTTTTTCAGTCATCTGGTCTCACCTCCCTTCGCACAAAAAAATCAGGCCATTAGCTTTACAAAGCTACGACCTGATTATAATTCGCATACATTTTCATTTCCTTGGGTAATTCCCCTAAATCATTTCATTTTTAGAAAAATTTTATCTCCGGATTGCCATCCACAATAAATTTACCCAATCCCAACCGTCTCATTCTTTCACAATTTGCATCTGATTCTACTCCTACATATTGCTTATAAATCACATTACCATTTGTTCTATCTACGGTTAGCGTCATCATTGAGTTCCTTTTACTAAGTTCTGACCACGATATTGTCACATTTATTTTATATCCACGAGTTACTACATTGCTCTCCTCATCATAAAAATCATTTATAATAGTTGCGAGTTCATACGCCACTCGTTCCAATGCACCCGACTTATCAACAGTAAAATCCTTAAACATATTATATACATTTACACCCTCTTCGGGTAATATCACATTTATGTCATGAATTTTACTTGATAAATGTTTGCACAAAGTTTTTGCAAATTTATTTCCAATATCCATAGCAAAATTCTGACTAATCATTGACCTTGCTGCAATATAATAGATTTCCGAATTGACAAATGCCATGTCACCAATATTATAAAATGAGAATATATATCCCTTAATTTCATATATAATATTTTCTATGTCTCGTTTCTTCTTAATCAATTCAAGTGCACCTAGATTTGCCACTG
>OGRU01003085.1_pt1 | contig 10240 bp, 9 predicted proteins | sample 1553541 | NCBI WGS metagenome assembly OGRU01 (sample SAMEA2580068, study PRJEB22360) | human gut metagenome | biome: human gut; feature: human-associated habitat; material: faeces | place: Denmark | collected 2008/2010 | reverse complement strand
ATTTGAACCGACGACCTCCGGGTTATGAGCCCGACGAGCTACCAGGCTGCTCTACCCCGCGATGTAGAACGCTTTATTATTATACACAAGCTTCCTACAAATTGCAAGTCTTTTTTTATTATTTGCAAAAAAATTTTTAAAATCCATCCTTAACGCCATTGCCGCCAGTAAATACAATGCCGGTATACATACCGTCATACTGCCGTATTATTATATAAAATAAAAAATACGGGGTGAGAAAAACGGTTGCTGTAGTAGTTTTGAGAAATGACGGCAAAAAACATTCGGTGTCGATAAACAAGGATGGCGAAATGTGTATTATTTCGGTTGGACGCTCGGTAGGACAGCTGAGGCTGCAAAGAGCCGTCCGGCCGTTTCACGGAGATGTTGTTTTTGCACGCGGTATAGATCATGGGAAAATACCGTCGTTTACTTCCGACGCTTACCGCGAAGAGCTGCTGTTCAGGTCGTTTATGTCCTTGGCGCTTTCACTTCCGGGACTTGGACTGACTGTAGGGGTCAACGATATTTTCGGCAGGTATTCGACACGTCTTTTGCCGCTTGTAAGACATGCTGCCGAGGTCAGGATAAGAACCCATGCTGAGCTTGACGATTTTTGCGAAAGCTGTATACTGACAACCGGAACCTGCCAGTTTGTCTCAAAATATCCATCGGTAATAGATCATTGTGAGCTGCTGTTTGACCCTTACGGTGCCGGAGTGGAAGCCGGAACGGTTTTCGGAAAAGGTGGGTGCTCCGTGGACCCTGATGCGTTAAAGCTGCCGGAACGGTACAGGGCAATAACAAAAATGGGGGTCGATGCCATAGATCTTGCAGCGCTGCTCAGCCTTGAAAGCGAGGCTTTTGCGCCGGAAAACTGCATGCCGATAGACCCCGCTTTACCGATTTCGTATAAATTTGTACCTTGAGCAAAGAAATAACCCGTTGATATGTTGAATTCGGAATGCTATAATATATTCGTTGAATTGTATCGAAAAGCAGCTTTTCCTGTTTTAGGTTGTTTTTCATATAACAGTATTTGAAGAATTTACGACGGTGACATAAATGTATCTCGCTTATTATCTTCAGACCAATATCATCTGTATCACCATACTTATGATATTGCTTTTAAGATCTGTCGGGAATAGAAACAGAATAATCTCGAATAAAACCTGGTGTGCCATGGCCATTTTCACCTGCGTTTATTGCGTTACGGATATGGTCGCGGCTATTTTCAGGGGCAGTTCACAGCCGTACGCAAGGCCCGTGCTTTGGGTGAGCAATGCTGTTTATATCGGCATGCCGCTCATTATAACGCTTTTATGGGTAAAATATATTGACAGCCTTTTGGCCGGCAGGCTGCTTTCGGGCAGGGTGAGGAAGTTTGTTTTGCTGATGCCGTCCGTTTTGGCGATATGTCTGCTCGCTACTAATCCCTGGACTGAAATTGCATTCAGCCTTGCCGGCAACGTCTATTCAAGGAAGCTGCTTGCATACCTCATTCCGGCTCTTTGCTGGGGATATCTTTTGTTTGCCGAGGCTGTTCTCATAAAAAACATAAAATATCTGGAAAACGAATTCGGACGGAACAAGCTGCTGGCCTGCTGCTGTTTATAGCGCCGCCGGTCGTTGTCAGCGTGATACAGTTTTGTATTTACGGTCTTACGTTGTCGCAGGTTGGTTTCACCGTATCTATACTTCTCATTTTCCTGGAAAGGCAAAATGACCGTATAACTACCGACGGGCTCACCGGTATAAACAACCGTGAAGAATTTGACAGGTATCTTGCAGTCAGAAGTGCAAAAGCCGAAAGTGTTACGGTGTTTATCATTGATATTGATAATTTCAAGTCGATCAATGATCTTTACGGACATGCCGAGGGCGACAGCGCCCTCATACTTGTCGCAGGGGCAATAAGGCGCGTATGCCGCGAGGCTTACCCACGCAATGAACTGTTTTATGCAAGATACGGCGGTGATGAGTTTGCCGTTATAGGTATAGATATCCATCCGGATATGCCTGAAGTCCTGAGCAGCCGCATATCAGGCGCGGTAAGCGAATCAGCCAAAAGAGTCAAAAAGCCGTATGAGATTGCGGTCAGTATCGGTTATTCGACTGTGTCGGGCGGCGACGGTGTTGATGCTGACAGTCTTGTGAAATCAGCCGATAATGCTATGTATGATGTAAAAAAATCACACAGATAATTTTCGGGAGGATCAAAAGGTGGCGAGTAAAAAAACAATCGAAGTGCTCAAGCTTTACCGTAAAGGCTGCAACTGCTTTCAGGCAGTAGCACTTCCGTTTTGCGATGAGCTTTCGCTTGACAAGCTGACGGTGGTTCAGAGCTTTTCGGGATTTGATCATTCGGTGATAGGGGACAGCGCGGTTTGCGGCGCGCTTTTGGGGGCGCTTTATGTTGTGTCTCTGAAGTGCCGGGGTGACGATCCGGCAGAAAGCCGCAAGAAGGCGCTCGTGGTTTGCAGAGAGCTTGCCGATGCCTTTAAAAAGGAAATGGGCAGCGATATATGCTGCGGCAAAAAGGAACCGCAGTGCGACAGGGCAGTGACCGTTGCCGCAATACTTGCAGAAAAGCTTCCGACAAAACAGAAAATTTAAATTTCAAAGCTATTTGATAATAAACATAAAAACTGATTTTCACATTGTAGTCAGGAGCTGTGCCCCTGCCCTACGTCTATCAAGATACTCGTTGTGTCAATAAACTAAAATTTAATAACCGGCTTAAAAAGAAAAAATCGGCAGGAACGGAGAAATCCCTGCCGATTTATATTGCCGTTTTACGGATCGTATTCTTCGGGATACCGATACCGCTTACTGTATTGAGGCGAAATATTGGACTATGCCTCTGGTCAGCGCCTTTGCACAGTTCGTATTGAATTCGTCGCTCCTCATTTTCTCAAGATCAGAAGCGCTGGAAATAAATCCGTTTTCGGTCAGAACAGTCGGGCACTCGCTGACTCCGCGCAGGACATAGTAATTATGCCACTTAAGATATGACCACTTTGATTTATTATAAAGTCCTGCATTGTCGGTGGTGTTTTGTATAAGATTCGCAGCTGCTGAAGAATACGCGTTATAATGATAAGCACTGAATCCGTTTGGTTTTGCGCTGTCGGCTGAATTGCGGTGGATCGCTATCATGTAGTCCGGTTTTGCACGTTTGATTATCAGCATACGCTCGTCATTATCAAGCGTTTTGTCTGTTTCTCTGTTCATAACAACTGTGGCGCCGAGCGACTCAAGCTCAGCTTTAAGCTTGAGCGCAAGTGTCAGGTTCATGTTCGATTCATAGAACTTGCCGTTGGCTGCTCCGCAGTCATTTCCGCCGTGACCGACGTCAATGCCGATTATAACACCGCTCAAAGAATAACCGTATGCATTGCCGGCGGCGGTTATTTTGGCAGGATTAAGGAAGCTGAACACAAGCTGACCCTCTGAGTTGTAGCTTGCCGACCAGCCGTAAAACTGCCCGGTGCGCTTTAAATGCAGCCTCAGAGTGCAGTCGGCATTACCCTTTATCCATTCGGCACTCTTAAAGAGGGGATTGCTTTCGGCAAAAACGACCTCACCGTCAAATACTGTCGCATAGTTGAAGGTTATATCAACATAAGAATATGTCGCAGCGGTTATCCTGTAATCCCTGCCGTCGCCGCCGGTCTCTGTCCTGCCGATATAATCCTGATTCAGAAGATCAAGCTTAAACGGCGCTTTCCAGAGAACGTCAAGAGTTATTTCGGTGTGCCTGCCGCCGTCATTTACACCTGCAATCTTCACCTCATTGTGATCGGGCAGCTCCGCCTTATAAACTTTGATGTTGTCAACGCCTTTGTGTGTGTCATACATCATTTTGCCGCAGCGCAGCCTGCGGAGTTTGATTGTATTACCGTAGTTGACGGTAGTATCTGAACAATAGTCTACGGTACCGAGAGGCAGGAAGTTATTGGTCGGTCTTGAAAAGTCGCCGAAATCCTTGCCGTTGAAGGTCTCAGCCTCGTATTTTACGACCTCGGCAACATATGTGCTGCCGACATCCATATAATCGCCGCCCTCAGGTGTTACAGGCTTCGACGGCGTTACCGGACGCTCTGATTTTAACACCGTGACGCTGCCGCCGGTTTTCGAATCTTTGCCGTATTTGGGGCTGTTGGCGGAAAAGGTTATTTTACCTAACGAAACGTTTTTATCATAGTTCACGGGCATGGTAAAACTGCCGAGAAAGCTGCTGTATTCTGCTGCAGACCCGTCTTCAAGCTTCACCGGGTACTCCGTGAGCGTTATGGTCTCGCCGTTCAGTTTTGCGGTGACCGTGCTGCCGGCAACCGCCTCAGCCTCAACGGTCAGCACCGAGCCGCCGTCCAGCTTTTGCGCCGATGACGGACTTATGGACTTGATGATCGTATGCTTGTAGGTTATTTTGTACTCCGTTTTCTGTCCTTTGTGTTCTATAACAAAGGTATTTAGCCCAAGCTCAAGATCAACGTCGAATGAGAAATAACCAAGCTCGTTGCGCTCGATCTCTTTTCCATTGAAGGTTATTGAAAATTCGGGGTCAGACGTACCGATAAACGCGCAGAAGTTTTCGCTCGTTGTAAATGCTGTCTTGGCAGGGGAGGTCATGGTAAGGTCCTTGAGTACGAAATCGCTTTGTAAAGCGCCGCTTAAATATTTCAGAAGGACCTTTCTGCTCTCGGTCGTGTCAGCCATGAATTTATAATAGCTGTCAAATGTAAAGCCGTTTACGGAAAGCTCGGACAGGCACATAAGCTGATTAAGTATCTGGTCGGTTTTTTTCCAGTCGCCATCACCGCCAAGCTTTGAATATGACAATTCATAAAACACATCGGATGTGCTGCCGAGAGCATCCCTCCAGGACGTTACCGCGTCCCTGAAATTAAGTGTTTTGTCGGAGGTCGACCATGGGATCTGCACAAAGAAAAAGTCGGTATATCCGTCGGTCTTCCAGGTAAGTATATCCGCTTTTTTATCGTCGAGCATGTATTCTATACCGTCGATCCTGTTGCCGCCGGCGGCAGTGTAAAGCCCGTCGCACAAAACGCCGGTGTAAAGAGAACTGTTGACCTTTGCGACAGCACGGTAAAAATATCTCATAGCAAGCGAAAGATCAGCATCGGCGACCGAAACTTCAGACACTGTTGCACTGTCCTGCTCAGAAACCGTGCTTTCCTGTGCTGTGTCAGCATCATAGGGCATCGCTGCACCCGAAATGATCAGCATATCAATGTGATCGAGCAGCTTTTCACTGGACAGAACTGAGCATATGTACTGGATATCCTCATGATCGGTAACGCTTTTTTTGGCAAGCTTTGAGATATCGATAGTGGCTGCAACGGTCATGCCGTACTGCTTTGCACAGCTGTTTATGTACTGGAGCAGCCCGTCGTACTGACTGTCGGCATCCGATGTGCTGAATATAAGACCGTTTTCGGTATTTACATTGATGTTCAGAGCGTCAAATCCGTCTGCGGCAGCCGATTTTACAAGGTCGGCGACCTCGGCAGACGAGGCGTCAAGCGACTTGCCGTCACGCAGTATATCGGTGCCGACTGTAACGGTACCGCATCTGTTGAATTTGGGCTTTGATTTTTCGTAGTACACGTTATCAAAAATCGACGGTTCCGAAACTGTCGGCTGATCGACTTCTGATGACGAGCGGTTCTTCTTTCCTTTTTGGACAATAAATATTGCTGAAACCGAACAGGTTATTGCCACAACCAAAGACAATAAAATCGGCAATATAACACGGTAATTGATATGTTTGATCTGCTGCATTTTTATCTCCTGTAATTCAACCTATGCTTAACCTATGCGGCTTTTGACAGAATTTACAGCCGCCACATAGCTGTCTCTTTCCGCTTTTTTAAGGCTGTTATTATCCATAAGCGACGAATATGAAAACACGATTACGCCGTTACATCCGGCGGCAAACGAGTCTTCGACCTGCCTGCCTAAAATATCGCTTTTCTTGATCCATTCCTGACTTCCGGCGTCGGTCGTGCCGACCTTGTATGACGCAAGACCAATGTAAATTTCAACACCATCGGCTCTCGGAAGCGAGGTCCATAACGACAACAGATTATTGAATCTGTAACTTTGCAGCTTATATTCATATCCGAAATAAAGCTGTGGAGCAATATAATCTATATACCCCCTTATTTCTCATCCACATGGTCACATCGGCGTAATGACTGTTGTAGTTTGCGTCCGAATGATCCTTTGAAATACTGGCGGCAGGACTTACACCGAATATAACATTGCTTTTGGAAGCGTGGACCGCACTGTAAATGCCCGATACAAGCGCACTTACGTTTGCACGCCGCCAATCCGGCAAAGAAAGATAATTGCCGCTTGAGCTGTCTTTATATGCGTTGTACTCGGTGCTGTCAAATTCTTCGGTCGCTCCGGGTGAGGTGGGGTAGAAGTAATCGTCTATCTGTACGCCGTCAACATCGTAATTATCAACTATTTCCCTGACCCCGTCTATTATAAGCTTCCTAACATCGGCTCTGCCGGGATTGAAATACAGCTTTCCGCCCCATGATATAACGTTGCGGTCGGTATCGCTGTTGCCGTCGGTACGCCATTTATAGGCTGGACTGCTTTGTGACAGCTTCAAGATATCGTCACTGTTGGCGACCCTGTAGGGGTTTATCCACGCGTGTATTTTTAGCCCTCTCGAATGTGCAGCCGAGACCATATATTGGAGCGGATCATATCCGGGATCGGTCCCCTGCGAGCCTGAAACGTAATAGCTCACAGGGAAATAAGCCGATCTGTAAAACGCGTCGGCATACGGTCTTACATGACATATAACATCGGTAGTGCCGGTGCTTACCGCATCGTCAAACATTTTATTGATCTTTGATCTGAAAGCGTTTTCATCAAGATCTATAAATGAAAGCTCATAATATGTATACCATATGGCGCTTTTAAAGGACGACGGCATAGCCTTTGGCGGTTCTGTCGGCTCTGACGGCTCCGGTGGGGTGGTACTGCCGTCATCATTTTTCGGCGGTGCTACGACCGGAACAGACGGCTCGCTCACATCATTATCAGGCTCGTTTGGCATTTCGTCGGGCGTGGTATCCGACGGTGCATCCCACGAGCTTACATTGAAGCTGTCCGACTTTGAAGAGCCAGCGGTGTCAAATGCGGAAGGCATGGTATTGGACGAAGTATTGCCGGACAAAACGGAACTGCCGGTAAACTGAAGTACCGAGCACATAATGACCGAAAGCGAATAAACAACCGATAGCACGGACGCTACAAGAACAATGACAGATTTTTTCAAGGTGAATTCACCGTTCATAAAATAACCTCCGTTTATGGTTGCTATACATGTATTATTATAGTATAATATGTTGTAAATAACAATAAGAATTTGAAGATAGGGAGATTTTTTTGAGTTTAAAAGAGAAATGTTTTATTATATATATAATAGCGGTTTCGGTCATATCGTTTTTTCTGGTGATAATCGACAAGCTGAACGCCATAAGAGGGCGCCGCAGAATACGGGAATCGACCCTGATGATCTTTTCCGCACTCGGCGGCAGCGCAGTTATGTACCTTTCAATGAATGCTTTTCACCATAAAACGCAGAAAAACAAATTTGTTTTCGGAATACCGCTCATATTTGCCGTTCAGTGTATAATAATAGCTTTAGCATATAAATACGGCTTAGGCTGACGGGAGAAAAAGCCCCGTACGGTTTCGCTCGCCGCCTTAATTCATGCAGCTTTGCGCCTATTACCCGTAGGCGTCAGCCTATTCCAATAATATGAGCCGATATTTGCATTTATATTTGTTTAGGAGATATTGACAAAACAGTTTCCTGAGTGTATAATATTAGAAAAATTAATGTCTTCGGGGCGGGGTGAGATTCCCCACCGGCGGTAAAAAGCGTTTCGCTTCAAGCCCGCGAGCCTTAAAAAGCTGATCCGGTGTGATTCCGGAGCCGACGGTACAGTCCGGATGAAAGAAGATATACGACATTTATATTGTGCCGCATTTTCGCCCTGTTTACCTTGTGTAAACAGGGCTTTCGTTTTGCCCTTGGCGACAGTTTTGGAGATGCATTTTTATGAAAACAACTACAGGTAAAAAAATCAGGGCTTTGACCGTCACGGCAATTATGAGCGCGCTCGGCTATATACTCATGCTGCTTGAGTTTCCGCTGCCTATAATACCGTCGTTTATAAAGCTGGACTTTTCCGAGATCCCGGCGATCATCACATCTTTTGCACTGGGTCCTCTCTACGGCGTCGCCGTGTGCCTTTTCAAAAACCTGCTGCATCTGTTCAACACATCGTCGGCAGGAGTAGGGGAGCTTTCAAACTTCATTCTCGGTGCTGTTTTTGTGTCTATAGCAGGTATCATTTACAAGCGTAAAAAGACCTTTGGCAGGGCTGTTTTAGGGGTGATATCCGGTGCTGTCGCAATGTCGATTTTCAGTGTAATTTCAAACTATTTCTTTGTTTATCCCTTTTATGTAAAATTCTATGGTATGCCGTATGAGGCGATAGTAGGGGCATATTCGGCAATACTGCCTGCGGCAAACACGCTGCTTAAGGCACTTATTATATTCAATGTGCCGTTCACGTTTATAAAGGGAATGATAGATGCGGCGGTCTGTTTTGCCTGCTATAAACAGCTGTCACCCATAATAAAGGGCAGATACTGAAACCGTGTGAAAAATAGCACTTGACATAAGGCTTTTTTGTGGTAATATATTATAGTAAATTCAATAATTCCTTATCAAGAGCGGCTGAGGGAACTGGCCCTGCGAAGCCCGGCAACCTGTTTTTCAAGGTGCTAAATCCAGCGGTATAAACCGGAAGATGAGGCTTGTATTTTAACCTGCTTCCGTCGGAAGCAGGTTTGTTTTTTAAGGAGAAGAGTATGTCAAAACATTTATTTACATCAGAATCGGTCACGAAGGGGCATCCCGATAAAATATGCGACAGCATTTCGGACGCGGTGCTTGACGCAATAATTGAAAAGGATCCGTATGCCAGGGTGGCTTGCGAGACCTTCTGCACCACGGGTATAGTCAATGTAATGGGCGAGATATCGACCAACTGCTATGTCGATATTCCGAAGATCGTCCGCAAGGTAGTGTGCGATATCGGTTACAACGATCCTGCAAAGGGATTTGACGGCAACACATGCGCTGTTGTCACTTCAATCGACGAGCAGTCGCCTGATATAGCACTCGGTGTTGACCGCTCGCTTGAGCTGAAGGAAGGTGAGGATGATGCATACAACCTCAACGGTGCCGGCGATCAGGGCATGATGTTCGGCTTTGCGTGCGATGAAACGCCTGAGCTTATGCCGCTGCCTATATCACTTGCCCATAAGCTGGCTAAAAGGCTGACAGAGGTAAGAGAAAACGGCACCCTGCCGTATCTTTGCCCGGACGGCAAAACGCAGGTGACCGTCGAATATGACGACGACAAGCCGGTACGCATTGAGGCGGTAGTGGTCTCTTCTCAGCACACCGCCGATGTTTCACTTGAAACGCTGCGTGCTGACATTAAGAAGCATGTCATAGATGCCGTGATCCCCGAAGGATTTATGGACAGCGACACCAAGATATTTATAAATCCCACTGGAAGATTTGTGGTAGGCGGTCCCGAGGGCGACACCGGACTCACAGGCAGAAAGATAATAGTCGATACCTACGGCGGCTACTCAAGACACGGAGGCGGCGCATTCAGCGGAAAGGACCCCACAAAGGTCGACCGCTCGGCAGCGTATGCCGCAAGGTATGTCGCGAAGAACATTGTAAAGGCGAAAATAGCAAAGAAATGCGAGGTACAGCTTGCATATGCCATAGGTGTAGCGCATCCGGTCTCGGTAATGATAGATACCTTCGGTACCGGTATCGTATCCGACGAAAGGATATCGGAAGCAGTAAACATGGTGTTTGATTTGAGACCTGCGGCTATAATCGATGCATTTGACATGAGAAAGCCCATTTATTCAAGCCTTTCTGCCTACGGTCATTTAGGCCGTGAGGAGCTGGGCGTAAAATGGGAACAGACCGATAAAACGGAAGCCCTCAGAGAAGCGATTGGAATGTGATGCTTATAAAAATACGGCGGAAAAATCTTCCGCCGTATTTTTAATTATGTGGGTAAATTTTAGTTTAGCCACCGAAAAAATCAGTCATTATTTCGGTTGCTAAACTAAAATTTGGCGGCGG
>OGRU01003080.1_pt1 | contig 10250 bp, 10 predicted proteins | sample 1553541 | NCBI WGS metagenome assembly OGRU01 (sample SAMEA2580068, study PRJEB22360) | human gut metagenome | biome: human gut; feature: human-associated habitat; material: faeces | place: Denmark | collected 2008/2010 | reverse complement strand
CGATATATTTCAAGGGGCTGGACAACCTTATCGCCACCGCACGAAGCAACAAGGTGGCCGTGCTTCTGGGCTTCCAGGATTTCAGCCAGTTGGTACGCGACTATGGTGACAAGGAGGCGCGTGTAGTGATGAATACTGTCGGAAATATCTTCTCCGGGCAGGTGGTCGGAGAGACAGCCAAGACACTTTCCGAACGCTTCGGAAAGGTTTTGCAGAAGCGGCAGTCAATCTCCATTAACCGGCAGGATGTCTCAACCTCCATCAACACGCAGATGGACGCGCTTATCCCACCAAGCAAGATTTCATCCCTGACGCAGGGAATGTTTGTGGGCTCCGTGGCGGATACGTTCGACGAGCGTATCGAACAGAAAATTTTTCATTGTGAGATCGTCGTGGATGCCGAAAAAGTAAAACGGGAGGAGAAGGACTACAAGCCTATACCTATTATTACGGATTTCACGGACGAGGACGGTATGGACCGCATGAAAGAGCGTGTGCAGGATAATTACAACCGTATCAAGGAGGATGTGAAACAGATTGTCAGGGATGAATTGGAACGTATCGCGAATGATGATAACCTGAAGCATCTGTTGCAACCAAAGTAACGGCTTGAATCATTTGCCCTACTGACAGGAACAACCCCGAATCCGTTTCAATATCGGTTTCGGGGTTGTCGTTTTACCTTATTTATTATAATGTGGTACTTTTCTTTTTTATTTCCATGCCGTCCTCTTCCCATTCCTTCACAAGCCTGCGGATGATTTCATCCACCAGATTGTTGTAGGCGGTATCGGGAACCACCTGTATAAAAAAGGCGTCATGGGCTTCCTTGATTACCCATTCCTTGATTTCTTTCAAATCCTTGCCTTAGGGAATATAGTCCTTGTGTATCATGAACTCGTTGATGTTGTCTGCCAGCAGTTCTTCCAGTTCATAACGTATGTCATCCTCCAAATCGGCAAAAGGTATCTTTTCCTCTTCATAAATTTCATCAGGCAGGGTATCTTCTTCCATTTCTTCCTCCATTTCATAATTGCCCCGTTTCATATCCAGCATGTCCTGCGCGAACCTGCCGGATTCCATATCCTTGTATTTTTTTGCGTACTTTTCCAGCAGTTCCCAGTCCTGGCGCGACATAGGATATTTGAACGCGGCGCGTTCCACCTCGTTGCACCGCCTCATGTCCGCTTGCACCTCTTGGGACAGGGATTGGCAGGACTTGCAGATATGCCGTGCGTGCCCCTTGCCCGTGAAATTCTCGTTGGGGAGGTAATTGCCGCATATCCTGCAATAGTGACCGTGATGTTTCTTCTTCTTTTTCGCCATATTTCTTTTGCCTTGTCTGACAGAAAGTTTCAATCCTTTATCCGGATACAAAAATAGTGTTTTTGACGGATCTCATGAAAGGTATCCGATAATAAAACAGTATTGCATCATACTTTCAGGAAGTGATATAAAATAAAAGGATAAGGAGCTGCATCACGCGGCCCCTTATCCGAACAATTAAAAACGTATGCTATGAACAGAAATTATCGTCGGTTCAGCTCCGCTTCCTCGTCACGCCGTATCCTCTCGTTCAGCCTTGCCTGCATCTGTTCGAGGAAATGCGTGTGGCTGATGGTTTTCCGGCGTTTGATGTCGGTATAGAAACGGTAGCAGTCTTTGGTTTCCACGCCGAAGAAAGAATAGAGTGTCGGGGCAAGCTGTTTCAATGGGATTTCACCGTCATTGATGCAGCCCATTTCGTGGATGCCGTATATCATTTCCACCAGGTCGATGGCGTTGCCTGTCCAGCGCAGGGCAGGAACGAATGCTTTTTCTTTTTTGGGCGTTTCAGGGATGGATGTCAATGGCGGCACTTGGGGGATATTGCTTGTAGCAAGATGCTTCTGTATCTTTCGCACAAAGGCAAGGGCTTTGCGGACAAATAAGGATATTTCTCCATTGTCCGCCGGAGAGTGCCATATGCGGTGGTGTTGCAGCTCGTTTTCCATGTATGCCAGTGCAACAACGGTTGTGGTTATATCAGTACTTCCACAGCATAGTTCAATTATCGCCTTTATGAAGTCATCATAAGCCGTGTTCAGATTACAGGGGTCGGCATCGGCGTTTATCAGTCCGAAAAACTCGGTTTCCGCTAATATGAGGTAGTTCATGTCCTTTCTCTTTTTTAGGGGTTATACACTTGATTGTCTGTGTGCGCACGGTAATCATAGGACAAACCGGATGCCCGTTCTTCTAAAAAAGAGAATAGAATCTTATATTCCACTGAACATCAGTAGGATAATCTGAATAAAATATTTTTCGGATGGTTCTTATTATGTATTTCCGTGTTTCTGTTCTGAACACGTGCCCAAAATAGGAACACGGAATGAGTTCATTTTATGAACACCGTAGGTTTCCACTCTGTCCGATACACCGTGAAAACCACGCCGTCACCATACAGCTTGTGCTCCACGAGCTTCCATTCATCTTGCGGTAAGGCGGACTGGAAGAAGTGTCTTCCGGTTCCGGCTATTTGGGGCAGCGTGTAGAGGATTATCTCATCCACTACACGCATACGTAGCATACCGTTGATGAAGTCTGCCGTCCGGGGTGTGGCTTCCGCCAGATAGATGACTCCGTCTTCCTGCCCGCGCCATTTTGCCAGCATGGATATGGAATACTCAGGGGTGACTTTGAAATAAGTTTTTTCACGGATAGCTTCGATTCCGTAAGTATCAGAAGTTCCGGAAGATTCCAACTCTGATAAACATCCGTCCATCGTGAGGACGGCAAGTATCTGGACTTTTGCCATAAGCCTTCTCCTTTCATTTATATATGCAGGGCAAAAAAAGTAGCGTGCAAACACACTACTTTCAAGCGACGGCTCTGGAATAGCCTTTACAGAGAGTACGTGAATGCACGCTATGCGAAAGCATAGCATAAGCATCACACAATCGTCTCTGTAGTTCCAATTTACCAGATTTTCGCTTGAAACGCCTTGCGGTCTTATGTCTATATATTAGCAGGCGAAAGGTCCCCCAATCGCCTGTTATTCTCAAATATGGCTACAAAGTTAATCAATAACCTGAATTTTCAGCCATCTTTCTTTCTGTTTTTTACTCTTTCCCGTTGTCTTTCAGTCCATAATCTTTCATCTTATTATATAAGGTGGTCCTGCCTATGCCCAATAACCTGGCAGCATCTTTCTTGTTGCCGTTTGTCTGTTCAAGGGCACGCCGGATACGTTCCTTCTCCTCACTATCGCTCCTCAACTCGAAGCCGTTGCCGTCCGGGAGGGGGCTCCCGTTAAATAATTGGAGATGGTCTGCGGTTATCGTGTTCCCCTCCGTACGCAGGACGGCAGCCTGTATCTTTTGTTTCAGTTCGCGGACATTACCCGGCCACGGATAAGCCAGCAGTGCTTGCCGTGCGGAAGCGTCAAAACCGGTTACATCTCTTTCAAGTTCATGGTTGCCTTGTTCCCTGAAGAACTCCGCAAGTGGCAGGATGTCTTCCCTGCACTCACGCAGCGGAGGGACGGTTATCTCAAACTCCTGCAGGCGGTACAGTAAGTCCTGCCGAAACCTGCGTTCTGACACGGCTTTGTGCAGGTCCTCGTTGGTGGCGGCTACAATCCTGACATTGGCGGTACAGTCACTGCTTGCACCCATAGGGCGGTAACGGTGTTCCTGGATGGCACGCAACAGCATCTGCTGTGTTTCCAAAGAGAGGTTGCCTATCTCGTCAAGGAACAGCGTGCCGCCGTCGGCTTCCCTGAAATATCCGTCCTTGTCGGAAACGGCTCCCGTGAATGCCCCTTTCACATGCCCGAACAGGTCCGATTTTGCCTGTTCCGGGGAGAGTGTGCCGCAGTCCACCGGGATGAACGGCTTGTCTTTCACCCGGCTGTAATCATGTACCATCCGGGCAAGATGCTCCTTACCCGTGCCGTTTTCACCCAATATCAGCACGCCTATACGTGTCGGGGCTACCATACGGATGCTCTTCTTGATGCTCTGGAACGCCGCTCCTTCCCGTTTGAAGACAGGTGTCCGGACATATTTCTTCCGTTCCCGCTCTTGGAACAAGGAGCGTATGAGCGGCAGAAGCTTGTCCTCAACCAGTATCTTGGGCAGGTAATCCGCCGAGCCGAGCTTCATGCTCTCCACCGCCGTATGCACTTCGGCGTAATCGGTCATGACAATAAACGGCTGTTCCATACCCGCATCCCGCATCTGGCGCAACAGTCCGATACTCTCGCCATCGGGCAGGCGCAGGTCGGCAAGGATTATGTCGTCTTCCTCACAGCCTGCCAGCAGTTTTCTTGCCGAGGACAGACTGCCGGCACTGCGGGTCTGAAACCCGTTTTTCTCCAGAAGGGTACACACATAGGTGCTGTACACGGGATTGTCCTCAACCACGATTATCCTGCCCATCGTACTTCCTCCTTTCTTCCTTTGCCAGCCGTATGATATTGTTTCCCGCTTCAAGTATTTCCATGACGGCCTCGTGTATCTTTTTCTCGTTGGGACTACTTTCTGCCAGTAGAGCCTGCAATTTATGCAAGGGCGCTTCCGTGCGCAGCACCATCCATGAGCTTCTCAGGTGGTGTATCCAATGGCGCAAGGCTTCCGTATCTTTCCGTTCTGCGGCTTCTCTTACAGCCTGCATTTCTTCCATTGTGGATTCTGCCAGCCTGTCAAGCAGGACGCTCTCGTTTCCACAAGAAAGCAGTGTGGAAAATTCCGGCTTTACGGCTTCCGCACGTGTAGTGATACAGCCTGTACATGTATCCATAAGTTCCTGCATGGAGAACGGCTTGAGAAGGACTCCGGAGAATCCCATGCCGGTGAGCTCTTCCTTGCCGTAGCCCGTTGAAGCGGTAGCCACGACTACCGGCATATCCTTTGAGTTGCCCACGTTGGACGAGCGTAACAGTTCCAGCACCTCATAGCCGCTTGTCTCCGGCATTTTCAGGTCGGTTATCAACAGGTCATAATCACGGTTGCGTATGTATTCCATTAGGTCACTGACGTTGCTTACCGTATCGCAGCGGACACCGTTCCTTGCAAACATTTCCTTCATCATGGAAAGCAGGGATTCGTTGTCGTCAAGGGCTATCACCGAGAAGGACGTTTCGGAATAATAGACCGGCATTGTTTTGGCAATCTGCTCCGGTATATTGTCCGCAGTGCTCATTGGAAGCACCACTGTGAAACGCGTGCCTTTTCCTTTGATGCTTTCCACGGCGACTGTACCCCGGAGCATATTGACGATACGCTGCACGATGGACAGTCCGAGACCGAAACCATCCTGTGAGGCGGCGTTCGGCAACTGCTCGAAGGCATTGAATATGCGTGCCTGCTCCTCGCTGCTCATTCCGCTACCCGTGTCTTCCACGATAAGATACAGTTTTCCATTCCCATAGTGCATTTTCAGGGTGACACTACCCGTCTCGGTGAACTTGACCGCATTTGAGAGCAGGTTGTCGCCAACCTGCATGAGCCGTTCCCTGTCACCGAAAAGCACCTCGTCCTTTTCGGATTCCACGGACAGCTTCAGACCTTTGTTACCGGCAAGCGGCGTAAACTCGGCTTGCAAGGTATCAGATACACCCCGTAAAGAGAACGGAACAGAGTTTATTTGTTCCTTTCCGCTGTCAAGACGGAAATAACCGAGCATTGTATTTAGCATGGAAATCATGCGGTGGGAAGTCAGAAGGGCTTTTCGGGCATAATCCTGGGATATAGTGGTATCCGTTTCATCCACTGCCATATCCGCATAACCGATAATGACAGAGAGCGGTGTGCGTAGCTCGTGTGTGATGGTCTGCATAATCCTATGTCGGTTCGATATAAGCTCCTCATTCGCCTTGACCGATCGCCTCAATTTTTCTACATGCTCTTCTAATGCTTTTTTATTGTCGGCTTTCTCCTTGATGTCCCGATGAATTTTCAAGTAAGAAATGGTAAGTAGTAGAATGGCTGATACAACAAGCCCACTAATAATCATAACCGAGCGGTTATGGGATTTCTGAAGATATAATTCCTTATCTTGAAATGCAGTTTGTGTTTGCTCATCCATATCTTGAATCAACATATATAGTTTGCGGTTCAACTCCCGATTCTGAACACGCAGGCTATCCGTATAAGTGTTGATTGTTTGCTGCCGTTCTTCCTCCATTGAGATCAACTGGTTGTTAAGAGAGCGAAGAATTTTTGAAGAGGTTGGAACTTGTACGGTCTCCTTGCCTCCGAATATCCCGGCAATACCTTTCTTTCTCCTAATTACGGTGTGAGAACTCTTTGCTTGTTGGGTAATGGCAGGCAGTTTGTTCGACAAAAGGCTGTCGTGCTGCTGGAATATCTGCATGGCTTGATGCAGATGCTTTTCCTTATTCACCAGGAGAAAACGAAGTGTATCTATTTGTTGTGTTGGAACAAACTCTTCATAATCTCGTTGCAAGATCTGCAAAAGACTGTCTATTCGCAATCGCCGTACCTGATATTTCCGATAATCTTCTTCGTCCCATGCAATTGCGGATTCTCCCAACGTCGCAAGGACGGTAATATGTCGATGAGCGGCGTTTATGGTACGGTTCGCTTCCCTAATTTCGGTTGTTTCCGATTCGATATTTTGCACTCTGTTTCGTTCATGAAACATGATAGCAGCCATACTGCCGATGACTGCTATCAATATTATATATCCTAAGAGTATTCGGTGTTGAAGTAATAATTTCATTTCAACGACTATGACTGTTTTATTCTATTGTAAAATATTATACATATAAGGCATTGGCTTATAAACTCAAATATTTCCGAATTTCATCCATACTATTGTTCATAATCAATCTATTCGGGAAATCTATTTCATTTATCAACTCCGCTGCAAGAGAAAACTCTGCAATATCAAGAGTGAAATGTGCATCACTTCCCAATATAATAGGAACCTCATACTCCTTGCACAACCTAAGTATTTCCAGATTATTACTACGAGCATTTATTTTTTTACGAATAGGTTTTAATGAACTATTATTGATTTCTAACAATGTGTGGCATTCTTTTGCAGCTAATACGATAGGAAGAAAGTCAAGTTCCGTTGTTCCATCTCCGGGATGACTAATAATATGTATAAGTGGATTTCTTATAACTTTAATCATTCCGGCAGTGTTCTCTTCTCTTGTTCCTTGTTGATAGCATAACGAATGTACACCAGCAATCCTTAAATCCAAATTGCTGATTATATTCTCATTGACATCAAGATCTCCAGCTGTATTCAGAATATTCATTTCAGCACCCAACAATAGGTTTACGCCATATTGTTTCCGGGGTATCATGTATAAATTCTCAAAATAAATATCGTTACAGCCATAAGGAAATCCGGAAGAATGCTCTGTTATACCAAGCCACTCCACATGTTTATCTGCCGCGGCTTGTATCATTTCAGATAATGTGCAAAATGCATGTCCGCTTGCAACCGTATGTGTGTGTAAGTCTATGTTATATTTCATTTATTTAAAATTTAAAATGTTCTAAAACTGGAGGTGTCAATGTCAGATTATAATAGTCCAATTCGCTGATTGGCAAACTAAAATAAACAGGTTTCCTATAGTCATCATATAGCCGTTGTAACACGGAATTATCCGTGTGAATTTTCTTCTTGGTATGGTCATCCATATTGAAATTCACAGTTCCGACCATACGGACGGAGATATTTTCATTCCAAACAAGAAGTTCTACAAACGGATTTTTCAATAATTGTCTATAAACTGCTTTAGATGCCGATGTTGAAAAATAAAGAACATTTTCTTCTTGTCCCATTATTTGGAATACACGGATTTTCGGGTAACCTTCTTCAACCGTGGCAAGAGCCACATTTTTGTGGCTCTTTAAAAAATTGAATATTTCTGTCAAATTCATACTCCGTAAGATGTTCAATGCAGTCAAGAGTTTCGGCGATTGTACAAATATTTTCCGTTTCCATAACCGCTTTCAGCTTCACAAAATCATCGTGAGAAAGCTGTAAAATCTGTCCTGCAAGTTTGTTTAATGTACCGATTTTATGCGTGTCGTCAAACTTCAAATTCGGCAGCGCCGATTGAAAGTCCAAGCAGATTCCATTATAAAAATCAGAAGTAATTTCCTTTTCGCACGGCAGTGAGATCCATTGCGCCTGATCTATTTTTTCTTCATCAGGCACGATAAGCAGACGGAAAAAACAGTTCTCAGGTATGCCAATTTCGATATTAACATCGGGCGTTTCATATCCGGACGTTACACAATATTGCTCGTTAATAAACACACCGCCCTCACGCTCCTGCATAAGCTTCCCGACTTTTTCGCAGTCAAGCAGTTCCAGAATGTCATCGGAACAGCTTTCCAGTTCGGGCATAAGCTCATTTTCGATGACCGTCTCTCCCAATTCACGACAGTCCGAACAAGGATAGATCATCACGGAATCAAGCCCGTAAGTCATTTTCAGAATATCTTCGAAGCTGCTTTCGGGGTTAGCGATCAGCAGACTTCTGAAAGCGGTCATTTCCGACAAATCAAAATTTTCCATACGTTCCGCAAACAAATTCAGCCGATAAATATCCGCTGAAAAATTCCTGCGGCACAGCGCAAAGGGAAATTCCATATTGTCGTATTCCGAAATTTCAAAATCCACGATCGGCTTATCATCGGGAATTTTCAGCCTGTCGAGCGTATCCCGAATCTCAAAAATATTCATTGGAAATTCCTTTGTGAACAATGATATTTCACCGTTTATAAAAGTTATTCTCATAAAAAAATTACTCCTCATCTTCATTTTCTTCCGTCACATTACTAATTTTATCAATGGCGTCCTGCACCTCCTGCGGATAATCCACGCCCTCATAGGTACACCAGCTTGACCATTCACCGTTTGAAATAACTTCTTTGGTCACATAGCCGCAATCGGCAGAGGAGAAAATGACCTCGCCGTTACCGACATAAATACCATGCTGAATGCCGTCAAACAGTCCTATTCCTGCGACCTCCGGCATGGTATCAAGACTTCCTTGCTCGGTGTAAACAAGCGTATTATAATCGGAACTGAACACATTTTCCGTAGGATCATAATTCAGATATCCAAGCATAAGTCCTGCGTTATCTGCGTATCTGATGCGGTCAGCTTCGTTTCTTTCGCCGACAAAACCGTTCATATATCCCCAGCCTGACACATACGCATTCTCCGCCCAAGCCGCAAGATCGGCGCATTTCTTTGTACTCTCATCGCTGAACATATACTCGTTGATCGTGGAGTTCATCACCCAAGTATAACTCCGCATATATTCGTTGTAGTCAATTCCCAAGCCATAAGTTGAATTTATCGCTGATATCAGATCACTGTCATTCGGAGCAATGGCGAACAGACTTGCATATGACTCAGCATTGAAATTCTGAACTACGTCGAAGTAAGACATATATATCAACTGCGCCTTTATGGTCTGAGAGCGGACTCCTGCGCATATCATAGCGTCCTCGATCTCTTGACCGCTGTTTTGGATTTCGGTTATCTTCGCCTGTTGCTCACTGCTAAGTCCTGCCATTATTGCGGACTCGTTAAACAGGCTTTTGTCTATTTCGGGCGACTCGATTTCCATACTGCCCATGCTTGAAAGCACAGCTACGGGCAAACACATCAAGCCGATAAACCCAACGGCGATACTCCCGATCAGCACAAACAGCTTGCCTCTTTTTTTCTTATCGCTGAGAATATATACAGCTATTTTCTTTAAAACAGCTCCAACCGCAGCCGACATTACATCACCTCACGGACTTCAAATTCCGTAAACACACTCTGAGTTCTCATTTCTATGTCGTGCATATATTCGAGAGCCCCACGTTCTGTGGAAAACAAAACGGGTCCGCCATTTTTCTGACGAACCCAATCCTCAAATATATTTCTGCTGTTTTCGGCATAGCGAGTTTTCCATACGCCGTATTTTTTCTTCTGCATTTTTATCTACCTCCGTTTCTGCAATAAAAAATAGTCGCATTTCTGCGACTCGTAGGTTGTTTATCATTTTGACTCTATTTGACAAATGGCAAGCACTTAAATATGGATTTGAAAATCTCCATAATCAAATATACCGTTTCCATGTTCTAATTTTCCCTCATCTGCTAACTTGCTGAATCCTTTTTCAATCTTATTGATCATAGTGGTAGGAACATATAACTGATGATGCCCAGGCAGAACTCGATTTATTTCTAAGGTTTGTATTTTTCTTACTGACTGTAAAA
>OGRU01003077.1_pt1 | contig 10256 bp, 9 predicted proteins | sample 1553541 | NCBI WGS metagenome assembly OGRU01 (sample SAMEA2580068, study PRJEB22360) | human gut metagenome | biome: human gut; feature: human-associated habitat; material: faeces | place: Denmark | collected 2008/2010 | reverse complement strand
TCTCTCATTCTCAATGGTACGGCTTGCCATAACCCCCGGAATCGCACAGCCTACACCAATAACAAATGGAATGACGGATTTCCCAGAAAGCCCAACTTTTTTGAAGATCGGGTCCAATACAACAGAAACACGTGACATATAGCCGCAATCTTCAAGCAAGGCAATCAGAAAATACATGACCATAACCAACGGTAAGAAACCAACAACCGCTCCAACACCACCAATAATCCCGTCCACCAGAAGTGCAGAAAGTAACGGATTTGCATTTTCTAACAGTCCGCCTACATAACCTTGGAATGTTTCAATCCAAGCAACCAGCCAATCAGCAATTGGCGGCCCAACCCAAACCTGTGAAATTTGAAAAACAAAGAACATAACAGCAGCAAAGATTGGAATACCTACTATTTTATTTGTTAAAACAGCATCAATAGTATCTCCTCTGCCTTTTTCTTTTGTTTTTGCTTTTCGCTTTTCAACCTGTGAAACAATATTATTTACAAAAACAAAACGCTGACGGTCTGCTTCTTCAACAGCTTTTTTATTTGTTAAGTCAATATTCCCTTCAGAGTAAGGTGCTTGTTGTTTTTTCCCTTTCGCAGCCACAGCAGCTTCGACCACTGCCGTCAAGCCCTCAGAAGAAATAGACACTGTTTCAATAACTGGACACCCAAGTTTTTCAGAAAGCAGAGAAACATTAATCTTTGTTTCTTTTTTCGCATTGATGTCGCTCTTATTGAGCGCCACAACAACCGGAATCCCCAACTCTAAAAGCTGTGTCGTAAAGAACAGGCTGCGGCTCAAATTGGTCGCATCCACAATATTGATGATGGCATCAGGTTTTTCTTTTCTGACATAGGCGCTTGTGATGCTTTCTTCAGAAGTAAAGGGAGACATTGAGTAGGCCCCTGGCAAATCCACCACAATAAGTTCTTCACCGTCAGTTGCAAAACTCTTTTTAATAACATGTTCTTTTTTTTCTACGGTAACACCTGCCCAGTTTCCTACCTTCTCGTTACGCCCAGTCAAGGCATTATACATTGTAGTTTTACCTGAGTTCGGATTACCTGCCAACGCAATACGCATATGAGTTTACCTCCTTTTGATTTATTACAGCCTTAAAGCTAGCGAAGGCTAACTCTCGGGCGTTGTAATCCTTCAACAATTGAACCACAGCTCTTATATTTCAATAACGCTTGCCAGTTGGTTATCAATATTGTATCGACCATCTTTGATCGATACGACACAACCGCCCCTCATACGAGATACTACTGTTATTGGTTCACCGGCATAACAGCCCAGAGAAAACAAGAACCCATTCAATTCTTCGTCGTCAATGTTTATTTTTTGAATGAAATATTCTTTTCCTTCAATGGCATCTATTAAAGTCATATTGTTCACCTTTTCATTCCTTCAATACCCAATATTAGCGAAAAATAACATCAAAACACACGATAGTTAACATTGCCTAACAATTGATAGGATACTCTAACTTTGCAAGTTTGTCAAGTATACTGCTTAAAAATTTACTGACGATTTTATGTTCGACTATCTATTTTCACTGTAAAAAAATGCTCCTCAATAATTTTCCATATTATCGAGGAGCATTGTTATTAATTATATAGTTATTTAAGCATTTTTTATAACTGCATTTTTAGAATGCATCAAAATTATGTTCTGCGTCATAGCAAGACACCTGTTACCCAAATTTCAAGACCAATAAAAATGAGTATTGCGCCACCTAAAATGGTTGCTTTACTGGAAAATTTATCGCCAACTGTTTTTCCGATTTTCAAGCCACCCATACAGATAATGAACGTCACAACTGCTATTAAAACGGTACACACAAACGCCATCATCGCATTGTATCCAGCAATGGTAAATCCTACAGACAATGCATCGATTGAGGTCGCAATGCCCTGAAGCATCAAAGCGCCAAAACCAAGGCCAAGATTTTCAGCTTCTTCATCATTTGTTTCTCCACGAACGGCTTCTAGAATCATTTTGCCACCAATAAACAACAACAGCATCAATGCAATCCATGGAATCGCCTTTTCAAAAGCTTTAAAATACTGCACAATCGTATGAACACAAACCCAGCCAATCATTGGCATGAACCATTGAAAAAATGCAAAAGTTCCCGCAATCAGTGACATACGTCCAAATCGCATACGTGGTTCATTTAACCCATTCGCAACAGATACCGAAAAGGCATCCATTGCCAACCCAATCCCCAACAGGACGCTGTTAACAAAGAACATTAAACTCCAATCCATTTGATCCTCTCCATTATTTCTACATAAAAAGCCCAAGTATGACAAGCGTCATACTTGGGGCGCAAACCTGTTTGTTCAGCAAGCAGATGGCATTCATGCTTTCCTATCCATCAAACAGCTTCTTCCTCTCTGTCGTTCGAAGCTGCTTGCAACTGTTGCTTTTCTTTTTTCACCTTTCGCAGGAACATATTATATTTGAATAATATTCCCATGGCGATAGCAAGGCATACAATTGTCATAATTCCAGGCAGAGTACTTCCTGTGATCAAATACCCAAAATAAAACAAAAATGCCATAACAACAAAAGGAAAAGTCAGAATAAAGATTCTCAGCATCACGATTCTCCTTCGTTTAATTCTTTAAAATACTTTCCCTTAATTGTACTGCAACATTATTATGAAATCAACGCTTCTGCCGTTTTTGCTTTTCTTTCTTTATAAGCTTTTTTTCTTTTTTCAAATCATGACGTTTTTTGTACAGCCCTAGGCGTTCACTGACATTACTCATGCCGCCAGCCAAATCTTCGATGATGTTGCCAATTTGAGCGCTCACCGACACGATTCTATCTCCTGCCATGTGCTGGAAATTTTTGTAAGAAGACGGATGCGACTTGCAGCGCAAATCATAGTCTTCATCATGAGGCTGGCTGTTTGTGCCTCGACTTGCCCCCACCCCAATGGAGGAAAAAAGATAGTCGTCATCGTCATCGACTCCTTCTTTTTCTTCCGCTTTGGCGACATCCGCTTCATGATCGGAAGCAGGTTCCGGAGTCACTACATGTTCTTCCGGCACCTCTGCTGGCTCGCTTTCTTCTGCAACATCTTCAACAGCATCCGGTGCTTCTACATCGTCAGCAGCGTGGTCTGCATCATCGGATTCTGCCACAATAGTCTCTTCTGGTACCTGTTCTTCTGTGGCTACATCTACAACATCCTGTTCAGGCTGTTTTGAAACAACAACCTCTTCGTTGCTGCTCTTCTGTTCGCTATCATCCACCTGCGTCATCCAACGACGAAGGGTGCTATAACCGATGTCCAAATCTGCCGCGCAGGCCTTCATGGTTTTTTCTGGATGCTCATGGCAATAAGCGACTGCGCGTTCTTTAAATCCGTCTTCAAACTTTCTTCTGGCCATTCAAGCATCTCCTCTCTGCTTCTGATAAATATGCGCAATATCCTCTGCTACAATTGGTAACCCGGAATCAAACATCGCAATGCCTTCAAATTTGAATCGGCTGATACGATGCAGACGATCAATTTTATCACGCAACTCATCCGTCACTTCGCCATAACGAATATACGCATTTAATTCATCGTAAGTAAATCCCAACACATCTTCATCTGTTTTTCCAGTCAGTCCATCGGATGGTGGTTTCACAACAAAGCGTTCGTCAAGCCCCAATGAACGCCCTAATTGAATCACTTCATCGGTCGTCAGCATAGCCAGCGGAGAAAAAGCGCCCGCAGTATCTCCATACAGCGTCGCATAACCAACCCAGTCTTCAGAAAGGTTGGAAGTATTCACTACCACTGCATCCAAGCTCTGTGCGACGGCATAGAGCAATGTCATACGCACACGAGGAGGCAAATTGAGCTGAGTTTGCCGACTTACCGCTTCAAAAAAGCTGCATCCATCCATTGCTTCATAGAAAGCTTTGGTCATTCCAGAAATATTAATCACTTCATGAGGAATGTCCAACGCCTCACAAAGATCTTTTGCATAGTCAATATCGCTCTGTGCGCCATCAGGCATCAACACGCCATACACGTGTTCTTTGCCATAAGCCGCAACGCACAATGCCGCCACGGTGGCGCTGTCTTTACCGCCCGAAATGCCAACAACAGCATTTTTTGCACCAATCGCTTGCAAGCGCTCTTGCATCCAACGGATCAAACGCTCTTTCAACTGGTCAAGTTCTACTTCTGATAATTTCATAATGGGCGACCTCCCTAAATCGTAATGATTATGTTTATTGTAGCTCAAAGCGCTCTTAAACGTCAAGTTGAGGCAGTTTTTGAACGTCCAGGCTTATAGAAATATTTTTTTGCAACAAAAAATAGGAGCTAGTACACTAACTCCTATCACACAGTATTCTTTGAACCAGTATATCCTCATCTTAAATGTACTGTTGGAAAATCGAACTGAAACTGTCAATCAAGCGACGCTGTTGTTGATTGGCCTCTTTGTTATGAACCATGTACAATTCAAAAAAGATGTTTTTGGTATGCAGTGGAATATGAACACATTCCGGAAAAGCACCGCGTGTCACATATGGCGGATAGGAATACATCAACGCATTTCCTTCGTTTAAGAGCTCTCTGGTCATATTTGTATTATTGGTGCTTAAGAGAATATGCATATCCACTTCATTTTGAAGAGCATGCTCGCCCTGAATACCGCCTGCCTCATAAATGATCAACGGATAATCCTTGATCGATTGCAGCGACAGTGTATGTTGCCGCGCTAAAGGATGACGTGGAGACATGGCCATATAAATTGGATACGTATTAAGAAGCGATAATTCAACATTGCTTGGAATATTATCAAAAAAGTGTTTCAACGTATTTGCAACCAATACGTAGCCAACATCTCCAGGATGTTCAGATACTTCTTTAACAATATCGTCTTGATAACGTTCCTGGCAGAAAAGCTGCACTTTTGGGAAATTGTGCTTATAATCCACGTAAACCACCGGCAAAATACAAACACTGATCATCGGCGATGTGTGAACATTCATCTTTCCACTAATCACTTCTGTTGAATCTTCTTTAAGTGCTGAAATCTGACGCAACATTTGGTCATAACGTGCAACAATGGCCTGCGCCGCACTAAACACTTCACGTCCTCGTTCCGTTAAAGTAACACCTTTTTTGGTTCGATTCAACAACGGAAAACCAATCTCATCTTCTAAATTACGCAGCGACTGATTTAAACTTTGTTGTGAAATAAATATCTTTTTGCTAGCTGCATTGATAGAACCTGCTTTAACGACTTCGATCAGGAATTCTAACTGTTCTATTTTCATTCTGACACCTCAATTCTAGCAATGGTGTTTAGCCTTCCATTTCTCCTGATTTCTTCGATACAGTATTTTTATTTTAGCATAGAATTGAGAATATATCTATATGAAAAATGATTGCAAGAATATTTTGATTCAAAGACTTTTTATTCTCTTCGCCATATTATAAATAAAATACTATACAAAAGTGCACATACCACGCTAAAGGCCATGCCTAAGCCTTTTCCCGGCGGCGAAAATTCAAGTTGAATAGAATGAACACCTGGTTCTAACCAAGTTCCAGCAAATGTCGTATTCACACGTATAATTGTTGCCTCTTTCCCGTCCACCACTATTCTTAACCCTTTTTGATAAGGAATCGTCGTGGCCAGTGCACTTTTTCGATCCACCTGAGCCTGTGTAGCCGCAATATTTTCTCCCGATTCCAGCACCAATGGCGTAACCTGTTTTTCAGCGAAATACGCTGGCTGATAGGCATGCCACTGCACATTATTGATGCAGTATTTGCCAGCTGATAGATGAATCACCAGCTGCTCCACATGATCTGTATCGGATGGAGAAAATTTGTAATGAAAACATGTGTTGTTGTTTGGATAAGGCGCCGATGCACCTGAAAGCATGTTTCGGATGCCATTGATATCAATAACCACCGCCTGTCGCGTCAGATTCTCAACATCGAATGCACACAGGAGCATCGCCCCTGACGGAGAATGGTCCAAGCTGAGCACCAGCTGACAAGCCTCTTCAGCCTCAATCATCCATCCTTTGGACGTGCGCTCGATGGACAAGCCTTCTGGCAAGTCGGCCGATAATGACACGTTCGGCGAGAAAACCTCCATGCCTGCTTCAATATCTAATTGTTGGTCCGCTCCTTCCACAACCGTTTTTCGTGCCAAAACGTCAAGCTTTTCGTATTCATCCAAGTTCTCAAAAGCATCCTGTGACACCACATCATCGGTCACATACACGCGTGGCAACACATTTCTGTTTTCTGCAAGCACCCATTCTCCTTCTTGCGCAATAACTTGGTAGCCATTCGGCACCTTGTCCGATGTGGTCTCCAAATATCGTGTCCCCAGTAAATGAAGCAGAAACGGATCGTCAGCCGTTAAAAGCGCCACTCTATTATTGATTTGAATCGGCGCCAGAAGCGTCTTGTAATAAAAATCAGCATACCCCTGATTCGTGACCGAGGAATACATACTGCTGCGCGAATAAGGTTGCTGCAAAGCGTTTGCCTTATTTAAAGGCTGCAACAAACTATCGAAGCGTGCCCCATCCTCCAACTGCATGTCTTGCAGCGTATCGGCACCAACCCCATCTCCAATCGCTTCAAACTCAGCGCGCGCCACCCAGTCTTCTGTGTCAGCATTCGCAAAATATAAACCAACAGGAGCGATCAACAGCAAAAACATAACAAAATATTTATGTATCTGGGAGCGATTGAGCAAAAGTACGGCTGCAAGTAATAGAGCAGCATCCACCATCATCCAACGGCCATATGTCTGATGACTGTGCCATAATCCAACCAAGGGCACAATCACAAAAAAAGGCCACAGTGGCCAACTGACCGTACGCTTTCCCTCTCTATTTTTTTGATCGACATGGCTGGTTATAAAATGAACCACAAGCAACAACATCAAAGGAAGAAACGGCATTAAAATTTTAAACCGTGCATAAAGTGTTCCATTCAACAAATAGCTCGATGCTGGAAACAATACAACGAGTAATAAAAACAGTGCATCCGTGCGCAACTTTTTTATACGTAACGATGCCACCAAGGCATACAATACAATCATGGACAACCCTATGCCATACTTATCATACAATAAGCCCTTCAGGGACCAATTTGGTGTCAATAATTCTACGAAACCAGTTTGGCCTCCTTGGCCACTGCGATGTTCCAATAAAACCAAACCAGTCGGTATCAACAAGACAGCCGCCATTCCCGCAGCCAGCACGACAGACGCCAGCCACTTCTTCCAAAAATGTTTACCTTCCAAGCGATACCAATACCAAGCAACAACAATAAATACTGACGGTGCATAGTAAAAACTGCTCAAACAGACACCCAGCAAGCAAAGCGGTACCCAGTGCGTCTTGCCTCGTTTTATGCACAACAATGTCAACAGCAAAAAAGGAAAATAGTTCACAAACATGATTTGGCGATGAAGGTAAAACATGCATCCAGCCGTTATAAAAAGCACGGCCGCCATCCATGCAATATCACGCCGTCCGCACTCCAAGAACAACCAGGCATACAGCAACAAGGCGCTCACCAAGCCCACTACCAACATATAGCCGATCACAAGAACACTCATAGATATCTGCGGCAACAAGCACCCTAACAAAATGTCCGGGCGTAAAAATCCATAATAAGCAAACTGATACCCATTGGATCCCCCACCCAATTCCAGCCAATCAGGAAGTAATGTATGTTGAGCCAAACAAGCATCTCGAATGGTTTCAGCCAACACTATATGTTGGCATAACCAATCAATGTGCGATCCAAACACATGCCCAGCCGGAACAGAAACCATTATTAAAATACTATAGACTACAATCAACCCTAACGGCGCTGCCATTTTTCTCATTGGAATGCCTCCTTACATTCCATTAAGAATAAACGCCAATTCTTAAGAAAGTCCGAAAGCGGTTCTAAAGAATTCTTAAGAATTGGCGTTCAAAGCAAAAAAATCGGTATAATGAAAGCAGTACATCGAGAGGAGATTATTTATGACAGAACAATCTCAGCCAGTAACGCCATACGTTCTGATCGTGGACGATAACCCTGAAATTCGCGAAATACTTTCTCTACTTTTATCTGGAGAAGGGTTTCTAACCGCCGAAGCTGCCGATGGACCGAGCGCGCTGACGCAAATAAAGAACATTGTCTTTGATCTCATCATACTGGATGTGATGATGCCTGGATTGGATGGATACCGGACGTGCAAAGCCATTCGTGAGGTCACCAATGCTCCAATTCTATTTCTTAGTGCAAAAACACAGGAACACGACAAAGTTCTTGGTTTTGCAAGTGGCGGCGATGACTATCTTGCAAAACCATTTTCTTACAACGAACTAATAAGTCGTGCTAAAGCCCTTGTGAGACGCTACCACGTCTACCAAGGGCAAAAAATCCCGACATTGCCGATTTACCGCATTGACAATTTGGTCATCGACGCACGCACTGGGCAGGTCAGCAAGAACGACCAAACCATTGCCCTCACCGATCTCGAATATGCCATCCTTTTGCTTCTCGTTCAACATCGTGGGCAAATATTCTCAGCCACGCATCTTTTCGAAACCATATGGCAAGAACCCTATTACCAAGGAGCGAACAATACCGTCATGGTCCATATCCGCAATCTTCGCCGCAAAATCGAAAACAACCCAGCAAAACCACAAATAATTCGAACCGTATGGGGAAGGGGCTATTGCTGTGAATAAACCGTTTTCCCCCTCAACAATGCTCAAGCTGCGCGGAAAATTTTTATTGTGTGTCCTCCTTCTTGGACTATCTTGTTTAGGTCTCTTCTACATCCTTTGGCACAACCAGGGCAATGCCGCCCGACTTTGCGAAAATATTGGTCTTATTGACTGGTTTGACGAAGCCGCATTCCGCGAGAAAGCCAGCCAACTTGCAAAAGATTATGAAGTGCCGCCTTTTTACGAATCCGATGAAGGAATGAACGATCCAACCGTCATCGCTTTCCGTCCATATCTGAATAAACTGGCAGACGAATTCACAGGAGTGTATATTTACGGCATGGACGATGGCCTTTATCGCGCCGGCAAAGCAGCAGACCTCGTAAACCGATCCTGGTTCAATACCATTTGGACACTTGAATTCAAAATGCTTGGAGAAGAAACCGCTGACTTTCCTGTGGAGTTTGCGAACGGCACCTATACCGTGCTCTATTACTCCTACCATCGCGTCTTATTTGCCTATCCTTACACGATAGGCAGTGCCATATTTTGCATTCTCTTGTTTTTCGGTGGTATCTTACTTTTCGTTAAACGTATGGTCCGCCGCATTCAACACATCGAAACATCAATTCATCGGATGTCCAACGGAGACTTGCAAACACCAATAGCAACTTGCGGCCACGATGAAATAGGCATCGTGGCACACGAGTTGGACACTCTGCGCGATGTGCTCCAAGCCTCCATCCAGCAGGAGCATGAAAGTCTTCAAGCCAATCAGGATCTGATCACCGCCCTTTCACACGACTTGCGTACCCCATTAACCGTATTAACAGGCTACCTTGAAGTGCTCAAGCGTCTTTCTGATACAACGTCCCAGCAAGCTTCAACGATTGAACGCTGTCTGCAAAAGGCAGAGGATTTACGCATTCTCAGTAATAAAATGTTTGATGCAGCGCAAATTGATACTTCACCGGCTGCTCCCGTTTTAAAGATACTGCCAATTTCATCCTTTTTGACATACATCAACGACAACATTGACTTTATTCGTATCGCCGGCTTTACAGTCAACACGAATTTCAATCCATGCAGCGGCACGCTCTTTGGTGATGCCATCATGTTGAAACGAATCACCGACAACCTATTTTCTAACATTCTCAAATATGGCGCAAAAGAAACACCGATAGAGATTGACCTACACTGTGACTCCTCCACACTGCATGTCAAAGTGACCAACGCCATTCATATAAAGAGCACTAATCAGGACAGCAGTCAAATTGGCCTGCGCAATATAGAAAAAATGCTTTCTTACCACCACGGAACACTCCACACATCAACCACCGATCAACACTTCATCGCTGAAATACAACTTCCGCTCAACAAAAAATAAACCCACATACGCTAAACAGCGCATGTGGGTACAAAAAAGCTCAGGAAAATTCCTGAGCTTTTAAATTACTAAAGATTATTCGAAAATCTTAGCAACGGTACCTGCACCTACAGTGTGGCCACCTTCACGAATTGCGAACTGAAGACCT
>OGRU01003061.1_pt1 | contig 10285 bp, 10 predicted proteins | sample 1553541 | NCBI WGS metagenome assembly OGRU01 (sample SAMEA2580068, study PRJEB22360) | human gut metagenome | biome: human gut; feature: human-associated habitat; material: faeces | place: Denmark | collected 2008/2010 | reverse complement strand
TATTCATTTCAAAAGCGACCATATCTTCGACATAACCACAAAAACCGTTGCAAGGAAGACCACCAAGCATTTCCCAGGCATTTTCTAAAGAAGTCATGCCTTCACGTTCTCCATAGGTAGTTGACATAACAACAGGCTGCATATAGAGCGACTGGATTTTTTCCTTATCCCCATAGAGCCAGCAGGCATCTAAGAACTGGTACATAAATCCGCCGATACCCAGCCATTCTACAGTAGTTGCAAGGATAATGCCATCAGCATCCTTCATTGTCTGTGGGAGAGTAGAGATACTATTTTTATATTCAAAAATATTGTAGCGCTCCACTGTAACACGCAGCTCCGTAAAAACGTTCTGCATCTTTTTTAAAACATACAGAGTCGGGTCATCTAAAAGTCCGCGTCCTCCGTAGTAAATATTAATTTTCATGAAACACCTCTTTCCGGCATAAATATGACGGTTACTGCTCTTATCTTATCATAAGAACGCTAAAATAGAAATATTTTTCTTGTAAAAACGCATAGAGAAACTTACAATATTCTTATGGAAGCGAGATATTTTAGATATCAATACGAAAATACACAAGATGGAATTCTCCAGTCCGGATGTATCTGGGACAGAAGAGTAGATAAGAAAACGACATATCTCTATGCAGCAGGCGAATATGCGGGCATTCCCAGGATAGCGAGGGATCAGGAGAAAAAATGGGGGAGAAAAGCGCCTGAGACAATCTTAGACATCTTTGTTCTCGGTGCATATACCGTTCCATATATCTGCCGTCTGTTAGAAATATTGCAGGAGCAGGGTGTAAGAACCGTAGTCCTTCCTTATATACCGCCGATGATCCGGCTGAGTATGATGACGTATATAGAAAAGAATGGGAAGACAGACCGGGAATTGCAAAGATTTTTAGGTGCACCATATTCCTATTTAAAGGAGCAGGGAGTAGAAAATATTTATCTGCTCTATGGCAATGGTCCGATGTTACCAAGAGAACAGGATAATTTGTTAGAGGGGCATTATTTTGAAAGAGTAGACAGGCGGATACAGGAAATGGTCACGGAAATGGAAGGAGTCTTCATTCCGGTCTATTATGCGGGATACATTGTAGAAAACCAGTGGCTGTATTATTTTGGTACTTATGGCGTGGAAATGCAGATGAATACCGGGGTGAAATTAGAGTTAGACACCATAACGATGTTTACAGGACCGCTGTATGCAAGAAACAGGGAAATGGAATGTATGCTCACCACCAAAGTTTTTACCAGGGAACAGCATTGTAACATCCAGATAAAAGAAGAGTATGAGACCTGTGCGCTCAAATGCCTTTACCGGAATGATTATGATATGTTAAAAAAGCACATGGATTCTAAGCATGAAATGCTCCGGGTCGGACTGCTGAACCTTGGAAATGTCAACCTGAATACCAGTTTAAAAAATGTGATCGCAAGGTATGGTTCCGTAGTAGAACAGGTGCGGGGGATTTCTGTGCCAAACAGCGGAAAAGAGGCATTTTGGAATGAAAAACTGCTCTCCGTATTTACGGGAACGGATTTAGAATATTACATATGTGCCTGTGACAAAAACACCGGCGACAAAGTCATCCGGGATATTGCACTGTCGAGTGCATATAACCGTTTTATCAATGTAAATGAAGAGTTTGCGTACTGTTTTTCCGGATATCTGGTGGAAAAGTAGGAAAAATGGCGAAACTTGCGATGAAAAGTGGGGCTTGTCCTCTTTTCATTGCAGGTTTCTTTTCTTATAATGAAGAAAGAAAAAATAAGAAAAGAGGTAAATTATGCAGGAAGCGATTCTTACAAATGTGATCCATTTCGCACCGATCGGGATCTTGGCATTATTGCTGATCATGGTTCTGATCCTGGTTGCAAATTTACGACAGACAAAAAAAATCAATAAAAAACTGACAGATACGCTGCAAAAAGCAGACGATTATTTCCAATACATATTAGAGGAGGAAGAAGCAGAGGAAGAGGAGGAAATCCCGGAGATCCGACCGGTGGAAAGAAAGAGCGAAAAAAGCACGAAAAAAGCCGAAGATGCGGTGCTTTTACAGGACGTTTTGACGGAATATTTCTCTTGAAAATAAGAGGACTGTTTGCTAGAATTTAAGTATATTATACAAAGGAGTGTTGGCAATGGGAAAAATAACATTTGATTACTCAAAAACAGCCGGTTTTATCAGTGAAGAAGAAATCGGTTACATGAGCAGACTCACAGAACAGGCAAAAGATGTATTGGTATCCAAAAGCGGAGCGGGAAATGACTTTTTAGGATGGATAGACCTTCCGGTAGACTATGACAAAGAAGAGTTTTCCAGAATTGAGAAGGCAGCAGAAAAAATCAAAAAAGATTCCGATGTATTGATCGTAATCGGTATCGGTGGCTCTTATTTAGGTGCGAGAGCAGCCATTGAATTTTTAAGACATGGATTTTACAACAGTCTTCCGAAGGAAAAACGCGGAACACCGGAAATTTACTATGTCGGAAACAGCATCAGCTCTACATACTTACAGGGTGTCATTGATGTCATCGGTGACAGAGATTTCTCTGTAAATGTTATTTCCAAATCGGGAACGACTACAGAACCTGCAATTGCATTCCGTATCTTCAAAAAAATGTTAGAGGACAAATACGGACAGGAAGAGGCAGCAAAGAGAATTTATGCGACAACAGACAAGGCAAGAGGAGCATTAAAAGACCTTGCAACCAAAGAAGGTTATGAGAGCTTTGTAGTGCCGGATGATGTCGGTGGACGTTTCTCCGTACTGACCGCAGTAGGACTTCTTCCAATCGCAGTCAGCGGTGCAGATATCAAGGCATTGATGGATGGTGCGGCAAGCGGAAGAGAACTGGCATTAAATGAAAAATTTGAAGATAATGAAGCAATGAAATATGCGGCAATCCGCAACATTCTGCTCAGAAAAGGAAAATCCGTGGAAGTGCTTGCAAATTATGAGCCGGCATTACACTATATCGGTGAATGGTGGAAGCAGTTATACGGTGAATCCGAAGGAAAAGACCAGAAGGGAATTTTCCCGGCAGCAGTTGATTTTACAACCGATCTGCACTCCATGGGACAGTTCATTCAGGACGGTGCCAGAATCATGTTTGAGACCGTAATGAATGTGGAAGAGGCTCGTGAGACAATTACCATTGAAAAAGAGGCAGAGGACTTAGACGGACTCAATTATCTTGCCGGAAAAACCATGGATTTTGTTAACAAGAGTGCCATGAACGGAACCATTCTCGCACATACAGACGGAAGTGTGCCGAATCTGATGATTAAGATTCCGAAGATGGACGAGTTCCATTTAGGACAGTTGTTCTATTTCTTCGAGTTTGCATGCGGTGTGAGCGGTTACATCCTTGGCGTAAATCCATTCAACCAGCCGGGTGTGGAAAGCTATAAGAGAAACATGTTTGCACTCCTTGGAAAACCGGGTTATGAGGAAGAAAGAGAAGCCTTATTAAAACGTCTGTAAAAACCAAAACTTGACAAATATAAAAAATGCTGATATAATCCCGTAATATATTCGTAACATTTGTAACAAATATGAATAAAAACATACGGTATTGCGTAACATTTATGATAACAAATATCGTGTGCTACGGAGGATTATATGATACTGAAAAGGAAAGTGTTTGGAAGTGCAATGTTAGCAGCAGCAATTATGTCTGCCGGAACGTGTACTGCAATGGCAGCTCCACAGCAGGAAAATACAGCAATCGAGGCAGAGAGTGAGAACTCCACCCAGACTGCGGCAGGACTGGCATTGAAAATAACAGAAGGTTTTCAGAACGCGGATGAACAGGCGTCCATAGAAAAGAAAGAAGTTGAAGTTGTGAAGGCTTCCGAAGAAGAGCCGCAGGATGAATGGCAGAACCGTCTGATGGCAAACGTGGAGGAATCTTTAAATGTCCGTACAGAGGCAAGCGAAGAGTCAGCACTTGCCGGAAAGCTCCGCAAAGGCGATGTGGCAGAAGTTACAGAGCGTGGAGAGGAATGGAGTAAGATTACATCCGGAAATGTCAGCGGTTATGTAAAAAATGAATTTTGTGTCTTTGGAGATGATGCACATAATTATGCAAATGAGAACTGTACAACCAATGCAAAAGTCTTAGAAGGTGGTCTTCGTTTAAGAGCAGAAGCAAGTGAAGAAGCTCAGATCTGTGACGTGGCAGCACAGGATGATGTGCTTACCGTCAAAAAAGATGTAGAAGCACCGGAAGGCTGGGTAGCAGTTTCACATGGCGATGGCGTTGCATATGTCAGCAGCCAGTATGTAGAAGTATCTTTGGCAACCGGAACCGGAATCACGGTAGAAGAAGAGCAGGCGATCATCGCAAAGCAGAAAGCAGAGGAAGAAGCGAAGAGAGCTCAGGAAGCAGCAGCACAGGCGCAGGCGACAGCACAGAATGCACCGGCAGCCGCAAGCTATGATGAGACAACGATTTTAGCAGCAACCATCCAGCTTGAAGCAGGAAATGAACCATATGAAGGTCAGGTAGCAGTCGGAGCAGTCATCATGAACCGCGTCAGAAGCGGTGGATATCCAAACAGCATCAGCGGCGTTGTATATCAGGCAGGACAGTTTTCCGTAAGCGGCAGAATTGCAGCAACCGCAGCATCAGGAGTAAAATCTTCCTGTATGCAGGCAGCACAGGCAGCGATTGGCGGCATGGACAATACAGGCGGAGCACTTTCCTTCGCACCGGTAAGCAGCGGAAGAGGCGGACTGGTCATCGGAAATCATTCATTTTACTAAAAGTATAATAAGACAATCATCTGGAGATTATATCAAAGATGATTGTCTTTTTTCTTGTAATCATAGGGAAAATATAGTAAGATGTAGAGGAATTAAACATATTTATTATCAAGGGAGGAGTTCTATATGGGCGGATTTATGATATTTATTATTGTACTTGTAATTATATTAGTGCTTCTTGCACTTTGCGTTGTAAGAATCGTACCACAGGCGTATGCAATGGTTATTGAGCGTCTTGGCGGCTATCTGACAACATGGAATGTGGGAATCCATTTCAAAGTCCCGATTTTAGACCGTGTAGCAAAAAAAGTGCTGTTAAAAGAGCAGGTGGTGGATTTTGCACCGCAGCCGGTTATCACAAAGGATAATGTAACGATGAGAATTGATACGGTCGTATTTTTCCAGATTACAGACCCGAAGCTGTTTGTATACGGTGTAGATAACCCGATTATGGCGATTGAAAATCTGACAGCGACCACACTTCGTAACATCATCGGAGATTTAGAGTTAGATGAGACACTGACATCAAGAGAAACAATCAATACCAAGATGCGTGCGTCTTTAGATGTGGCAACAGACCCATGGGGAATCAAAGTGAACCGTGTGGAATTAAAGAATATCATCCCACCGCAGGCAATTCAGGATGCGATGGAAAAACAGATGAAGGCAGAGCGTGAACGACGTGAAGCCGTTACCAGAGCAGAGGGAGAAAAGACAGCAACAATCCTTGTAGCACAGGGAAAGAAAGAGTCAGCAATCCTCGATGCCGAGGCAGAGAAACAGGCAGCGATCCTGCGTGCAGAGGCGAAAAAAGAAGCAACTGTGCGTGAGGCAGAAGGTCAGGCAGAGGCAATCTTACGAATCCAGCAGGCAAATGCAGATGGTTTGAAATTTATCAAAGAAGCAGGAGCCGATGATGCCGTACTTCAGTTAAAGAGCCTCGAAGCATTTGCAAAAGCAGCAGACGGCAAGGCAACCAAGATTATTATTCCATCGGAGATACAGGGAATTGCCGGACTGGTGAAGTCTGTCACCGAAGTAGCATCTGATGCAGAGTAGAAGAGCAATCCGACAGGAGAGCGTATCATAAAGAATCTTATGGGCTGTTGGGTTATATCTGACAGCCCCTTTGATATTCGTGGAGTATAAGAATACAGGAGGAGATAACATGAACTTAAAAGGACGTAATTTTTTAAAATTAAAGGATTTCACACCGGAAGAAATACTTTACATGATCGATCTGTCAGCAGATTTAAAGGCAAAGAAAAAGCAGGGCATCCGTCATGACAGTTTAGTCGGAAAGAACATCGCACTGATTTTTGAAAAAACCAGTACCAGAACCCGCTGCTCCTTTGAAGTAGCAGCACATGACTTAGGTATGCATGTTACATACTTAGACCCATCCGGTTCCCAGATAGGAAAAAAAGAGAGTATTGCTGATACGGCAAGAGTGCTTGGAAGAATGTTTGACGGAATCGAATATCGTGGTTTTGGACAGGACATCGTAGAAGAGCTTGCGGAATATGCAGGTGTGCCGGTCTGGAACGGACTGACAAACGAATTTCATCCGACACAGATGTTAGCAGACATGCTGACGATCCGTGAGCATTTAGGAAAATTAAAAGGTGTAAAATTAGTCTATATGGGAGATGCACGTTATAACATGGGAAATTCCCTGATGGTAACCTGTGCAAAGCTGGGAATGCATTTTGTAGCATGTACTTCTGAGAATTATTTCCCGGAAAAAGAACTGGTAGACTATTGTGTAGAAGTTGCAAAACAGACAGGAGGCAGCGTAACGCTGACAGAGGATGTAGCAGCAGGAACCAAAGATGCAGACGTAATCTATACCGATGTCTGGGTATCCATGGGAGAGCCGGACGAAGTCTGGGAAGAGCGTATCCGCGAACTGATGCCATATCAGGTGAACGCAAAGGCAATGGCAAATGCAAAAGACAGCGCGATATTCATGCATTGTCTCCCGGCATTCCATGACTTAAAGACAAAGATCGGAAAAGAAATCCATGAAAAATTCGGTATCAGTGAGATGGAAGTAACGGATGAGGTATTTGAAAGTCCGCAGTCCGTAGTATTTGATGAAGCAGAGAACCGTATGCATACGATCAAGGCAGTGATGCTTGCGACATTAGGAGAGTAACCGTGAAATCAGAAATATTAGTGGCACTGCGAAGTGCTGACGGCTATGTTTCCGGACAGGAATTATGTGAAAAATTCGGCGTGTCCAGAACAGCCGTCTGGAAAGCCATCAATCAGCTAAAACAGGCAGGATATGAGATAGAGGCTGTCCAAAATAAAGGATATCATATTGTTTCATCCCCGGATATTTTGAGCAGGACTGAATTAGAAAGCAATCGAAAAACAACGTGGGTCGGAGAGGAAATTCACTATTTTGACAGTACGGATTCGACGAATACCAGAGCAAAACGTCTTGCAGAGGATGGTGCTGTCCACGGAACACTGGTAGTTGCGGATGAACAGACCGGCGGACGGGGCAGAAGAGGCAGAGCATGGGAGTCCCAGAAGGGAGTATCCATTTATATGTCCCTCGTTTTAAAACCGGAGATAGAGCCGAACCATGCTTCCATGCTGACCCTGATCGCTGCAATGGCAGTAGCGGGCGGAATAGAAAAAACCACTGGATTAGAATGTAAAATCAAATGGCCGAATGATATTGTCGTCCATGGGAAAAAGGTCTGCGGAATTTTGACAGAGATGAGTACCCAGATGGACTACATTAATTATATCGTGATTGGTATTGGGATAAATGTTCAGAATGAAGCCTTTCCGGAGGAAATCGGAGAGGTTGCAACCTCGCTTCGGATAGAGAGCGGGAAGAAGCAGAACCGGGCAGCTATTATAGAGGCAGTCTGGGAGGAATTTGAAAAATATTATGATATTTATTTAAAAACAGAGGACATGCAGGGACTGGTTGGCGAGTATAACCGGAAGCTGGCAAATATGAATCAGCAGGTGCGCGTACTGGACCCGAAAGACCCATATGAGGGAACAGCGAGGGGAATCACGCCGAAGGGAGAGCTGATTGTGGACACATGGGAAGCGAGAAAGCTGGTTTCATCAGGCGAGGTATCTGTGCGTGGACTCTATGGATATGTGTAAGGAGAGCCTATTATGTATCAGGAAGAAGTCGTGCTCTGTGGTGCGAGTGCGTATAATAAAAAATTTTATCTGAGTGAAGATTTTGAGGGACTGCCGCAGGGCATTCAGGATGAGCTGAAAATTCTTTGTGTACTCTACACGGAGGATGTGGGAGGAACCTTAGAGCTGGTGTTTGACGAAGAGGGAAACCTGCATTTTCGTACCGATGCCGATGAGGGAGATTTGTTATATGACGAAATAGGAAGTATTCTCAAGATTAAGCAGATACAAAAAGAAAAAAGAGAATTACTCGAATCGTTAGAGATGTATTTTAGGGTATTTTTCTTAGGGGAAGATTTTAAGGAGGACTAACATGTTATTAGCGATTGATGTAGGAAATACAAATATCACAGTGGGAGTGTTTAAAGGCAAGGAGATTGTAAATACCTTCCGCCTGACCACCAAGCAGTCAAGAACATCAGATGAATATGCGATTCATCTTTCCGGCATGCTGTTACAGAACGGAATCCGTTTTCAGGACATCAAAGATGTCATTATCTCTTCCGTTGTACCGAACGTTATGCATTCCTTAGGAAGTGCGATCATCAAATATTTTGGTCTCAAGCCGATTATCGTAGGTCCTGGAATTCGTACGGGAATCCGTATTGCAACAACAAATCCAAAAGAAACAGGGGCAGATCGAATTGTGGATGCTGTAGCAGGGTATGAACTTTACGGTGGCCCGGTTATTGTTGTTGACTTTGGTACGGCAACAACGTATGACTTGATTACACAAGATGGCAGATTTGTCGGAGGAGTGACATCCCCTGGAATCCGCACTTCCGCGAATGCTCTCTGGCAGCAGGCAGCGAAACTTCCGGAAATTGAAATCAGAAAGCCAAAGAACATTCTTGCAAAGGATACTGTAACAAGCATGCAGGGGGGTCTTGTTTATGGATATATCGGTCAGACAGAATATATTATCCGTAAGATGAAGGAAGAAAGCGGTCTTGGAAAGATCAACGTTGTAGCAACAGGCGGTCTTGGTAAAATGATTGCAAAGGAAACAAGTTTTATTAATTACTATGATGCCAATCTTACATTGAAGGGACTGCAGATTATTTATGATAAGCAGAAACAGGATTAAATCATGACTGTAAAAGAAATATATGGCACAGATTTTCCAGTGATTCTGGCTCCTATGGCGGGAATTACAGATCTTCCTTTCCGAATTTTGTGTAAAGAACAGGGTGCGGATGTGATGGTTACGGAGATGATCAGCGCGAAGGCACTTTTTTATGGGAATAAGAACACATTGCCACTTATGCAGACAGAAGAAGAAGAGAAACCAATCGGAGTGCAGATTTTTGGCTCGGAGCCGGAACTTATGGGTGCAATGGCTCATAAAATCGAAAATAAGGGATTTTCTTATATTGATATTAATATGGGATGCCCCGTTCCCAAGATTGTGAACAATAAAGAAGGCTCAGCATTAATGCTCAATCCGGAACTTGCCGGAAGAATTGTAAAAGAAGTTTCTAAAGCAGTAAGTTTACCAGTTACAGTAAAGTTTAGAAAAGGTTTTGATGATGACCATATCAATGCTCCTGAATTTGCACAGATCATGGAGGAAAATGGTGCTGCTGCCGTTGCTGTTCACGGGAGGACGAGAGTCCAGTATTATACCGGAGAGGCAGACTGGAATATTATCAAAGAAGTTAAAAAAGCTGTTTCTATTCCTGTTATCGGAAATGGTGATATTTTTACCGGAGAAGATGCTGTCAGAATGCGGGAATATACAGGTTGTGACGGAATTATGGTTGCCAGAGGAGCAAAAGGAAATCCATGGCTCTTTCGAGAGATAAAGGCAGCACTTTTTGGAGAGAAGATTCCAGAACGCCCTACAGAAGAAGAAGTGATTTCCATGCTCCTTCGTCATGCACAATTAAGTGTGAAGTATAAAGGAGAGAAAATGGGAATCCGGGAGATGCGGAAACACACAGCGTGGTATACTACAGGAATGCATGGTTCTTCCTCTCTTCGAAATAAAGTAAACCAGGTAGAAACTTTAGAAGCGCTCAGAGAACTTTTGATGCGTTGACAATGAATTTTTTTTGGACTATAATGATACTTTAAGTGAACCAGAAAAGAAAGGTGTAGATTATGGTGGAAGCAAAGAAACATATCCTGACAAGTAAGGGAATGCAGGCATTAGAAGATGAACTGCAGGATCTCAAAGTAGTTAAACGAAAAGAAATCGCACAGAAGATAAAAGAAGCCAGAGAACAGGGTGACTTATCTGAGAATGCAGAGTATGATGCAGCTAAAGATGAGCAGCGTTCTATGGAAGCAAGAATCGAAGAACTTGAGAAGATCATCA
>OGRU01003058.1_pt1 | contig 10294 bp, 8 predicted proteins | sample 1553541 | NCBI WGS metagenome assembly OGRU01 (sample SAMEA2580068, study PRJEB22360) | human gut metagenome | biome: human gut; feature: human-associated habitat; material: faeces | place: Denmark | collected 2008/2010 | reverse complement strand
ACTTACTTATCTTGGCAGCAACATTCTGCCCTGTTAGAACAACATTACTGGAAAAAGCATGTTCTATGGTCAGACAGCTATTTTGCAGCGTCTATTGGCACCGTATCACAAGCAGTTATCGAACGATATATTGAAAACCAAGGATAATATTTCTTAAACGACCAGCTTTTCATTCAGAACATTTCCGTTTTTCGGAACACGAAAAACGGAAAGATCAAAATAATCTCAAGCCACATTACAAAATCGCCCCTAAAGGAGCGGGGCTTCCTTATCAAATCTGTGAAAACAAAATTTTAGTTCTATTTTCATACACTATTTTATCCCTTTATTGGATTGATTTCAACCCTATATTGAAAAAATATAACGCTAATTATAATGTTCCGATAAAACGAAGGAATCCTTCTCTTCCGCTTTCTGTGCGCTTATAGACACCTGCATCTTCTAGAACCTGTGCGAATACTTTTCCTACCTCGTCCTGCAAAATTGCATCGATGTTGGATTCGTCTATCTTGTCGTAGGAAGCCATAAATTCTTCTGCCCAATCAGCGTGCTTTGCCAGAACTTCGTCTTCGCGAAGATTTTTTCCTGCAAGAATAGCCTCTTTGAGTGCTGACAGCTCGCCTTTTAGACGTGACGGCAGTACGGCAAGTCCCATAACTTCGATAAGACCGATATTTTCTCTCTTGATATGATGCAGCTTTTCGTGCGGATGGTAAACGCCAAGCGGATGCTCTGGTGTTGTGATGTTGTTTCTAAGCACAAGATCAAGCTCGAAGATGCCGTCTTTCTTTCTTGCAATTGGCGTGATTGTGTTATGTGGCTCTCCATCTGTCTCAGCAAAGATAAAGCTTTCCTCATCGGTGTAGCCTCTCCATGCCTTTAAGATATGATCAGCCAGATCAATCAGACGCTCTCTGTCGTTATGGCGAATACGGATAACTGACATAGGCCACTTAACAATACCTGCCTCTACATCCTCGTAGCCTGGGATTGTTACTGGTGTCTCAATTGGAGCCTTTGCCATTGCAAACTCGTAGTGACCGCCCTGGAAATGATCATGTGTCAGAATAGAACCGCCTACGATTGGAAGATCAGCATTTGATCCAAGGAAGTAATGCGGGAACTGGCCGACAAAATCAAACAGCTTTACAAATGTGCTGCGGTCAATCTTCATCGGTGAATGCTCTCCGCAAAATACGATACAATGCTCATTATAGTACACGTATGGAGAATACTGGAAGCCCCACTGAGACTGATTGATTGTAATCGGGATGATTCTGTGGTTCTGTCTTGCCGGATGGTTAACACGTCCTGCATAGCCTTCGTTCTGAATGCAAAGCAGACATTTTGGATAGCCGCTCTGCTTCTGTGTACGTGCTGCTGCAATCGCCTTTGGATCCTTCTCTGGCTTTGACAGATTGATTGTAATATCAAGATCGCCATATTCAGTGGCGGTCATCCACTTCATATCCTTGCAGACACGATAGCGGCGGATATAATTTGAATCCTGACTCAGCTTGTAGAAATATTCGGTTGCCTTCTCTGGGCTTTCCTTATATTCCTTCCAAAATGCCTCTCTTACCTGTGACGGTCTTGGCATAAGCGCATTCATCAGCTTTGTGTCAAACAAATCACGGTACACTACGCTGTCCTGTGTCAGTCCACGACTGCATGCATCTGCAAGCAGCACATCTAAAATTTCCTCTAACGGTGCTGCTTTCGTTCCTGCCGGTTCCTCATAATCATCAAGCTGCATGACTTCAAGCAGCTGATTTGTTGTATAAATGCGCTCACACTCAGGTGTCAGTCCTGTATCAATTCCATACTGAACGAGTGCTGCGATTGCCTCATATACTGTCATCACTCTACCATGCCTTTCTAAAAAGTCTTTTTTCTAAGTTAAGTAATACTTACGAATTGCTCCGTTGCTTTTCGCCCCTGGTATTACATCTTATGTGCGCCGTCACCTACAGTTACTACGTAGAAGTCTGCTGCATAGCCGATCTTATCCTTATATACATTTCCTACGTTCTCGATGAAGGCATCAATCTTGTCATCCTCTACGATACTTACTGTACAGCCACCAAAACCTGCTCCTGTCATTCTGGAACCAATTACACCTGGCTGCTCCCATGCAGTCTCAGCTAAGGTATCAAGCTCAATTCCTGTTACCTCGTAATCATCACGCAGTGATACATGAGATTCGTTCATAAGCTTTCCAAACAGTGCGATATCGTTATTCTTAAGTGCCTCTACTGCACGGATAGTTCTCTGATTCTCATATACAGCATGCTTTGCTCTCTTTCTGTTTACCGGATCGGTGATTGCATCTGCAATGGCATCAAACTCTTCCTCTGTAAGCTCACCAAGGCTGTTGATTGGCTTTACTGCCTGAAGCTGTGCAAGTGCTGTCTCACACTGGCTTCTTCTTTCATTATATTTGGAATCTGCAAGTCCTCTCTTCTTGTTGCTGCATGCAATTACAATCTTTGCACCTGTAAGCTCAAGCGGTGCATATGTGTAGGAAAGATCTGCTGTGTCAAGGAAGATTGCATGACCTGCTTTTCCCATTGCGATAGCAAACTGATCCATGATACCACAGTTTACACCGTTGAATTTGTTCTCTGAGAACTGGCAGATCTTGCTGACTTCAACCATATCAACATCAAATCCAAACTGATCATTTAAAATAACAGCTGTTGCAACTTCGATAGATGCTGAGGAGGAAAGACCGGAACCATTCGGAATATTTCCATAATATAAAATATCAAGACCACTATCAATGGTATAACCCTTCTGTGTATATGCCCACATAACACCCTTAGGGTAATTGCACCAGTTATCTGCCGGAACATTTGTAAACTCGTTTGCCGGTCCCTCTACTGCCAGCATTCCAAATCTGGTAAAGTTCAGGGAGTAAAAACGCATCTTGCCGCAATCGTTCTTTCTTGCCAGAGCGTAGGTACCAATGCTGAGTGCGCATGGGAATACATGACCGCCGTTATAATCGGTATGCTCTCCAATCAGATTAACACGTCCTGGCGCAAAATAAAACTCAGGCTCTCTTCCTTCTCCAAAAATCTTTGCAAATTCTTCTCTCATTTTAGTCTGCATAATCGTAATCTCCTTATCTGCTTATATCCGCTTCACTATCAGGTATTTCCCTGATGCTGACCTAAGCATATCACGAAATATGTCTGCTGTAAATAAAATAACTTTGCAATTATTATAAATATATTGAGATTTGCCTTTTATTTTCAAAAAAAGAACCCCGCCGAAACGGGATTCTCTTTTTTCGTCTTTTATCACAAACTAATTTGTAAATCAGTCTACTTTTTTTACATCAAATGATGATGCAACACACTCTCTTGCCTCTTCAAGTGTCTTAAAACTGCCATCCTTTAACATTTGAACCATAAGATTGCCAAGTGCTGTGCCTTCTACAGGTCCTGCATAAACCTCTTTTCCTGTAAAGGTTTTGATTTTCTGATTTAAGAACATATCCTGGCAGCCGCCGCCTACAACATGGATTCTTGTAAACTTGCGTCCAGACATTTCTTCAAGCTCTGCAACAGTATCCTTATAGCTTTGAGCAAGTGAATTGTAGATGACTACCATAACCTCACCCATAGACTGCGGAATCTTCTGTCCTGTTCTCTCACAGTAATAGCGTACTGCATCTGTCATGCTCTTTGGTGCAAGGAAGCTGTTGTCATTGCAATTTACGATTGACGGGAAGCCATCTGCCTCTTTTGCCATTGCAATAAGCTCTGGGAATGTGTAGGTCTTATCGTTTGTATTCATTTCCTTGCGGACATTCTGCAGCATCCACAGACCCATGATATTCTTTAAATAACGGAAACGATAATCATAACCGCCTTCGTTTGTAAAGTTATACTTCATGCTCTTTAAGCTGCACTCTGCATACTTTCTCTCAATTCCCATAAGTGACCATGTACCTGAGCTTAAATAGATAAAGTCATCATCGTTTGCCGGAACTGCCAAAACAGCGGAGCCTGTATCGTGTGTTGCCGGAAGAATTACTTCTGTCTGGCAGCCGCACTTTTTTGCAATCTCTGGCTTTAACATACCAACGCTTGTCTTTGGCATATGAAGCTTTCCAAAAATCTTAGATGGAATTCCGATTCTGTCAAGCAGCTCGTAGTCCCAATCCTTTGTAACGGCGTTTACAAGCTGTCCTGTCGTTGCATTGGTGTACTCGTTCATCATCACTCCGGTAAGCAGATAGTTAAAATACTCTGGAACCATCAGATAATGCTCTGCATTCTTAATATACTCTGGATGCTCATTCTTGATTGCAAGAAGCTGATAGATAGAATTATACAGCTGCTTCTGGATTCCTGTGCGCTCATACAGCTCCTCTGGGGAGATCATTGTCTCTAAGAGTTTGTCCATATCATCTGTACGGCTGTCACGGTATGCAATTGTATCTCCAAGAATCTGATTATTCTTATCAAGAAGAACAAAGTCAACACCCCATGTATCAATACCCATAGATGCTGGTGCCTTGCCTGCATTTGCACAGGCTGCAATTCCGTTTACAATTTCCTCAAACAGTCTGTCTAACTCCCAACACAGATGACCATCTCTTGTTACATTTCCATTTGTAAAACGGTACATTTCCTCAAGAACGATCTTTTCATCCTCAAGATGTGCTAAAATATGTCTTCCACTTGATGCACCGATATCAACTGCTAAATAATATTTCATTATTCACATCTCCTTTTTTATATTTATTCAAAGCTTGCTGCAATGTTGCTTTGTGCCTTCGGACGGCGTCCTCTGCGCGCTGGCTTTTTTGGTTCCGTTGCTTCCTCAGCTGGCTTCTCCTGCACTAGCTTTTCCTTTACTTGCTTCTCTTTTGCCGTTTTTTCCTTTACTGGCTTTTCCTCAGCTGGCGCTGCCTCTTTTTTTGCTCTTGTACTTCTTGTAATTGGCTTTCTGGCTGGCTTTGCCGGCTTTTCTTCTAGCTTTTCTTCTGCTGCTAAAGCTTCTTTTTCTGTTTTCTTCTTTGAAGTTTTAGCTGTTCTTGTCTTCTTTGGCTTTTCTTCCTTTTCTGATGCTTCTTCCTGCTTTGGTGCTTTTTTCGTTTTTGCAGGTGCCTTTTTCTTTACTGGCTTTGCCTTAGTTTCTTCTTCTACATGATGAATGGTCATTCCGCTTTCCACTACAGTAATAGTTGAAGCTGACACTGCCGCAGCAATCTTCTTTTGAAGATCTTCCTCGCTGCTCTCCTTATACTGCGCATCTGCCTTTTCAAGCTCCTTTCTGACAGACTCTGGAAGCTGTGCAGGCGGCATTACAGAAATAGGCTTATGCTGCTGAACTGGATAAATTATTGTTTCGGATGCAAAGTTTTCTGGTTCTTTGTTTTCTTTTTGCTGTTCTGGTTCTTCTGTAGGTTCTTTCTCTGCAGATTCTTCCTGTACCGGCTCTGCTGCAGGTTCTTCCTGTACTGATTCTTTTGCAGGCTTTTCCTGTACTAATTCTTTTGCAAGCTCTTCCTGTACTGGCTCTGCTGCAGGCTCTTCTTCTGTAGGTTCTTCCTGTACTTCTTCCTCTGCAGGTGCTTCTTCTATTTCTTGTTCAGCCACTTCATCTGTTTCTTCTGGCTCTTCTTCCTGCATCATTTCTTCTGCTTCACTGCTTTCTTTGTCATTAACAGCCTCTGCTTCATTTAAAGCTTCTTTTACAGCTTCTTTTGTTTCTGGTGCAGAGTCTTCTTCTGACTCTTCTAAGTCACTGTCACCCTGAGCCTCAAGCTCTTCGCTCATTGCTGCGAGTTCTTCTTCCATTGCACGTGCACGCTCTTTTGCAGTTGCATTTTTAAAGCGGTTCTGTCTTGCATTGCCATCTGCGATTGTCGCAAAGCAGTATACATATCCGTCAAAGCGGAATGTTCTCTTCCAAAAATCTACTACGTGCTTAAATCCGTTGTCTTTACTGATAATATAGAAATAGGAATCTTTTGCCTCATGAATCAGATAGCCCAGATACGTGGATAGCTGAAAATCAAGTGCATTTTTTCCACCGCACAGAATTTTGTACTTTGATACCTGTGCCTTTGAATTAAAAATCATATCCATTGCTTCAAAAGTAATGGTGTCTGCATTGTGACTATAAAAGATCACAACGCGGTCTTCTTCGCTAAGCTGCGCAATTCCTTTAATACCTTCTGATTTGACATTTTCATAGTCAATAAGATATGTTGCCATAAAAGGTTTCTCCTTTAGCATTTATAGAGTCCGTGGTTAACCACTTCTTTCATCATATCATACAAAGAAGTCGCTTTGCAATAACATTTTTCATATATATAGCGCAATTTTTACTTTTTTCTTAAAAATGGAAATATTCTTCTATAAAAATAGTAAATATAATTTCGTTTCTTCTAAAAAAAGAGAACACATTTCTGTGCTCTCTTTTCTCTTATTTCTGTGGTTTATAGTATAATGTTCTCATTGCATTTAAGATGGCTATAACTGCAACACCTACATCAGCAAATACGGCTGCCCACATATTTGCGAAGCCTGCTGCTACAAGTGCAAGAATGATAACTTTGACGGCAATTGCAAATACGATGTTCTGGTTACAGATCTGGACTGTTCTTCTTCCTATCTGAATTACATCGGCTAGCTTTGACGGCTGATCTTCCATGATTACAATATCTGCTGCCTCGACTGCTGCATCAGATCCAAGTCCGCCCATGGCTATTCCAACGTCAGCTCTTGCAAGAACTGGTGCATCGTTGATGCCGTCTCCTACGAAGCAAACCATTCTGCCTTTTGTCTTTTTATTGCAGTAATCATTGACATAGCTTACCTTATCTGCAGGAAGCAGATCGGTGTGCACTTCATCAAGATCAAGCAGCTTTGCTGTATACTCACCTATGGCTTTTCTGTCTCCTGTCAGCATAACTGTTTTCTTTACGCCGACATGATGCAGGCGGCTGATTGCCTCTTTTGCATCCTCTTTTACTTCATCGGAAATTAAAAGATAGCCGCTGTATACGCCGTCTACTGCTGTATATACAACAGTTGCCGCTTCCTCTGGTGTCGGAACTGTCAAGCCAAGCTCTGCCATAAGGCTCTGATTTCCAGCATGGATTACATGACCACCGGCAGTTACCTTTAAGCCTTTTCCTGCAATCTCCTGTGCATCCTCTACCTTTGCCAGCTCACTGCCATTTTTTTCCTTCCATGCAGATAATACAGACATTGCGATTGGATGACTGGAATACTGCTCTGCTGTAGCTGTGTTTAAAAGAAGTGATGACTCGCTGCTTCCCTCTACCGGGGCAAGCTTTGTCACACGAAATGTTCCCTTTGTCAGCGTACCTGTCTTATCAAATACCATAGTTTCTGCTTTTGATACAGCCTCTAGGTAATTGCTTCCCTTTACTAGCACACCATTCTTACTTGCACAGCCAATGCCTCCAAAGAAACTAAGCGGTACTGAGATAACAAGTGCACATGGACAGGAGCAAACTAAGAATGACAATGCACGATAAATCCACTCTGCAAACGGATGACCCGGCAGGAAAATCGGAACGATCAAACCAATAAATGCTGCTAGACCGACAACAATCGGCGTATAATATCGTGCAAACTTGGTGATAAAGTTTTCTACCTTTGCTTTCTGGCTGCTTGCATTTTCAACAAGATCAAGGATTCTTGCTACAGTTGACTCGCCGTATTCCTTTGTGGTGCGAATCTTTAAGATATTCGTCAGATTGATACAGCCACTGATGATCTCATCACCAACAGATACCTTTCTTGGAACAGCCTCTCCTGTAAGAGCCTTTGTATCCTCCATGCTGCTTCCTTCTAACACAATACCATCAAGAGGAATGCGCTCACCCGGCTTTACAATGATAGTCTCGCCTACTGCAACTTCGTCTGGAAATACTTCTTCCTCAACGCCATCACGAAGAACAACTGCACTGTCAGGTCTGATATCCATTAAGGACGCAACTGATTTTCTTGACTGATTTACAGCGTATGACTGGAACAGCTCTCCTACCTGATAAAACAGCATAACGGCTATTCCTTCTGTATACTCCTGCAGCGCAAATGCACCAATTGTTGCAATTGCCATCAGAAAGTTTTCATCAAACACCTGACCCTTTGTGATATTCTTTCCTGCCTTCGCTAGCACATCATAGCCAACAATCAAATAGCCAGGAATGAAAAATATAAGCTTATAAAGCTCTGGAATCGGAAGAATGACTCCGACAATCAACAGCACAAATGCTGCCACAATCTTGTAAAACTGCTTTTTTTGCTTTTTTGTCATCTTCTTTAACATAACTAAACCACTTCTTTCACTTTTTGTGTGCTTACAGAACTACTCTGCAGTCTGGCTCTACCTTTGCAATGCACTTTACTGCTGCCTGCAGTACTTCATCAAACTGGCTGTCCTCAGCATCTAAAATCATCTTCTGTGTCATGAAGTTTACAGAAACTCTCTTTACACCAGGAAGCTTCTTGATTGCCTCCTCCATCTTTGCAGCACAGTTTGCGCAGTCTAAATCCTCTAACTCGAATGTCTTTCTCATAATGTTTGCCATCCTTTCTTTTTTTTGTTTTGGCGTATTGTTTCGCTCTCTTTCAATTAAACGATTGTTTAATCGTTGATTTAACTATACCTTTTTTTGCGCCATATGTCAAGGGCTATTATTAAAATTTTTTCGCAATTATATCGCAAGAGCCCTAAGGTGAATGGATTTCACGAGCCGGACACTTGGAGCAGGTCTTTCAAAGTAACTTTTGATAAGAAAAAACATAAAAGGAACCTGCGGAGTTTGGTCCGGCGACGAAACCATTACACCTTAGGGCTAATTAACTTATCCATGAACTATAACACGTTTATTTATATATTTTCATAATCTGATAAAAAGGGGTAAAAGAGGAGCTATGCGGATGGAGAAAAGGGCTGCTATTTACTGCCGTCTTTCCCGCGAGGATGACAATCTGGCTTGTGATGAGGTAAGCGAAAGCATTCAAAATCAGCAGAAGCTGCTTTGCGAATATGCGAAGAAAAATGGATTCTCTGTCTATTGTATGTATGTGGATGAAAATTATTCTGGACTTGATAATACACGTCCTGCTTTTTGCCGCATGATTGAGGATGCTCGCTGCGGACGTTTTGACACGATTCTTTGCAAAAACCAGTCACGTTTTACCAGGGATATGGAGACGGCTCAGTATTATTTAAATGAATTGTTTCCTCTTTGGCATGTCCGTTTGATTGGAATTTGTGACGGTGTTGATACAAATGACATGAAAAATTTGCGGCTTCGCCAGATAAATGGACTGATTAATGAATGGTACAGTGAGGATCTTTCCGATAATATTCGCCAGATTCTTCGCGATAAGATGATGCGAGGCCAGTTCATTGGCTCGTTTGCCTGTTATGGCTATACAAAGGATCCTGACCATTTGCACAGCTTAATTCCTGATCCTCCTGCTGCCGCCGTTGTACGGGAAATTTATCAGCTTTATATTGATGGATTTAGTCTTTCAAAAATCGCTTCTTTGCTCACTAAGAAGCAGGTTATGCCGCCATGCTTTTATAAGATCCAGCAGGGCATTTTATTTCAAACGCCTTTTTCTAAAAATAAAATCACAGATGAAGCTGACGGCAAAATTCCAAAATGGTCTGCCTCAAGTGTGCGCCATATTCTAACTAATCCCGTCTATACTGGTACGCTTATTCAGGGAACTACAAAAAAGGAAAATGCTAAGAGCAAAAAACGCATTAAGCTGTCAAGCACTGAATGGATCATTTATCCTAATGCTCATCCTGCTTTGATCAGTGAAGATATATTCTGCGAGGTTTCCTCATTATTACAGAAACGGCGAAAGAAAAATAAAAAAGTGTAACTCCTTGAGACTATGACGCATAAGATACACTGTAAATGATTTTGGAGGTATCTCCTATGAGTGATTTGGCAGCAACAAACTGCGGCGGATGCACACAGACAACTACTTCTGGCGGATGCAATTGCATGTGGATCATCCTTATCCTGTTATTCTGTGGTGGATGGAATAACAATGATGGCTGCGGATGCGGCGGCGGCAATGGCTTCTTTAACAATGGAAACGGCTGTGGCTGTGATGCCCTGATCTGGATCCTGTTACTTAGCTGCTGTGGATGCGGCTTCTGATTATCATACCACTGACATGAAAAAAGCCCCGGGCTCTGCCCGGGGCTTTCTAATGATACCAGATTGCTACGTGCTTTGCACTCCCGCAATCTTCAAAAACATTCGTAA
>OGRU01003054.1_pt1 | contig 10300 bp, 9 predicted proteins | sample 1553541 | NCBI WGS metagenome assembly OGRU01 (sample SAMEA2580068, study PRJEB22360) | human gut metagenome | biome: human gut; feature: human-associated habitat; material: faeces | place: Denmark | collected 2008/2010 | reverse complement strand
TCCTCATCCGTCCGGAGGATCTGCGCCTCGTGTATGCGGGCGACGGTCTGCTTCAGGGCGTGGTCGAGTCCATCGTGTTCAAGGGCGTGCACTACGAGATGATGGTGCGCACCGAGCACTTCACCTTTACCGTTCATTCGACCATGGCCGAGCCGGTCGGCAAGACCGTCGGTCTGACCGTGATCCCGTTCGACATCCATATCATGCACAAGAGTGCGGAGGCGCAAGCGTGAAAAGATCATTTGCCTACCCCTACGGCGTATGGATGGCGGTCTTTATCATCGCGCCCATCCTTCTCGTCGTGCTCTACGCCTTCCGGTCCGCGGACGGCGGCTTCACTCTGTCGAACTTCAGCTGTCTGCCCGGCTGTCTGCCGATCTTCGCCCGCTCGTTCTGGCTCGCGCTGCTCTCGACGGTCATGTGTCTCGTCCTCGGCTACCCGATGGCGTACATCATGAGCCGCCTGTCCCCGAGCCGCCAGAGCCTGTGCATGATGCTCATCATGCTGCCGATGTGGATGAACTTTCTGCTGCGCACCTACGCATGGATGTCCATTCTGGAGAACAACGGCTTCATCAACGGATTTTTCCGCTCGATCGGCCTGATTTCCTTCCTCCAGACGCATTTCGGCTACACGCTCGACTATATTCCGCTCATCAACACGCAGGGCGCGATCGTGCTCGGCATGGTCTACAACTTCCTGCCGTTCATGGTGCTGCCCATCTACACCGTGCTCATCAAGCTCGACCGCAGGCTGATCGAGGCGGCGCAGGATCTCGGCGCACCGACCCATCTCGTGTTCCGCCGTGTCATCGTACCGCTCAGCATCCCGGGCGTCATCTCGGGCATCACGATGGTGTTCGTGCCGTCGGTCTCGACCTTTGTCATCTCCCAGATGCTCGGCAGCGGCAAAAACCTGCTCATCGGCGATCTCATCGACCTTCAGTTCATGGGCGGCGCCTACAATCCGCATCTCGGCTCGGCGATCGCGCTCGTCATGATGCTCCTCATCTTCCTGTGCATGTGGATCATGAACAAGTTCGATGACGGCTCGGGCGAGGAAGGAGGTCTGCTGCTGTGAAAAAGTTCTTCCGAAATTTTTATCTGCTGCTGATCTTCCTGTTCCTGTACGCGCCGATCGCGGTGCTCATGCTCTATTCCTTCAACGACTCCAAGTCGCGCCGCATCTGGAACGGCTTCACGACAAAATGGTACGTCGAGCTGCTCGGCGATGCGGATATTCTGCACTCGCTCTACGTCACCCTGCTCGTCGCGGTCATCGCCGCGGTTCTGGCGACGCTGCTCGGCACGGTCGCGGCCATCGGCATCCACAACATGGGCCGCAGAGCCAAGGCGGCTTACCTGACCGTCAACAACATCCCGATGTCCTCGTCGGATACCATCATGGGCGTAACGTTCATGCTGCTGTTCGCGGCCATCGGTCTGGACAAGGGCTATCTGACGCTCATTCTGGCGCACGTGACGTTCTGCACGCCCTACGTCATCCTCAACGTCATGCCCAAGCTGCGCCAGCTCGACAAGAACGCTTATGAGGCGGCGCTCGACCTCGGCGCGACGCCCCGTCAGGCGCTGCACAGGGTCATCCTGCCCGAGATCATGCCCGGCATCGTCACGGGTGGCATCATGGCGTTCACGATGTCGGTAGACGACTTCGTCGTTTCCTACTTCACCGCCGGCACGACCAGTCAGCCGCTTTCGGTCGTCATCTACTCGATGACGCGCCACCGCATGACCCCGAAGATCAACGCAGTCTCGACGCTGCTGTTTCTGTTCGTCCTCGTGCTGCTCATCGTCATCAATGTACGCCAGTCGCGCGACGAAAAGCGCCGCGAGGCCGCGCGAAGGGAGGCTGCATCATGAAACTGCTCAAGCGAACGCTCGCTCTGACGCTCTCCGCCGCCATGGTGCTCGGGCTGCTGTCCGGCTGCGGCAGCGACGTCTCCGCGAATGTCCTGAACGTCTATAACTGGGGCGAATATATCGACACAGACCTGCTCGACCGGTTCGAGCAGGAGACCGGCATCAAGGTCATCTACAACACCTTCGACTCGAACGAAAACCTGTATTCGCGCATCCAGACCACGAGCTATGACGTGATCATCCCGTCGGACTACGCGATCTCGCGCTTTATCGACGAGGATATGCTCCAGCCGCTGAACTTCGACAACATTCCGAACATGAAGTACATCGACGAGAAGTACACCCATCTCGACTTCGACCCGGAGCAGAAATACTCGGTGCCCTACACCTGGGGCGTAGTCGGCATCGTCTACAACACGAAATATGTGGATGAGGCCGACACCGGCTCGTGGGATCTGCTGTGGAACCCCAAATATGCGAACCGCACCGCGATGTTCAACAACTCGCGCGACGCGCTCGGCATCGCGCTGATGTACCTCGGCTATTCGCTCAACACCACCGACAAGGACGAGCTGCGGCAGGCCGCCGACCTCATCATCGCCGGAAAGCCGGTCTATCAGGGCATCTGGATGGATCAGATATTAGAGAAGCTGCCGGCCGAGGAGATCGTTGCTGCGCCCTACTACAACGGCGACGCGGTCACGATGATCGACGAGAACCCCGATCTCGCGTTTTACGTCCCGAAGGAGGGCACGAACCTGTTCGTGGACGCGATGTGCATTCCGAAGAACGCGAAGAACGTGGAGGGTGCGGAGAAGTTCATCAACTTCATGTGCTCAACCGAGGCGGCGATGGCAAACTGGGAGTATGTCGGCTATTCCAGCCCGCAGACCGAGGTCTATAACGAACTGGACGAGGAAATCACCAGCGACCCGTTGTATTTCCCGGATATTACGCAGTATCCGACCGAGGCATATACCAATCTGCCGACGGAAATCAACCAATACTATAATGATTTGTGGGTTGACATCTTAACGTGATCGGATATGCACCAACGCAACGTACAGGGCGAGGTGACCTCACCCCGCCCTACAAATATCACACCCAGCTAACCCAAAGAAAAAGAACGTATCCAATGAACAGCGCTGATAACGAAGCAATTCAAAATTAGCGCACAAGGGCCGTAAAGACACGAATCCCCTGCTGAGAATATTTCTCGGCAGGGGATTTTCGTACATCGCCTATTTGAGCAATCTCCGCTATCATAGAATCACAAAACAAAGCGGAGGTTGTTACAATGGAAAAATCATAACGGACGAACACACAGGACTTACGAACTGGTCGGAGATTATTATCTGGCTGCCGGTGATGAAGAACCGGAGCTGGAACCAATCGGCATCTACGGTCAGCGCCATCGGCGCTATCTATCGCTGCAACGTATCTCAGAGGTTCCGTGTTCATTCGTCGGCGTTACATTTGCATTTTTGTTTGTCGAAAGCCGTGTTTTCTCGTCTTTTACTCCATGCGGAGCGGCCGGAGTGCCTCGTTTACCTGCTCGATATTGCGGACAACGCGGTCTTTCTGGCGGATGGCAAGGCTGACATACAGCGAATCGATCAGCGAGAACTGTGCAACACGCGGCGAAACAAAGAGCTGTTCAGGCGAATAAAGCTCAAGACAGAGGTCGCTCGATGCTTTGAGCGGGGTGTCTGGGAAGCCGGTGATGCCGATGGTCTGCGCGCCGTGCTCTTTCGCCGTACGGACGGCGGAAACAATCTCACGTGTCTTGCCGGTGTGCGAGATCGCAATCACGGCGGTATTCGGCATACACAGGCTTGCTTGAATCTGCATCAGATGCGAGTCGGTCAGCGACACCGCACGGAAACCGATGCGCATCAGACGGATGTAGAAGTCCTCTGCGATGGTGCCGGATGCGCCGACACCGAGAATGAGGATGTTTTCGGCGCGACTGAGCACATCGACCGCCTGCTCGATCTTCTGGAAGTCAAGCAGCTGGAGCGCACGCTCGAGCGTGTCGATGTTGCGGCCAAACACACTCTCGGAAATGGTCTGAATACTGTCGGTTTCAGACAAATCTTCGAATATTGTTCGAACTGATTTGGGCGAATACTTCGCGAGCAGCAGCTTCATCTCGCTGAACCCGGCGCAGCCGAGGATCTTGCAAAATCGAATAATACTCGATTCTGCGATGCCCAGCTCGGCGGCCATCTGCTGAATGCTGATCGAGGTAATATGTACCGGATCGGCTATGATATGGTCGGCAATCCGCTTTCCAACCTTGGAAAAAGTCGCATATTGCGACTGAATTGCAGCATAAACGTTTTTATCCATACGCTCACCTTTTATCTGTGTCATATTATGTTTTCATTGTAACACAATTCTTCCGGTTTGTGAAGGATGCACAAAAATGAACATTATTCTTTTTACAACATGAATTATTGAATTTTATTCCGCACGGTGCTATACTTGATTACGGTCAATGGATTGGAGTTCCATTGAAAGGGTAAAAGCTGAAGCAAGAGATTACGTCCGGACAACTTCTCAAACTGCGGTTCCCCGAAAAAGCACGTTTGGTGCTCGATAAAGGGCCGCGCAGCTCCAACTGGCAGAAAAGAAAAATAAAAAAGGACTGAGCAAAACCATGGGCAAATCCAGCAACCCGACTTTCGCGGGTGATAAGGAATTTGAGAAGATCCATCTCAAAGAAAAGTTTTCCTACGGCCTCGGCGACGTTGCCTGTAACGTTGTCTACGCCCTGACAACCTCGCTGCTGATTTACTTCTACACCAACGTAGTCGGCATCTCCGCAGCAATGATCGGTACCATCATGCTGTTCTCGCGTTTCTTCGATGGTATTTCCGACGTACTGATCGGTCACCTGGTTGACCGCACGCATTCCAAGCACGGCAAGTCCCGTGCATGGATCCTCTGGATGATGATTCCGTACGGTATCGCAGCAATCCTGCTGTTCACCGTTCCGCCTGCTACGCCGATCGTAAAGGGCATTTACGTTTTCATTACTTATAACTTCTGCACCACCGTTGTTTACACCGCACTGAACCTCCCGTATGCAACGCTGGCAACGCTGATGACCCGCGACACCGACCAGCGCGCCGTTGTCAACCTGTTCCGTACCGGCATGTCCGCCCTCGGCAACATGGTCATCACCGCAGTAACCTTCCCGCTGGTTACCCGTCTGGGTGACACCCAGCAGGCATGGATTGAGGTTTCCATCCTCTACGCCATCGTTTCCATCATCATGCTGTTCATCTGCTTCAAGAACTGCCATGAGCGCGTCAAGGAAGAGACCAAGACCAAGGACGGCAAGAACGTTCCGCTCTGGATGGGCATCAAGCTCTGCGTCACCAACAAGTACTTCATCATGTTCTTCATGCTCGCTGTGTTCCTGTCCTTCTATGAGGCAGTTACCGGCACCTGCAACGCATACTACGCACAGTACATTCTCGGCAACCGCGACCTGCTCGGCGCACTCGCATCGTTCGAGTCCATTCCGCAGATCGTTACCGTTCTTGTTCTGTCTCCGTTCATCGCAAAGTTCGGCAAGCGCAACGTAGCGCTGATCGGTGCGATCGTCGCCGTTATCGGCACGGTCTCCCTGTTCATCAACCCGAGCGCCCTCAATCTTGCACTGTTTGCCTGCGTCATGCGCGGCATCGGCAAGGGCTGCTTCCGCGGCGTCAAGTACTCCATGCTCGCTGACGTTATCGAGTACGGCGCATGGAAGAGCGGCATCCGTGTACAGGGCCTGATGGTATCTGCTACCACCGCCGGCCAGAAGTTCGGCTCCGGCATGACCAGCGCAATCTTCGGTGCTCTGATGAGCCTCGTAGGTTTCGCCGGCACCGTGACTATCAACGCAGCACAGTCTCAGATGCTGATCGGTATCTACATCATCGGCAACATCATTGCCTGGGGCGGCATCGGCGTTCTGCTGATCTTCTACAAGCTCGATAAGATCTATCCGCGCATTATTACCGAGATGAAGCAGCGCGAGGCTGCTGAGGCAGAAAAGGCCGCTGCAAACGCATAACTCAGACATACTCTGACACTCATTAATCATCTTTTTTCTTCCCTTATATGGCAACAGCCGGCGGAGTCATGTATTCTGCCGGCTGCCCCCTTATTACGCATGACCCTATCCCGGCGCATAACAAACTTGAAAGGCGTGTAACAAACAAATGGAAACTATGTCCTATGAAAACCGTATCGCTCTCGGCAATCTGGTACCGACGCTCGGTCAGTTCAAGGTAATGGATAAAATTCCGCAGTACCAGCAGTGCGAGGTGCACAATCTGGTCGAGGCACCGGCTGAGGTGCCCGAGGTGCTGCGCCATGTCGTGTTCAACATCGAACGCGGTCAGACGCTGCACGAGACCATCGACTTCCTCAACATGTGTCCGGACTTCAAGAACATTGACATCATCTACGCGAACGAGCTCGATGACGGCGCGGTCCGCTCGGGCAACTGCAACGTGGCGTATGAGATCGCCAAGTCCATCGGTATGAACTATGCCTACGGTCTGGAGTTCATCGAGCTGGTCAACCCGGACGACAACAAGGGTTTCCACGGCAACGCCCTGTTCTCGCGCTGGCCGATCCGCTGGGCGAAGGTCGTTCACATGCCCGAGCAGTACAACTGGTACTATGACCGTCAGAAGCGCATCGGCGCGCGCGTTGCCATTGTCTGCTCGCTCGACATCGGCGGCAGAGAAGTCGGCGCGGTCAGCGTCCATCTGGAGAACCGTGCGGACAGCGAGGGCCGCGAAGCGCAGATGGCAGTCGTGTATGATGAGATCAAAAAGTCGTTCGCGCCGGACACGCCGGTCATGATCGGCGGCGGCCTGAATACCAATACGTTTGACGGCAACGACATCCCGGGCTTCACCAAGCTGTTCAACGACCCGGAGCGCCTTGCCAAGCACATGGCGGCGGTCGAAAAGTACGAGCGCGTCCTGCCGCAGGCAGAGGAGAACGGCTTCTCCTACCGCGAGTTCAGCAGCACCGAAGGCACGCGCCGCAAGCCGATGCCGGGCGGCAAGAGCATGCTGCTCAAGCTGGACTGGCTGATGGCGCGCGGCATGGAATGCATCGACCACGGCACGGTTTCGACTGAAACGAAGGACTGCACCTGGGCCGAGCCGGGCAGCGCGCTGGCGAAGTTCACAGGTCCCGAGCTGTCCGACCACAACGCCTGCTGGGCAGACTGTCGATTCGTAAAGTAAATACTGAAATCTATTGTAGAAAGCTGCACACGCTGCATACATATTGACAGCGTGTGCACTTTTTATCGAGTGAGGAGAACCTACATCAAATGAGTGGAATGATACAATACCTGCGCGAATTTCATTTCGCCTCGGTCGTAGTGCGGCTCGCCCTTGCGATGCTGCTCGGCGGCTGCATCGGTCTGGAGCGCGGACGCAAGCGCCGTCCGGCCGGTTTCCGCACCTATATGCTCGTCTGTCTTGGCGCGGCGCTGACCGTGCTGCTCAGCCTGTACGAATTTACCATGGTGACAGGGCCGTGGTCGGATATTTGCACAGAGATCGGCATAAAAACCGACGTTTCGCGTTTCGGCGCACAGGTCATCAACGGCATCGGCTTTCTGGGCGCAGGAACCATTCTCGTTACCGGCCGCCAGCAGGTCAAGGGCCTGACCACTGCCGCGGGTCTGTGGGCGTCGGCCTGCACCGGCCTTGCGGTCGGCGCAGGATTTTACGAGTGCGTGCTCATCGCATTCGCGATGATATTTCTCAGCATCCGCCTGTTCCCAATTGTGGATGCGTACATACAGGAGAACGCGCGTGACATCAATCTGTACATGGAGTTCTATTCGCTCGGGGACATCAGTACCATCATCAATCAGCTGAAATCGCAGAACGTGCAGATCTACGACATCGATATCGAGCGGAACAAAAGTGGCGAGGCGCTGCACCCAAGTGCGATCTTCTCGATCCGCCTCAATGAAAAAATACCGCACACGCAGCTCCTCTCCGATCTGGCGGAGTTGGACTGCCTTTGCGTGATCGAAGAGCTGTAAGGAGTGGACTGCTATGTTATCTGTTTTTGACGGCCTGCGCGGCGTGACGACGCTTTCCGTGTTCGTGCGTCTGGCCTGCGCGCTCATCTGCGGCGGCATTATCGGTATCGAGCGCTCGTACAAGCGCCGCCCGCCCGGCTTCCGCACGCACATCCTCATCTGCATCGGCGCGGCCATCACCACGCTGACGAGTCAGTATCTGTATCTGAATATGCACTATTTCACCGATATGGCCCGTCTCGGCGCGCAGGTCGTTGCCGGTATCGGCTTTTTCGGCGCCGGTACGATCATCGTGACGCGCCGTCAGCGCGTCAAGGGACTGACCACGGCGGCCGGTCTTTGGACGAGCGCGATCGTCGGTCTTGCCCTCGGCGGCGGCTTCTATGAGGGCGGCATCGCGGTAAGTGTGCTCGTGCTCCTGGCCGAGCTGGTGTTCTCGCGCCTCGAGTACCGCATTCTGGACAACGTGCCCGAGATCAACCTGTACATGGAGTATTCGGATAAGGACTGTCTGGAGAACGTGCTCCAGCTCCTGCGTCAGAACCGCCTGAGCATCTCGAACATGGAGATCACGCGCTCGGCAGGCAGCGAGGAGCACAACGCCTGCGCTATCTTCGCGCTGCACCTGAAAAAGGGCTGCCGCACGGAAGACCTCATTCAGAAGATCCAGCGCATTGAAGGCGTAGTGTCGGTAGAGGAAATTTAACAGGAACCAGGAGAAAAGCCAAAGAGCGCGGACACAGGTCCGCGCTCTTTTCATCTGTATTATGATGTAATTTACCAATAACGCTGCTGCTGCGAAAAACATCACTCGCGCGGCAACACATACTGCCGGAAAAACTTTGTTTTTCGGCAATATCAAACGGCCTGCCCATAAAAGAGCAGACCGTTCGAGAAAAAGAGAATGAGAGAGGTTGTCTTAGTGAACGCCTTCCTCGGTCGCGACGCGGCAGAGTACATCCGCGTGGTTGGAAATGATGGCGTCAACGCTGCGGTGGATCATATCGCGCATGTTTTCCTCGTCGTTTACCGTCCAGGTGTTGACCTTCATGCCGCGGCTGTGGTACAGATCGACCAGCTCCGGCTGATACTGGAGCAGCATATAGCGCGGGTGCATGTTGTCCGCGTTGGAGCGCTCGATGTACTTGTCGATGTCGAGATACGGCTTGTCGTAGAGCAGGCCGGTCTTGATGTCCGGGCAGAGCTCCTTGAACTTCTGCATGGAAATATGGTTGAAGGAGGAAACGAATACGCGGTCCTGCATCTTGTGTGCGGAGATGGCGTCGATGACGCGCTGCTCCAGACCCTCGTAGAATACCTCGTAGTTCTTCAGCTCCATATTGAGCAGCATATTGGTCTCGTCGCAGAAATCGAGCAGCTGATCAAACGTCCAGATGTGCTGTCCTGCGAATTCGGGGGACTTCCAGGAGCCGATGTCCAGCTGGAGCATCTCCTCGTAGGTGTGGTCCTTGATGAAGCCGGTGCCGTTCGAGGTGCGCTCTACCGTTGCATCATGGAAAATAATGAGCTTGCCGTCCTTTGTGATATGAACGTCGCTCTCAAAGCCGTCTGCACTGGTCTCCTCGACCGCCTTGTGGAATGCAAGCGGGCTGTTCTCCGGGTATTTGCCCGAGAAACCGCGGTGCGCGAGCAGCATGACCTTTTTCATATTTCGTTCGCCTCTTTCGTAAAAATAAAAAAGCACATACCGATACTGAGTCCCCGGTATGTGCTCGCTCAACAAATCTCATGCACATATACATTATATCATAAAGCCGGCGGAATGCAAACCCTTCTTTCGTGCATTCCGCATATTTTTTTGTCCGCCGCACACCGGGGGCGGTGCCGGTTTATGTAAAATCCGTGTAAAAAGCGTGAGCCTTGTGTGATACCACCGAAAATGCGGGTCTGCTCTCCGCATTAGCTTACAGAAGCAAAAGAAAACAGCAAAGGAGTTTTGCCTTATGGGATACCAGAGCGTGTTTCGCCGCTACGAGAAAAAATACCTCGTAACGCAGGAGCAGTACGACCGGCTCGCGAAGGTGTTCGCTCCGCGCATGGAGCGCGACCGGTTTTCCGAGTCCACCATCAGCAACATCTATTATGATACACCGGATTTCCGGCTCATCCGCCGCTCGCTCGACCGTCCGGCGTACAAGGAGAAGCTGCGCCTGCGTACCTACCGCACGCCGGGTGCCGATACCGAGGCGTTTGTGGAAATCAAGAAAAAATACGACCACATCGTCTACAAGCGCCGCATTGCGATGACCTACAGCGAAGCGCAGGCGTATTTAGACGGCGGCGCGGCCCCCGAGCAGAGCCAGATTTCAAACGAGATTG
>OGRU01003040.1_pt1 | contig 10348 bp, 5 predicted proteins | sample 1553541 | NCBI WGS metagenome assembly OGRU01 (sample SAMEA2580068, study PRJEB22360) | human gut metagenome | biome: human gut; feature: human-associated habitat; material: faeces | place: Denmark | collected 2008/2010 | reverse complement strand
CGAGTCGGTAGTGGTCGTGCTGGACGAGCGAAGTTTTTTGCGATCGGGAACGGTCGGGCTCCGCTATCTCGATTCACGGCTGCAATACAAATGCCGCTGCCAATGAGAGCAGGGTCCGGCACCTTGCGCCCCATCGGGCCCAAGCGAACAGCAGGGCTGGCCCGGCCTGCCAATGCCTCGCCCTTCGGGAGAGGTGGCAGTGCGCAGCACTGACGGAGAGGGTCAGTCCCGCAGCCGCTTCACGTTTTCCGGGCCTTGCCCTCCCTTGAGCGGGGACGGAGCGGTTCTTCCAACCGCAGCGGCGGTTCATCCTCCGCCATCACCTGTTCTTCGGCCCGCTGCTGGGCCTCGTGGAGGAGGCGGGCTGCCTGTTCGCTGGCGCGGAACAGTTCAAAGTACAGCGCTTTATAATCCGGCGCGGCAAACACCCCCTTCCCTGTCTGGTTGGGGATAGTCTGCCCCGCGCTGAGGCAAAAAATCAAAAGAGGAATCAGATCTTATGAAAAAAGTCAATCTTTCGTGGGCGGGTGCCGTGCTGGTGTTCGCTCTGCTGCTGTGGTGCACGGCGGCAACACCCGGCACCATTGCCGACCCGTCTACCTACACCTGCGCCGTGTACAGCACGGCGCTCTCCCTGCTGCCGCCGGTGGTGGCCATCGTGCTGGCACTGAACACCAAGGAGGTCTACACCTCGCTGCTGGTGGGCATCGCGACGGGTGCGCTGCTCTTTGCCAACGGCAACCTGGAACTGGCCCTGAACACCCTGTTCTTCAACGAAGACGGCGGCATGGTCGCCAAGCTGTCCGACTCCAGCAACGTGGGCATTCTGGTCTTTCTGGTCATGCTGGGCATCCTGGTGGCCCTGATGAACAAGGCGGGCGGCAGCGCGGCCTTTGGCCGCTGGGCGTCCACCCACATCCACACCCGCGCGGGGGCGCAGTTCATGACCCTTGTTCTGGGTGTGCTCATCTTTGTGGACGACTACTTCAACTGCCTGACCGTAGGCTCCGTCATGCGGCCTGTGACCGACCGGCAGAAGGTCTCCCGCGCAAAGCTGGCCTACCTCATCGACGCCACGGCGGCCCCGGTCTGCATCATCGCGCCGGTGTCCAGCTGGGCGGCGGCCGTCACCTCCTCGGTGCCGGAAGGTTCGGGCATCAACGGCTTTACCATGTTCCTGCGCACCATTCCGTATAACTACTACGCCCTGCTGACCATCATCATGATCCTCTTCCTCATCTTCACGGGCACCGACTACGGCCCCATGAAGCTCAACGAGGACAACGCGCTGAAGGGCGACCTCTTCACCACCGAAGACCGCCCCTACGGCGACGATGTGGACGACGGCACCGTAGCCTGCGGCCATGTCATCGACCTGATTTTGCCGGTGCTGGTGCTCATTGCGGCCTGCATCTTCGGCCTCATCTACACCGGCGGCTTCTTTGAAGGCGTGGACTTCATCACCGCCTTCTCCGACTGCAACGCCTCGGCGGGCCTGGTGCTGGGCAGCAGCATCGCGCTGCTGTTCACCTTCGTGTTCTACCGGGTGCGCGGCGTGATGACCTTTCAGGACTTCGCGGCCTGCATCCCGGAGGGCTTCAAGGCCATGGTCAGCCCCATGCTCATCCTGACGCTGGCGTGGACCCTTTCCGGCATGACCAACCTGCTGGGTGCCAAGTATTACGTGGCCAACCTGCTCAACGGCTCGGCGGCTGCGCTGCAATATCTGCTGCCGACCATCATCTTTCTGGTGGCGGTGTTCCTGGCCTTTGCCACCGGCACATCCTGGGGCACCTTCTCCATCCTCATCCCCATCGTCTGCCATGCGTTCCCGCAGGGGGAGATGCTGGTCATCTCCATTGCGGCCTGCCTGTCCGGCGCAGTGTGCGGCGACCACTGCTCCCCCATCTCGGACACCTCCATCATGGCGTCCGCCGGTGCTCATTGCAGCCATGTGAACCATGTGTCCACCCAGCTGCCCTATGCCATCACGGCGGCGGCCATCTCGGCGGTGTGCTATGTCGTCACCGGCCTGAGCCAGATGTTCCTGGGCGCCAGCGCCAGCCTGCTCACCTCGCTGGTGCTGCTGGCCGTGGCCATCGTGCTGGAGCTGGTGGTGCTGAACGTCATCCGGCTGCGAACGGCCAAAGCAGACTGACCCAACCGGCGTTTTTGGCCCTGTCAAGGGGGCAAAAATCGTCATTCGCGCAGTTTTCAGGGTGTTTCACGCGGCTTTGCTTTCCTTCCGGTTGTTTTTATGGTATGATGGATTCAGAAACGAACGACCGTGCAGCCTTTGGCAGAAGAGGAGGACGACCCCAATGAAAAAACGCATTCTCAGCCTGATCCTGGCATTGAGCATGGTGCTCTCCGTGTTCCCCCTGGGGGCCTTTGCAGAAGGCTCCAACCATGACCTCGTCATGGAGGGCGGCTTCCCGGTCGGCTCCAACAACGGCACTGCCAACTGCGATGGCGACGGCTGGTGGTACAGGAACGGCATACTGTATCTGAATGCTGGAACGTATGATTTTAGCTACATCAATCCCCAAACCAAAGCAGGAGGGTCTACCAAGCAGCCTGTGCTATGTGAGATTGAGATTCAATCGGGTGTGACAATTACCGGCGGCACCTTCAATGCAACAGTGTACAACGGAAAATGGAACAGCCCCGGCGGAACAATCTCTAACGGCATCTTCAATGGAGGAGTGACAAACAGCAACACCATCGAGAAAGGCACCTTCGATGGAGAAGTGGCAAACGAAAGCACCGGAACAATCTCTGACGGCACCTTCAATGGAGGAGTGACAAACAGAGGCATCATCAATAACGGTACCTTCGCCGCTGATAAAGAAGTAAAAAACTGGGGCACCATCCAGAAAGGCATCTTCAATGGAGATGTGATAAACTACGAAAAAATCTCTGACGGCACCTTCAATGGAAAAGTGTCAAACCGCCAAGGAGGAAACATCACTAACGGAACCTTTAACTACACGGTGGAAAACGTCGGCGGAGGGATCTCCAACGGCACCTTCACGCACAAGGTGGAAAACAACGACCACGGAACGATCTTTGGCGGCACCTTCGCGGGCGGTGTGAACAACAGCAACGACGGCAACATACTCGGCGGCGTGATCAACGGCTACATAGACGTACTGGGAGTTGGTGTCTACCCCATCACCGTGCATGAGGCCTCCCCCGATGCCAAGATCGAGAAAGTCAACGGTGTGTCTGCGGATTGGAAGCCCTACGTCGTAATCGACGGAGATGCACTGCCGGAAGTGACCGTCACCGCCAACACCAAGATCTACAGCCTGAACGACCAGCCCCTCAGCACGAACCCCTACAGCAGCAGCCAAGACAGCAGCGACGAGAATACCGTGAAATTCACCATGCCAAAAGAGGGCGTGAGAATCGGCTGCGGCGGGCTCGTCATGGAGAACGGCTACCCGGTCGGCTCCAACGGCAACGGCTGGAGTTACGATAAAAACACCAAGACACTGACTCTGACGGATGGAACGTTTAATTTCAACTTCACCTATCCCCAAAACCCCAATAAGGGACGGGGGGCAAAGCCTGTGGCGTGCGCGGTTGAGACTCGATTGCGTGTGGAAATTACCGGCGGCACCTTTGAGGGAGAAGTGATAAACAACGACCTAGGAGTAATCTCTGGTGGAACCTTCCATGAAAAAGTGTCAAACTCCAACGGAATGATCACCGGAGGAACCTTCAAGAGCAGTGTGACAAGCATCGGCCACGGAAGAATCTTTGGCGGCGTGTTCAACAGCAAGACGACTCCAAAACCGGCAACAGATGCCTACTCCATTACTTTGGATGCGGCCTACCCCAATGCCAAGATCACGGAAGTCAACGGTATGTCTGCGGATTGGGACCCCTACGTCGTCGTGACCGAAAATGCCACGACGAATGAAGTAATCATCACCGCCGACACCGAGATCTTCAGCCTGAACGGCAAGTCCATCGGCGATGGCAACTGCAAGAGCAGCTACGACGGCAGCGACTATAAGACCGTGAAATTCACCATGCCGGGCGAGCCCGTGGTGCTGAACGGAGCGATCACCTGCACCGACCTCGTCATGGAGAAGGGCTGGCCGAAGGCTTCCAACGAGGGCACAATCTCTTGCGAGGGCACCGACTGGAGTTACGATCACATCACCAAGACACTGACTCTGACGAGTGGAACGTTTGATTTCAGTTCCACAGAGCCTGTGCAGTGTGCGATTCAATCGTCTGCGACAATTACCGGTGGCACCTTTGAGAAAAAAGTGACAAACAACGCCGGAGGAATAATCTCTGGTGGCATCTTCCAGGACACGTGCAGTGTGACAAACGAAGGCACCATCAAGAAGGGCACCTTCAAGAACGTGTGCAGTGTGACAAACAACAGCACCATCAAGAACGGCACCTTCACGTACAAGGTGGAAAACACCGGCAACGGAACGATCTATGGCGGCGTGTTCAACGGCAATGCAACTCTGATCAACGTAATAGGTGGCCACAACATCACTTGGGATGCAGCCTTCTCCAATGCCAAGATCGAGAAAGTCAACGGTGTGTCTGCGGATTGGGCCCCCTACGTCGTGACCAGCAATGCCACGACGAAGGAAGTGACCATCACTGCCGACACCGAGATTTTCAGCCTGAACGGCCAGCCCATCGCCGAAAGCAGCTACGGCAGCGACAAGAAGACCGTGACCTTTACCATGCCGGACGATGACGTGGTGCTGAACGGAACAATCACCAGCACCGACCTCGTCATGGAGAACGGCTGGCCGAAGGATTCCGACGGCGGCAAAAACCCCTGCAAGGGCGACGGCTGGCAGTACATCCCCAATGACCCGACCTATGGCAACATGCTGCTTCTGACGGGCAGCAACCAGACCGGCGGGCTGTTCGATTTCAGCACCATCGGAGATGGTTCGGCGGTGGAGTGCAACGTCTTTGTGGGCAAGCCGACGGCCATCACGGGCGGCGAGTTCAACGGCAAAGTGTTCAACAACAGCGGCATTCTGGGCGGAACCTTCCACGGCGAGGTCGACAATATGGGACCGGGCCGCATTGAGAATGGCACGTTCAAGAACTCGGTCGAGAACAAGGGCATTGTCGAAAACGGTGCGTTCCACGGCGAAGTCAAGAACAACGGCACCATCAACGACGGTGCGTTCCATAAGCCAGTCGAGAACGATGGCACCATCGAGAAGGGCACGTTCAACGATGCAGTCAAGAACAACAGCACCATCGAGAACGGCACCTTCAACGGCAAAGTCGAGAATACGGCATCGGGCACCATCAAGGACGGTACCTTCCACGACGAAGTCGAGAATAATGGCACCATCGAGAAGGGCACCTTCCACGGTGCAGTCGAGAACAACGGCACCATCAACGACGGTACCTTCAACGGTGCTGTGACCAGCAGCGGCACAGTCAGCGGGAGCATCACCGGCAAAGGTACGCTGAACGGCGAGCCCATCACCAAGACGGACCCCGAACCCAAGCCGGAACCCAAGCCGGAACCCGAACCCGAACCGAAACCCGAACCGAAACCGGAACCGACACCGGAGCCTGAACCGACGCCGGAACCCAAACCGGAGCCTCAACCGGAACCGGAACCCACCACCTACACCGTGACCGTCATCGGCGGCACGACGTCCGTTTCCGCCAAGGAGAACGACACCCTGACCGTGGTGCTGGACCAGAACGACATCCCGGACGGCATGACGTTTGACCTGTGGAGCATTTCGTCGAGCAAGCTCAGCGGCGATATCAACGTCGATTACCGGGCCGAGGCCATGACCTTCCAGATGCCTGCCGAGGATGTGACCATCCGGGCGCAGTACCGCTCGGCGGAGATCATCGAGGACGCAGCGCCCTCTCCGCTGGCAACGGCGGCGACCATCGCGGTGGGCGGCGCAGCCGCAGGCATCGTGGTGTGGCAGGGCGTGAGCCTGGGCGTAGACCTCTACCTCGCCAATGCGCTGCCCCAGGGTGTGCCGGTGCCGACCGACCGCCGTGCGCTGGCGCTGCTCCTGTGGGAGACCGCAGGCAAACCGGAGGTGGCTCTGCCCACCCTTTACGGCGATATCCCCACCGAAGAGATCGAGCTGCAAAAGGCCACCCGCTGGGCGGTCCAGAACGGCCTGATGGACGCGGCCGACAAGAAGGATGCGTCCTTCTTTGACCCGGACCATTATGTCACCAAGATGGACGTCTTCGGCGCATGGCTCCGGCTCAAAAAGCTCCTCGGCACCACCTGAACATCCCCGACGCAGTGAGCGTCCCCCTTAACGCAAAGGACCTCCCGGCCTGCATGGGCTGGGGGGCCCTTTGTTTCAAAACGGAAAAATTCCGTTGCTTCTGGGAAAAAACATGGTATACTAAAGGAAATTGAGCGATCGGAAGGAGCCGTACCATGCTGGAAAAAGCATTCAACGACGTTTACACAAAATTCAAGCTGCACTTCTATCAGAACGTGTTTCAGCGCTTTGCCACCCGCGAGGCGACCCTGACCACGGTGGAGTCCTTCTGCATGGAGGGCATCATGGCCATGGGCGAGCCCACCATTGCGGAGTTCTCGCGGATGATGAAGATCTCTACCCCCAACGCGGCGTATAAGATCGGCAGCCTGATGCGCAAGGGCTACGTGGAAAAGATCCAGTCCGCCAAGGACCGGCGCGAGTACCACCTGCGCCCCACCCAGAAGTATTTCGAGTACTACAACATCAGCTATTCCTACCTGCACACCGTGGTCGAGCGTGTGCGGGAGCGCTTCCCCGCCGAGGACGTGGACAAAATGGAACAGATGCTCACCATCATCAGCGAGGAGCTGATGCCGGAGCTGGATCTGAAATCAAAGACGGAGGACGAATAAGCGCTGTTTCACCCCGTTGGAGTAAAACGGCCGGGGCAATTGCAATCCGTGCGCCGGAATGATACAATAGGAGCCAGCAAGAACCGCCGCCGGACGTTTTTCCGGCAAGTGCAAGTGTAAGAAAGAAGGCTTTTATCATGAGCATGAATACAGTCCCTGAGCGTCTGGCTGCGCTGCGCGCCGCCATGGACGCCAATGGCGTGGACCTCTACCTCATCCCGGTGGGCGACCCGCACTCCAGCGAGTATCTGCCCGACCACTACACCTCCCTGACCTATTTCTCCGGCTTCCACGGCGAGAACTCGAACTTCGTCGTGACCAGAGACAAGAGCGCCCTGTGGGCCGACGGCCGCTATTTTGTGCAGGCCGAAAAGGAGATCGCGGGCACCGAGATCGAGCTGGAACGGATGGGCGAGCCGGGTGTGCCCACCGTGGAGCAGTATTGCGCCGATGCCCTGCCGGAAGGCGGTGTGCTGGGTCTGTGCGGCCTGACCGCTTCCTGCCAGCTGGTGCGCAGCGTACAGAAAGCGCTGGACGCCAAGCACGGCACCATCAAGACCCTGAATCTGGAAGATGAGCTGTGGACCGAGGGCCGCCCTGCTCTGCCGGAGACCCCGGCCTGGCTCCTGAGCAAGGAGTATGCGGGCTTTGCCCCCGCCGAGAAGCTGGAGCAGCTGCGGGCCAAGCTCAAGGAGCTGGGCTGCACGGCCCAGCTGGTGGGCAAGCTGGACAACCTGGCCTGGCTGCTGAACCTCCGCGCGATGGACATCCAGTGCACCCCCTATGCCATGGCCTACTGCTATGTGACCGGGGACCGTGCCGTCCTCTTCATCAACACCCGTCGTCTGGGCGCGGAGGCCGCTGCCGAGCTGAAGGAAAACGGCGTCGAGATCGCCGAATATGACGACATCCTCACCTTCCTGGCCGCAGAGACCGAGGCCCAGACCGTTCTGGCCGACCCGGCTTCCGTCAACTATGCGGTCTACGAGACCCTGCGCAACAACCCGGTCCTGACCGTCAAGGACGAGGCCGACCCGCTGCTGCCGATGAAGGGCGTCAAGAACGAGACCGAGCTGAACCACAACCGTGAGGCCCATCTGCGCGATGCCGTGGCCATGGTGCGGTTCCAGAAGGAGCTGGAAGAGCGTCTGGCCGCAGGCGAGGAGCTGACGGAGCTGACCGTGGACGAGATCCTCCACAAGTACCGCTCGGCACAGGACAAGTTCATCGTGGAGAGCTTCGGCACCATTGCAGCCTACGGCGGCAACGCGGCCATGATGCACTACCATGCTACCGAGGAAGACCACGCCAAGCTCGAAAAGAAGGGCTTTTTGCTGGTGGACAGCGGCGCGACCTACATGGACGGCACCACCGACATCACCCGCACCTACCCGCTGGGCGAGCTGACCGAGGACGAAAAGCGGTTCTACACCTGGACGCTGCAGTGCCACATCGACATTGCCAAGGCTATCTGGCTGAACTACTGCGACGGCCACATGCTGGATACCATCGCCCGTGAGCCGCTGTGGCAGCACCTTATCAATTACCGCTGCGGCACCGGCCACAGCGTCAGCTTCGTGGGCAATGTCCACGAAGGCCCCCACGCTCTGAACGGCCGCAACACCACCGTGTTCCAGCCGGGCATGATCGTCACCGACGAGCCGGGCGTCTACGAGAGCGGCGTCGTCGGCATCCGCATCGAGAACGAGCTGGAGTGCTACCACAAGGCCGACAACCAGTACGGCACCTTCCTGGCCTTCCGCCCGCTGACCTTTGTGCCCATCGCCACCTCGCCTGTGGTGCCCGGCATCCTGACCAAGGACGAGATCGAGTGGCTGAACGCCTACCACCGCGAGGTCTTCACCAAGCTCGCTCCCCGCCTGACCGAGGAGGAGCGCGACTGGCTGGCCAAGAAGTGCGCCGCCATCGGAGCGTAACCTCTCATAACGAAAATCGAGAGGCCATCGGCCTCTCGATTTTTGTTATCATTCCTGTTCCGGTTTGTGCTCTTTCCAGTAGGCTTTTGCCTCATCAATGGCCTTTTTGAACGGGCCGGAGGGGTAGGTGCTCTCGGCGATGTCCACCAGGAATTTATACAGCTGGGGGCGCACCTCCTCATACATGCCAAGGCGGGTGTAGAGGTCTTTGTAATAGCGGAACACCTGCAGCTTGTTCTGCACCACGGTGGATACGTGGACCTGCGTGTGGCAGATGCTCTGCGGGTTCTGGACGTAGTAATAACCGGCCTTGCCGATGGAAACGAAGGTCTCGGCGTACTGGATATACCGCAGGTTGAAGACGAGGTCTTCGGCCCAGTGCATCTCGCTGACGAACTGGATGTCGTTCCGGGTCAGGAGGTCGCGGCGGTAGAGCTTGTTCCAGAGCACACTGTAAAAATAGGAGGCGGGCTTGTCCATCAGGCGGAGCGCGAAGGTGTCCTTGTCATAAACGCCTGCGGGCAGAAAGCCGTACTCCCGCATCTCCGGGGGCCGGGCGACACTCATGACGCCCAGCTCGTCCTGGATCTTATCGAGCACCTGTTCGGGCTTGGAAGCGCCCGCCGGGATGACCATCTTGTAGGGTGCGATGACGAGGTCGGCGGTGTGCTCCTCGGCCGCGGCCACGAGAGCAGCTGTGAAGTCCGGGTCGAGGTAGTCGTCGCTGTCCACGAACTGCACATACTTGCCGCCGGCCAGCTTCAGGCCCAGGTTGCGGGTGTCCGCTACGCCGGAGTTTTCCTTGTCCACCAGCACGATGCGGGGGTCTTTAGCGCGGAACTCTTCGCAGACGGGCAGGCTCTGGTCCTTGGAACCGTCGTTCAGGATGATGATCTCGATGTTGGAATAGGTCTGTGCGCAGATGCTGCCCACGCAGCGGGCCAGATGGTTCTGGGCGTTGTACACGGGCAGGATGATGCTGACAAGGGGCTGATTCATGGCGGCGTCTCCTTTTCTGATTTTATAGTAACTATACTCCCGTGCGGCGCAAAATGCAAGCGCCCGGAAGGCCGGGCAGGAGGAAGGAATTGAAAAAATGATCTTTCACATTGCGGTCTGCAGCCCGGATGCGGTGCTGCGGGGGCGGGTGCAGCGGCACTGCCTTGAATATTATGCCCGCCGGGCCGACGCCTGCATCGTGGAACAGCTGGAGGACGCGGGGGCACTGCTCCGGAAAGAGGATGCGGGCAGCCGGTTCGAACTGTACCTCATCGAGCTGACAGCGGCAAACCCGGCGGCAGGTCTGCAGGCGGCGGCGCAGCTGCGGCAGCGCGGGGTACGGGCACCGCTGGCCTTTCTGGCCCACACGCCCGCCTACGCCTACGAGGCGTTCCGGGTGGATGCGATGCAGTATTTGCAGATCCCCTTCCGGCCCGAACAGCTCACGGCCCTGCTGGACCGCGCCACCGAGCCGGAGTACGGCCCCGTCATCCCGGTGACGACGTCGACCGGTCTGCGGGCCCTC
>OGRU01003039.1_pt1 | contig 10355 bp, 8 predicted proteins | sample 1553541 | NCBI WGS metagenome assembly OGRU01 (sample SAMEA2580068, study PRJEB22360) | human gut metagenome | biome: human gut; feature: human-associated habitat; material: faeces | place: Denmark | collected 2008/2010 | reverse complement strand
ATATGAACAAATGCAATGTCGATTGGGGTGGTAGAGGCCGCTGGTTCAAGTCCAGTCACTCAGACCAAAATAAAGTCCGACAAGCACTTGCTTATCGGATTTTTTTGTTGCTCTGCAGCACCCTAAACTCTATGAAGTGATATGCAAAAGCCGCCCCCGAATCGGGTGCGGCTTTTATCAGACTTATATTAAAAGGATTATTTACCGAAGTATCTGTTAAGAAGTCCTTCGAATGCTCTGCCGTGACGGGCCTCGTCCTTTGCCATTTCGTGAACCGTGTCATGAATAGCGTCAAGATTAGCGGCTTTAGCTCTTTTTGCAAGGTCATATTTGCCTGCTGTCGCGCCGTTTTCGGCAGCAACTCTCATTTCAAGGTTTTTCTTTGTGGAGGGCGTTACGACTTCACCGAGAATTTCCGCAAATTTAGCTGCGTGTTCAGCTTCTTCATACGCGGCTTTTTCCCAATAAAGACCGATTTCCGGGTAACCTTCTCTGAACGCAACCCTTGCCATAGCGAGATACATACCCACTTCGGAACATTCACCGCTGAAATTAGCGCGGAGATCGTTTATGATATCTTCGGAAACACCTTCCGTAATACCTACAACATGTTCCGTAGCCCATGAATTTTTGTTTTCTTCAACCTTTTCGAATCTGCTTGCCGGTGCGCCGCACTGAGGGCATTTTTCGGGGGGAGTATCTCCCTCGTGAACGTAACCGCATACTTTGCATACCCATTTTGCCATGATATATTCCTCCTGAAATTATTATTTTTTAATTTTATCAAGACATTTTCCGCATATTCCGCGAAAAACTATACTTGCTGATGTAATTTTTCCGTCGATTTCGTCCTCGACCTGATCAAGTCCCGTAATTTCAACATGGGACATAATATCTTCAACCGCTCCGCATTGGGTGCAGAAAAAGTGGTTGTGATAATTTACATTGCCGTCATAACGTTCTTTTCCCTTAGCTCCGAGCGCGATTATATCTCCGCTGTCGCAAAGTGCGGCAAGATTACGGTAGACCGTCGCAAGGCTTATTTCGGGATATTCTTCTCTTATGCTTGCATAAACCATGTCCGCCGTAGGATGGTCCTTTCGAGAGCGCATATTCTGAAGAATCGCGTCCCGCTTGTCGGAGTGCTTTTGAACTGTCTGTCTCTTTTCCGTCAGCATATTACCTCCTTACTTTTCAAAAATGATAATCATTACTGTTATTAGTATACACGATTTTTTCAAAATGTCAATACTTTTTTCAAAAAAATTTATATTTTTTCTCAGCGTCGCTTACCTATTGATTTTTTCCCGAAAATCGTATATTATAATTAGGTAATATTTTTTCAAAAGGCAGAAGATATGATCGTAATTGATTTGAAAACAGGACTCCGAACCGAACTTAATAATGATATGTCTTTATCCTGCGCAGTCGGAAATTTTGACGGCGTTCATAAAGGTCATTTGGCGCTTCTGCAAAAAGCGGCTGAAAAAAACTGCTGTACGCACAGTGCAGTATGGACGTTTGCCACACATCCGCGCGTCTGCATGGGAGACAGGAATTTTTCCGCGCTGACGACAACCGAGCAAAAGCTGGGTCTGTTCGCCGAAGCCGGAATCGAACTTGCCATACTCGAAGACTTCCCCGCCGTAAAAGATATGTCGCCGGAAGATTTCGCAGCCGATCTGCTTTACGGCAAGTGCAGAGTCCGCACCGCCGTGTGCGGATACAATTTCAGATTCGGCAAAAATGCCGCCGGAACGCCCGCATTGCTTTCAAAAAAATTTTCAAAGCGCGGGGCAAACGTTATAACGGTCGACGCTGTAAAAACAGCCGAAGGAGAAATTATCAGCTCGTCCGCAATCCGCACTCTTATCGAGGACGGAGACATTGAAAAGGCAAATGAAATGCTCGGCAGAGAGTTTACCGTTTCTCTCCCCATAAGCGAAGGTCATAAGCTCGGAAGAACACTCGGACTTCCCACAATAAACCAGGTGTTTCCGGCGGGATACGTTATTCCGCGTCACGGCGTATATGCCGCAAAATGCAATATAAAAGGAAAAGAATATATTGCGGTCGCGAACATAGGCGTAAGACCTACTGTTATAAAAAATGCAGAAAACATAAACTGTGAATCACACATAATCGATTTTTCGGGCGACCTTTACGGGGAGACAGTCTCCGTAAGGCTTTATCACTTTCTAAGAGACGAAAAGAAATTCTCTTCTATCGATGAACTTAAATCGGCAATAAATGCCGACGTACTGAAAACCGAAGAACTGTTTTTCTCAAAAGGATATAATCAATGAAGTTACACAAAAGTATAAAACGTGCAATTATCTTTATGTGCGCTGCATTATTGCTTTTGATACAATTTACTTTTCCCGTCTGTGCTGCTGACTTCAATGGCAATCTGCACGCTGAAAACATATGCGTTATGAACACCGAATATTCGGAAGCGGTCTATACCAAAAACGCCGATAAAAAGATCGCGCCCGGACCTTCCGCAAAAATACTTGCCGGAGTTCTTGCTTTTGAGCATTATGCGGGAAATGAGGAAAAGCTCGTAACCGTAACATCCGCAGCTTTAAGCGACATCTATGGCGGAGCCGTGATAAACTTAAAGGAAGGCGAACAGATCCGCGCGATAGATCTTATCTATGCGATGATAGTAGGAGGTGCAAGCGACGCGGCAAATGCCCTCGCAATAGACATAGCAGGCAACGTTACGGAATTCGTCGCTATGATGAATCGCAAGGCGCGTGAAATCGGCGCAACGTCTACCGCATATGCAAATCCTACGGGGCTCGACGCAAGAGGAGCGCACACAACCGCGCGCGACACAGCGCTTATCGCATGTTATGCAAGAAAAAATCAAAAATATATGCAGGCATGCAAAACAAAAACATATAAAATACCGGAAAGCGAGACAAGCAAAGCACGCACGGTCTACACCAAAAACGCTTTTCTTGCAAACTACTCCACAAGCAAATATCTCTACTCTAAAGCAGAAGGAATGAGCGTGGGATTTACCGACGACGCGGGCAGATGCGTTATAACTTCAGCCTCTGAAAAAGCGTTTTCATTCGTCTGTGTGGTAATGGGATCAAAGGACGGAAGCGGCGGAGAAATGTACGCATATACAGATGCAAAAGCCCTTATCGAATGGGCGCTCGGAAATTTTGCGCTTATTAAAATTTCAGGCACCGCAGACGTTATAGGTGAGCTTCCAGTTTCGCTTTCAAAACAGAGAAATTACGTTACCGTCGCCGCCAAAAACGATGTTTTTGCGTTTCTGCCGAAGGATACCGATACATCGAAAATAGTAAGAACTGCGGAATATTATGAAAAATCGCTCACGGCTCCCGTCCGCAGAGGAACAGAGGTCGGAGAGCTGACGCTCACGCTCGACGGAAAAGTTCTCGGAAAAGTTCCGATAATAACCAAGCTTGACGCCGAAAGAAGCGCATCTCTTTCACTGAAAGCGAGCATAAAAAACGCAATGAAGTCAAAACCGTTTGTAATAGCAATATCTGTCATCATTGTGATCACCGTGCTTTTCACATTTGTCAGAATTTTCGTGCTGATGAAAAAAGCTCACACAAAAAAATAACATAAAAATCATCCGTCGCGCAAAAAATATTTTTGCCGGCGGATTTTTTCTTCCGGCAAAAACCGAAAGGCAGAAACCCTTAATGGATATGGCTGATATAAAGATGACCAAAACGGCTATAAAAGATGTCGGCAAGTCAGCTGCAAGCTGTTGGGATGCGATGACCGAAAATAACATCGAACTGCGACTTCGTTTTTCTCTCGTCGATCTTATTCTTGCCGCTATGGGAGCGCTTTTTTTGACGCTTTCAATGGGCGCTGTTAAAAAGCTCTGCCATCAGCGCAAGGTAAAGCGCGAAGCCGAAAAGCTGGCAAAGGAAAAGTCGGAATAGGCGAAAAAACGCCGTTTTTTGCGGAAAACTCCGTGTAAAAACGGCGTTTTTGTTTTTAATACAATTGTATAATTGTTTTTTACACATTGTTTTTCCACATTGTCCACATACGAATTTGCTTTGTTTTTCATGTTTTTTCCTGTTTTCAAGAAAATTTTCTGCCCTGATATCCGCTTTTGATACGGTTCCGCCGAATGTGATATTTTATCGTTATTTACACTTATTATGTTGACAATTCACATTTGAAATGATATAATTAACATTGCAAAATGTTATACATATGAACATTTGACTCCAAGCTGTGAAAGGAGGACTTATATGACTCAGAAAGAACGGCTTGAAAGCATACGTGATCTTCTTTCGTCGCACCCGTTTGTGTCGCTCGGAGAGCTTGAAAAGCTCTTTCCGGAGGTGACAAGCATGACGTTGCGCCGCGATATCGACCGTCTTGAATCCAAAGGCGAGCTTATCAAGGTGCGCGGCGGAGCAAGATCGATGAAATTTCTTACAACTTCCGCCGAGGATGACTTCGGCAAAAGACTTTACGAGGCAACGGAAGAAAAAACACGCATAGCGGAATGTGCGACAGGCTTTGTCGAAACCGGAAGATCGATTTTCATCGATTCGGGAACGACGGCACTCAGACTCGCCTCTATCGTTGCGGACGAACGTTTTACCGTAACAACAACGGGTCCGCACGTTGCAATCGAGCTTGCCAAAAAGCAAAAACCGATAGTAAACCTCGTGGGAGGAATGATAAACCACGAAAACCTTTCGGTTTCAGGTATGCAGGCAATCAAATTCATAGACGGAATAAACATTGACACGGCGTTCGTCGTGCCTTCGGGATATTCCGAAAAATGCGGATTTTCCTGCGGAAACTATGCAGAGTGTGAACTCAAAAAATACGTTATAAGTAAAGCTCGTCGGGTGATAATGCTTATGGACGGCGACAAAATCGACCGCAATCTTCCCTACACTTTCAGCACGGAAACGGGACTTTACGCCGTAATTACCGACAGAGCGCTTCCGCCTGCGATAAACCGCAGATTCACGGAAGCCGGAGTCCGCGTTATAATAGCCGAATAAAAAATCAAAGCGCCGTCTGAGACGGAGAGTCGGCGCGAAAAACAAATCCCCTCCGTCGGAAATGGAGAAAACAAACATGGCAACAGCTGTAATCATGCCCCGACAAGGTCAAAGCGTAGAAAGCTGCATCATCACCGAATGGAAGAAAAAAGTCGGCGATAAAGTCAGCGTAGGCGACGTGCTGTTTTCGTACGAGACGGATAAATCCGCTTTTGACGAAGCAGCAACGGCAGAAGGCACGCTTCTCAAGGTTTTCGCCGAAGAAGGCGATGATGTTCCCTGCCTCGAAACAGTGTGCATAATAGGAAACGAAGGAGAAGATATCTCTTCCCTCATACCTAAAAAGGAAGAAAACTCAGCCGCTCCCGCAGATGCTCCCGCCGAAGAAAAGAAAGAGGAAGCTCCCGTAAAGGTATCGGAAGAGGCAACCGGTACCGCAACCGCAGAAGGCGGCAGACTTAAAATATCTCCCAGAGCAAGAAACCTCGCGGCAAAGACCGACGCCGATATTTCAAAAGCGGTGCCCACAGGTCCAAGCGGAAGAATAATAGAACGCGACGTTCAGAAAGTGCTTGACGCAGGTCTGACAGTAAGCGCGGAAACATCGGAAAAGCTCCTTCGCGGCGAAAAAGTCATATTTGCGGAACCGAAAGCAGAAGAATTCCATATTCCCGCAGCCGCCCCCGAAGCAAAAACAGGCTACACGGACGAGAAATTGTCCCAGATACGCAAGGTTATCTCAAAATCCATGCATACCTCCCTTACAGAGCTTGCTCAGCTTACCCTCACTACTTCGTTTGACGCGTCGGCTCTCGTCGCGCTCAGAGCAAGTCTCAAAACCGGCGGCGAAGCTATGGGCATAGGAAACATAACATACAATGATATGATACTCTTCGCCGTAGCGAAAACTCTCGCAACGGGAAAATATAAAGCGCTTAACGCAAACCTCATCGGCGGCGACACAATGAGATACTTCGACGGCGTTCATCTCGGCATAGCGGTTGACACGGAAAGAGGACTTATGGTCCCCACAGTATTCGACGCACAGAAGCTTACGCTTTCCGAGCTTGCAAAGCAGGCGAAGACGCTCGCTGCCGACTGCCAGAGCGGAAAAGCAAATCCCGATGTGCTCAAAGGCGCTTCGTTTACGATAAGCAACATCGGTCCTACGGGAATTGAAAGCTTTACTCCCGTTATCAATCCTCCTCAGACGGCAATACTCGGTGTTTGCTCGCTGACAAAAAGAATAAAGGAAAAAGACGGAGCCCCCGTATTCTATCCCTGCATACCGCTTTCTCTTACAATAGACCACAGAGCAGTTGACGGCGCTCCCGCCGCAAAATTCCTTTCCGAGCTTGTGCGCAATCTTGAAAACTTCAATCTGCTGCTGACAATTTAACTTTTTATACAAAAGTATAGTATTCCCGCTCACAGCGGCGAGCGCGGATACAAAAGAAAAATACACAGCCGCTGAGAAACGGAAAACAAAATGTATGATCTTATCGTATTGGGCGGCGGACCGGCAGGCTACAATGCGGCTGAACGCGCTGCTCATAAAGGGCTTAAGACCCTCGTGCTTGAAGGCAGAGCGCTCGGCGGCGTATGCCTGAATGAAGGCTGCGTTCCGACAAAAACTCTTCTTTACAGCGCGAAAATATTTGATTATACCAAGCACGGCGACGCCTACGGCGTAAAGTGCGAAGGCTCCTCTCTCGATCACGCATTTGTGGTCGGAAGAAAGAACAAAGTAGTAAAACAGCTCACAGGCGGAATCGCAATGCAGCTTAAAAGCGCAGGAGTCGATGTAGTATCCGAGTTCGGTGTTATAAAAGGAAGAGATTCCGAAGGCTTTACGGTCGAAGCGGCAGGCAAGGAATACAAAGGCACACGCCTTCTTATCTGCACAGGTTCGGACGCTCTCGTTCCTCCGATAGAGGGACTCCGCGAGTCAGTTGCCGGCGGCTTTGCAATGACAAACCGCGAAATCCTCGATATGACGACCGTTCCCGCAAAGCTTACTGTCATCGGCGGCGGAGTTATAGGTCTTGAAATGGCGTCATACTTCTGCTCCGCAGGCTCGCAGGTAACGGTAGTGGAAATGCTCGATCATATCGCAGGACCGACAGACGGCGAAATTTCAAAAATACTTCTTAAAAATTATCAGAAAAAGGGCGTAAACTTTATTCTCGGAGCTAAGGTCACAAAGGTAAGCGACGGAAAAGTGGTTTACGAAAAAGACGGCAAAACCGAAAGCGTGGATGCGGACAAAGTTCTCGTATCCATCGGCAGACGGGCGCACACTCAGGGCATAGGTCTTGAAAACGTCGGCGTTATCACCGAAAGAGGAGCAATCGTCACAGACGAATACTGTCGTACAAGCGTTCCCGGAATATGGGCGGCAGGCGATGTAAACGGTAAATCAATGCTCGCTCATACCGCATATCGCGAGGGCGAGGTCGCTGTTGCCAACATGCTTGGCGGAAAAGAAAAAGTAAATTACCTTTCAATTCCTTCAGTTATATATACAAATCCCGAAGTCGCCTCCGTAGGTGAAACGGGCGAAAGCATAAAAGCAAAAGGACTTGACGCAAAGACGGTCTCCGTAACGCTGAAATACAGCGGCAGATATGTTGCCGAAAACGAAGGCGGCGACGGAATAGTGAAGCTTGTTGTAGATAAAGAACACAAAAAGCTTCTCGGCGTTCATATGATAGGAAATTACGCTTCCGAAATAATTTACGGCGCGGCAATGATGGTTGAAAAAGAAATGCGCGTTGACGATGTTAAAAAGTTCGTATTCCCGCATCCCACCGTTTGCGAAGTGATCCGCGAAGCTATGTTCATGGCATAAACAAAAACATAATAAAAGCGATGCTCCCTTGCGGCGGCGGGAAGATCGCAACTAACAAGTCCGCCGGGAAAGAGAGATTAAAATCATGCCTAAGAGTCAATATGTAGATCCCAACAGAGCGTTTGACAGCGGTTTTATCAGATTCCACGATATTCCCGTTTGCCAATACAATCTTACAATCGAAGACGAAAAGAGAATCTATTCGAAGCAGGACCTTATAAACATTTATCGCGATATGGCGATAATCCGCGAGTTTGAGACTATGCTCAACGAGATAAAGACAAAGAGCGTCTACAACGGCGTTGAATACAACAACCCCGGTCCCGCTCACCTTTCTCTCGGTCAGGAAGCGTCCGCTGTCGGTCAGGCTTACTGCCTCGACAACAACGACTTCACTTTCGGTTCTCACCGCAGTCACGGCGAAATAATAGCAAAGGGGCTCTCATCAATAAAAAAGCTCGACAACACCGAGCTTTACGATATAATGAAAACCTTCCTTGACGGTTCGATCCTTTCCGTTGTCGAAGGCAAAGAAGAAGTCAAAGGCGATGTAAAGGATCTTGCAATCGACTTCCTCCTCTACGGCGCGCTTGCCGAAATCTTCGCAAGAAGAACGGGCTTCAATCGCGGTCTCGGCGGCTCGATGCACGCATTCTTTATTCCTTTCGGTATATTCCCGAACAACGCCATCGTCGGCGGATCGGCAGCAATAGCACTCGGTGCGGCTCTTTATAAGAGATCGAACCACAAAAAAGGTATCGTAATAGCAAACTCCGGCGACGGCGCTCTCGGCAGAGGTCCGGTTCTCGAAGCACTGAATATGTCCTCGATGGATCAGATAAAACAGCTTTGGGGAGAAGGCGGCGGTATGCCGATACTCTTCAACGTATTCAATAACTTCTACGGAATGGGCGGCCAGACAAAGGGCGAAACGATGGCTTGGGGACAGGCTGCAAGAGTAGGTGCCGGCGTAAATCCCGATCAGATGCACGCAGAAAGCGTAAACGGCTATGATCCGCTCGCAGTCATCGACGCAACGACAAGAAAGAAAGATCTTCTTCTTCGCGGAGAAGGCCCCGCAATGCTTGAAGTTATCACATACAGAACAACAGGCCACTCCCCTTCCGACTCCTCCACATACAGAACACAGGAAGAGATCGAAGCATGGAAGAGCGCAGATCCGATCAAAGCTTACAAAGCAAAGCTTATCCTTGGCGGCGTTGCAACGGAAGCAGAGCTTGATGCGGTTTACGATACGATCGTTCGTCGCATGACAAAGATCTGCCGTCTTGCGGTTGACGAAACGATATCTCCCAGAATGGATCTTGATAAAGAACCCGACACTATCTCCTCCATTATGCTTTCGAACAAGAAAGTTCCGAGCATGGATCCTACAAGAGAAGCGGAAGTTCTCATCCCGAAGGAAGAAAATCCGAGGCTCAAATCGCTTAAGGTAAAATCACGTTGGGCATTCGACGCCGACGGAAAAGCACTTCCGAAGATGAAAATCTACGGTCTCCGCGACGGTCTCTTTGAGCCGATCCTTGATAAATTCTATGAAGATCCCACACTTATCGCATACGGCGAGGACAACCGCGATTGGGGCGGTGCGTTTGCCGTTTACAGAGGACTTACGGAAGCTATTCCCTATCACCGCTTCTTCAACTCTCCCATTTCCGAATCCGCGATTGTCGGCTCGGCAGTAGGCTATGCAATGGCAGGCGGACGTGCAATAGTTGAGCTTATGTATGCCGACTTTATCGGCTGCGCAGGCGATGAGATATTCAATCAGCTTTCCAAGTGGCAGTCTATGAGCGCGGGAATTCTCAAAATGCCCGTTGTACTCCGCGTTTCCGTCGGTAACAAGTACGGCGCACAGCACAGCCAGGATTGGACGGCTCTCTGCGCTCACATTCCTGGACTTAAGGTTGTATTCCCCGCAACGCCTTATGATGCAAAGGGACTTATGACTGAAGCTTTGAACGGCACCGACCCCGTCATCTTCTTTGAAAGCCAGAGAATTTACGATGTCGGCGAACAGTTCCACAAGGGCGGAGTTCCCGAAACGCCTTATGAAATAAGAATCGGCGATCCCGATATCAAACGCGAAGGTAAGGACGTTACAATCCTTTCCATCGGCGCAACGCTTTACCGCGCTATGGACGCAGCAAAGATCCTCCACGAAAAATACGGCGTTGAAGCCGAAGTTATCGACGCACGCAGCATCGTTCCGTTCGATTACGAAAAGGTTCTCGAATCGGTAAAGAAAACTGGCAGAATAATCATCACAGGCGATGCTTGCGACCGCAACTCCGTAATGAGAGATATGGCTTCCAACATTGCAGAACTTGCATTCGACTATCTCGATGCTCCGCCCACGGTTGTAGGTTCAAGAAACTGGATAACTCCTTCAAAAGAGCTTGATCCTTGGTTCTTCCCGCAGGCGGATACTATCGTAGACGCCGTAAACGACA
>OGRU01003033.1_pt1 | contig 10363 bp, 4 predicted proteins | sample 1553541 | NCBI WGS metagenome assembly OGRU01 (sample SAMEA2580068, study PRJEB22360) | human gut metagenome | biome: human gut; feature: human-associated habitat; material: faeces | place: Denmark | collected 2008/2010 | reverse complement strand
TTTTATTTGTTGCACTTAGATTGTAAATTCAAGTCATAAGAAATACCGCTGTGACGTTGAAAAGAAAAAAGGGATTTCCCTATCTCGAATGAAAAGCATGCTATCATGAAGCCGTTGAAATGAAATGTGATATGTAGTACTATATACGGTAGAAAATTATCGAAACATACCGAAATGAAGGAATAAGAATTATGACTATTTTACAGGCAAACGGCCTTGAGAAGGTGTTCATTACAAATACAATCTTTAAAGATATTAGTTTTTCTATTAATGCAGGACAAAAAGTTGGACTAGTTGGGCCAAATGGTGCCGGAAAGTCAACGTTAATGAAATGCATTGCCGGCTTGGAGGACTTGGACTCAGGAACAATATCTTTTGCGAAGGGTGCTACTTTTGGTTATCTTGCACAGCAAGTCAACCTTGACTTGGATAAGACATTGAGAGAAGTCATTCTTGAGGCGTTTGAGGATGTATTAAGACTATATCGAGAGATTCGTTCATTAGAAATGGCTATTTCCGAAGAATCCGATACTAAAGAGCAAGAGCAGCTTTTGCATATTTACCAGGAAAAACAGACAGAGTATGAAAAGCGCAATGGATACGCGGTTGAAAGTCATGTTAAGGGAATTGTCTTAGGATTAGGCTTTTTGGAAGCTGATCTGGAGCGGAAAGTAGAAAGTTTTAGCGGCGGTGAACGTACTCGCGTCATGTTGGCGCGTCAATTGGCACGCGATCCAGACATTCTTTTATTAGATGAGCCGACAAACCACTTAGATTTGCCTGCTATTGAATGGTTGGAAGTTTTTTTAAAGAATTTTAAAGGAACGGTACTTGTCATTTCTCATGATGAATATTTCCTGGATGCCATTGTAGACACCGTGATGGATCTGGAACATCAAAGCCTGACGATTTATCCGATGGGCTTTTTTAAGTATAAGGATGAAAAGAAAAAACAACAAGCCATTCAACATAAGCATTTTCTTGAACAACAAAAAATGATTGCGAAAGAATTGGAGTATATTCGTCGCAATCGGGCTGGCGTTAATTCAAAGCAGGCGCGTGGACGTGAAAAAAAATTGATGCGTCAAACGTTTATTAACGATGTGACAACCACTGATAATATCAATATTGGTTCCTATGAGGTCGGTGATAGTGCACGGTTTGTGCTTGATGTAGATGGTTTGAACTTGACTGTTGCTGGAAAAGAATTGGCGCATGATATCAAATTTGATATTCAAGCACGAGAAAAAGTTGCAATTATTGGGCGAAATGGCGTAGGCAAAAGCTCATTGCTCAAGGAAATCATTCGTGAAATAGAGTCGCAGGATAGTAAAGTTGTAAAGCTCGGCAATCGTGTCCATTATGCGTATTTTGATCAGCATCAAATGGCATTGGATGAATCCAAGACAGTACTAGAACAAACACTTGCTAGCTGCGATTTGAAGTTGAGTGAGGCAAAGACACTCCTGGCGCGGTATCTTTTCCGAGAAGATGATTTGGAACGCTCTATTTCTCGTCTTTCGGGTGGGGAAAAGGTTCGTTTGTCGTTTATGATATTATTATTTGAAGAACCAAATTTTTTGATTTTGGACGAGCCAACCAATCATTTGGACATGGAATCAAAAGAGATTATCGTGCAATTTTTACATGAGTTTCAGGGCTCTATTCTGGTTGTCTCCCATGATCGAGAGCTGCTTAATAATGTAACAGAACGTACCCTAGAAATGTCTGAAGGTAAATTAACGTCATATTTAGGGAACTATAATTATTATAAAGAGAAAAAAGAATTACTTGATGCACTGGCTCAAGAAAAATCTCGTCATGTAGAAAACGTCAAGCCGGTGCAAAAGAAAAAAACGCCTAGCTTGAGCAAAAGTAAGCTTAGAGATGAAATCGAGAAACTTGAAGCACGCATTGAAGAATTAGAAGATCAAATTGAGCAGTTAAATGAAGCATTAACACAGCCTGGGGCATGTTATAGTGAACTTGCGAAAGAGTTGGAGGCTTCAAATTTGGCATTGGATGAAACCATGGAAAAATGGCAGGAAAAGTCCGAATTACTGGAGGAGGCAATGAATCAATGATGAATAAACCTGAGTTGTTGTTACCTGCCGGAGATTTTGCAACAGCAAAACTGGCTATTGATCACGGTGCTGATGCGGTTTATGTAGGCCTCAGTAGATTTAGTGCAAGGGCGAAGGCAAAGAATTTCACTCAGGAAGAAATGGCAGATATCATAGAATATGCGCATAAAAAGAACGCTAAAATCTTTTGCGCATTAAATATCCTACTATTTAACGATGAGTTAGAAGAGGCAATCGTTGATATTGCAAAATTGGTTTCTTACGGTATTGATGCATTTATTGTTCAGGATTTTGGAATAGCCTCCTTGATAATGGCACATTTTCCAGAAACCGAAGTCCATGCCTCCACTCAGATGGCGATTATGAATGTGAATGGCGTTCAAACTGTTGAAGCATTGGGCTTTGATCGAGTTGTATTGGCACGAGAAACATCATTGGCAATGATGCAGGCAATTCGCAAATCATCTGCGCTTGATTTGGAAGTTTTTGTCCAAGGTGCGTTGTGCGTAAGTTACTCGGGTTTGTGTCTGATGAGCAGCTTCCAAGGAGATAGAAGCGGCAACCGCGGCCAATGCGCACAACCTTGTCGTCGTCGGTATTCGCTTTTTGAGGATAGTGGAAAAAACAGACGGAAGATCGAAGAAAATTATCTTCTCAGCCCTAAAGATATGAATCTGCTTACCGATCTGCCGGAACTGCTAAAAATACCGGTACAATCTTTCAAAATAGAAGGGCGCATGAAACAGCCTGAATACGTTGCTCTTATGACAGATGTCTATAGAAAGCATATTGATGGGATACAAAACAATGAAAAAATTCCGCTTGAAACAGTTGAGCAAGACCTAAAAAATATGGCGTCTGTTTTTAATCGAGAAGGCTTTTCCTCTGCATACTTTCGTGGTATTCCAGGCAAATCAATGATGAGCTACCATACGCCGAAGAACACTGGAATACCCTTGGGAGAAATTAAAAAGATTACAAAAACAGAATGCTTCATCTTGTTACAGGAACCTTTGCATACAGGTGATGGTGTGGCAGTATACGATGAGTCATTGCAATCTCTTTGGGGCGGTTATATTGATAATATCCGCGATGAAAACGGAAAAAGCGGAAAAGCATTTTTTGCCGGCGATTTAATCTCATTTAAACATGGAATATCGGATGCAGAGAGATTAAATGAAGCAGCCTATTGCTATAAAACTTTTGATAAAAATCTTTCAAAAGAACTACTCAAAGTAAAATTATTTCCAGAGAAGTCTTTCGAAAAGCAGGGTATCCTGCATTTTTATATTCAGGCAGTAAGTGGGCAGCCATTTTTAATGGATGTATTGTTAGAAGATACTAATGGCACAACAGTACCCTTTCATTGGGAATCCGAATATGTAGTAGAACGGGCCAATAATGGAAAATCAAGTGTTGAAATCATTGACAGAGTGATGCATAAATTGACCAACACAGGATTTACCACGGGCGCAGTTGAAATCAATGAGCCAGAAGCCTGCTTTATTCCGATGAGTGTTTTAACAAACGGAAAAAATGCTGCCGTTGCATTTTATAATGAATATTTACATGACACTGATTCCGTATTGGTGGAGGACGTTGAAAATAAACCTGTTTTTGATTTCGAAGAACGCAAAGAAGAATGTTTGTCCGTGCTTGATGAAATTCCTCCTCAAATCCTTATTCATCATTCGCCAAAGATTTCTGTTCAAGTTCGAACAATGGAGCAGGCAACCGCGGCGCTTTCTGTGGGAATTGACGAGCTCAATGTGTTATTGATGGACACGTATCAGCATGATGGTTTAAGTAATAATGAAATTGCACGTTTGGCAGAAAAAAACAAGGTGATTGTATCTCTGCCACCAGTCATGAAAGAGACCAACGAGGAAACCTATTTTTCAGAGAGATGCAAGGATCTGATTGCGCTGGGCGTTAAAAATTTTATGGTGTCGAATTTGGGGCAAGTAAAATTATTGGAAGACCTTGGAATCGAATATACCGCAGGGGATTATCAATTAAATGTGACAAACGATGTATCTGCAGCGGCATTGTCTCAAATTGGTATTTCTCGTCAGACCGTTTCTTTGGAAATGGATCATGATCGAATGTCAAAACTTTCCTCTATAGGGAATATCCCACTTGAACTGATTGTGTATGGTCGTCTGCCAGCAATGAATACTCGGTATTGTCCGATGGGGTGTCTAGTTGGAGCTCGTGAATTAGACCGTACATGCAATCGTCCATGTCGTGCACACCAATATTTTTTGGAGCGTGATGGAAAAGAATATGAGCTTGCAAGTGATTGCTTTTGCAATGTGTATTTATTGAACGATCGCATGTATAGTTTGTTCAAACATTTGGATGCAGTGAGCAACTTATGCTTGGAATATTGGCGTATAGCGGGAGCTTTTATGAAGCCAAATGAGTTGCGAGAAGCTGCAAAGACGTTGGTTGCTTTACGAGAACAAATTTTTGGTACAACGAAAAAAGAGCAATCTATTGTTTCGCTTCAGGTTAACACAACAGACGGACATTTTATAAAAGGAGTTCGATAAGTTGTCTTACTTTAAAAACAGTCCGGTTTTAGATAAACTGGAATTCAATAAAATTCGTGATATGTTAGCAGGAGAATGTACCTCTTCACTCGGAAAAAAAGAGCGTTTATGTGCTTTCCGAGTGATGATCGAAAACAGATCATCGCCTGGCAAGAAGAAACCGCAGAAATTGTTTCGATGCTTTCTGTTGGAGAAATTATTCCTTTGGGTGGTATTCGGGATTTGAATGATGTTTTAAAAAAGCTTCGAATCCACCAAGTTTTAGAAGCGGAAGAGTTCCTTGATATTGAACGTTCTCTATATGCCGCAAAGAATCTTAATCAATTTTTTAAAGCAAAAAAAAATGGTTATCACCTCGTTCGAATAACAGAATATGCGGAAGCATTGATTATTAACGATGCATTACGTATGAAAATCAATCGATCCATTCGAGAAGATGGATATGTAATGGATGGTGCATCAGAAGAACTGGCTGCTATTCGTCGTGAAATGTCTTCGTTGCAGCAAAACATTCGACGAAAAATGGATCAACTGGCGAAAAGCAGTGGGTTATTTGATGCCTTGCAGGAACAAATTGTTACCGTTCGTGGAGATCGCTTGGTTATACCTGTTAAAGTAGAGTATAAAAGCCGTGTGCCTGGGATTATTCATGATCAATCGGCCAGTGGTTCCACTATTTATGTCGAGCCGTCGGAGATTGTTCCGATGAACAATAAAATGGCACAACTGGAACAGGATGAAAAGCATGAAATATATCAGATTTTGAAAGCGCTTTCAGAGGAATGCTCGGCAGAATATCAAACGCTTAAATCGAACATGTATCATTTGGGCATCATTGATTTCACCGTTGGTAAAGCGCAGCTTGCCATTAAAATGGATGCTTTGGCGCCACACACCTTAGATTCTACTTCTCTTCATTTAAAACGTGCTTATCATCCATTGTTGCATCGTGATACAGCCGTACCAATAGGCTTACACATGGATGAAGAAACTCGTATTATTGTTATCACAGGACCAAATACAGGTGGTAAAACGGTAACATTAAAGACTGTTGGTTTGCTTGTGCTCATGCACCAAGCTGGACTGCACATACCGGTTCACCCTGAAACAGAAATGGGCGTATTCGACAAAGTGTTTGTTGATATTGGCGATGAGCAGAGCATCGAACAGTCATTAAGTACTTTTTCATCTCATCTTGTTAATATTTGTGATATAATGGAAAACCTGGATGCGCAGTCGTTGGCCCTATATGATGAACTTGGCGCTGGTACAGATCCGGGAGAAGGGGCCGCTTTAGCAACAGCCATTCTTGAAGCAAATTTGAAGATGCATTGTAAAACTTTGGCTACCACACATTACAGTGAGCTAAAAACTTACGCTTATCAAACCGATGGTGTGCAAAATGCAAGTATGGCATTTGACGTCGAAACATTACGACCAACTTATCGGCTTGTTATTGGAATTTCTGGTGAAAGTAATGCGTTTGCTATCGCAGAACGTATCGGATTACCAGAATATATTATTGAAAACGCCAAAGAGATTCAGGAAGCAAATCAAAATGAGCTCATTGACAAAGTGAAGAACTTAGAATCTTTGCAGCGGCGTTTAAATGAGCAAGAGGCGGCTTTTGATGACGAACGACTTCAAATTGAAGAAGAAAAGAAGGCATTAAAAGAGAAAGCAGTCGAATTGGAAGAACAACGCATTCGCATGCAGCGTGAAGCCAATGCAGAAGCTGCACTTTTATTGGAAAAAGCGCGCAAACAGGTTCAGGAAGTGAATGATGAACTGAAAGAATTGCGCAAACAGGATCATTTGCAGGCATCTGTTGCGCTATCTGACCTTCGAAAGGGTATTGATCAATCTTTAGAAAAAGTAAAACTGAAGAAAAAGAGCGTGGTGTCCAATACAGAACCACTGAGCATCACTAACATCAAACCTGGAGATGAGGTCTATTTAAACAATTATAATATGAATGCCACTGTCTTAGCTGTGCATGTGTCAAAGAAAACGCTAGATGTTCAAGCTGGAATCATCAAATCAACCGTTAAAATTAATGAAGTCAGCCGTGCTAAGAAAGTTCGCCAAGCGAAGCCAGTTACAGCCAAACGTGGATCCATGAAAGTAAAAACGGTTCGTTCTGAAATTGACTTGCGGGGAATGACGGTAGATGAAGCATTGGTAGCGGTGGATCGTTTCATTGATGATGCATATCTTAATAACCTCAATCAAGTGCATATCATTCACGGCAAAGGCACGGGTGCCTTGCGCAAAGCCATCAAAGACAAGCTTGCAAGTAGCAAGTATATTAAACAATTCTATCATGCACCTGCAAATGAAGGTGGCGATGGCGCGACAATAGCCGTTTTAAAATAACTTTATTGTAAGAAAGGACACATTATGCTTGGAAAAACTCCGATGTTTGTTCAATATAAAAAAATAAAGGATCAATATAAGAATATGATTCTTTTTTACCGCCTAGGTGATTTCTATGAAATGTTTGACGATGATGCAAAAAAAGCCAGCGAGTTATTAGGTTTGACTTTGACTGCACGAGATGGCGGCGACAACATCAAGGTTCCAATGTGTGGTGTGCCCTTTCATTCTGCAGAAGTGTATATAAAAAAGCTCATTCAGCTTGGAGAAAAAGTCGCTATTTGTGAGCAAACAGAAGATCCAAAAGCGGTAAAAGGGCTGGTAAAGAGAGAAGTCATTCGAATTGTAACACCAGGGATGATACTCGAAGATAATATTCTGGAAGCTTCAAGCAACTACATCATCTGTGTGATTGGAAAGAAAACATATGGTTTGGCGATTGCTGATGTGTCCACGGGTGAATTTCTTGTTACACAGGTGGACAATATTGAATCCTTGTTGAGAGAAATTGTAAAGTTCCATCCATCAGAATGTGTGTTTTCTGATGAAGATACGAATCTTTACCAACTGTTCAGTGAACATGAGACAGAATTTCACGGGATGAGTTTGTCCCCATATAACAGCTATTTGTTTAAGCTGAAAAATGCTGTAGAAAAATTATCAACCCATTTTCACATCAATGATCTATCTGTGCTAAACTTTCATGATGTTCATAAAGATGGTCCTGCTATTGTTGCAGCAGCAGTTTTGCTTGGATATATTCAGGATATGCTTAGGATTGAACCAAAGCACATCTTACGATTAACACGTTATCGTACAGACAGTGTTATGCAATTAGATCTCTTCACAAAAAAGAATTTGGAGTTGGTCACTACCCTCAACGATCATTATGGAACATCTTTATTTGATATTTTGAATAAGACATCCACCTCTGCAGGAGGAAGATTATTGCGTCGCTGGATTGAAGAACCGTTGATTGCGCCAGATCAAATTTCTTTGCGATTGCAAGCAACCGAAGAATTATTTAAGAATTATTTGCTGCGCTCAAGTTTTGAAAATCTATTGGATGACATCCAAGATATTGAGCGTATTGCTTCGCGTATTTCTTGCGGATCTGCTTCCCCGCGAGATTTGGTATCCTTGAAGAATTCTTTAATTCGATTACCAGAGATCCATCAAGCATTGAGAAGTTGTTCAAACCCGTTATTCCAAAAATATGCTTCAGATTTTGACGATTTAAAAGATGTAGCCGACTTGATTTCAGAAAGTATCCTTGACGCTCCTTCTTATTTGGCGCGCGATGGCGGTGTGATTCGGCCTGAGTTTAATCCGGATCTCGCGGAGCTGCACGAGTTGGTTGTAAATGGGAAAGGGTGGCTGGAGAAATACCTTGACCAGGAAAAAAATGCAACCGGGATTAAGAATTTAAAAATAGGATATAACAAAGTCTTCGGCTATTATCTGGATGTAACAAAGTCCTATCAAAATCTTGTGCCAGACACCTATCAGAGAAAACAAACTCTGGCAAATAGTGAGAGATACATCACTGATGAATTAAAAGAAATGGAAAACAAATTGTTGACTGCATCAGAGCGTGCAAAAGCTTTAGAAGTAGAAATTTTTAAAGCCATTATTGAAAAATTGCAGCTTTCTGTTAAGCGACTGCTTTATGTGAGCCGAGTTTTAGCAACGGTTGATGTTTTTGTTTCTTTTGCCAGCATTTCTGTTGAAAATCAGTATTGCAAGCCTGTATTGACAAAGGATACTGTTGACATTCGAGGGTTAAGACATCCAGTTATTGAACGGCAACATCAGCTTGGCGAATTTACACCGAATGATGTTCTGTTTTCAGAAGAGGATCAACGATTAATCATCATTACAGGGCCAAATATGTCAGGGAAAAGCACATATTGCCGCAGTATTGCTTTAGCTGCAATAATGGCTCAAATTGGATGTTTTGTCCCTGCAGAACGAGCTAGTATGAAAGTGTTCGATCGAGTGTTTGCACGTATTGGAGCAAGCGATCATCTGGCCAGTGGAAGAAGCACCTTCATGGTTGAAATGAACGAAGTTGCAACAATTACTAACAATGCAACAAAAGACAGTTTAATTATTCTTGATGAAGTCGGCCGTGGCACAAGTACGTACGATGGTCTTGCCCTCGCAACTGCAATTACGAAATATATTAATGAGCAGATTCATGCCTGCACCTTATTTGCGACTCATTATCATGAATTAACCGCTTTAGAGTCAGAAACAGGGATTTGTAACTATACCGTTTCTGTATATGAAGACGAAAAGGACATAATCTTTTTACATAAGATCATTCCAGGATCAGCAAGTAAAAGTTATGGGATTCATGTGGCAAAGAAAGCTGGCATTCCTGCGGCTATCACGCGCATTGCAACTCAGGTATTATCGACTCTAGAAACGCAGGACAGCCATAATGCAACGATTATTCCAAGTATACAGTGTTCTGCTGTTGAACCGGAAATTTACGAGATGCCAAGTTGGATTGAAGACTTGAAAACACTTAATATTGACGATATGACACTGCGTGAAATGGCAGGGGCATTGATGGATTTTGTAGATAAAGCAAATCAAAAGTGATGAAAGGTGGCGCAGCATGGGAATCATACATGTACTTGATACGAGAGTGGCCAATCAAATTGCGGCTGGAGAAGTCATTGAACGCCCTTCTTCCGCTGTTAAAGAGTTGGTTGAAAATGCTCTTGATGCACATGCCTCAAACATTACAATCGAAATAGAGAGTGGTGGTGTGGATCTTATCAAGGTAACAGATGATGGAGATGGCTTCTATAAAGATGATCTTCCATTGGCGATCGAACGTCATGCCACCAGTAAGATTGTTGATTTCAACGATGTCTATCGATTGGATACTTTTGGTTTTCGCGGGGAAGCTCTGGCATCAATAGCAGTTATCAGTCGTTTGCGAATTACAAGTGGGAGGTCGCATACAGAACCAGCCAATGTATTTTCGTCCGATGCTGACGGCATACAAAATCTTTCTGTTGCGGCTCCAAGGCAGGGAACGTGTATAGAAGTAAGAGACCTTTATTATAATGTTCCGGCCCGAAAAAAATTTGTCAAATCAAATAGTCATGAAAGTGCGTTGATCTATGATTTAGTATGTAAATTTGCTTTAGGATTTCCGAATGTGAATTTTACTTACCTCAATGGTGGCGAAGTGGTATTTTCTTCCAATCAACTTGATTCGGTTGAAGATATTCTTCATTATATTTACGGAAAACCAAGCGAGGGAGAGATCATTCATTTTTGCGCCGATGCGTTTTTCCAAAAACAAAGTGTGGAAGCATGGTTCTTCCC
>OGRU01003025.1_pt1 | contig 10381 bp, 10 predicted proteins | sample 1553541 | NCBI WGS metagenome assembly OGRU01 (sample SAMEA2580068, study PRJEB22360) | human gut metagenome | biome: human gut; feature: human-associated habitat; material: faeces | place: Denmark | collected 2008/2010 | reverse complement strand
TCTTTGATCACTTCAAAATGATCTGCATTGATCTCCGGTACTACCATCGGTACATCCGGTGTCCAGCGGTGTGCACTGTTGTTAGATACAACCGGTGTCTCTGTCTTCGCATATGCTTCTTCAATTGCTTTGATCTCGTCTTTAGACATATCCACTGCACTGAATACAAAATCAACTGTAGATGCTACATGCTCTACATCATTTACATTCAGGACTACCAGCTTCTTAACTGCTTCCGGCATCGGTGTATCCATTTTCCAACGGTCACCTACTGCTTCTTCATATGTCTTACCTGCGGAACGCGGGCTTGCTGCTACTGTTACAACTTCAAACCATGGATGGTTCTCAAGCAGAGAAATAAATCTCTGTCCTACCATACCTGTTGCTCCAAGGATACCTACTTTTAATTTCTGCTCCATTGTTTTCTTCTCCCTTTTCTTCTTATTTTCTATTTTCTATCCAAACGTTCTCTTTCAATTCCCATTATATAATGAAAGAAAACATTCAGTTATTTTTGCTCGCTGTGATGATCCATTACTCTGTCACAAGATAAGCTTCTTCGATTGCGATCACTTTCTCCATTGCCGCTTTTCCCGGTGCACCGATCGTATTTCTCATCTCTACACAGGTCTTCATGCTGATCGCATCATAAATATCTTCTTCAAACACCGGTGAGATGGCTTTGAATTCTTCCATTGTCATATCATCCAGCGCTTTCTTATGCTCAATGCAGTACAGTACGAGTTGTCCAACGATTCCATGTGCATCACGGAACGGAACTCCATGATTCACCAGATAATCTGCTGCATCTGTCGCATTGGTAAATCCATGCTTCGCACTCTCTTCCATGCGTGCATCGTTAAACTTCATTGTCTTAAGCATTCCTGTAAAGAGCGCCAGACATCCTTTTGTTGTATCAATTGCGTCAAATACAAGTTCTTTGTCTTCCTGCATGTCTTTGTTATAAGCAAGCGGAATTCCCTTCATTGTTGTCAGAAGAGATGTCAATGCTCCATAAACTCTTCCTGTCTTACCACGGACAAGCTCTGCAATATCCGGGTTCTTCTTCTGTGGCATGATACTGCTTCCTGTACTGTAAGCGTCATCAATATCCACAAACTGATATTCGTTGGAATTCCAGATGATCACTTCCTCTGAGAATCTGCTCAGATGCATCATCACAGTTGACATCGCTGACAAAAGCTCGATCAGATAATCTCTATCAGATACAGAATCCATACTGTTCAGTGTCGGTCCTGCAAAACCCAGAAGCTCTGCCGTGTACTCTCTGTCAAGCGGATAAGTTGTTCCGGCAAGTGCTCCGGCTCCCAACGGACAGTAATTCATTCTCTTATAAATGTCTTTCATTCTGGATCTGTCACGCTTGAACATCTCGAAATAAGCTCCCATATGATGTGCAAGAGTGATCGGCTGTGCTTTCTGAAGATGTGTAAATCCCGGCATGTAAGTTTCGACATTCTCTTTCATCAGTTTCAGAAGAACTTCCAGAATCTCTTTCAAGAGTCCGTCAAGCTCAATAATCTCATCTCTTGTATAAAGTCTCATATCCAGTGCAACCTGGTCGTTTCTGCTTCTTCCTGTATGCAGCTTCTTTCCTGCATCCCCGATCCGGTCGATCAGGTTTGCCTCAACAAAGCTGTGAATATCTTCATATTTATCTGTAATCTCAAGTGTTCCGTTTTTCACATCCTCACGGATTCCGTTCAGTCCGTCAATGATCTGCTTCTTCTCATCCTCAGTCAGAATTCCCTGCTTTGCAAGCATTGTCACATGTGCAATACTTCCTCGGATATCCTGCTCATAGAATCTCTTGTCGAAAGAGATGGATGCGTTAAAATTATAAACCAGCTGATCTGTCTCTTTTGTAAAACGACCGCCCCATAACTGTGCCATCTGTCTTTCCCCTTTTCTATTATATCGTATTTGCCCATTAGTTTATCACACTAAAGTGTCAAATGTCTACTATAAACTTGCAAAATATACCTGATTTCGACGAATTCTGTAGATTTTTTCTTATTTTCTGCTATTTTGATTGCTTCTTCCGTCATTTCACACACATTTTTCTGCCTGACGTGCTTTATAGGAAAACTCACATCCACAATAATCCTGACGGTAAAGACCATAGATTCCAGACAATTCGATGGATCTCTTATATCCATTCTTCTTCTTGAAATCAGAAAGCAGATACTGTACACCATATTCTTCACCGACACGTTGTCCGATTTCATTCAACTTCTGTGCATTCTTCATCGGACTTATACTAAGTGTTGTTGTAAAATAGTCGAATCCTCCGGCTACTGCAATTTCTGCGGATTCCTTCAGACGAAGTTCATAGCATCCCATGCATCTGGAACCGCCCTCTTTCACTTCTTCCAGTCCTTTTGCCATCTCATAGAACCGGTCGCGGTCATATTTACCGGCTAAAAATGATACCGGATACCGGAAATGCATCTCTTCAATCAATTTCTGTTGTTCCAGGATACGCTTTGTGTATTCACTTTCCGGATAAATATTTGGATTATAATAGAAGACAGTGATTTTAAAATACTGTGATAAATACTCTAATACATAACTACTGCACGGTGCGCAGCAACTATGTAGTAAAAGAGTTGGTACTTTTTCTTCCTTTTCCAGTCTTGTCAGAAGCTTCTCCAGTTCTTTCTGATAGTTTATTTTCTGTAAGTTCATTTTCATCATTCTCCTGTATCTTTGTTCCAGATCAATCATTCCTTTTTTCTAAAACGCCTGACATGTTCATTGATTCACTCTCAGGATTATTTTTACATATCATAACATTAACTACTACTGAAATGGAGTCTTCAATGAATTCTCTTCTGGAACTTCATAACATATATTATTCTTATCACACATTGGACGCAGAAACAAGGGCTTTATCTGATCTTTCCTTTTCCGTGCAACCCGGAACCTTCACATCAGTTGTCGGTCCTTCCGGATGCGGCAAATCTACACTTCTCTCCCTGATCTGTGGATTGATGAAGCCAGATGCAGGAGAAATCCTGTTAAATAGTATCCCTCTCAAGGAAAATTCCCCCCTGATTGGCTATATGCTCCAACACGATCATTTACTGGACTGGCGCAGTATTTACCGGAATGTCACCCTCGGTCCGGAAATCTGCGGCACACTGAATACTGCAACCAAAAAACGTGCGTATGAGCTTCTCGAACAATATGGTTTAAAACAATTTGCTTCTGCACGTCCCTCCCAGCTTTCCGGAGGAATGCGCCAGCGTGCCGCCCTGATTCGGACTCTGCTGCCTGATCCGCAACTCTTACTGCTTGATGAGCCCTTTTCCGCTCTGGATTATCAGACCAGGCTGACCGTCAGCGACGACATCGGCCAGATTATCCGACAGAGTGGAAAGACCGCACTTCTTGTCACTCATGATCTATCGGAAGCAATCAGCCTTTCCGACCGGGTCATTGTCCTCACCAACCGTCCTGCCAAAGTCCGTTGCGAAATTCCGATTTTCTTTAAATTAGAACAAGACACACCTTTAAATCGGCGGAATGCACCTGAATTCAAACACTACTTTAATCAAATCTGGAAGGAGCTAAACCATGACAACTGAGCATCTTCGTTTTCTCAAAAAATTCCGCAGACGCCGACGGATGGTCGTCTTTCTGCGGATTCTGATTCTTTTCTTATTCCTGTTACAATGGGAAATCTGTGCCGATACCGGAGTTGTTGATTCCTTTATCTTCAGCAGCCCTTCCCGTATCATAACCTGTTTTCTGAAAATGACAGAGGATGGTTCTGTCTTTCACCATATTGGAATCACCTTGTATGAGACACTTGTCAGCTTTCTTCTGGTCACACTTACCAGCATTCTGATTGCAATCCTCCTCTGGTGTTTCCATGGACTCTCCGAAATTCTTGACCCTTACATGGTTGTCCTGAATAGCCTGCCAAAATCTGCCCTGGCGCCCTTACTTATTGTCTGGCTGGGTGCCAATACCACAACCATTGTTGTTGCCGGAATGTCCGTTGCAATTTTCGGAAGTATCCTGAACCTCTACACCAGTTTTTCTACGATCGACCAGGAAAAAATTCGTCTGATCTACACACTACATGGAAAACGCAGGCATGCGCTGACCAAGGTGGTTCTTCCTGGTTCCATTCCGGCAATCATCAGTAATATGAAAGTCAATATTGGACTTTGTCTTGTCGGAGTTATCATCGGTGAATTTCTAGCCGCAAGAAGCGGACTTGGATACCTGATCATCTATTCCAGCCAGGTATTTAAACTTGACTGGCTTCTGATGAGTATCTGCATTCTATGTATCATTGCAGTGCTGTTGTATGCGATAATTGGTCTGATAGAAAAGTGGTATCTGAAAAAGACGGGGTGACAGTATTGATCTGTCATCCCTACTTATTTATTTTTTAGAAACATTCTCCCTGAAAATGCTATGTGCGCTCTCTCATAAAACTCGCACTCAATCGGGCAGATTGGGCGATACAATGGATCTGCTACAACGATCTGAGCGTTTTTCAGGGCGTTTTCCATCTCTTCTTCACCGCATATCTTCAGATCATGCTCTCCCAGCAATCCTTCTGCATTCTCTAAGGGACAGAGTATCCTTGTTTTATAATGGTGTCTTCTTTCGATAATTGCAGCAAGAGATCCAATTGTAACCGGTTCTCCGATCAACGTAATTATTTTTTCAGAGTTACCAGTTCCCTGTAAATTCTCTCTTCTCCGATCTTCTATAGCAGGAATCTGGATGCGTTTTTCCAAAGCTTCACTGATTCTCTCTGCATATTCTTTATAAGGTGTTCCAATCACATAAGGCGTTCCATATTTTTCTTTCAGCATCTTCGCTGCCCTAAGCCCGACAGAGGATATCACAAGATTCATCTCCGCTTTTCCTGCCTGTGCCAGATCTTCCAAAGAATCTCCCATCGCCCATGTGGAAATCGTCTTCCACCCATACTGCTCAAGATTCTTTTTTAGTTCTTCTACTTTTGAAATTGGGCCAAAATCGAGAGGTGTTGCTCCAAGCAGATTTACTGTACGTTCTGAACCATTTCTGTCTTCCATTTGCTCCGAAACAAATCTTCTCGCAATTTCCTCCAGTGCCTTTCCTGCACCATACACATAATCATGCATTCCATTCGTTGGCACTGCGAAGGCCGGAATCCCCGTCTCTGTCTCAAGCACTTTCGCCAAAGCCGGAAAATCTGTTCCATTCATAAATGGAATCGGTGAACTTACAAGAGCAATAAATTTCGGATGTAATTCACCTGCCGCCTCTTTGACATCAGATAAGAATTTTTCATCATTCCCCATCACTGCATCAATCTCTGTTAATCCGGAAATAAAGATCAGACTGTCCTGATTGTACCACCTGATTTCATCATGCGTGTTATAAGTGGAATTACAACCGGAAGGATCATGTATAACAACCATCCCACCTAATTCATATAGTGCAGAACAGACTCCGGATACATCTGAGGTATAAATCGGTATAATTCGATATGCCTGTCTCATATACAGCTTGTACACCCCCATCCTTTTTTTACAATAAGCGTTTTCGGATCTTTTTCTTCTAAAAATGCTTCTTCCATTAGTTCGGCAGTCCTGCGGATTCCGTCAAACCCCTGTAATCCTGCTCCCTGAACAAGATTTACAAAATATCGGCTTCCTGTAAACCATGCTGCCTTCTGGCCGATTGCCAGAATCTTATCCGTTGCATGCTCCTCATGTAGCAGACGCATTTTCGCATGGACTGTTGAACGAAGTTCCAACTCCGGTTTCTTCTCTTTCAGCCACGCAAAAGCTTCTTTTTCTTCTGGACTTATACTGTCCAGATACACCGTCTCTACGTTAAACCCATGTGTCAGTAACAGTTTTGCCAATCCAAGCGGACGCGGATGGAATGTATAGTCGATTGCAATCGGTGTGTTTCCGATCACTTGCCTTGTGTGTTCTAATACCGCCTCACAGAGTGAAATTTTCTTTTCTATCCATGGTAACAGTTCCTGATTGTCTTCAGGTTTTAAAGTATTCCACAAAATCTCTTCTTCCTTCTTGATTTCTTCATAATCAAAACTCAGTGGAAGATAAAGAAATGTTCTGTCCAGTCGTTTTGCCAAAAGTTCTATCCCATATTTTCCAGATGGATAACAACAGAGAAATGTTCCTGCATTTCCCAATTCTTTATACTCTTCCCATGTTCTGCAGCTCTGCAATTCCCTAACTGTATAACCTGCTTTTGATAACAATTCTTTCAGATCACTACTTTGATCTAAAGCAAAGTCACTTCCCAAAATAGAAATCTGTTTTGTATCCATTTTATCAGGTTCTGAATCCAATGACTCATACATTGCTTTTCTGAGTTTCTGATCCGGTGTCGGTCCGTGTTTCTGCATGATTGGATCCATATAGCATCTCAGAAATGTGATTTCCGGGAATTGTTCTTCCAATTCTCTGTAAATTCTTTCCAGATCACATCCGATAAAATGATGAATACAGACTGTAAACAAAAGAACCGCCTTCGGCATTTTCTTTAATTTTCTTATAAGATCTGCCGTCCCTTCGATTGTCAGATCTTCCAGGTCTCCATTCAACAGATTCTGTTCTTCCACGATCACAAAGGAAAATCTGTCTTCTGCATGCATCTCTGCTGCAGTAAGCACAACGCCCCGCATACAGTTGTCCGCACAGACATAAATCTGATGTGCTTCCGGAATCAGCATTCCAGTATGAACGATATTCCAACAGCCATGTGCCGGTGAATTAAATTCCAGCCCTTGTGGGAACGGAATTGGATAGGATGCGTCTTTTATGCTGACAACCGCATCTTTCTCACTGATCGGCCAGGCTGATTCTCCAACTTTTCTAAGCATTTGACACCTCTTGTTTTTCTCTCACTTTCATCAAGATTGCTTTGGCAAGTATACGATACTCTTCTGCCATTTCACTTTCCGGAAATGCTTCAAGAACGGTCTTTTTCTGTTCTTCTGCCTGCTGGACAAGATCACTTCTTGTCAAAGTTCCTACGATACTTGTATGAAAATCTTCCGCCAGTTCTTCTACTTTCTCCTCCTCACGCAGGACATTTCTTCGATTCAGGATCAGCCCTCCCAGTGTGGCATATCCGCGATTCTTAAAGTTTTCTACCGCCATAGCAATATTCGCACCTGCATGAATCGCCATATTTTCTCCAGATGTAACAATAAAGATCTTGTCTGCATACCCATTTCGCATCGGCATAGAAAATCCACCACAGACAACGTCTCCGAGCACATCATAAAGCACTACATCCGGCTGGTATTTCTCATATGCACCTGTCTCTTCGAGTTTTTCCAGTGCAGTTATGATTCCGCGTCCTGCACACCCAAGTCCCGGTGTCGGGCCGCCTGCTTCTACACAGATAATTTTTTTGTATCCAATTTTCACAATATCTTCCAGTTTCAGGTTCTGTTTCTTTTCCTGATACATCTGAAGTACGGTCGGAACCTCTTCCCCATGTCGGAGCAGAATCGTTGAATCTGCCTTTGGGTCACATCCAATCTGAAGAACCTTTAATCCCTGCTCAGCCAGTGCTGCTGCCACATTGGAGACTGTTGTTGATTTTCCGATTCCACCTTTTCCATATACTGCAATTTTAATCATTCTGTGCCTCCGCTTTTGTAATGATGTTTGAATAGGCAGTCTTTGCCGACACACCTTTTAATCTTCCAATCTTTCCAGAAAGACTGCTGATGATATCCTGTGGTGCATCAATTGCAATACTGATGATATTAATTCCCTTTTCCCTGTATGGAATCCCCATACGCCCGATAATATAATTTCCGGCTTCATGAAGAAGATCATTCAGTGTAACGATCGCTTCCGGATTTTCCACAATTATGGAGATTACTGCTACTCTTGTATCCATTTCGATTCCTTTCTCCGCATTTTGTTATATCACTCTCTTCCGTTCCTCATGCCACAGCTCAATTCCGCTTGCGCTTCATTTCGCTGTATGGCGTTCGCCATATGGAGAAAGTTGTCTCTTCTTGCTTATGCAAGCTAGCTTGCAGCGCATGAAGAGACAACTTTCTCCGCATTTCGGAACTGGTTTAACAGATCCGTGGCAACAACTCTCCACCTGGCTGTGGGAGGAGGGACTGGGTTCCGATTTCTGTCATACGGATAACTTTGCCTGGGTTTTCTTCTGTAATCGTTCCGATGATCGCTGCATTTTGAGAGTATGGACACTGGTGAAGTGTCTCTACGATCTTTTCTGCCTGTTCTGCCGGAGCAATGATCACCATTGTTCCTTCGCAGGCAAGATAAAGTGGTTCAAGACCAAGCATTCCACAGACTCCCTGAACTTCAGAAGCAACCGGAATTTTATCAGCATCAATCTGTACTCCAACCTGGCTCTGTCCTGCAATCTCGTATAATACAGTTCCGACACCGCCTCGTGTCGCATCACGGATCACATGAAGTTCATGTGTCGTGTCCATAACAGCCTCCACCGTCTTCCAAAGTGGGGCGCAATCGCTCTTCACATCTGCCTCGATTCCGAAATCTTCTCTCGCAAGAAGGATCGTGCATCCATGTCGGCCGATATCTCCGGTTACGATAACTGCATCTCCTGGCTTCGCAAGTTCTCCGCCAACCTGTACGCCATCTTCAATTTGTCCCATTCCGGTTGTTGTGATAAAGACTCCGTCTACCTGTCCTTTTCCGGCGACCTTGGTGTCTCCTGATACGATGCGAACACCTGCTTCTTTCGCTGTTTTAGCCATTGCCTCCGCAATCTGCTCCAGTTTCTCCATTGGGAATCCTTCTTCAATCACAAATGCACAAGTCAGATATAATGGTTTTGCCCCCATACAGGCCAGGTCATTTACTGTTCCGCAGACAGAAAGTTTGCCGATGTTTCCACCCGGAAAAAATGCCGGTGAAACAATAAATCCATCTGTAGAAACAGCCATTTTCCCAGCCGGAGGTATCAAAACCGCTGCATCATCTGCAGTCAGATCCGGATTTGCAAAATGTGCTGCAAATACTTTGTCGATCAGTTCTGAAGTCTGTTTTCCGCCTGCTCCGTGTGCCATTGTAACTGTCTGGCTTTCTATTTTTTCGCTCATATTATTTCCTCTTTTTCCGTCACTGTTCACAGTAACCATTTCTATTTTCTTCTATACTCCGTACATGAGATAAGCGGAACACGCACCTTCATTCGAAACCATGCATGCTCCTACCGGATGCTGCGGTGTACAGACTTTTCCAAATACTTTGCAATCTGATGGCTTACATTTTCCCTGTAAAACATCTCCGCAACGACAAGCCGGATTTGCTCTTCCTTCCATTTCCGGAATCTGATATTTCACTCTTGCATCAAACATTTCCCACTCTTTACGAAGCTTCATTCCGGAATCTGGAATCACTCCAAGACCACGCCATTCACTGTCGCAGGATTCCATCAGTTCATCTACAAGACGCTGTGCCTCTTTGCTTCCTTCTGCTGTTACTACTCTTGGATAGCAGTTTACAAAAAATGGTTTTCCTTCCTGGTAGCGTTTCAATGAAACAGCCAATGCTGTCAGCAGTTCTTTCGCAGTAAATCCTGCTACAACTCCACTGACTCCCTCCTTTGTCAGAGATTCACACAATGCCGTTCCGGTAATTGCATTTACATGTCCCGGATAAAGAAACACATCTGCACTTCCTTTTAATGCTTCATAAGCTCCCGGCATCGTCTTATTTGCCGTCAGGATAGAATAATTCTCTAGTTGTTCTTCTTTCGCTTTCTTTACTGATAAGCAAGAAGAAGGTGTTGTTGTCTCAAAACCAACGGACAGGAACACGACTTGTTCCTCCGGATGTAACCTCGCATATTTTTCTGCATCTGCCGGTGAATAAACAATCTGGATCTTTGCACCCTTTTCTCTCGCTCCCGCAAGACTCATCTTTGTTCCCGGTACACGGACAAGATCGCCAAAAGTACAGACTGTCACACCTGCTTGAAGTGCAAGCCACACTGCCTCATCAATAAACCCAACCGGTGTCACACAGACCGGACATCCCGGTCCTGAGATCAGTTCCACCTGCTTTGGAAGTAATTTGCGGATTCCAAGGCGAAAGATCTCATGTGTATGTGTTCCGCACACTTCCATAATGCGAACCGGTGGTCCATCATACTGCTCGATGATTTCCCTCGCTGTTTTTCTTTGTTTCTCATTTCTTTCAGATGTTTGATTTTTTGTTATATCCTGCATCATCATTTATTCTTTTCACCTCACTGTTCACTGCTCTATAGCAGTTCTTCCATAAGCTGATCGGTCTCTTCGTCATCTTCTTCTGTGATCTTTGCAATTGCGACTCCGGCGTGCACCATC
>OGRU01003023.1_pt1 | contig 10382 bp, 4 predicted proteins | sample 1553541 | NCBI WGS metagenome assembly OGRU01 (sample SAMEA2580068, study PRJEB22360) | human gut metagenome | biome: human gut; feature: human-associated habitat; material: faeces | place: Denmark | collected 2008/2010 | reverse complement strand
TGCAGAGGCTCGCGAGTACGGCTTTGCCATGGTGGCGATCAACCCGGCTCCCGTTTCCCTGTGCAAGGATCTGCTGGCGGGAACATCGGTCCATGTGGGCGCGGCGGTTGGTTTCCCCCTGGGGCAGAGTACGCCCAAGGTCAAGAAATACGAAACCGTAGATGCGATTGCCAATGGCGCGGATGAGATCGATTATGTTATCAATATTACGCAGCTGAAAGAGAAGAACTACGATTTTATTGAGCATGAGATGGCCGGCATCGTAGAAGAATGTCGCAGTGCAGGGGTGATCTCGAAAGTGATTTTTGAGAACTGCTACCTGACCGAGGAGGAAAAGCGCGCACTGTGTTCCATCGCGCGGGAGGTCCGCCCGGATTTCATAAAGACGTCCACGGGCTTTGGCACCGGCGGCGCAACCTTTGAGGATGTGGCACTGATGAAAAAATGCGTCGGCGACGAGGTAAAGATCAAGGCTGCCGGCGGCATCCGCACTTTGGATACCGCTTTGCGCATGATCGAGCTGGGCGTATCCCGCATCGGCTCCACAGCCAGCGTAAGCATTGTAGAAGAACTGAAACACAGGTTATAAAAGCGCCGGGGATGGCCGGAACGGTCTGAACTGCTGAAAGCCAATAAGCACCGCTAAGTTTAACTTGGTGGTGCTTATTGTTTTATTGACTTCCTTTTTTTGTTTTATAACATTCTGTAATATAATCCGGCAGCGCCATATTTTTCAGGCGATAGGTGGCCTCCTTTATAGAGTCTGCGGTATCTTCCAGATACAACCAGCTTTCACCTTCAGGTATAGAACTTTCGTCCATACGTCCGTCCAAAATTTCTTTCCATAGCTCACGTTTTTCTTTAATTTCTGCGCCCATTTCTCTAGGAACCGCATAACGGCTGCATAGAAAGCGTTCTGCTGTCAAATTAACACCATCATCCCAAGTGATTTTGTCCAGCAGTTGATGTACCTTAAAAGTACATTTGCAAAGCACCTTGATAATCCAATATGCCAAAACTTCTGAAACAGCTTTCGCATCTGTAAAACGCGAGAAAGGACCTCTTTTATGAACCGTATCCGTACCATTCAAGGCGCAGCCGATGAACTGCGCAAACGTGATCCCGGTTGTGCCATCAGCGCACACAACATCCGTCAGCTGGTGCTGCACAAGGAAATTCCCAGCCGTAAAGCCGGGTCAAAGTATCTGGTGGCGCTGGACGATGTAGAACGCTATTTCGGACTTACCATCGACGAAAACGAACAAAGCCATGGCATCGGTTGAGAAACGCTACAATAAGTCCGGAACCCTGATTTCTTTTCGTATCCATGTTTTTCACGGGAGGGATGAATTCGGCAAGCAGCTTCCGCCCTTTATCAAAACGGTCCGTGTTCCGCCGGAATTGAACGCGCGGCAAATCGAAACGCTGATCCAGCGCGAAACCGTCCATTTTGAGGAGGAGTGCGAGCTTATCACAGCCCATGAAAAAGAAGAAGCGGCAAAAGCCGCCGAACCGAAATGTATATCGTTCGAGGATTTTGCCGTTAAGGTTATGGAAATTAAGGAACGCACCGGCAAGGAAAAAAGCACCCTCGCACGATATCAGGATATGCTGGATTCCCGCATCAATCCGTACTTAGGCAAGACGCCCGTGGACGAAATCACCGGCGATATGCTGGACGATTTCTACGCCATGCTGCTCAAACCGGGGCAGAACAAGAAAACCGGCGGCAGACTTTCCCGCAAAACAGTGTTGGAACATCACCATGTGATTTCCACCATTATGGAACACGCCATCCGCAAGCATCTGATTGCGTTCAACCCCTGCCGCGATGCCACGCCGCCTGTGGCAGACCCGCCGATGCCGAACTACTACCAGCCCGCCGACTTGGCGCTGATCCGTCAGGCGCTGGAGAACGAGAGCGTCAAGTGGTACACGCTGATCCACGTGCTGATGCTCTACGGCATCCGGCGCGGGGAGTGCGCGGGCATCAAGCTGAGTGCCGTAGACCTGAGGGGCAAGACCATCACCATCTGTTCCTGCGTCATGTACGACCCCAAGAACGGTGTGTACGAGAAGCCCTACCCCAAAAAGCGCAAGCCGCGCCAGCTGCCGATTACCCCGCAGATGGACGAAATCCTGCGCCGCTACCTAAAGTGGCGCGGCGAACAGCCGGAATGGTACGGGGATCTCTGGCAGGAAAGCGGCTACTTGTTTACCAATGAGTACGGGGGACCTATGAATCCGGACAACATTACACAGTATCTGAACCGCATGGGGGACAGGCTGCAAAAGGAAAATCCGAATTTTCCCCACTTGAACCCCCACGCCTTCCGCCATGCGGTGGCATCCATCCTTGTGGCGAACGGTACCGACATTGTGACGACAGCTGCCTTTATCGGTGACAAACCCGCCACCGTATCCGAGCGTTACGCCCACATCATCGACTCTGCCAAAATCAGGGCGGGGGACACCCTGAGCAGCGTGATTTTCGGAGATGGTAACAAATGAGTTACCACTTTGTTACCACTTTTCTTTTTTTGCGGCCTGCAAAAGAAAAAGAACGGTAAAACTTGACGTCTTACCGTTCTTTGTTGGTTGCGGAGACAGGACTTGAACCTGCGACCTCCGGGTTATGAGAAATCTAAAAATCGTGCGTTACAGTGATGTTTTGTTGGGTTTGGTGGTATTGTGTACCAAGGCTCAGAACTGATTTTGTCCCATGTGTACAAAAGGGTGCTATACGGTGCTGACCTGTTCCAAACCCTTTTGGGGGCAGTTTTGGGGGCAAATCTGCAAGACGAATTCTGACTCGCAACTCTCAAATAAATGCGCAGCTTTAGTCTCATTGAGAAACATGAATACGAGCATCACTGGGTTCTTGCCAGTGAAAAGCCCTACGAATCCGTATATAAGTTTTACCCTCTAGCAAGAAGTTGTACACAAGCACTACTCCACGCCATCTCCTCACACCGCCTCTGTCGCCGCGAGAAACGCCTCTGTTTGGGTACGTTCGCAACGCATCGACACGGTGCCTGTCCAGCCAAATAGCGCCCTAAATTTCCCGCTTTCCGGGGATTTTTTATTTTACCACAAAGGCTTTTACCTAGACTGGATTTCCCTGTACAGGTAAATCCTGCACAAATAAATACTAAATAAATAAAATACTAAGATACTATCGTATCCTATCCGTAAAACTACAAAAAATTGGATTCATCCCGCTATGGTCTTACGGCCATGCGTACAACTTACTACCGGAGAGTACAACTTACGATTGCAAACCGACCCTGCCAAGTTGTATAATTAAAGCACCGATAGTTCGCGCAAAAGCTGGTGCAAGAGCATGAGCGCTTTTGCGAACACGCTGGGCGGTGCGCTGATTTTCGGCATGGCGGATGACGGGCAGATCGTTGGGCTGACCGAACCCGACAGCGACGCCGAGAAAATCAGCGAGATCCTCAAGACGCGCATGGAGCCTATCCCGGAGTTTCGGCTGCGCTTTCACAAAATCGACGACGGCAAAGTGCTGCTGATTCTTGACGTGTTCAAAGGCGAGGAAACGCCCTACTATTACTCCGGCGACGGCACCTTAGAGGCGTTTGTACGCATCGGAAACGAGAGCGTCAGGGCATCCTACCGAGCTGAAACGCCTTGTTCTGCGCGGCAGAAACACCTCCTACGACTCTCAGATGACGCTTTACAGGGGTGGAGGACTACGCCTTTTCCAAGCTGCGGGAGCGCTATAAGAAGTGGACGGGAAACAGCTTTGACAACAAAGACCTTGTTTCCTTCGGGCTGGCAGACGAGGGCGGCTTTTTGACAAATGCCGGTGCCCTGATTGCTGATGAAAGCCCGATCCGCTGGTCACGGTTGTTCTGCACACGCTGGAATGGGCTGGACAAAAGCGGCGGCACAATGGACGCGCTGGACGATGCCGAGTATTCCGGCAGTGTGCTCTCTTTGATTGAGAATGGCGAGGCGTTCATCAAGCGCAACGCCCGCATGATGTGGCGCAAAACACCCAACTCGCGGGAGGAACTGCCCGAATACGTCGAGCGCAGCTACCACGAGGCGCTTGTCAACGCGCTGGCGCACCGCGATTATCTCGTCTACGGCAGCGAGGTCCACATTGACATCTACGATGACCGTCTGGAGATCTACTCGCCGGGCGGTATGCCGGACGGGACGATGATCCAAGACCGCGACCCGCTGACCGTGCCGTCCACTCGGCGTAACCCGGTGCTGGCCGATGTGTTCAACCGTCTGGGCTACATGGAGCGCAAGGGCAGCGGCTTTGGGAAAATTCTGAACGGCTACAAGACGCAAATCAACTACACTGAGGATAAGCGCCCTACATTCCGTTCTGACCGATACCAGTTTACGGTCATCATGCCGAACTTGAATTACGGTGTCCCTCAAGATGTCCCCCAACGTGTCCCCCAAGATGTCCCCCAAGATGATTTGGATGCCAAAATTCTGGCTTTAATCAAAAAAGACAACAAAATCAGCACCGAAAAACTCGGCATGACGCTGGGCGTCAGCTACAAAACCATCCGCCGCCATATCAAGGCGATGGGAAATGTTCACTACATCGGCCGTGGTTTCAGCGGGCATTGGGAAATTCACGACAAATCATAACCCCACGTTGAACGTGGGGTTTGCAAAACAGCCCCATAGGGCTTCAATACCAGCCGCGCCTAAAGGCGCACAATGAGCGACGCCAACCGCACGTGGCGTCGCTTTTTTACTTGCTTATTCTACCGTCCGTGGGAATCTCCGGCGAATCATCTTCGTCAAAGTCCGCTACATTTTTGAATGGGTCCTCATATTCTTTGAAGCTCAACTGGTCGCACATCTGGTCGTTCACTTCCCGGTCCTTGATGTACCTCTTTATTGCGTCCGCGGTTTCGTTTTGTAAGAAGCTTCAGCTTTTCTTTTCGGCTAACGCTTCCTACTGCCGAGCGCGTAGTGGTCTTGCAGCACCTAGTTGTTGCCCATGCCGGGCACACTAAAAATGCTCCCTATATAGCTTTCAGTGTTTTTTCACTGTTCGCTATATAGGGAGCATATCATTGCCGGACGGGGGCTTTGCTTATACGGGCTTACAACCGTAGACGCAACTTAGCGGTTCTTCTTGCGAAGGAACAGGAAGCACAGGGCAGCCAGGCTGGCGATGGCCACACCGGCAACGGGGATCAGCGGGAAGTTGTCCGACGTCTGCGGGATGGGTGCCGTCGTCTTGGCGGGCGCGGGCGTTGTACTGTTGGTCGTGGTGTTGTTCGTCGTGTTATTTGTGGTATTGTTGGTCGTATTGTTCGTGGTGTTATTTGTGGTATTGTTCGTCGTATTGTCAGACGGAGCCGGGGTCGCAGTGGGTTCTGCAGTCGGGACCGGGGACGGCTGGGCCTTGCCGTTGACAGCCAGCCAGCTGATAACAGGAGCCTGGGTGCCGGTGGCGGTGACGGTGTATCTGACGACCTGGTCCTCCTCAATGGTGAAGGTCAGGCTGTTGATGATGTCGCCGCTGCTGCCGGACAGGTTCAGCGTGGCGGTGTCGGTCAGGGCGTTGCCCTCCTCGTCGGTGACTACAGCGGTCATCGGGCGGGTTTGGCTCCACCACTCGCGGTGGGCACTGGTCAGGGTGTAGGTACCGGCGGGCAGGGTCAGCGCGTAGGTCAGTGTCTCGCCCTTCGCGTTGTTCTTGCCGTAGATACCGGTAGCTGTCTTGTCTGCAGTGCCGGAGTAACCCTTGGTACCTGCGTCGGTGTCAACAAGGCCCCAGGTGTTGTCGCTGGTCTTGATCTGGTCGAACTTGTCGTTCAGCATCTTTTCGCCCAGCGCCTTCTTGTACAGCTCGTAGGTCTCGGTGGTGCCGCCAGTCACACTGGTGGGATCACCGGCCACGGTGTCGATAAAGTAAACGGTGTCGCCGGGGATGACCTCGGTGATCTGAACGCTGACGGTCAGGGGCTCGCCCAGCGCGTTGACGGCGTCCTTCACGGTGCCGCTGATGGAAGCGGACTTGTAAGCGTTCGCATCCAGTGCGTTGGTGTCGCCGTTCCACTCAACAGACTTCGTCTCGGTGGTGCCGTCGGCCAGCTTGACCTCGACCTCGGCGGGCAGGTCGCCCACGCCGCTGCCGGTCACGTAGTACTCCAGCGTGGGCAGCTCGGTCAGAATCTCGGTCACAGCGCCGTCCGCACCTGCCAGACGCTCGCCGATGGTGTTCAGGGCGTCGACGTTCAGGGTGCCGGACTTCAGCACGATCTTGATCGTGTGCTTACCGGCAGTCAGGTCAGACATAATATAGGCTTCGCCGCGGGTCGGGGCTGCCTTGGTGGAGGCGTTCTCTGCCTTCAGCTCGCCGTCAACATAGACGTCGATGACAGCGGAGCCGTCGTTGCCGCCCATAATTGCAAAGCCGCTGCCGTCCACCGTGAAGGTGAAGGAGGAGCCCGCAGTGCTGGAGACGGACATAGTGCGGTACCAGTTGTCAGCACTGCCACCGCCCGGGTTGTTGATGGCCCAGGTGCCGTTGTAGGCAACGCCGTCGTCCTGGCCGTCGATCATGGCGGTAGCATACGGGATGCCGCCCTTGACGGTCTTGATCTCGAGGTTATCTGCATAGACCTGCGTCCAGTTGGAGCTGATCTTCACACGGCCCGAGAGCATCGGGTTGGCATCGGTATAGCTGGTGACCTTGTTGCCATCGATGTAGGCATACACGGTGTCGCCCAGGCCGACGAGCTTCAGGTTGTACTTGCCCTCAGCATTCTTGGTGACGGTGCCGCTGGCAATCTGCGTACCGATACGGTACAGCTTCCAGCTGCCTGCGCCGTTAATTTCCAGCGTGTAGCCGCTGTTGTTCCAGTTCATGCCGGTCTGGGCACGGATAGTCAGGCGCTCGTAGCGGCTAGCCTCTGCGCCCGGCAGGGTCACGTCAATGGAGGCGCTGTAATCCATCCAGCGCCAGTCGCCGACGATGGTCGCAGGGTCGCCGCCGTTCCACTGGTTCACGCTGGAGGCATTCTCCTGCTTGAGCTGGCCGTTCTCAACGATCCACGCGCCGTGGGTGTCCAGCATATAGCGGGGCTCATTGCCGCGGGAAACCAGATAGTTCTCGGTGGTCTCCTTGCCGGTGGTGGCATTGTACACCGTAACGTCTTCCTCGTTGGTATACTCAAAGTTATCCGCGTAGAGGTAGTCGTCGGTGGTGTTCTGGTTTTTACCGGTGTAGTCGGTATCCAGCACGGTACGCTTCTCGGTCTGGATGTAGTCGCCGCTGCCGTCCTCAGTGGGGAAGCGCTCGGGCGTGGTGTCCAGCGTGGTCGCGGTCACGACGCTGTAGGCTGGCACGGTGACATAGGCGATGCCGTCCTCAATCTTGACATCCTCACCCTGCTTCAGGTAGTCGTCCGTGACGGTGGTCCAGATATGCAGCGCGTCGACGGAGAGGTTCAGGTCCGACGTCTTGATGGCGAAGGTTTTCTCGTTCTGGGTGTTGTTGATGAACACGGTGGAGAAGTTCGTCTTATCGGGGGCAGCCAGCGTCATGTAGCTGGCGTCGCCGTTGATACCGGCGGTCTGGTGCTCGTTGTCGCTGGAGCCGAAGGAGCCGTAGGTCGCGTTCGGCAGCACACGCCAGATGCCGTTTGTGTTGGTGTCGTTCTCCCAGCCGGTCTTGGCGAACTTGGTGATATGGCTCAGCATATAGAGCACGGGGTCATAATGGATGTAGCCGCTCCACGGATCGCGGGCGGACAGCAGTTCCTTATGGCCGTACTGGATGCCCTCATAGAAGGAACCAATCGCAGGCTGGAACATGTACATCGTGCGGCGGGAACCGACAAAGGCGTTGGGCAGGCTGTCCAGCAGGGCCAGCGGGCTCTGGTAGCCACCGATGGTACCGGCGCCGTACTCGGCGGTCTTGTTCTCCTGCAGTTCGGAATAACCGAAGGTCGCGCAGCCCTCGCTGTACCAGACTTCCTTGTCGTCCACGTCTGCCATCGTGATATAATCGCTCGTGGCGTTGGTGCGGTAGTGGAAGCCGATAGCATCGACAGCGTCGTACACGCCGGAATCGCTGCGCATCAGGGGAACGATCTTCAGGCCCTTATTTTCGTCGGAGGCCACGATCTTGATGTTGTGGTAGGCTTCCTTGGCTTCCTCGGTGAAGTAGCTGGGGAAGTCTGTCTCATTCTTCAGCGCGTTGGCAAAGTATTTGATGATCTCGCCATCGGGGCTGCCGGTCTCGTTCTTATCCGGGTCGATGTAATCGATTACATAACCGTATTTTTCGTAGGCATCGAAAATCGTTTCTTTGTACCACTTGTAGATAGCGGCATATCTTTCGCTGCCCGCTGCCTTGGCTTTGACCCAGTTCGGGTACTCCCAACGCAGGATAGACACCATCACATTGGGGTTGACCTTCTTTGCGTCTGCCGCCATAACAAAGCCGGGCGAACGGGAGGCGTCGGCATCCTCGTCCTCATAGCGCTTCGTGCAGGCTTCAGCACCGGTGGAGTTGTTGCCGTCGTTGCCCATCTCCATCTTAATGTTGGAGAACAGCGGGTACTCGCCGCCGAACAGGTACTGCATCATCTTCCAGTACGCTTCGGAGTTCTCGGCCTTGTAGTCCAGCAGCAGGTTGCTGGTGGAGTTGCCGTTCAGCATACCAAAGCCCTTGTAGGTCCAGCCGTTCTTGTGCGCCGCACTGCCCGCTTCCAGTACGTCCGTGCCGGTGACGGTGACAACACCGTCCACATCGGCAATGCTGTTGAAGGCGTCGTAGCGGGCCGCGGTCTCGGTCTTGGCAGCCTCGGCGTCAGCCGTGCCGGTGACAACGATGTTGTCATACAGGCCAGTGCGCATGAAGCCGGTGCCGTAGGTCGCGCCGAACGCGCCGACGATGCCGGTCTTTTCGCTGAGCTTGAAGCCGATGCCGCTGGCGGCCAGGACCTCCTCGCCGTTCAGGTAAACAGCGACGGTGCCCTCGGTGTCATTCTCGTTGTAGACAAGGGCAATCGCGTTCCACTCCCCTGCCGTCAGGTTCTTGGAGAGGGCGTACTCGGTGCCGTTGTTGACCTTGAGCACAGCAGTGCCGTCGGTCTTGCGGGGGATGATGCGGAAGTTGGCATCCGCAGCGGGGCCGACCAGCACCACGGAGGTGTTGTCGTGCTCGTCGTTGAACTTGAAATCAGTGTACAGCGTGAAGCTGGTGCGTTTGAAGAAGCTGTCACCGTCGTTGATGGCAGCGCCGCCATCGGTAGCGGAGTTGCCGCCGCTGATCCAGCCGGAGGTAACGCTGACCTGCTTGCCGCTGTTCAGACTCTCGACCAGGGACGCGCCGGTGCGGACGCTGACCATGTCATTGTCCTCCAGCGCCTTGCCGAAGTTGGCGTTGTCGCCATCCACGGGCGTGTCGGGGGTCTCGGCGTCGCCGGTGCGCTCAACAGCCAGCCAGCTAACGGCGGGGGCGTGCTGACCGGTGGTCGTGGCCGTCCAGGTCACGACCTTCTCGGAGGTGATCTCAAACTCACCGGTCTTGGTGGTAACGGCGTTGTTGTCCTGCTTCGGAACCGACGCATAAACAGACGTACCTGCGTCGGTGGTCAGGCTCAGGTCCATGGCACGGTTCTGGCCGCCCCACCACTCACGGTGGGCAGTCGTGATCTTGTACTTACCGGCGGGCAGCGTGAACTTGTAGGAGATTGTCTCCCCTACTTCATTGTTTTTGCCGTAAACACCGGTGTAATCCTTGTCATCAGCATTGCTGCTGGTGTAGCCCTTCGTCCGGGCGTCGGTGTCCACCAAGCCCCAGGTCGCGTCGCCCTGGTAGAACTGGTCGGACTTGCCGTTCAGCAGCTGGTCGCCCAGCAGCGCCTTGGCGGCTGCGTAGGCGGCAGTGGACTGAATATTGTCCATCTGGTCGTTGCCGGTAGCGGCCACGCTGTCGATGAAGTAAACGGTGTCTGCGGGGATGACCTCCACGGTGTACTCGTTGCCTGCCTTATCCTTTGCAGTGACGGTTGCATAGGGCTCTGCGAAGGTATTCGCGGTCACATTATCCGCCCAATCGATTCCGGCAGGGACCACACCGACGTTTGTTGCGATGCGAGCCGCGGCGGTCTGAGGTGCAGCAGCCTCCTGCGCAGCGGGGGCTGCGGTCTCCTCGGCGGCAAGAGCCTCCTCAACAGGGGCATCCATCGGGGCGAGAGCTGCTTCCTCCGCAGGTGCTTCCTCGACAGGCGTCTCCTCAGTCGGGGCGTCCTCAGCAGGGGCCGGGGTCTCCTCGGCAGCAGACTCCTCCGCTGGGGTCTCTGTGGAGACTGCGTCCTCCGCCGGAGCCTCCTCGGCGGCAGGCGCAGCCTCCTGGACGACGG
>OGRU01003016.1_pt1 | contig 10393 bp, 9 predicted proteins | sample 1553541 | NCBI WGS metagenome assembly OGRU01 (sample SAMEA2580068, study PRJEB22360) | human gut metagenome | biome: human gut; feature: human-associated habitat; material: faeces | place: Denmark | collected 2008/2010 | reverse complement strand
TGGTACGGCTTTAACGGCGCAGCCGCAACAACGATCGACGAGCTTGCCTCGGTATTTGTCACAACTACCATTGCTCCGTCGGTAGCGACACTTGTCGCAATGATAGTCACATGGGTAAAATACGGCAAACCGGACGTTTCGATGTGCCTTAACGCATCGCTTGCAGGTCTTGTCGCCGTCACGGCACCCTGCGATGTCTGCGACGCGTTCGGCGCTATAGTGATAGGCGCTGTGTCAGGTGTTCTTGTAATATTCGGCGTGTGGCTGCTCGACAACAAGCTGCATATAGACGACCCGGTCGGTGCCGTTGCGGTACACTGCGTAAACGGTATCTGGGGCACCATCTCGGTCGGACTTTTCGCAACATCCTCAGCCCCGGCATTCGCAAGGGCTATCGGCGACGGTGTGAACTTCGGCTCCAACCAGATCGCCGGTGAAGGTCTTTTCTACGGCGGCGGCTTCAAACAGCTCGGCATCCAGCTCCTCGGAATGGGCTCAACTGCACTCTGGACTACCGTCACCATAACCATAACATTCTTTATCATCAAGAAAACACTCGGACTCCGCGTCAGTCGCGAGGAAGAAATGGAAGGACTCGACGTCAAGGAGCACGGACTGCAGAGCGCTTATGCAGGCTTTGCAATGCTGCCTGAGTACATAGACGAGGGCGACGAGGCACCGGCAGTCGAGGTCACCGGAGATGTTCCGGTCGCTGAGGCGGTCGAGGTCAAGGAAATGCCCAAGGTCGCAGCCGATGTTCCGGCAAGGACGGGCACGGATAAGTTTACAAAGGTAGAAATAGTCTGCAAGGAAGCGAGACTTGAAGCACTCAAGACCGCAATGGTCGGCATAGGCATAACCGGCATGACGGTGTCGCATGTTTTGGGCTGCGGCGCTCAGAAGGGCAAGCCGGAATACTACCGCGGCGTTGAGATCGAGGCTACCTTGCTGCCCAAGATACAGGTCGATATCGTGGTCTGCAAGGTGCCTGTATCGCAGGTGGTCGATACCGCAAAGAAGGTCCTTTACACAGGACACATCGGAGACGGCAAGATATTTGTTTACGATGTTGAAAATGTCATAAAGGTAAGGACCGGCGAGGAAGGCTACGACGCTTTGCAGGACGTTGAATGACCCTCTGTGAATAATTAACAAAGAAACCGCCCCGAAGGCAGCCTTGAACGGCAAGCCCTCGGAGCGGTTTTCTTTTTACTTTACTGCTGTTTTACAAGCTCTTTATATATTTCGTTTTTCTTTCTGCCCGACAGCGCCGCCGCTTCCTTTGCGGCAGCCGACGCCGGCATTCCGCCGTCCATCAGCTCCTTCGCCGCCGCGACAGCATCAAAAAGCGGCATTTCGCTGCTTTCCGTTTTTTCTGCCTCACCCTCGATTATTATGACATATTCGCCCTTTGCGCTGCCGTCGGCATACTTTGCGGCGGCAGAAAAAAGCGTCGTCCTTTCGACCGATTCGTGCAGCTTGGTAAGCTCCTTTACAAGGGCAATATTGCGGTCGCCGAATGTGTCAGCCATGTCGCGGAGCGCAGCTGCCAGCTTATGGGGCGCTTCGTAGAAAATAAGCGTGCGCCGCTCATGCTTCAGAGACACAAGATGCTCGCGCCTGCTCGGTTTGTTGACCGATAAAAAGCCCTCGAAGCAAAATCTGCCCGACGGCATACCGGAAATGGCAAGCGCCGTGATGAGTGCTGAGGGTCCCGGAACCGATTCCACCTCAATGCCCCGGTCAAGTATGTATCTTACAAGATCCTCGCCGGGATCGGATATCGCAGGCATACCGGCGTCGGTCACAAGAGCGCAGCTCTCGCCTTTTTCTATCCTGTCGGCTATAACATCGTGCCTTGTCACCTTGTTGTGCTCATGGTAGCTGACCATCGGCTTTTTGACGGCAAGGTGATTGAGCAGCTTTAGGGTCACCCTTGTGTCCTCGGCGGCAATAAAATCCACCGTCGACAGCACATCGGCAGCCCTCGGGGAGAGGTCCCCCAAATTTCCTATCGGCGTGCCGACAACATACAGCTTGCCTGACAACGGCAGCACCTCCTTACACCTTTCTTGATCTTCCCTGTTTGTAATCTCCGTAAATATCCATCATTTCGTCCGAAAGGCAGCCGTCCCTTTCGACTATGAGCGGCGGCATTATTTTAAGCCCCGGTTTGCCGCCAGAACGCCCCTCAACGAGCACCAGCCACGGCTCGCAGCCGTCGCGCTGAATGACCTCGCGCAGCACCTTCGGTTCTATCTTTTTTTCGCGCATCGCGCAGAAAATGTCGCACAGCCGCTCCGGTCGGTGGCAGATGCACAGCCTGCCGCCGAATTTCAGCAGCCTGGCGGCGGCAGCCACAACATCCGGCAAGGTGCACATGACCTCATGCCGCGCTATTTTCTGCGCCTCGGTCAGGTTTTTGCTGCCTGTTCCCTCCGCCTTATACGGCGGATTGCAGGTCACAAGATCGGCTGTGCCGGCGGCAAATTCGTCTTTTATATATTTAAGGTCAGCGTTTTTCACCTTGAAGCGATCGGCAATGCCGTTCAGCTCTGCGTTCTCGGCGGCAAGCGCGGCGGCATTGCTTTGTATCTCAACACCGGTTACGCTTTTTGCCGCCTCATTTTTAATAAGCAGCAGCGGTATTATGCCGCAGCCCGTGCCAAGGTCAACGGCGACTTCGGCGGACGACCTGCCTGCAAAATCGGCAAGCAGCACGGCGTCGGTGCCGAAGGTGTGGTCGCCCGACACCTTTATTGAAAAGCTGCCGAGCGGCTCTATCGACGTTTTGCCGGTCATTTCCTGCTCCATTTTACGCCCTGCGGAGTGTCCTCAAGCACTATTCCCATTTCGGACAGCTTGTTTCTTATCGCGTCGGCGGTGGCAAAATCCTTTGCCTTTCTCGCGGCGGTGCGCTGCTCGATGAGGGCCTCGACCTCGCTGTCGAGCGACTGCTCCTGTTTTCTGTCGTAAAGCAGACCCAGAACGCCGCAAAGCTCCTCCAAAGCGGCAAGCATTGCCGAGAGCGAAGCCTTTTTAGCGCCTGCCGCCACCGCTATATTTATATCCTTCACAAGCATGTAAACGGCGCCCAAAGCGTCGGCGGTATTGAGGTCGTCGTCCATAGCGGCGATAAATTCCGCCTTTCTCTGCTCTATGAACTGCGGTGTCTCGCCGCCCTCCTCTGCGTGCTGCATGGCAAACAGCAGACCATCGCGGCAGGAATACAGCCGGTCAAGCGAATTTTTCGCCTGCTCGATTATATCCACGCTGTAGTTTATCGGGCTGCGGTACTGAGCCGATATCATTATAAATCTTATAGGCTCATAACCGAACTTTTCGGCGACCTCACGGACGGTAAAGAAATTGCCGAGCGACTTTGACATCTTGCGGTTGTCAACATTTATATATCCGTTATGCATCCAGTAATGCGAAAATTCGCAGCCGTTCGCAGCCTCCGACTGGGCGATCTCGTTTTCGTGATGCGGAAAAACAAGGTCCTGTCCGCCGCAATGGATATCTATGGTCTTGCCGAGATATCTGCCTGCCATGGCTGAGCACTCGATATGCCAGCCCGGTCTGCCCTTGCCCCACGGCGACTCCCAGTAGGGTTCGCCCTCCTTGGCGCCCTTCCATAGGCAGAAGTCCATGGGATCCTCCTTTATTTCCGAAACGTCGATCCTCGCGCCTGCCTCAAGGTCCTCAAGCGGCTGATGCGACAGCTTGCCATAGCCCTTAAACTTTCCGGCACGGAAATAAACGTCGCCGCCCGACTGATAGGCATATCCCTTTTCGACAAGCGTGCCGATGAGCGAGATTATCGCGTCGATGTTTTCGGTAGCCCTCGGATGCACCGTCGCCGGACGGACGCCAAGCCCCTTAGCGTCGGTCCAGAACTCCTTTATATACCTTTCAGCGACTTCGGGGACAGAGGTGCCCTCCTCGTTGGCTTTTTTAATGAGCTTGTCGTCGATATCGGTAAAATTCTGAACGAAGCGGACGGTATAGCCTCGCCACTCAAGATAGCGGCGCAGCACGTCGAAAACGCAGAGCGGACGGGCGTTTCCTATGTGTATGAAATTGTAAACGGTCGGTCCGCAGGCATATATTTTGATTTCGTTTTTATCAATCGGTACAAGCTCTTCCTTTGTTCTTGTAAGCGTGTTATAAATCTTCATTTTTATTACTCCTTTTCTGCATCTTTAGCTTCTGTGCCTTCGGTTTCTTTCGTCAGCGCCTCTAATTTTTTTGTAAGCTCATTTACCTTAAAATTAAGAGCGCACAGCTGCTGCGACACGGGGTCGGGCACATGTATCTGATCGAGCGGTCTTATTTTCTGCCCGTTCTGCCTTACGACCCTTGCCGGAACGCCGACCACCGTACAGTTGGGCGGCACCTCCTCGAGCACGACCGCTCCGGCGGCTATACGCGAATTGTCGCCCACCTTGAACGGTCCCAAGACCTTGGCGCCGCTGCTTATCATGACGTTGTTGCCTATTGTCGGATGCCTTTTGCCGACATCCTTGCCCGTTCCGCCCAGGGTGACGCCCTGATATATCAGGCAGTCGTCGCCCACGACGGCGGTCTCGCCTATCACGACGCCGTGGCCGTGGTCTATCACGAGCCGCCTGCCTATCGTGGCGCCGGGGTGTATCTCTATGCCGGTCTTTTTGGCGCAGCGCTGGCTTATCCACCTTGCTATGAACTTCATGTTGTGCCTGTAAAACCAGTTGGCACGGCGGTGCATCCTTATTGCCTTTACGCCGGGATACAGCAGCAGTATCTCAAGTGCCGAGCGCGCGGCAGGGTCGCGTTCCCTTACCGCGGCGATGTCCTCTTTTATTCTGTCAAACAAATAAATCCGCCTCCAAAAGTTGTGGAAAACAAAAACCTCCGCCGGAAATATCCGACGGAGGCGAATTATCGCGGTTCCACTCCTGTTTATCACTTAAAACGGTTGTAACGTGACCGACGCACGGGAATACTTTAAAAAATTTCCTCCCGCGTGCTGACGGGTGCATTCACCGCGATCCCGACCGGCTCAGAAACCTTTCAGTCGGTGAGTTTCTGTCCCTTTTGCCCGGTAAAGGCGGCTACTTATCCCTTTTACGCATTTAATTATATACTATATTATATCAGATTTTTTTCGATTTGTCTACAACAAATTTGTCGGTCAGCATTTCTCTCTCGCCTGTCTGAGGCTGAGTCCCAGCACAACCAGTCCTGCCCCGAACAAAGCGGAGGACAGCAAATTTATAAAGTCTGCCGTCATAGTGGATCTTAACAACTCATACGAGCTCAAATTTACAAGTCCCGTAAGGCAATAGTAAGCGCCGACTGCAAAAAGCGCGGCAGGAAGCGTCGCCTTTACGGCGCTGCCGCCCGTTACCGTCGCATCGGACGGCATATTAAAAGCCTTTACACTGCTGCATATTCCGCCGTAGAGGAATATGCCGAGAGCTATAATAACGCCTGCCTTAACGGCAAAGTACACAGCCTGCAGCGTGTTGATACTGCTGTCAGTATCGACAAGCCCGTGGTTCGGTATGAACATCTCATATCCGAATAAGCTGAATCTTGCCAAAAAACTGTCGGCGCTCATCTCCGGCGTAAAAATGAATACTGCGACGGCGATGACAAGCACACCCGCATATACGAAATACACGACCTGTTTTATTCTCATTACAACGCCGAGCGTTTTGAGCACCGGTCTTATGCTGCCGCTTTCGCGTCCCTGCGACGCGAATGAATACAGCATCCATGCCAGAACAGAATAAAAAGTCCTCCAAAAGAAATTCGGCAGATACGGCATACAGTACTGTGGGTTCAGAAGTATTGTGTTTACGTTCAATGCCGCGGAAATTGTCAGCAGCAGTGCGGCTGCAAAAAACAGCCTGCCGCCGAAAATGCCCTGACATAAAGTCTCACTTTTTGCCGCATCACAGGTTCGTGTCGGTTTTGCCTGTTCACAGTTCATACTGCGCCCTCCCTTTTGTTTAATATCTTGATCATAAATTATTTTGCCGGGTTGATATAATCGAAGCTGTCCTTCATATATATCGCGCCGGAAATGACCGTAAAGAGTGCCGACAGCCAGATAAGCACGGTAAACACCGCCTCGAGCGCCATAGACGCCGACGACAGCACAGTTATTTCCTCGCAAAAGACCTTGACCGCAATGCCGTAGATAACGGTCACCATCTGGGTGACGGTCTTTATTTTTCCGAAAATATTTGCGGCTATGACCACGCCCTTGTCGGACGACACCACAACCAGTCTTAATGACGACACCATAAATTCGCGGAAAAGAATTATAAACAGTACCCAGGCTATACCCTTGCCGTAATCCATTGCAAGAAAGGCTATAAACGCTGACGTAGTAAGCATTTTATCGGCTAAGGGATCAAGAAATTTTCCGAAATTGGTGACAATGTGGTGCTTTCTCGCAAGCATACCGTCAAGGTAGTCGGTAAAGGATGCCAGCGCAAACAAAGCAAGAGCCACTATATAATGGAACTTAAAATCTATAAGCATCGCCGCCATAAAAAGGGGCGTCATAATAACCCGTGTCAGGGTCAGCTTGTTTGGCAGATTCATTTAATTTCCTCACTTTCATGGTAGTCTGCGGTCTGTTCGCCCAAAAGGTCGTATTCAATGGCGTCGTTTATAAGGACATACACAAGATCGCCAACCGAAATTTCGCCGTTTGCCTTGAAAAACACCTTTCCGTCTATATCCGGAGCGTCGGCGCGGCTCCTGCCGAACCAGCATTTGATATAATCGTCGTAGCCCTCGACCAGCACCTGCTGCACGGTGCCGAACTTTTCCTCATTTTTCTGCAGCGTTATCGAAAGCTGGTCGTTCATTATTATCTCGCTGCGGTCGACCCTTTGCTGCATCGGTATCTGATCGGGGAATTCTGCCGCCGCGGTGCCCTCCTCCTCGGAATAGGTAAAGCAGCCAAGACGGTCGAACCTTACCGCCTTTACAAACTCGCAAAGCTCGCCGAACTGCCGCTCGGTCTCGCCGGGGAAGCCGGTGATAAGGGTCGTTCTGAGCGTTATGTCGGGTATTTTCGTCCTTATGCGGCCCATTAGAGCCTCAAGCTCCTCCCTTGAACCGCCGCGGTTCATGCGGCGAAGTATCTCCCTGTCGCAGTGCTGTATCGGAATGTCGAGGTAATGCAACAGCTTTGGCTCCTTACTCATCACGTCAAGCAGCTCGTCGGTTATAAGGTCGGGATATGTATAAAGCACCCTTATCCATTCTATGCCGGGGATTTTGCACAAATTAGTAAGCAGCTGCGCCAGCTTAGGCTCACCGTAAAGGTCCTTGCCGTAGCGCGTTGTGTCCTGCGCGACCACTACAAGCTCCTTTACTCCGCTTTCGGCAAGATGCCCTGCCTCAAACAGTATATCCTGCATGTATCTGCTGCGGTATCTGCCGCGTATCGCCGGAATGGCGCAGTATGTACAGCAGTTGTCGCAGCCCTCGGCGATCTTTATATATGCGGTGTAGAAGGGGGTGGTAAGCATGCGGTCGCCCTCTATTACAAGATCCTCTTTTTTGCCGTAGACGTTTTCCCCGTCGCCGCAAAGCGCCTTTTTAACGATATCGACTATATCGTTGTTTCCTGCCAGTCCCACAACTGTGTCGACCTCGGGCATCTGCTCCTTTATCTCGTCGCGGTAACGCTCCGCAAGGCAGCCGGTGACTATCAGCGCCTTTAAATTGCCGTCGGTCTTATACGCCGATACCTCAAGTATATTTTCTATCGCCTCCTGCTTTGCGGACTCGATAAATCCGCAGGTGTTGACGATTATGGCGTCAGCCTCAGACTCGACCGGCGTTATTTCAAAGCCGGCATCCTTAAGTTTTTTCAGCATGACCTCGGCATCGATCTGATTTTTGGGGCATCCGAGCGATACCATTCCGATTTTCTGCATGGGTGTTTCCTCTCAAAATTCCGTATTTTCTGTATCAAAGACGTCCTCGCCTGCCTCTTCGAGAGCCCTTTTTACGGTCTGCACCGAAAAGCCCTTCCTGACAAACGCCGCCATCATGCGGTCGACATCCTTTTGCGAGCGCAGCTTATTTTTGAATCTGCGCTCATATATTTCGGTCACGGCTCTTGCCGGATCGTATTCGTATTCCTTTTCCTCTTTTAAAGCCGACAGCAGCTCACGGTCTATGCCCTCGGTGCTCAATGTATAAAGAGCCATTTTAAGGGACATTCCCTTATCAGCCATCAGCCGTTCGAGCCTGCGCCCGGCATAGTCGCGGTCGTTTATAAGACCCAATTCCTCCATGCGGTCGGCTGCCGCCTCGGCGGCATAATCGGGAAAAGAGGCGCAAAGCTTTTTTATAAGCCCTGCTTTAGGGTAGGACGACCGTGAAAGGTACCACATCGCCCTGCTTTTTGCCCTTTTTATGTGCGACTGCGAGACAAGCGACTCCAGCTCCTCGTCGGTCAGCTCCATGCCTGCCGAAAGTCTTTTCATTTCGCAAAGCTCGCTGTCAAGCGCGATAAGCCCTGCCGCGTCGGTCTCGGCAAGAAAAAGCTCCGGTTCGACCGGCTGGTCAAATTCCACGCCGGTAAGACTTTTGCGGCGCGGCTTGAGTGCAATTATTTTCATTATTCAACGTCAACGTCTATGCTGATCTTGGGTCTGCGCTTTGCAGGTGTCTCTGCCGCCGGCGCTTCCTCAGGAGCAGCAGCCGCAGCCGCCTTGCCCTTTTTCTGCGAGGCAGGGGCTTCAGCCAGCTTTTCCCTTATCTTGTCCTCGATCTCCTTCGCAAGCTCGGGGTGCTCTGCTATGTACGCCTTGGCATTGTCGCGTCCCTGTGCTATCTTTTCGTCGTTATATGATATCCATGCGCCCGAGCGCTTTACGATATCGTACTTTATGCCGAGGTCGATTATCTCGCCCTCGTGCGAGATGCCGCGTCCGTACATAATATCGAACTCAGCCTCTTTAAAGGGCGGCGCGACCTTGTTTTTTACGACCTTTGCCTTGGTCCTGTTGCCCACGATCTCTCCGCCGACCTTTATGCTCTCCTGACGGCGTATGTCAAGACGGACCGACGCATAGAACCTCAGCGCTCTGCCGCCCGTCGTGGTCTCGCTGCTGCCGTAAACGACGCCGACCTTGTCGCGCAGCTGGTTTATGAATATCGCTATGCAGTTCGATTTTGATATCGCGCCTGCCAGCTTTCTGAGCGCCTGCGACATAAGTCTTGCATGCAGACCCATGTGTGAGTCGCCCATGTCGCCCTCTATTTCTGCCTTAGGCACCAGCGCCGCGACCGAGTCGATAACAACGACCTCTATGGCGCCCGAGCGGACGAGTGCCTCGGTTATTTCGAGCGCCTGCTCGCCTGTATCAGGCTGGGACACCAGCATGGAGTCGATATCAACGCCAAGATTTGCGGCATAGACCGGGTCGAGCGCATGCTCAACGTCTATAAACGCCACCTCGCCGCCCTGCTTCTGGGCTTCGGCTATAACGTGGAGGGCTATTGTGGTCTTACCTGACGACTCCGGTCCGAATATCTCAACGATTCTGCCCTTGGGCAGTCCGCCTATGCCGAGCGCCGCGTCAAGACCGATAGATCCGGTCGAGATGTGATCGACATTCATGTGCATGTTTTCGCCGAGCTTCATTATAGTGCCCTTGCCGAAATTCTTTTCGATCTGTTCAAGGGCAGTTGCCAATGCTTTTGCCTTATCGTCTGCCATTTTTAGTTCTCCTTATATTTTAATATATATATTTTGCAAATACAACGCGGTCGTTTCCGCAAATGTCCTTTTTTGCGCTTACATCGGTAAAGCCGCAGCATCCGAGCAGTGCCTCAACCTCTCGCCTTTGGTCATAGCCCGTTTCAAAAACGATATGACCGCCGCTTTTTAAAAGATGCTTCCACTCTCCGGCTATTTTTCTGTAGAACAAAAGCCCGTCCTCTCCACCGTCAAGCGCCATTTCCGGCTCACATTTTACCTCTTTTGACAGCTGCGGCAGCTCTGCCGTTCTTATATACGGCGGATTGCTTATCAAGAGATCAAACCGCTTTTCGGTTTCAAACGCCCCGTTTAAGACATCCGCCGTTATTATCTCACCGGGCGTGTGGTTAAGTACAAGGTTTTCCTTTAAATACTTTATCGCGTCGGGCGATTTTTCGACGAACGTGACCTTTGCCCCCACCGTTTTTGCAAGGGCGATGCCTATACATCCGCTGCCGGCGCAGATATCGAGCACCCCAGGCTCCGCTTTGCCCTTTAAAAGCGCCGCGGCGCAGTCTACCGCCGTTTCGGTGTCGGCGCGCGGTATCAGCACTCCGGGACCGACCTTAAAGGGCAGCCCGTAAAACTCCCACTCGCCCAAAATGTATT
>OGRU01003014.1_pt1 | contig 10399 bp, 8 predicted proteins | sample 1553541 | NCBI WGS metagenome assembly OGRU01 (sample SAMEA2580068, study PRJEB22360) | human gut metagenome | biome: human gut; feature: human-associated habitat; material: faeces | place: Denmark | collected 2008/2010 | reverse complement strand
CCCTTACGAGCGCCCTCTCCACATGAGCAACCTCACTCCCCTGCAAGATTGCCAATTGGTGAACTCCGATCCCCATTGGCGTTCACCTTCCCATTACTACGTGCCCCCCAGCACGTTTGAACGGGAGCCACGCTCTTGCTTCCCCAAGCAGGAGCAGTAACTTGCTGAACTCATTATTGCGCACTGTTGCGCAATTCTCTTATTGGAAATAATAAAAATGAGCATGTTATATTTACAAATCTGATAAGCATTTATCGACAAGGGCTCCTTTTTGACGCTAATCGGAATAGACCAACTTTTGGGCCTTATCGAGAGCAACGGTTCAGCAGGCACTTTTCAAAAGGCAATTGCCCAGACTGCATAGATAGAGCTCGGCATGGCGGTGGTCACAGTCGTTGCTGACGCAACACTTCAACCGCATAGGCAAAACTCCGAGTTAGCACTCTTGCAAATCGGCCACTCGAAGAAGCCTCAACCGAACTTATCCCCCATCAGACGCTAATACAAAGCGATCAAACACCCCAATCGCCTGCATGGATCGCCGGATGCACGAAGGACCTGGCAGGTCAGCCCTCGAATTTGATGTCGCCATCACCAGGGTGCTTTGCAAGAACGAATACCGTGGCCATGATGAATACAAAACCAACAATGTCTATCCAGCTAAACGAAGTTCCCAGCCACAGCACCGCGAACAAAGTAGCCGAAACTGTTTCGATGCTGGCGACAATGCCCGTTTTCGTTGCGCCAATATCTTTGACCGCCTGGAAATACAACGTAAAGCCAATGATGGTGCCAAACAACACCAAACCAAAGAACAGGAGCAACCAGCCCGAGAAGTCAAACCCAGGGTTTACCGTCCATGACTGAAGAACGAGGGAAAGCATAATTCCGCCAATGAGAAGTGCACCAGCAACAACAGGAACGCTTCCGTAGTGGAGCATCAGTCTACGAGGGATAAGGGTGTACATGGCATACGTGACGGCCGAAACCAACGACCAGAACAAACCTGCAGGGGTTAGCGCCAGCGAGTTAGGGTTTCCATGCGTGGCAACAAGGAACGTACCCATCATCACAAGCGCGATTGCCAAAACCTCGCGTTTAAGAGGACGGCGGTGGCTCCTTATGCACAGATACAGCACGACAAGGACGGGGGCAATGTATTGGATTACCGTTGCCGTACCCGCGTTCGAGTGCTGAATTGCGAGCAGGTAGGTAATTTGGCACGACGCCAGGCCAAACACCGAAAAAATTACAAGCGAGCCCACGGTATTTCGATTTCGCCACATCGCAAGAAACGGACCACGCGCTATTGCAAGGGCAAATGCGCACAGTACGATACCAGCGCACAGCATTCGAACCGAAGACACCCAGAGCGGATCAACATTGTAATGATGAAAGAGGTATTGCGCACAGGCGCCAGAGAAGCCCCAACTGATGCCTCCGAGCAACGCAAAGCAGAAACCTCGTATGTTCTTTGAAATAGTCATGGCGCATAAGAGTAGCACCCTTCTCCTGCGCATGCCATACATACTTTTGGCCTTTACTAACTCTGCGCCACTCGCCGCCAAAGTCCTACCGAACCGAATCATGCATTTCAATTCGATGCAATTCGCTCATTACGTACAAATGGAAAAGGCCCCTTACGGGACCTTTTCCAAGCTTGTTTGATTATTAGAAGTTCAGCGTCAAACGGCTACTTGGCGAAGCTAGCTGCAGCCTCATCGAACTGGCGCAGGTATACGTTGCGAGACTCAACTGCGAACTGAGCCTGCTTCTGAGCGCGAGCCTCGGAAGCCATAGCCTCGAGCTGAGCGCCGTTGCCGCAATCGTACTTAATGAACATGCCGAATGCCGCAACAACAAAGAACGCGGAAATAGCTACTACATATGCCATAGATGATCAATCCTCCTGGACGTACCCGGTTTCTATCAAACCGAAATTTAAACCGTTGCTTGGCAACTGAAATCCGCTTTGCGCTGAACTCAAATTGCGGGTTCATATTACGACCGTCAGAATGGAATGCAAGGTTTCAAGCAGGGCTTTTGCTTGTTTTGGTGCATGAACGGGTTATGATCGCGTTCAAAACGCGTTCATTTGAAATAATTACCCATTTAGTTAATATTGATGGCCATTTTCACCACATTTTCTTCATAATCGCTATTTTCCCGAACAAAAAGACACTATAATATCGGCTTTTCCATTTGAGTATTATTGCGTATTTCAATACAACGCTTCTAACTGGCTATTTGCCGTTTAAGCTTTTCGAACGTGCTTCATTATTAATAAGCGCTGGCGGCTAAGAAGCAGGCGCCTGAAAACATCGCCGAAATCAACCACGAGGCACCCTTCTGAAGGGTTGCGCGCCAAAAGGACCGCTCGCCTTCTGCTCCCCTTCAGGGACCAAGCCGACATCAACCGTGGAAGCAAATGAACGCAAGCTGATCGGAGCGGCATTAAACAGCAACACAACCGCTTCATGGCATTCGGGGCCACGCGATTCCGCAAGTTGATTACCGAGCAAAGGTCAAAAAAAGAGAAGGCCCCCAAAATGGGAGCCTTCCAATACATCGCGTAGATAATGTAACGCTTAGCGCTTCGAGAACTGCGGACGCTTACGAGCCTTCTTCAGGCCGTACTTCTTGCGCTCAACCATACGGGAGTCGCGCGTGAGGTAGCCAGCCTTCTTCAGGTCTGCACGGTAGTCGCCAGCCTCGAGAAGAGCGCGAGCGATGCCGTGGCGCGGAGCGCCGGCCTGGCCGGAAACGCCGCCGCCATTGCAGCGAGCGATTACGTCGAAGTGACCCTGAGTGTCGGTAACAACGAACGGGGTGGTTGCGTAGTCGAGAAGAGCCTGACGGCCGAAGAACTCAACACCTTCGCGACCGTTAACGGTTACCTTGCCAGTACCGGGAACGATGCGAACGCGAGCAACAGCGTTCTTGCGACGGCCGGTGCCGTAATACATTGCTTCGCCTGCCATTAGTTATCCTCCATCTTGATCTCGCGGGGCTGCTGCGCTGCATGCGGATGCTCTGCGCCAGCGTAAACCTTGAGCTTCATGCCCATTGCACGACCGAGCGTGTTCTTGGGGAGCATGCCCTTTACTGCGTGCTCGATAACGCGCTCGGGATGCTTCTGCATGGCCTCCTGGAAGGTTTCGCACTTCAGGCCGCCGGGATAACCGCTGTGACGATAGTATTCCTTGCTGGTAGCCTTAACGCCAGAGATCTTGATCTTGTCAGCGTTGATGATTACGACGAAGTCGCCGGTGTCAACGTGAGGCGTGTAGGTGGGCTTGTGCTTACCCTTGAGAATATGAGCGGCCTTCGAAGCGACGCGACCAAGAACCTGGTCCTCAGCGTCGATGAGAAGCCATTCGCGCTCAACTTCGTTGGGCTTTGCGTAATAGGTCTTCACAGTGTTCCTCCAATAAAGTAACAAGTGTCGTTTTTCAAAAGTTGCTGCCAACCCGAGGCGCGGGATCCTACTCCGCATCTCTTTCCTTCCCGCAAACGGTGCTGCCGAAAAGCTCTGGACCAGCTTGGCCGGCGCAGGGACGTTTTCCAGGCGGAAAAGAGTTCGAATCGCAAGCATGTACGGGGCTTTTGAAAGCGAACTTTTGCAGTTTATACTGCATTCGTGCCCTTCGTCAATCATCGCAACGAACCGATTTGGGCCTATGCGAAAATCTTCACGTTTTCTGCAGGATTATCGGGCAAACAAATCACCTAAAAGTGCAAGCTGCGCCCGATTCCGCTTTAAACCTGTTTGTATCCTTGTTCGGGGGCAAGCGTTGAGCGCTGATCCCACAACGCAGCAGCAAGCCCGCTAACCTCGGCGCGGCTGGTTTCGCCGTCGGCAAGATTCGTCATGATCGTAATAAGGTAGTATTTGCCATCTTCTTCGATGATGCCGGCATCGCATATAGCGTCGTTGCTCGACCCATTGATCCAGCCAGCCTTGTCATACACCGTTGCCGATTCGTCGGCCGAACTTGTCTTCGTCTTCTTAGCTTCGCCAACCTCTACCGTTTTCTTGCCAGTACACAACGTGCCAAGGAGCTCCTGGGCAACGCTTTCCGCCTTTTCACGGCTTACTGAGTTGGAGGTTGGGTCCACACCGCTGCGAATCATCGAAACGGCAGTGCCGGAGAACATCTTTTTTGCCCACTCGGTGATTTCCTTATTGGAATCAGGCGAGCTCAAATAAAGGAAAGCGTTCATCCACAACTTCAGCGATTCACGAGCCGAGTAGTGGGGAAAAGACGTGTCGTTAGCAAGCGTAGTAGAGATATTCATGGACGAAAGCCATGCAGAAAGCGATTTGGAGGCCGATCTTTCAAACGCATTACGCATGCGGTAATAAGAGGTATTGTCGGAATTGATGATGGCATCTTGCGCGCTTGAGTTCACCCGCGAAATGCTTGTTTTTCCCGTTTCAAGCGCCTGCTGACATCCATAGATAAGCACAGGACCTTTGAACGAGGAAGCGCCGTATACGCGTTGATCGAGGTTGTAGACGTATCCGCTGCCGGTTTGCAGATCGATAAACGCAAAACCAACAGTCTTGTTGTTCGCCGTAATGGCCGAAATAGCGTCCCCCACCTGCGTGGCTCCCTCTTCGCTTAATTGCGGTACATAGTTCGCATTCGAATCGGCTAGAGAAATGCCCTGGACGTTGGTTCCTGGATCCGACACGCCATCAATGGCTTGGATGGAGGGAGTGTAGCTGATTTCCATTTGGTCGGCCTGCGCGCCGTCACCCTGCGAGGAATTATCGGCCGAAGAAACGCAAGAGCCGATGCCGACCACCAGGGAAATGGCAATCAGCACCACAACGGCTATGCACAAGACAGGCGCAAGCGTGGCGAGGGGCAAAGGGAATGAAGCAACGCGATCAGCCATCCACGATGAGTTAAGGCCCTGACCCTTGCGCGGGCTGAAACCACGATTGCCCGCGCCCACATGCACTTCGCGCTCGCGCGTTCTGTCACTACGACGAGAAGAGGAATCGCCGGAATTGCGATCGGCACAATTTCCGCCTTCGGAATAGCTGCGCGCTGCACGGGCGTATTCACACCCGCGTCCTTCGCCGCGCACCCGATGCTCGGTGCGAGCACCGCGGACATCGCGACCGAGGGAACCGCGTCCACGCGCCGATTCGTTTCGCCCGCCAGAACGGTTCGACGAGCGCTCAGAACCAGCACGCGCTTCATCTGAACGCGTGCTTCTGGCGCGATCCGTGCGGCTGCCCGATCGGGAAGATTTTTCCTCCCGGTACTGGCTCCCGCTTCGCGAAGAAGATGTCTGACGGTTTTTCATGAGCGCATAATAGCAGGTGAACACGCGTTATTGACCCGTAATTGCATAAAATCAACACTCCAACCCCGGCCTGGCCGAGAGCGATAAACACATTGGATTATTGTGCCCAGTTTCTCAAGCGCGCACTTCCATAAACGACTCCTTAGGCAATCAAATATCTATCAATATGACACTTAGATAATCTTATAAAAGGTTACAGAATGGTACCTAATTAGCACTCTCGGCATTCGAGTGCTAAGAACCGCGTAGTATAGCAGTTGTCAAAAGAAGCAACGGCCGCGCAAGGGAAATCGGTAAGCCAACAATCCCCTTGCGTGGCAAAGAAAGAAGATGATAAGGATGTTGGCACGTAGGAACTTTTTCAATGACTTTATGAGCGATCCTTTCGATTTCGGATTCTTCGGAACCGAACCAGCGCCTAAGGCAAACGCGTCTCTGATGAAGACCGATGTCAAAGAAACTGACAAAGCCTACGAACTCGATATCGATTTGCCTGGGTTCGACAAGGAAAACGTTCAAATCGAGCTAAACGATGGTTACCTCACCATCAACGCTTCTACCAATGAAGAGAAGGAAGACAAGGACGAAAACGGCACCTTCCTTCGCAAGGAACGCTTCGTTGGTTCATGCCGCCGCAGCTTCTACGTTGGCGACGATGTTTCGGAAGACGATATTTCCGCTAAGTTCGAAAACGGCATCTTGAGCATAAACGTGCCCAAGAAGGAACTGCCCAAGCCCGAAGATCGCAAGCGCCTTATTTCCATCGATTAGCCCTAGCGCCTGCCATCCCCATCCAGGTAGCTCCAACATAACCAGAATGATGCTCTAGCCTTTTAATTGCCCCCATTCCCCAACTTAAACCGCCCCCATTTCTTGGACATGAGAAATGGGGGCATTCTTTTAGCGCAACCCGATTCAGGCGGAATCGGAAGCGCCACAGACCTGGTGGTTTCCCGTATACTAAACAAAGTAGAAGGTGCTTTGCGTCGCATGGCTTCGCAAGCTAATCTCTATCGCGAAACCCATTCGAAGCACCGTTTCGTACGCAGCAAAGCGAGGGGCCGACATGTCGTACATCGAATTCAACAACGTTGTTAAGCGGTACGGGTCGGGCGCAGCAGAAATCAGGGCCCTTGATGGCGCGTCTTTTTCCGTTGAGAAAGGTGAGCTCGCCGTAATCCTTGGCGCGTCAGGCGCCGGTAAAACCACCGCTCTGAATATTTTGGGCGGTATGGACAGCGCCACCGATGGCAACGTTCTCATCGACGGGCAGGATATCGCTCGCAGCAGCGAATCGCAACTGGTGGAATACCGCCGCGCCGCCGTAGGGTTCGTGTTCCAGTTCTACAACCTAGTTCCCAACCTTACGGCGCTTGAAAATGTTGAGCTTGCTTCACAGATCTGCCCCGATTCCCTCAATGCCGCCGAAACGCTCTGCCGCGTTGGGCTGGAAAAGCGCCTCAACAACTTCCCCGCCCAACTCTCTGGCGGCGAACAGCAGCGCGTTGCCATCGCCCGAGCACTCGCGAAAAACCCCAAGCTCCTCTTGTGCGACGAGCCCACAGGAGCTCTCGATTACCGTACCGGCAAACAGATTCTTCAGCTGTTGCAAGACACCTGCCGCTCTTCGCACATTACTGCGCTGGTTATCACTCACAACGCTGCCCTGGCCCCTATGGCCGACCGCGTTATCCGCATGAACAGCGGACGGGTAACCAACATCGAAACAAACGCACACCCCACGCCAATTGCTGAAATTGAATGGTAGCCAATCATGGCACGAGCATTTTCTAAAGACACTTTTCGCACTATCGCCAACAGCAAGAAGCGCTTTATTTCCATCCTGGTCATTTGCGCATTGGGCGTAACCATGGTATGCGGCCTGCGCGCATCCTGCGTTGACCTGCGTAATTCCGCCGATGCTTTCTTCAGTGAGCAAGGCCTCTACGACGTATGCGTGCAGTCAACCTTAGGGCTGACCACAGACGATGTTGCAGCCGTTTCTTCGCTAGAAGGAGTTGCCGTTGCAGAAGGAGCTTGGGAAGAAGAGACCTATACGCCGCTCGGCCAAAAACGCGCAAGCGTAGGGGTAAAGGCTCTTTCAAGCGAGGGGTTCAACACGCCCAGGGTTCTTGACGGCTCCCTACCCGCAAATGAGCACGAAGTTGCCGTGGCTGAAAACTACCTAACCGACTCGGGTCTTTCGCTCGGCGATACCGTAACGCTTGAAGAAAACGACAACGAGGTATTCGAGCGAACCCAATACACCATCACCGCTAGCGTGATCGACCCAACCGAGCTCACCAACCCCAATGGATCCATCGCCATACGAGCCAGCGCATCTCCCGACTACTCGTTCTTCGTAACACCCGATGCCGTAACCGCCGATGTGTTCACCGCCATATACGTGAAAGCCAAGAACAGCACAGGCGCGAAAAGCTTTTCTCCAGAATATTCCTCGCTTCTCGACAACCTCACCACCCAAATTGAAGGGATCAAAAAACAGCGCGAGGAGGCGCGAACAGAGCAGATTCGTCAGGACGCGCTCGACGAAATCGCCGAAGCAGAAGCCGAGGTAAATGAAGAACTTTCCGATGCACAGCGGAAAATCGACGACGCGCAAAGCACGCTTGATTCAGGCAAACGGGAAATTGCCGCAAACAAGCGCACTTTGCGCAACAGTGAAAGCACCCTAGCTCAATCAGAAGCCGAACTTCGACGGCAAGAGAATCAGCTGGCAAGCACCTCAAAGAAAATTGAGGATGGCTATGCTGCAATCTCAAATGGGCAAGCTCAGATCGACGAAGGCCGAGCCCAGGCAAATGCCGCTTGCGATGATGCAGCGACGCAAGTTAAAGCCGCTTTGGCTGCTGGCATGATAAGCCAAGAGGAAGCCTCGGCACAGCTTGCGGGCATCGAAGCGCAGCGCGCTCAAACGCTTGCCCAGCTCGATGCCCAGGAAAAACAGCTTTCCGCCGCTAAGCAGGAGCTCGATGCCCAGGCAGCGCAGGTTTCAGCGGGAATGAAGGCAATCTCGCAGGGCCGGGAACAACTTTCCGCAGGCAAACAGCAGCTGAAATCGGGCAAACAGCAGCTTTCCGCCGCCGAGACAGAACTCGCAGAAGGCCAGTCTGAGCTCGACGAACAGCGCGCGCAGTTCGAAAGCAGCAAAGCTGAGGCCCGCGCAAAATTCGAAGACGCCCGAGCCGAAGTGGATGACATCGAGCAAGGGCGCTGGTATGTGCAAACACGCGAATCAAACGCAGGCTATGCCAGCGTCGAATCGGATGCTTCTTCCATTGAGGCCATCGGGTTCGTGTTCCCCGTAGTGTTCATCGTGGTTGCCGTGCTTATCGCGCTTACCACCATCACCCGTTTGGTTGAAGAAGAACGAGGGCTTATCGGCACCTACAAATCACTGGGGTACCGCAACCGCGCCATCTTGGGCAAGTACCTAACGTACGCGCTTTTGGCGTGCCTCCTGGGTAGCGCCGTGGGCGAGTTCTGCGGATTCGTGCTTTTCCCCGCATTCCTGTTCTCCGTGTTCCAAATCATGTACCTCCTGCCCACGTACCTGCTTTCATTCGACACGCTCTATGGCGTGGGCAGTATGCTGTTCTTCATTGCGGGAATTGTTGGGGCCGCAGTATTCGCCTGCCGCGCCGAGCTTGCACAAACGCCTGCCACGCTCATGCGTCCAAAAGCGCCCCGTTCCGGCTCGCGCATCTTACTTGAGCGAATCCCCTTCATCTGGAAGCGTTTGGCATTCCTAGATAAGGTAACGGCACGCAACTTGCTTCGCTACAAGAAGCGCTTCTTCATGACGGTATTCGGAATCATGGGGTGCATGGCTTTGCTTATCTGCGGATTTGCCATCAAAGACTCCGTGCATGCCCTTTCCCCTATGCAATATGGCGACATTTATCGCTATGACGCCTTGGCCATCACCGGCCCCAACAACTTCAAAGAGTGCGAAACACTGCTTGAGGGAAGCGAGGAAGTTTCCTCTATCCAGGAAGTTGCCGTCGATTCGATAACCCTCACCTCCAACGGCGACGACGAATCGTTGCAACTGTTCGTGCTGCCCGATGGCGCCGATCTTTCTCCCTATGTTTCGCTTAAAAGCGATGAAGAGGCATTGCCTCTTTCCGAAAACGGCATGATTCTCACGCGAAACGCTGCCGACCTTTTAGGAGTAGGCGCAAACGACGAAATTACCGTAAAAACCAGCGCACTCGACGAAGCGACCGTGCCCATTGCCCATATTGCAGACAACTACTTGGGCAATGCCGCCTATCTTACGCAAAGCGCCTATGAGCAGCTGTTCGATGAAGAGGTTCAGCCCAACGGCTTCTACCTTGCACTTTCAGGCAGCGACACCGAAAAAGAGGCATTCGCCGACAGCTTGGCTGAACGCAACGAATTCCTTTCCGTTTCCAGTACTCAGCAAATGAACGAGGAATTCTCTAAGTCGTTCGACCTGATCAACACCATTGTGTACGTTATCGTCTTCTTGGCAGCGGCGTTGGCATTCGTGGTGCTGTTCACGCTTTCCACAACCAACATATCCGAACGCACGCGCGAACTGGCAACCATCAAGGTACTGGGCTTCCGCAAACGCGAAGTTAACCACTACGTGAATAAGGAAACGGTGCTGCTAACCATTATCGGCGTAGTTTTAGGCATCCCCGCAGGATACGCATTCAGCCACATGCTCACCTATGTACTGAAAATGCCTTCCATTTACTTTGCGGTGACCATCGATCCAATCAGCTACACCTACGCATGCGGCCTCACACTGCTGTTCGCCTTCATCGTGGCGCAGCTCTCCAACCGCACCCTGGCAAAGATCAACATGATCGAAGCACTGAAGAGCATCGAATAGGCACCCATGTTTGCGGGGGATGGCAGTTCTTCTCTTGGCTCACCGGCTCGATTTACGCCAGGGCGTTGATTTCTCGAGGGTTACAATGCTGCTTTGCCGAAGCGTCATTGACCAGGTTTTCATCAAAGGCCTACCCCCCCCATTACAGTCTGAGATAAGTCATCGATGAACTTCGGTGGCGATCATTCGGCG
>OGRU01003013.1_pt1 | contig 10400 bp, 9 predicted proteins | sample 1553541 | NCBI WGS metagenome assembly OGRU01 (sample SAMEA2580068, study PRJEB22360) | human gut metagenome | biome: human gut; feature: human-associated habitat; material: faeces | place: Denmark | collected 2008/2010 | reverse complement strand
TAAAATTGCTAAAGACCTTCTGTCGATCGGCGCGGTGTTCCTGCGCCCCGAACAGCCTTTCACCTGGGCGAGCGGCATCAAAAGCCCGATCTACTGCGACAACCGGCTGACCCTGACGGCTCCTGTCGTCCGCGGCCATGTCGAGGCGGGCCTCGCCGAAATCGTCCGCACGAAATTCCCCGAAGCCGAGGTGCTGATGGGAACCTCGACGGCCGGTATCGCCCATGCGGCCATCACGGCCACGATCCTCGACCTGCCGATGGGCTATGTGCGCAGCGGTTCGAAGGATCACGGCCGCGGCAACCAGATCGAGGGCAAGCTCGAAAAGGGGCAGAAGGTGGTCGTGATCGAGGACCTGATCTCGACCGGCGGTTCGTGCATCGAGGTGGTGACCGCCCTGCGCGAAGCCGGCGCCGAGGTGCTGGGCGTGGCGTCGATCTTCACCTACGGGATGCAGAAGGGGCTCGACCGGCTGGCGGCGGCCGGAGTCGTGAACTACTCGCTGTCGAACCTCGACGTGCTCGCGGAGGTGGCGGCCGAGGAGGGATATATCCGTCCCGAGGACAAGGCGCGCCTGATCGCCTTCCGCAACAATCCGTCGGACGAAAGCTGGATCAACAAATAATTCGAAGAGAGTTATGCGTCATTTGATCGAGCCTACCGATCTGTCGGTGGACGAAACCGAGCGGATCATCGACCTCGCGCTGGACATCATCGCCCACCGCGAAAAGTACAGCGAGGCCTGCAAGGGCCGCAAGCTGGCGACGCTCTTCTACGAACCCTCCACCCGCACGCGGCTGAGTTTCACGTCGGCCATGATGGAGCTGGGCGGCAACGTCATCGGTTTTTCGGACGCCGCGTCGTCGTCGGTGTCGAAGGGCGAATGGGTGGCCGACACTGTGCGCGTGATCGCCTGCTTCGCCGACATCATCGCCATGCGTCACCCCAAGGAGGGCGCGCCGCTGGTCGCCTCCATGCACTCCGAGGTCCCCGTCATCAACGCGGGCGACGGCGGTCACAACCACCCGACCCAGACGCTGACCGACCTTCTCACCATCAACCGTGAAAAGGGGCGCTTCAACGACCTGACCGTGGGCTTCTGCGGCGACCTCAAGTTTGGCCGCACCGTCCACTCGCTCATCAGCGCGCTCAGCCGTTACACCGGCATCAAGATCGTGCTCATCTCCCCGGAAGAGCTGAAGCTGCCGAGCTACGTCAAGAACGAAGCACTCAAGAAGCACAACATCCCCTATGAGCAGACCACGGACCTCGAGGCCGTCATGCCGCAGCTCGATATCCTGTACATGACCCGCGTGCAGCGCGAGCGCTTCTTCAACGAGGAAGACTATCTGCGCCTCAAGGACAGCTACATCCTCACGCCCGACAAGCTCAAGGGCGCGAAGGAAGCTCTTCGCATCCTGCATCCGCTGCCGCGTGTGAACGAGATCTCCGTCGCCGTGGACGACGACCCGCGCGCGTGCTACTTTAAGCAGGTGCAGTACGGCAAGTACATCCGCATGGCGCTGATCATGACACTGCTGGGCCTCAAGGACCCCAAGGCTGAAAAGGAGGGCAACTGAGATGCTGAACATTGATGAAATTCAGAACGGTATCGTCATCGACCATATCAAGGCAGGCACGGCCATCGGCCTGATGGACCTGCTGGGCATCAAGGGCAACCGCACCTCCAGCGTGGCCCTCATCCAGAACGCCCGCAGCCACAAGGCAGAGTCGGGCCGGAAGGACATCATCAAGGTGGAGGGCGACGCCTCCTGGCTCAACCTCGACGTGCTGGCCTATCTCGACCCCGACATCAGCGTGACCGTCATCGAGAACGGCAAGGCTGTCAAGAAGGAAAAGCCCCAGCCCCCCAAGCGTCTGGTCAACATCGTGCGGTGCAAGAACCCCCGCTGCATCTCCTCCATCGAGGAAGAGTGTGACCAGATCTTCGAGCTGAGCTCCAACGGCAAGTATCGCTGCATCTACTGCGAGCAGGAGCTGCAGGTCAAGCCGGAATAATCGGTACAAATCATAACCCCGCGTGGAAACGCGGGGTATGCAGAACGGCCCCATAGGGGCCACAATACCAGCCACGCCTAAAGGCGCACAATGAGCGACGTCAACCGCATACTGACGTCGCTCTTATGATTTCTACATGCTTATAATCGCAATGCATTCTCAATATCTTATCGATATCTTTTCTCAGTTTTCCATAGATTGTTTTTCTACGATACTTTGGTACTAGCACAATATGAAATTTGCAATTCCAGCTCGTATGTGCTAAACTCTTCTCGTCCATGTGGATTGAACCTCCTTTTGCTTTCGTATGCGGTTCGCGTTACCCGCTTCTAATTATAGCAAAAGGAGGTTCTTTCTCTACCGTTTCAACGCTACGGCTCTTTTCTTCCACAAGCATAGATTGTGGTTTTCTCTAGGTTCCACAACAGTTAACACATCTTGCATTTGCCCTGCAATTTTTCAGAATGGAACGCCCCAAGGGCATCCGGTCTATATCCGGCAGATTTTTCAGAATGAATCTGCCGGGTATTTTTGTTTGTCATAAAGGAAGTCTTGCTTTTTATTGTAAAATTGGATACAATATAAAAAAGATATTTGCACGGAGGGCTCTATGGAATATATCGGCATCCAGAAGAAAAACGGCGGTGTGGTGGAAGCCCTGCAGCAGGCCATTTTATCTGGGCAGATCCCGGCGGGCACTGAAATGACCCAGAACGAACTGGCAGAGAGTCTCGGTGTCTCTCGGATGCCGGTGCGGGAGGCCTTGATGATCCTTGAATATCACGGTCTTATCATTCGCCTGCCCAACAATCGGATAAAAGCGGCAGATTTGACCGAAGAGACACTGCGCCAAATTCTGGCATTGGGGGCTCAGTTGGAACGGCAGGCCATGCGTACGCTGCCGCAGGATGCGATGTTGGCAGGCGGCGAGATGCTGCAGCACCGTACCCTGCAGACCGTCCTGCCCTATCCGCTGCATCGCAAGCTGCTGGAGAGCATCCAGGAGACCTACATTGCCTTTGCCGTGAGCGCACGTCCTACGCCGGTGAACGACCGGCTGTCCCGCCTGCTGATGCTGGACCGTCAGGGCTCCCCTGATGTGCCGGATGCATGGAACGCCTATGAAGAAGAACTGCTGCATCTGATTTTAACGATAAGGAGTCAATATGCTGGGACTGAAACCCATTAAGCTGCTGCCCGCCCGCGAGCGGGTAGCTTCCGCTTTGCGGAAAGCCATTATCTCAAAAAGCATCCCGGAGGGAGCAGAACTCACGCTGGAAAACACCGCACAGGAACTGGGCGTGTCGGTCACGCCGGTGCGGGAGGCCTTTCAGATCCTTGCCCGTGACGGTCTGCTGGAAGTCAAGCAAAACAAGTGCGCCATTGTGCTGGGCGTAACGGAAAAAACGATTCGGGAGCACTACCAGCTGCGCGCTGCGCTGGAAGGCACCGCCTGTATGCTCTGCTGCCAGAACAATGCCGACCTGTCCAAGATCAAAAACTGCGTGGATACTGCTGAGGAGGCTCTTTCTCTTCAGCAGGCCGGAAATTATACTGACTACAACCAGTCCTTCCATTTTGAGATCTGGGAAGCTTCCGGCAATGAAAAAATGCGCAATCTTCTCTCGGAGCTGTGGAATGGTCTGTCCATTGGCGTGGAGATGAGCGAGTTGGACTATGCCCTCAACTCCCAGAGCGAGCATAAAAAGATCTATGCAGCGCTGGAAGCACGGGATGCGATGGCCGCACGGGATGAAATGGAAAAGCACATCCTGCGCAGCATGGACGATGCGCTGACCTATTATTTATAAGATCAAGGAGGACAAGACAGTGTATACCTGTGCGAACTGTACGGTTCTGGCCTGTGCCAACAACGAGCCGGAAAAGATGCCCAAAAACTGCCCTATGCGGAATGCTTCGGTGATGGAGGCCGCCCGCGCCGGCTATGATTTGCCTGAGAATCACGATTTCTACATCAATTGTTCGGCCATTGAGGGGCTTGGCTACTGTCAATGGCCCCGCCTGAAGGAGACGGTGGAGTTCTGCAAGCGGATGGGCTACCACAAGCTGGGTCTTGCATTCTGCAAAGGTCTGCGGAAGGAAGCCCGCATCGTGGCCGACCTGCTCCGTGCGCAGGGGTTTGAGGTGGTGTCGGTCATCTGCAAGACCGGTGGCATCTCCAAAGAAGAAGTGGGCATCCCGGAAGAGGTCAAGATCCACCCCGGCGAATTTGAGGCCATGTGCAACCCCATCGCACAGGCAAAGCTTCTGAACGAACAGCACACCGAGTTCAACATTGAGGTCGGACTTTGTGTGGGACACGACTCGATGTTTTATAAGTATTCGGACGCCATGGTCACAACGCTGGTGGCCAAGGATCGCGTTCTGGCGCATAATCCCTGTGGTGCCATTTACTGTGCCGAGGGGTATTTCAAAAAGCGGCTGGAATAAAAGAAAGAAGAAACGTGCGATCTCCATCTGCTTTGGAGATCGCACGTTTTTTGCAGAAGGCGGCGGAGGGAGATTTCCTTGTATCCTACTGTTTGTCTGGCGTGCACAAAAATTGGTACATAATCCGTGCAATGCGACAAAACTCGAAAAAAGGGATTGACAAATCTCTGTTTCGGGTGTATTCTCGTGTCGTCAAGTGGATACATTATCACAGATTAGATATAAAAATCAAAAAAAGACGCTGCCGAGATTCCCGGAATTCTAAGGTTCCGGGCAGATCCTTCCAGAACAAAAAAGGGCTGTGAGGGCACAGCACGGCGGCAAAGACTCTGCACAACGAGGTGCAGCTGGGGCGTTCCGAAAGTCAGGGCTGTTTTGCTCTGATAAAATGGATACATTATATTTCATTAAAGGAGGATTCCCCGGTATGTCAGCAGCAACTATCACCCTACTTTTTCTTCTCTTCGCGGTCGTCATGTTCGTGTTTGAGAAGATCCCCCTCGGCGTAACGTCCATGATCGTCTGTATCGGTCTGGTCGTTACCGGCGTGCTGGACATCAAGACCGCTTTTGCGGGCTTCATCGACAGCAACGTCATCCTGTTCGTCGCCATGTTCATCGTCGGCGGTGCCCTGTTTGAAACAGGTATGGCCAACAAGATCGGCGGCATTGTTACCCACTTTGCCAAATCCGAGCGCAGCCTCATCGTGGCCATCATGGTCATCGTTGGCCTGATGAGCGGTGTGCTCTCCAACACCGGCACCGCCGCCGTCCTGATCCCCGTGGTCATCGGCATTGCGGCAAAGTCCGGCTATGCCCGCTCCAAGCTGCTGATGCCGCTGGTATTTGCAGCGGCCATGGGCGGCAACCTTTCCCTCATCGGCGCACCGGGCAACCTCATCGCCCAGAGTGCTCTGGGTGAGATCGGGATGTCCTTCGGCTTCTTCGAGTACGCTATCGTGGGCCTGCCCATCCTCGCCGCCGGCATCCTCTTCTACGCCACCCTTGGCATGAAGCTGCTGCCCAATCACCCCGTCTCCGATGATGACTCCTTCGGCGGCGAGCAGGACTTCAGCAATGTTCCCAAGTGGAAACAGGTGCTCTCCCTCGTTATCCTCGTGCTCACCCTGTTGGGCATGATTTTTGAAAAGCAGATCGGCATCAAACTCTGCATCACCGGCTGTATCGGTGCGCTGGCTCTGATCCTCACCGGTGTCATCTCCGAGAAAGACGCCCTGAAGTCCATCGACCTCAAGACCATCTTCCTCTTCGGTGGTACGCTGTCTCTGGCCTCTGCACTGGATAAGACCGGGGCAGGCGCAGAGATTGCAAACATCGTCATCGGCGCTCTGGGCGAGAATCCCTCTCCCTACGTCCTGACTCTGGTGGTCTTCCTGCTCTGCTGCGCCATGACCAACTTCATGTCCAACACCGCAACCACCGCTCTGATGGTTCCCATCTGCCTGAGCATCGCACAGGGCATGGGTGCCGACCCCCGCGCAGTCCTGATGGCTTGTGTCATCGGCGGCTCCTGCGCTTACGCAACGCCTATCGGTATGCCTGCCAACACCATGGTGGTTTCTGCCGGCGGGTACACCTTCAAGGATTATGCCAAGGCTGGCCTGCCCCTCATCCTCATCGCAACCGTCGTCAGCATGGTGATCCTTCCCATCGCATTTCCGTTCTTCCCGCAGTAAAGCGGACAGGAACGTTGAATATGAGTGAACCAACGCGCAAAATGTACCAAAGTTAAGGAGGCATTGGAATGAACAAACAGGAACAGGTGCAGCAGATGACGACCTATATGGCAAACTTTGTGAGCCATATCGCCAAGGTGCTGCCGGACGACATCATTGCCAAGCTCGATGAGCTGGGCGCACAGGAGGACGCACCGCTGTCCAAGGTCATTTATGAGACCATGAAGCGGAACCAGAAGCTGGCCAAGGAGCTGAACCGCCCCAGCTGCCAGGACACTGGTGTGCTGCAGTTCTGGGTAAAGTGCGGCGTGGACTTTCCCCTCATCGGTGAGGTGGAGGGTCTGCTGAAGGAGGCTGTGGTCAAGGCTACCTTCGAAGCACCCCTGCGCCACAACAGTGTTGAGACCTTCGATGAGTTCAACACCGGCCGCAACGTCGGCAAGGGCACTCCCACCGTGTGGTGGGATATCATCCCGAACAGCGACAAGTGCGAGATCTACGCCTACATGGCAGGCGGCGGCTGCACCCTGCCGGGCAAGGCTATGGTTCTGATGCCCGGTGCAGGCTACGAAGGCGTGACCAGGTTCGTCATGGATGTCATGACCAGCTACGGCATCAACGCCTGCCCTCCGCTGCTGGTGGGCGTGGGCGTTGCCACCTCTGTTGAGACCGCTGCTCTGCTGTCCAAGAAGGCTCTGATGCGTCCTCTGGGCAGCCACAACGAGAACGAGCGCGCAGCCTATATGGAGAAGCTGCTGGAAGACGGCATCAACTCCATCGGCCTTGGCCCTCAGGGCATGGGCGGCAAGTACTCCGTCATGGGTGTGCACATTGAGAACACTGCCCGCCATCCTTCTACCATCGGCGTTGCCGTCAACGTGGGCTGCTGGAGCCATCGCCGCGGCCACATCACGTTTGATAAAGATCTGAACTACACCATTGATACTCATTCGGGGGTGACTTTGTAATGCTGACCATCAAAGACGGAAAGAAAATTCTTACCACTCCGGTCTCCGCAGAAGACCTGAAGGACATCCATATCGGTGATGTCGTTTACCTGAACGGCGACCTGACCACCTGCCGCGATGTGGCGCACCGCCGCCTCGTGGAAGAGGGCCGCCCGCTGCCTGTGGACGTGAAGGACGCAGCCATCTTCCACGCCGGCCCCATCATCCGCCCGCTGGAGAACGACAAGTTCGAGATGGTGTCTGTGGGCCCCACCACCTCCATGCGCATGGAGAAGTTCGAGTATGAGTTCGTGCAGAAGTCCGGTGTCCGCGTCATCGTGGGCAAGGGCGGCATGGGCCCCAACACCGAGCGCGCCTGCAAGGAGTTCGGTGCCATCCACTGTGTTTTCCCTGCCGGTAACGCCGTTGTGGCTGCCACCGAGGTGGAGGAGATCGTCGAGGCCCAGTGGCGTGACCTCGGTATGCCGGAAACTCTGTGGCACTGCCACGTCAACGAGTTCGGCCCCCTGATCGTCTCCATTGACGCCGAAGGCCGCAACCTGTTCGAAGAGAACAAGGTCATCTTCAATGAGCGCAAGGAAAAGGCCATCGAAGAGATCTGCAAGCACGTCGGCTTTATTAAGTAATCCGGATATCCTCTCAGCGGGGGACAGGCTTCACTCATTATTTCCTTTCATACGATTCTCCTAAATCGTTTTTCTTACCCTAAGTTTCTTGCTCAGCTTAATTTGCCACGTATTTGTTCTCCGCAATTTGCCCCGGAACCCTTTTCCGCGTAAAGGGTTCCGGGGCGTTATTTGTTCCTGGAAGGAAATGCAGACAAAGACGATCTTGCCCGTTCTTTTTGTTCTACACACCTTATATAAAGTTCCTTTGGAAAATTGTATTTTTCGACAAAAGTATAACAAATCCCTTGACAAGCGTGGTCTTTCGGTGTATTCTTTTCTTGTTTATTGGATACATTATCAAATATAAACATTCAAGTGCCACTGCTTTGCATCTGCAAGGTGGAAGTAATCCACAGGAGGACAACCCAAATGAGCCCATTGGAGATCACACTGGTCATCCTGCTTGTAACGATCATCGCCTTTGTATCCGGTAAAGTCCCGTTCTCGGTCATTTCTACCGGCATCATTCTGGCGCTGATCCTCACCGGCATCAAGACCCCTGCCGAGGCCTTTGGCGGCTTCATCAACACGAACGTGGTCATGTTCGTAGCCATGTTCGTCATCGGTGCAGGGCTGACCAAAACGCCCCTGATTGACAAAGCCCAGAGTCTGGTCATCCGCTACAAGGACAATATGCGGATGCTGATCTTTCTTTCCTGCGTGGCAGGTGCGTTTCTGGGCGCCATCACCAGTGCCACCGCAACTGCCGCTATCATGATCCCGCTGCTGGTAGGCATTGCGAACGACATCGGCGTGAGCCGCAGCAAGCTGCTGTATCCTTCTATGGCCTGTGCCAACATTGCCACCCAGATGACCTTTCTCGGTCAGGGTGCTTCCAACATGGCATGGAACGATGTCATGATGCAGGCCGGCGCACCGACACCGCTGCACATCTGGGATTTCACCATTGCGCGCATCCCGATGCTGACCATTGCCATCCTGTACATGACCTTTGTTGGCTATAAGCTGATGCCGGATATTCCCAACGAGCAGTTTTCAGATGCAGCACATACGGCTTCTGAGAGCGAAAAACTCAGCCCCTTTAAGCGCAAACTGGCTGTCCTGATCGTTCTGGTCTCCATTGCAATGATGCTGCTGGAAAATGTCATTGGTGTCAAGATGTATCTCACTTCCTGCATCGGCGCTGCCGCTCTGGTGCTGACGGGTGTGCTGACCGAGAAGGAAGCCCTCAACTCCATCCACCAGCCGACCATTTTCCTGTTTGCCGGTGTGCTGGCTCTGTCGGACGCCATCCAGACCACCGGTGCAGGCGATGTGGTGGCAGACTGGATGATCCGCCTGCTGGGCGATACTACCAATCCGTACATCATTATGCTGGTGTTCTTCCTTGTTCCCTTCATTCTGACACAGGTCATGTCCAATCTGGCTACCCTGACCATCTTCATCCCACTGGTCACTTCCGCCTGTATCCGCATGGGCGTAGACCCCCGTGCTGCCGTGGTCGGCGTGATCACAGCCAGCTGTGTGTCCATCATGACCCCCATGGCAGCTCCCTGCCAGATCATGATCATCGAGCCGGGCGGATACACCTTGAAGGATTATCTCAAGTGTGGTACCCCGCTGGCGCTCATCCTCGTTGTCGTGTCCGTATTTTTCCTGCCAACACTTTATCCTTTTGCCTGATTCTATTTTCCCACCGCAATAGTATCCGCAAACTGCACATCATAAATATGCCGTTCTGTTCGGCGCTATTTTTGAAAACCGCAATAAAAGCAGCAGAAGTTTTTGAGCATCTCATAATTCTGTCAAGAGGGCTGGCACCGTCCGGCCCTCTCTCTTTTTGCCAAAGTTTCCCTTGTGTTTTCTTGTAAGCTGCCGAAATCAGCGTGTTCTCAAAAGTTCGCGTTTGCGCAGTGGAGCGGAGCAATGAAAGCCCCAGTGGGGCTTTTAAGCGACAGAACGGTCTTGCGCAGCAAGATGGAGGGGCCTCGCCCCGACAAGTTCGTATATGTTTTTCCTTGACAAACACCCCGGCATTGTGCTATCTTTACTGCATAGAGACCGTATCTCTGCTGACGGAACCTTGTGGAGCACCACAGTGCAGGGATGGCGGGAGAGTCAATGCCGACCGTCTGGGCAGCCTTGCGCAATTGCTGCGCAAAGCTGCCTTTTTTGTTGTCGGAAGTTGTTTTTATAAGCAGGGTGCGTTGAATGGCGGGATTTTTTGCCCGCAGACAAGGCGATTTTTCGCAGCAATCCTGACGGATTGCAAGGGGAAGCAACGCAGGATGCGAGCAAAAAGGCCGTTCAGGCGGCGTGCAATGCTCGTAAAAACGACTTCCAAAGGAGGATGTCTGATGAAAACCGATATCGAGATCGCACAGGAAGCCAAAATGAGACCCATCACCGAGATTGCCGCCCAGCTGGGCCTTTCCGATGAGCACGTGATCCCCTATGGCCGCTACAAGGCCAAGATCGATCACCGCCTGATCCACGATGCCAAAAAGCAGGGCAAGCTGATCCTTGTCACCGCCATCAGCCCCACCCCGGCGGGCGAGGGCAAGACCACCACCAGCGTGGGTCTGGCCGATGCCATGAACGCTCTGGGCAAAAAGACCATGCTCTGCCTGCGTGAGC
>OGRU01003005.1_pt1 | contig 10417 bp, 6 predicted proteins | sample 1553541 | NCBI WGS metagenome assembly OGRU01 (sample SAMEA2580068, study PRJEB22360) | human gut metagenome | biome: human gut; feature: human-associated habitat; material: faeces | place: Denmark | collected 2008/2010 | reverse complement strand
TTGCAAGCAGATGGCGTACAAAGTCGCCAGACGCTCTTTGTGCGGTATTGCCTTAGATAAAAAACGCCTCCGGAAGTGCTTTCCGGAGGATCTGAAAGCAGCGTCATGTCAGTCTGTCAGGTAGGTTCGGCGTGGGGCTGCCTGCATAGAGAGGAAGCGATGTTTGTGCAGAACCCAAACACGAATCGATACCGTTGCCTTAGCTTTTTACTGGCGGGCATGATGGCTGTGACCAGCCTGCCGCTGCCGGCATTTGCAGCAGATGCGGCGGCGGGGGAGGAGATCGCCATTTCGGCAGAACGATTTCCGGACGAGCAGTTCCGGAACTACATTTCCGAACAGCTGGACAGCGACGGTGACAACATGCTGTCCGCGACGGAATGCAGCGAAGTCGTTGATCTGAATGTATCCCAGCAGGGCATTGCCGATCTGACGGGAATCGATGTCTTTTCCAAATTGCAGCAGCTGGATTGTTCCGGAAACACGTTGTCGGCATTGGATATTTCCGGTGCTGCACAGCTGTTGCAGCTGAATTGCTCTGCGAATCCGGATTTGTCTGCACTGAAACTGCCGGAGAAAAACGGTGCGTTTTCCTTTTTGGTGATGCTGGACTGTAGTGACTGTGCTCTGACAGAACTGTCGCTGGATTCCTACGCCCTTTTGGGAACGCTGGACTGCTCCGGCAATCAGCTGGCAGCACTGGATATTTCTGCAAATTCCAATTTGCGGACTGTGGACTGCTCCGGCAACCAGCTGACTATGCTGGACGTTTCTGCGAATTCCAATTTGCAGACTGTAAACTGCTCCGGCAACCAGCTGACTACGCTGGACGTTTCTGCGAATTCCAATTTGCAGACTGTAAACTGCTCCGGCAATCAGCTGGCTACGCTGGACGTTTTTGCGAATTCCAATTTGCAGACTGTAAACTGTTCCAACAACCAGCTGGCAGCACTGGACGTTTCTGCAAATTCCAATTTGCAGACTGTAAACTGTTCTAATAATCAGCTGGCAGCACTGGACGTTTCTGCGAATTCCAATTTGCAGACTGTAAACTGTTCCAACAACCAGCTGACTACGCTGAACTTTTCCCAGAATGCCAAGCTGGAGGAAGTGGACTGCTCCGGCAACCAGCTGACAGAACTGGACGTATACAATGCCCTTCTTCAGAAACTGGACTGCTCGGAAAATGCCCTGCCGTCCCTGTTCCTGTCGGAGTGTTCTGCTCTCCGCGAACTGGACTGTTCCCAGAACCAGCTGGTGGAACTGGACACCACCGGACTGACGCTGGAAATACTGGAAACTGCCGGCAATCAGCGTGCCATTGTGCCGCAGCCGGAACGGGCGGGAGCGTACAGCTATGACCTGAACAATCTGCCGGAACTGGAACAAGACCGCATCACCGGCTGGGAGAACGCTTCTGTGAAGGAAGATGCCGTCAATGTACTGCAAATTCCGGCAGACACCGAACGTGTGTCTTATGGCTACCGGCTGGACAGCCAGCAGGCAGTGCCGGTGGCAACGTTCACCCTGACATTGCAGCCGGACGAAGCGTGTTATTTGCAGCTGAACGAGGAGCATTTTCCGGACGCAGCATTCCGGAGCCTTGTCCGCGACAGCTTTGACACTGACGGAAACAGCTGGCTCTCGCTGGCGGAACTACAGGCAGCCAAGACCCTGACGATTTCCGCAGACAGCGACATCACAGACCTTACCGGAATGGAACAGCTGTGCTGGCTGGAGAATTTGCAGTGCAGCGGAATTTCTTTAGAACGACTGGACGTTTCCGGATTTTCCGCTTTGAAGATGCTGTCCTGTGACGGCTGCGGGCTGAAAGAACTGCTGCTGCCGGAAGAATCCTCGCTGGAGGTGCTCTCCTGCAAACAAAACCAGCTGACCTCTCTGGAACTGAGCAGGCAGAGCAACCTGCAAGAGCTGTTCTGTGCGGACAACCAACTCTGTGCCCTGCAAATCGACGGCACGAAACTGGCAGGCGGCACAGTGGCTGCTGATGGAAACGTAGTCGCGATCTCGCCGGATATTCTGGGACAGCTGGACTTGTCCCAACTGTCCGGCTTCTCCGCAGAGCAGGCAGAGAACTGGACAAACGGCACGGTGCAGGACGGTGTTCTGACGGTGGCAGACCTTAGCCAGCCGGTGACCTATACCTATTACCTCGATGCCGCCAGAACCCGGACGGTGCAGTTTACCCTACAGCCAGAGGAACCGCTGCTGCCTGTTGATGCAGTACATTTTCCGGACAGTGCATTCCGCAGCTATGTACAGGGACTGGACACCAATGCCGACGGCAGCCTTTCCCGCGGGGAACTGTTTGCCGTAACAGAGATGCTCATCGGCGGAAAGTCTATCTGGGATCTGACCGGAATCCAGTATTTTGTCCGGCTGGAAACGCTGGACTGCTCCGCCAACAATCTGCGGAAGCTGGATCTGACAACGCTTTCTCAACTGAAAACGCTGAATTGTTCCAATAATAATCTCTCCTCGCTGGTACTGCCGGAGAACAGCCTGCTGGAGGAACTCCGCTGCTCCAGCAACAGCACATTGCAGGAACTCTCTGTTGCTTCTCTTTCTCATCTGCAAGTGCTCTACTGTGCCCAGTGCCGCCTGAAAACGCTGGATCTGACAAATTCGCCGGAACTGACGACATTGAACTGCTCACTGAATCAGCTGACTTCGCTGGAACTGGGCGGACTGTCCCAACTGACCACGCTGAATTGTTCCATGAATAAGCTGACTGCTTTAGACTTATCAGCTCTTTCCGTGCTGAGATCCCTGAACTGTGCCAGCAACCAGATTCCGGCACTGGCGGTGGAACAGTGTCCGGAACTTGCTACACTGAATTGTTCCAACAACCAGCTGACCGTGCTGAAAACCGAGTCGCTGCCGAATCTGGAATCGCTGGTGTGCATCAACAATCAGCTGACTGCACTGCAAGCAGCTGATGGCGTGACACTGCAAAAGCTGAGTGCGGCACGAAACAAATGTACTGTTGCAATGGACAGCCTGAACCGGATCCGCTTTGCAGATCTGGCGGAGAACTTTCAGCCGTCCCGCGTGGTACAGGGCAGCATTACCAATGGTGAGGCAGGTGCAGGCGGTATCTATGTCACAGACCCCGGCTGGAGTGTGTCATATCAGTATCAGGTGCAGGCAGATGATCCGGACAGCGTGATCACATTTACACTGGTGCCGCAGGCAGCGGAGGAAACGGGTGTGCCCATTGATGCAGAGCATTTTCCGGACGAAAATTTCCGCCGTATCGTTGTCCGGTATGACACCGACAGTGACGGACTGCTTTCCCGGTCGGAACTGAAACAAGTCACAGAACTGGACGTTTCGATCAACGAGATCGCCGACCTGACCGGCGTGGAATACTTTACAGCACTGCAAACGCTGGACTGCTCCAATAATAAGCTGACAACAATTCCCCTGCGGACGCTGGGGCAGCTGGAAAAGCTGAACTGCAACAATAACCAGCTGACCACGCTGGATTGCTCTACCAATACATTGCTGAAGGAACTCAGCTGTGCATCGAACCAGCTGACGGCGTTGGAACTCTCCAAATTGACGGAACTGACGAAACTGGCGTGCGAGGGCAATCAGCTGACTGTGCTGGAACTGGGCACACTGACACAGCTGCAAACGCTGGACTGCTCCGGCAACCAGCTGACCACACTGGACGTTTCGGCACAGAAACAGCTGGAAACGCTGCGGTGCATGGAGAATCATCTGATCGCACTGGACGTGACCGGCTTGTCGAAATTACAGCAGGTGGAAGTGATCGACAATACCCGAAGCATACCATTTAACGCCATGGGACAGGTAGATCTGTCTGCCCTTGCAGACGGTTTCCAGCCGTCAAAGGTGCAGCCGGATATGTGGCAGAATGCCACCTGTACGGAGAATGAGCTGACAGTGAACGACCGTTCGCAGGAGATATGCTACGAGTATCAGATCGATGCCGGTGATGCCAGCCGGACGATATCGTTCACATGGATTCCCACAGTCATGGAAGAAGATGCCGTTGCTATTGATACAGAGCATTTTCCGGACGATGTGCTTCGTTCCTATGTGCTGCAATCTCTGGACAAAAACGGGGACGGCATGCTGCAAATTTCCGAGCAGAAAGCGGTAACACAGCTGGACATTTCGAACTGCGGCATTGCCGACCTGACGGGGCTTTCTTACTTCCCGAATCTGGTGCAGCTGAACTGTGCAGGGAATTCGATCTCCGATCTGTCCGGAATTTCCGAGAAATTGGAGGTGCTGGACTGTAGCAATACCGCACTGCGGGAACTGAACCTGACAGGCTTCTATCGGCTGACAGAGCTGCACTGCCGCGGCTTGCATCTGCAAAGCCTGAACGTCAATGTTCTGCCGGAACTGCAATTGCTGGACTGCGGAGAGAACGAGCTGACTTCTCTGTATCTGTCCAACCTACAGCTGGAAAAGCTGATTTGTGACAACAACCAGCTGACAACCTTGGATCTGTCCCGCTGTACGGCACTGAAGGAAGTGGACTGCCGCAAAAATCAGCTGACAGGCTTCACGTGGGGAACGGTTTCACTGCGGGTGCTGAACTGTGCGGAAAATCAGCTGAATTCTCTGAACATCAACAATCAGCAGGCTCTGGAAGAACTGGATTGCAGCGGCAACCAGCTGGGCTGGCTGATGCTGACCAATCTGCATCAGCTGGATATGCTTTACGCCGGCAGCAATCCGCTGCTGGCACTGAACCTGTCGGAGCAGGCACCGATGACTGTCTGCGATCTGCAAAATTGTGTGGTTCTGAAAAAGCCGTCCTGCAACAGAAAAGATCTGTATCTGGAACCGACGCAGTGGAGCGGGTTCCGGTTAGACCTTGTACAGACGTGGAACAATGCCGAATGCAGCGGCACAAAGGTTTATATAACAGATCCGCTGCAAAATATCACTTATACTTATAACACAGGAAATCCCAATGTGACTGCATCTTTCACTGTGCAGCTGCAAGACATTCCCATGAACATCGTCGATGTGACGCTGGAAAATGAGAAGAACATTTTCTATACCGGCGAACCGCTGACACCGGACGTGATCGTAGTTGCAGGAGGCAACGAACTGAAACAGGGCACGGATTACACGCTTTCCTATGAGAACAATCTCAACGCCGGCAGAGGAACGATTCTGGTCAGCGGGGCAGAGGACTCTCTCTGGTCAGGCAGCGTATCGCTGGAATTTGTCATTGAAAAAGCAGTGCCCAAGGTGACTGTGATATGGGACGATTCCGCGGAATATACCGAAGGCGATGACGTGCCGCCGATACGGCTGGACACTGCCAATACCGAGGGCATTCTGATGTGGACGGCAGACACACCGAGCACTTTCAAAGCCGGCAGAAACCAGCTGCAATGGAAGTTCGTTCCCGCGGACAGTTCCAACTATGAAACCGCGATCGGCACCATTGTCGTTTCTGCCAAGGAAAAGCCGGTCACAACAACGGAAACCACAACGACGACGACTACCACCACCACCACAACAACGGAAACCACCACCGAAACGACTACCACAGAAACGACCACCACAGAAACCACTGCGACTACCACAGAAACAACCACCGAAACTACGACGGAAATGACAACCACCACCGCAGAAACGACTGTAACTACTACCACTACTACCACAGAAACGACTACCTCGCTGACGACTACGGAAAGCACCACTGCGAAAACCACGGAGTCAACTACGGCAACGACAACCACCGATGAAACGTTTACGAAAAAGCCGATCACCACGACAACGACTATGACGACTACTACCGAAGAAACGTTTACCAAGAAGCCGGTCACGACTACCACGACTGCGACAACTACCACAGAGGAAGCATTCACCAAAAAGACAACGACAACCACGACAACAACAACGACTACTACTACCACTACCACAACAACAACCACTACGACTTCTGCCACAACGACAACGACAACTACCACAACGACTACCACGACGACTACTACTACCACGACAGAAACCACGACTACGACGACCACCACAACTACGACTTTTACAACCACGGAAGAAACGACCACCACGACCACCACAACAACTACTACGACAGAAACAACCACGACGACTACAACAGAGAGCAGTACTACGGAAACCACGGAAAGCACCGTAACGTCTACGATTCCCATTCTGACGACGGAAACAACGACGACTGCGGAAACCACGTCGGAAACCAGTACTGCCACCAGTTCCGGAACTACCACCAACACCACCGCAGCCACCACGACAACTGCCACTGCGACGACGACCAAGCCAATTATTTTGCCGCGTACCCGTGGTGATGCCAACATGGACGGCGAGGTGGATTCGCAGGACGTTTTCGAACTGCTGCTGTATATCGCGAGAACAGCTGTGGGCGAAAAGGACGTGGTTTTCCACGAGGATCCGACCGTCAACCGCTGGCTGATCCTGATGATGGACATCAACAATGACAATAAACTGGATTCGCAGGATCTCTACTATTTGCTGCTGTACATTGCAATGCATGGAGCCGGAATCAAGGCAACATGGAGCGACGTTCTGAAAAACTGACCGAAGCATTGCCCTATATAAAAGTACCAATTCTTTTTCGTATTGTTGAGATGTATTGTCCTAAAAATATATGGATATATTGGGAAATTTTGATTTTCATTTTAGATGAGCAATACAGAACAGAATTGGGATATAATAAAAAGCATTAATGAGAGGCAATATATGATTTTTGAATTACTACAAAAAATGATAGATTCAGCACTTATTCAAAGTATTCAAAATTATTTACTTACAATCAGAAACGCTCTTACACTTTCGACAGCTAGAGCAGTATTTGTATTCTATGGAGTATTTTTCATTACATATTTTCTTTTCTTTCGTTGGTTCTTGTTTTCTATACTGTATGGAATAAAAGGAAAGAAAAAAAGAGCAAAAAAAATGCGTTTTGGAAGCAGCATCGAACATTAGCTTGGTTTTTTTTGAAAAATGGTGTTATTGAAAAAATGGAAGGAACTTATCCAAAAGCTTCAAAGCTATGCGTAGTTTACAATATTGTGTCATTATCCTTTATCTTATTTGGTACGCTTTTTCTTTTGCTTTCTATAGTTTCTTCGCTTGCTTATCAGCTATTTTTGGATACCGCATATCTATATATTATTTTAGTTTTCTTCCCATCAACTATTTTTGAATTTATATTTAAGGTCTTAAATAGGAACAAATAAGCATGATTTTTAATATTTTTTCGAGCAGTGAAATAAAATTTTCCATATATGAAGAAAAGGTGAAATGAGGTGTGCTTCGCAGAAAATGAGAATATCAGAATTAGAAGTAGAATATGAAGATATACTATGGTTTGCTATTGACAAGTTTCACAGGGTTATTGCATTTACATCTGGTGTTTATGGGCATGTACCAGAATTTGTTTGCCGTTCAAAGGAAGAAACTATCTTAATCGAAAATTACTTTGATAATTGTGGAAAAAGAACGGAGATAAAGCATATAAAAGGCATAGAATTTGGTGAGAAATTAATTGGATTTTGTGAATATATGACTCAAAAAGGGATATATTGCTTTGATTCATACAATGGCAATGAACATGTTGAGTATTATACGAAAATTTCTTCGCCATGTGAAGCGTTAGTAATAGAAAATGTTCCAGAACCTATCGCATCAATTCTTAAAAGTCATATTATTGATGTGGATGTAGAAATGGTAGATATTATTCATGTATGTAACGCATACTAATTTTTAAATTTGGAATCCTCATTTTATTCATTATACATATTTAAGTTTATAAATTCTATAGCTGCTTGAACGACAATGAGACAGATTGGTTTCACTATTCTCCATTAAAAAAATCCGCCTGAAGTGTTTTCTTCAGGCGGATTTTTGTTGTTTCATGTTGTTTTAATAAGCGGCGGTTGTAGTGCCGGTTTCAGATGCCGGTTCTGTAGAACCGCTGTCCGGCGTGACAGCTCCGTTTGTCAGGGTGATGATAAAGCCGCTGCTGTTGTCACCGGAAACGGTGTAGACTGCATTTTCCGGCAGGGAAACCGTTGTGGTGCCGCTGGCATCTGCGGGAACGTAGTAGATCGTGTAAGACTGTACGCCGTCAGAATATGCCAGCCCGCCGGATTCCATGGTGTAATTCCGGAGATAGTCCAGGTATTCCTCCAGACAGAAGTTGTTTTCGTGCATGATCGCCGCGTGAATCTTGCCCACATACCGGAAGTGGTGCGGGGCGTAGGGTGTGCCGGTGGTTTCTGTCTTGTCGCTGGGATACCGCAGAATGAAGCCGTATTCCCACGAGTTCGTCACCATCCACTCATTGCGTTTGGTGATGTAGGGAACAACTTCGCCGGTGCTGGTGATCAGACCAATGTCAAAGCCGTAGCCGCTGCTGCGGTCAGGGAGAACATTGGTATAAATGGAGGTGCTGCTCAGCGTGGTGTCCAGCGTGCTGTAAACCTGTAGATTGGCATAGCCATTTGCAGCGGCGTATGCATCGAACAGACTGCACAGCGGCTCCGTGATTTCCGACTGCATTTGCAGGGAAGTATCTCTGGGCTTGACGTTGGTGTCCGTCACGGCGGAAAAGTCTGTCCATGCCTGTGCACCGGCATAGGGATGTGCGGCATCTACCAGAATCAGAGAGCCGTTTGCCTCATCGGCTGCGGTCAGCTGTAGTACTGTTCCGCTGGGTTGTGTTGCTTCGGTGGTATCAGCGTTTTCCTCTCCTGCGGAAGAAGTGTCAGAGGCGGACGGCGTAGAAGCAAATCCGCCCACGCCCACAATATTTTCGGGAACATTCTGCAAGAAAACGCGGTAAAATGCGTCCAGTGCGAAGATCCCGACAATCAGGAGCACTAACGCAAGGAGAAAGCCGGCGGGACTCATGTGTCTTTGTTTCCGTTTGCTCATAGCGTGGAACCAGCCTCCTTTCCTGTGAAAGCTGCTGTTTCGGTTATGCAGCCGGCACAGCAGTATCAGTAGTATCGGTGAACGTGTCTGTAGGGTCCACGGCAGAACCGTTTTCATCGGTTTCCACTGGGCTTAGGTCTGTCGGCATAGGATAGCCGTTGTGGATCAGACCATAGATCGCAAAGGTATCGAATACGGCTCTCCAATAAGTAGGGCCTTTGGCGGTGACAGCGATAAAATGCTTGCCCTCGGTGTCAGTGGCATAGCTGACCAGACAGTTGCCTGCCTCGTCGGTGTAGCCGGTCTTTCCGGCATCAATGGAAATGCCGGTGACTTCGTTGCCGTACATGCGGCTGTACATGGTGCTCTCCAGCAGAATGCCTTCCGGGTGCTGCTCTGTGGCAGTGGTGGTGTACTGATAAGTGCCCAGAATTTCGCGGCAGGTATCATTTTCCATGACCGCAGACATCAGCATGGCAATGTCTGTGGCAGTGCTGTAGTGGTTGGGGTCGTAAAGTCCGCTGGCGTTGGTGAAGTGGGTATTTTTCAGCCCCAGCTCTTCCACCTTTTCGTTCATCAGCTTGACGAATTCGTCCTCAGAGCCGCAGAGATAAATGGCGATCGCGGTGGTAGCATCTGCACCGGAGGGCAATGCGATCCCGTACATCAGATCTTTCAGGGAAACGGTTTCACCCTCTTCAAAGCCGGCACGGGAAGCTTCCGCTTCGATCAGCGGGGCAATGATCTCGTAAGTCATGGTAAATGTATCGTCCATGTTTTCGATATGTTCCGCCGCCACTAAAAGCGTCATGATCTTTGTCATCGATGCCGGATAAATGCGTGCGTCCGGATCCCGCTGTGCCAGAACGGTGTTGTTTTCCACGTCCAGCAGCACAGCATGTTCGCTGGAGATATTCGAAGCGGTCAGTTCTGTGAGGTTGTCTGCCGGTGTGGGATATGTCAGCAGGGCAGGCGGTTCGGTGGGAGCCTCTGTGGGGGCTTCCGTCTGTGTAGCAACCGGAGCCTGTGCATTTGCCGCCGGAGAAAGCTGCTGCTCCACCTTGGGCTTGCCGGTCTGTGTCAGAAGTACGATGATAAATACTACCACGATAAATCCGCAAAGGACACCGATCATGGTATTAATCCAGAGTTTTGTATTGTGGGGATTTTTCTTTCTGCGAACTTTCATTGCTGCACCTCATACCAAAATTCGATCTTTTCAGGGCGTGTCCTTGTCCAAACACGGAAACACGTCCGCAGATTTTGTGCGGCAGTTCTACGGCAAGGAAGCAGAAAACCTGTTTTTTGTCGGACTGCCTTTACAATTATAATCCATTTTTACCGTTTTGTCAATGGATTTAGAGGATTCTTCATGGAAATCTGCAACATCGCCCCGCAGGCTTGTGCATAAGCCTCCCCTGAAAGGGGTGACTCCCCACGGGGTGGGGAGATGCCCGCAGGG
>OGRU01003002.1_pt1 | contig 10440 bp, 10 predicted proteins | sample 1553541 | NCBI WGS metagenome assembly OGRU01 (sample SAMEA2580068, study PRJEB22360) | human gut metagenome | biome: human gut; feature: human-associated habitat; material: faeces | place: Denmark | collected 2008/2010 | reverse complement strand
TGCGCCCGGACTGCGATCGGGCTTCGGGACCCGCAGCCCCGGACGAGCCGCGACGCCGGCGTGCGAAGCATGATGCCGTCAGGCTGAAATCCGCTTCAGGCACTCCTCGACGAGCTTGAAAAACCGGGAGATATGCGCGCCGTCCACGAACGCATGGTTGACGAAGATCGAGAGCGGCATCACGAGCCGCCCTTCGCGCATCACCGCCTTGCCGGCGTTCATCAGCGGATATTCCGTCGGTTGGCCCGGCGCTCCCTGCGCGTAGGTCAGGGAGGTGAAATAGAGGTCCGGCGTGGCGCTCAGCAGGAAGACGTCGTAATCGCCCTGCGCCTGCAGCACCTTTTCGGCGCCGTAGGGATCACCGTCCTGCGGAATGTCGGTGACGATGGCGCGGGCCTCGGCGTAGAAGCGTTCGAAATCGGCATGGTAGGGGATGCGGACGGTGTAAAACGTACGGCCCGGAACGGCGATGGGCGAGATGACGTCCACCGTGTCGTGCCAGATCACGTTTCCGCGGCTGTCCGTGCGGTAACGGAACTCCTTGATTTCATTGACCGCGCGCAGCACGGCGTAGAGGTAATAGAGGAAGAAGGAGCGTCCCGCGGCTTTGGCCGCCGCACGGGCTTCGGTGCAGTCGATCTCGGTCGCCACCGAAATCCACGAATTGAGGAAGTTGCGGAAAAAGGCGTAATTGTCCCGCCGCTCCCAAGTTTCGATGTCTACGGTATGTTTCATAAGGTATGGCGTTAAACAAAACGTCCGCTCAAGCAGACTTGGCGGACGCTTTTATTGCCGGTCCGATGCCGCGGGGCACCGAACCGCTGCTGTTTTCCGATTGCCGGGAGATTCCTAACAGTTCATCGCGCCGCAGCAGTGGATGACTTGTCCGCTGACATACGACGAAAGATCCGATGCGAGGAACAGCGCGACCTTGGCCACGTCCTCCGGCGTGCCGCCGCGGCGCAGCGGAATCTGCTTGTACCAGCCCTCCTTCACCTCGTCGGGCAGTTTGTCGGTCATCTCGGTCATGATGAAGCCCGGAGCGATGGCGTTGGCGCGGATGCCGCGGGGACCCATCTCCTTGGCGATCGACTTGGCCAGACCGATCATGCCGGCCTTCGACGCCGAGTAGTTGCACTGGCCGGCGTTGCCGCTGACGCCCACCACCGACGACATGTTGATGATCGAGCCGCCCTTCTGACGGGCCATGATCGGCGTCACGGCGTGGATGAAGTTGAACGCCGACTTGAGGTTCACGGTCAGCACGGCATCCCACTGGGCCTCGGACATGCGCATCATCAGGCCGTCCTTGGTGATGCCGGCGTTGTTCACGAGAATATCGATGCGGCCGAAATCCTTGACGATCTCTTCGATGACCTTGTGCGTCTCTTCGAAATTCGCCGCGTTCGAGGCGTATCCTTTGGCCCTGACGCCCAGCGCCGCGATCTCGGCTTCGGTGGCTTTGCCGTTGTCGTCGATCACGAGGTCGGTGAACGCCACGTCGGCACCCTCTTTGGCGAATTCGAGTGCGATGGCCTTGCCGATACCGCGGGCCGCGCCCGTGACGACAGCCACTTTACCTTCGAGTAATTTCATAGCTTTCAAAGTATTAAGAATGTTTGCAAAATATTCTGTTTTTCCTTTTTTCGTCCGAAAGACAAACAAAGTTAAGAAAAATATTTTGAAACGCTCCGCCGCCGCCGGAATTTCGCCAAATATTACTAACTTTACCGTCCGTAAACGAATCATCACAAATCCTTAGAGATATGAAAAGAGACACCCAGATTTTCGATCTGATCGCCGCCGAGCGCAGCCGTCAGATGCATGGCATCGAACTGATCGCCTCGGAGAACTTCGTAAGCGAACAGGTCATGGAGGCCATGGGCTCCGTGCTGACCAACAAATATGCCGAGGGTTATCCCGCAGCGCGCTATTACGGCGGCTGCGAAGTCGTGGACAAGGTCGAGACGCTGGCCATCGAGCGCATCTGCCGTCTCTACGGCGCCGAATACGCCAACGTGCAGCCCCACTCCGGCGCGCAGGCCAATATGGCGGTCTATCAGGCGCTCTGCAAGCCGGGCGACACCGTTATGGGCATGAACCTTGCCCACGGCGGACACCTCACCCATGGCTCCCCGGTCAACAGCTCGGGCAAGCTGTACAATTTTGTCCCCTACGGTGTAAATGATGAGGGATACATAGATTACGATGAGCTGAAGCGCATCGCACTTGAGTGCAGACCTAAGCTTATAGTCGCCGGTGCCTCGGCATATGCAAGAGAGATAAAGTTTGACGTTATATCCGGCATCGCAAAAGAGGTCGGCGCACTGTTCATGGTCGACATGGCGCATATAGCAGGTCTTGTCGCAGCAGGACTACACCAGAGCCCTATCCCCTTTGCCGATGTTGTGACAACAACAACCCACAAGACATTACGCGGACCGCGCGGCGGTATGATACTCTGCAATGACGAGAACATATACAAGGCGATCAACAAGGCTGTGTTTCCCGGAAATCAGGGCGGTCCTCTGATGCATGTAATAGCCGGAAAGGCTGTCTGCTTCGGCGAGGCGCTGAAGCCCGATTTTATCGACTATCAGAAGCGCATAGTCAAAAACGCCGCCGCACTTGCTGCATCACTCAAGGCTGAGGGTGTGAAGCTTGTATCGGGAGGCACCGACAACCACCTGCTGCTGCTCGACCTGCGCGGCACCGGCGTTACCGGAAAGGAGCTTGAGCACAGGCTCGACGAGGTCAACATAACCGCAAACAAAAACTCCATTCCCAATGATCCCGAATCGCCGTTCGTAACGAGCGGACTGAGACTTGGCACTCCTGCTGCAACGACGCGCGGCTTTGACGAGGCTGATTTTGCCGAGGTGGGACACCTTATTGCACTTTGCATAAATGATTTTGAGGCTAACCGCGAGACCGTCAAGTCTGCCGTTGCCGACATGTGCGAAAGGCACCCTCTTTACAAATAAATAATTTTCAAAATCTGCTTGATTTTATACCGGTTTAGGTATAAACTATATACGCAAATGCATAAAACGGAGGTACAAAACATGTTAGTATCAGCTAAGGAAATGCTTGAAAAGGCCAAGGCAGGCAAATACGCCGTCGGTCACTTCAACACAAACAACCTCGAATGGACAAAGGCTATTCTTCTCACCGCTGAGGAGCAGCATTCACCGGTCATCGTCGGTGTTTCGGAAGGCGCCGGAAAATACATGGGCGGCTACAAGACCATAGTCGGCATGATCAATGGTATGCTTGAGGAGCTCAAAATAACCGTTCCGGTAGCGCTCCACCTTGATCACGGCAGCTATGAAGGCGCTAAGCAGTGCATCGCCGCAGGCTTTTCATCGGTCATGTTTGACGGATCGCACTACCCTATCGCGGAAAATATAGAAAAGACAAAGGAACTTGTAGAGACCTGCAACAAACTCGGTCTTTCACTTGAGGCTGAGGTCGGCGCTATCGGCGGCGAGGAAGACGGCGTCATCGGCGGCGGCGAGGTTGCCGATCCCGATGAGTGCAAGATGATTGCCGATCTCGGCGTCACCATGCTTGCAGCCGGCATAGGCAATATCCACGGTAAATATCCGGCAAACTGGAAGGGTCTCAACTTCGACGTCCTCGCCAAGATACAGGAAAAGACAGGCACAATGCCGCTCGTCCTTCACGGCGGATCGGGAATTCCGGAGGAAATGGTCAAGAAGGCTATCACCCTCGGTGTTTCAAAGGTAAACGTCAACACGGAGTGCCAGATCGCTTTTGCTGAAGCAACCAGAAAGTACATTGAAGAGGGCAAGGACCTTGTCGGCAAGGGCTTTGACCCGAGAAAGCTGCTGGCTCCGGGCTATGAGGCAATCAAGGAAACCGTAAGATCCAAGATGGAGCTCTTCGGTTCGATAGGCAAAGCATAATCGGAATAGCAAAAATATGATGTGACAGGCGGATCGAAAGAGACATCGTTTCTTTCGATCCGTTTTTATGTTCTGCATAATATAGGCGTAAAAGACAGCGTCAAAAGCCCTACCCGGCTTACATTTACTTACTGTTATCCGCCTGTCGTTGACAAACGTAACAAAAAGGTATATAATACCCTAAGTTGCAGAAAAAAAGGACGGTTACTTATATGAATGAAATTGCGGAGATCCGTGCGCAGACTATCGTTTATAAAAACGACCTTGTAGCTGTCGAGCGCTCGGTGGCAAGCATAGCAAATGCTGTTTCTTACAGCAGGAAAAACGACGGATATGTTAAATTTGCAGAAGTATCATTCGGCGACGCATCACCAAATCCAATTATGGACGACAAGTATATATCAGACCTTAACGCCAAATACGGCGAATTTATTAAGGTCGATTATACATTTTTCAATCTGAATTCCGGCACATCCAAGGGTCAAAACATACTTGTCAAAAACTGCCGGTCAAAATATCTGATGCTTTATAACCCGGATATTGTCGTAGCTCCTGATTATTTTGTTGAAATGATGAAAGTATACGAGGAAAAGGGCGATGAGGTCGGCATGGTCGAACCGAGGCAGACCCCGTTGGAGCATCCGAAGTCGTATAATACCGTGACCGGTGAGGAGATCTGGGGTGCAATGGCTTGTGTCATTGTGCCGAGCGATACCTATATAAAACTCGGCGGACTTGACGAGAAAAACTTTTTCATGTATTGCGACGATGTTGACTTTTCATGGAGACTGCGGCTCAATGGTAAGAAGGTCATCTACTGCCCCGGCGCCGTTGTTTTCCACGGTCACAGGCTGAACAAGGACGGGCTTCCGATCCCGACTGAGGCTGAGCTTTATTATTCGGCTGAGGCTGCTCTTATGCTTGCCTATAAGTGGTCGAACAAACGCCATCTCGGCAATCTTTTGAGATACTTTGAAACCTCAGGCAGCAAATATCAGAAAAAAGCCCTTGCTTATTTTAAAGAGCGCGAGAAAAACGGCGACCTTCCGGAGCAGCTTGATAAAGATCACAAAATTGCTTATTTCAAAAACGGGTGCTACGCGAAACACAAATACAGCATGTAGGAGATGCTTTATGAACAGTTGCAAAACCAAAAGCAATCTTATAAGCAGTTATTACAGCAGAATAAAAGAGCTTTACGGCGAGAAAAATGCTAATATGCTTTTAAACGGCAGCGATATTGATGTTGACGGTGAAGTGCCGTTTCTATCGGTTGTTATGCGTACTCAAGGGAAGCGCATATGCGCCCTCAAAGAGGCGCTGCTCTGCCTTTACGCCCAGACCTGTCGTGATTTTGAGTTGCTTTTGATGGCACACAATGTTGACGATGCTAAGACAAAAGAAATAGAAGATCTTATATCCTCGTTTCCGCATGATTTTCTGAATAAAATCCGGCTGATACCGGTAACCGGCGGCACGAGGACCACCCCACTGATCGAAGGATTCAAAGCAGCATGCGGCATCTATATTTCAATATATGATGACGACGATATCGTTTTTGACAACTGGGTTGAAACCTTCCGCAGTCTTTATGATGAAGCACCGGGAAGAATACTTCATGCGTATGCAACCGAGCAGGACTGGACTGTGCTTAAAAGCGGCGGCAGCATTTCACTGACTACATGCTCGGCGCCAAAGCCTGTTTATTGCTGCAAATTCAATATGGTAAATCAGCTTTCGATAAACCGGTGTCCTACCATGAGTCTTGCTTTTCCCTTTTATTCATTCAAATTGTTGAATATAGGCTTTGATGAATCGCTCAACACCACCGAGGACTGGGATTTTCTGATGCGTACCGCATTCGTATGCGGCGTTGCGGATTCCGAAAATGTGACGAGCATATACCGCAAATGGGTAAACTCCGACAACTCGCATACCGAGCACAGCGACAAGGAATGGCAGGACAACTACAAAAAGATACAGGACAAGCTCGGCAGGTGCTATGTACCGGTGAAGGCAGGCGATATAATTTATGATACCGAAGGAAGCGGTTCGTATGTCGATACGCCGCGTAATGTTCAGATATTTGTAAGCGGTTCGGACTGTTTTGACTCTGTAAAGCCCGACATATGTTTCTTTGACAATTCAGACAGCACGCTTACAATATCGGTCACCGACCTTGATAAATTCGGAAAAGTCGGTATGGTAAGGCTTGACCCGGATATATACGGCAATGTGCTGCTTGGCAATTTCAAAATGGTACTGATCGATAAAAGCGGCAATGAAATCAAATATAAAACCGATTTCTTCCGCTCAAATCACACAAAAAGCAAGGGCGACCTGCTTTTTTACGGATTTGATCCGCAAATAGCGTTCAAAGTCCGCGAACCGGCTTCGCTTGCTGAGATAAATATTACATGCAGCTTTTCAAAGCAGGTGTCGGTAAGGCGCATGACTGCGACATTTGTACCGTATGTTTTCAAATATACGGTAAGAAGAATCGCCGGCCTTGCCTACCGTTTTGTCAAAAAGCTAAAAAGATAGGCAGAAAAAACCTTCACCGATCAGGTGAAGGTTTTTAATTTACAGTATTTTTTCCATACCGTACTTTTGAATTTTAAGACCTATGTTCCGGTAGAAAGCCAGTGCACTTTTATTTTCCGCCCAGACATTGAGCGTCACATTATAGCATCCGTTTTCCCTGGCAAATTTCAGCACATAGTCGTAAAGTGCTTTGCCGATATGCATACCCCTTGAGTTCTCATCAACACACAGATCATCGATATAAAGCGTTTTTATATCGGTCATATTGCTGCCGGCAGGCGGTTCTTTGAAAATGCAGAACGCATACCCAATAACTTTGCCGTCAACGGTTGCCGCAAATACGGGTGTTGCGTCATCCTTGAGTATACCTTTCAGTTCGCTGTCAGTGTATTTCTTAGCACCGGCTTTGAAAAGATCGGGACGGGTATCGCTGTGCACCTTGTGCACCTGATACAAAAGCTTATCAAGACTTTCTATGTCGCCTGATACTGCGCGACGTATAACAAGGTTATCCATAAATATCAGACTTCTATCTTAATATCAAATTTCTGTCCGCCGTCTTTTTCTATAAGCGGCAGTATAGTTTCGCTGAGGAACTCTTCGACCTGTCTGTCCGCCCTGCCTATAAAGTTTTCGGGTTTCAGGATCGATTCGATCTCCTCTCTTGTCATCTTAAACAGCGGATCGGCTGCAAGGCGATCGATAAGATCGTTTTCGCCGCCTTCTTCCTTTATTATCTTAGCGGCAGCCATCGAATGGCACCTTATAGCCTCATGAAGCACCTGACGGTCGCCGCCCTTTTTGACGGCACGCATCATTATGTTTTCGGTAGCCATAAATGGAAGTTCCTTTTTCAAATGCTGCTCTATTACCTTAGGATATACCACAAGACCGTCAACAACATTTATATAGAGGTTAAGTATCGCATCAACAGCAAGGAATGCCTCCGGCACGCTTATACGCTTGTTTGCCGAATCATCCAGAGTTCTTTCGAACCACTGCGTCGATGCCGTCACGGCAGGATTGAGGGCATCGATAAAGACGTAACGCGCAAGCGAAGATATTCTCTCACTTCGCATCGGATTGCGCTTATATGCCATAGCCGATGAGCCTATCTGATTCTTTTCAAACGGCTCTTCAACCTCCTTAAGATGCTGGAGAAGTCTCAGATCGTTTGAAAACTTCATTGCGCTCTGGGCAATTCCCGAAAGAACGCCCAGCACAAAGCTGTCGACCTTTCTTGAATAGGTCTGCCCCGACACCTCCTGCACTCCGCTAAAGCCCATTTTTTCTGCTATCATATTGTCAAGTCTGCGTACCTTTTCGTGGTCACCACCGAAAAGCTCAAGAAAGCTCGCCTGCGTTCCGGTAGTACCCTTGGAGCCAAGCAGCCTCATGCTGTCTATACGGTGTTCAAGCTCCCCGTAGTCAAGGTACAGATCATAAAGCCAGAGTGTCGCCCTTTTGCCAACCGTGGTCGGCTGTGCCGGCTGAAAATGTGTGAAGGCAAGGGTCGGCAGAGATTTGTAGTGATCGGCAAATTTTGCAAGCTCGCCCATCAGCTGCATAAGCTTTGCCTTTATAAGCTTCAATCCCTCTGTCATTATTATGATATCGGTGTTGTCGCCGACGTAGCACGAGGTCGCTCCGAGATGGATTATTCCCTTTGCGGTCGGGCAGTGTGTGCCGAACTCATGGACATGAGCCATGACATCGTGCCTTACCTTTTTTTCTTCCTCTTTGGCATACTCATAGTCGATATTATCGACATTTGCACGCATTTCAGCCAGTTGCTCATCGGTTATATGGAGTCCCAGCTCCTTTTCCGCTTCTGCCAGCGCGACCCACAGCCTGCGCCACGTTGTAAACTTTTTATCCGGGGAAAACAAATACTGCATTTCCCTGCTCGCATATCTCGAGCAAAGCGGACTCTGATAGGTGCTGTTATCCATAAATTAAAACCTCCGGTATCGGATCAGAGATCAAGAAAGTCCTTGCGGTAATTCACGCCGAAATACTCGGCAAGCTCCTTCATTTCATGATCCTTTATTGTGTTTATTCTCGGCATATGTGCCGTGAGCATATATATCTGTGCAGCCTTTTCGACCGTTTCGATAAGACCGAAGGTCTCATCAAGATCCTTGCCTGCACCGTAAATACCGTGCATACCCCATACCACAAGCCTGAATTCCTTCATTTTTGCGGCGGTAGCCTCTCCTATTGAATTCGTACCGCAGAGCATCCACGGCAGCACCCCGACGCCGTCCGGGAACACGACGATGCATTCGGTGCACATTTCCCACAGAGTATGGGTAAGCTTTTTCTCGTCAAGCTCATGAACATAGTTCATGGCAAGAGTATATGTAGGATGGCAATGCATCACTACCCTGTTTTCGCTGTTTACCGAAAGACGCGCCATGTGGCTCATCATATGCGCCGGAAACTCCGATGTGAATTTTCCGCCGTCCTTATATCCCCACAGAAGCTCTGCATTCTTGCCGTCGTCCGAAATTTTCAGTATTCCGAGATTGGTCTCCGGGTCATACGAAACATTTTTAAAGTATTTTCCCGTACCGGTAACAATGAATATCTTCCCGGCAAGCGGTTTTGCTTCAAATCCGGTAGGTATGGTGCGGATGGGCTTAGTTATATCAAGATATTCCGCCACCTCGTCGTTATCGAGCATATAGCTTATATTTCCGCCGTTACGCTCGTCCCAACCAAGACGGTACATGTTGTCCGCCGTCCTGCACATTTCCTTTAAAAAGGGCGCTGTAAAAATGTCTTTCATGATCTTACTCTCCGTTTCGTTACAATTAAATAAATTATAACTCAAATAATATGATCAGTATACATTTCATTTTATGTATTATACCGTATTTTTTAATGAATATCAAGTAATAAGAATGATAATATTTAAAAGCATACCTGACATTGACTGTCAGATATGCTTTTCCCTAAGCCAACAGCTGACGCATCCGGCTCAGTATCACCTTTTCACGCCTTGAAACCTGCACCTGAGACATTCCGAGCTGTTTTGCGGTCTCGGTCTGTGTCTTTGAGCGGTAGTAGCGCAGATATATCAGCTTACGGTCGCTTTCGGGAAGCGACGACATGACCTCGCTGAGCGATATCGTCTCTATCAGCTTTTCACTGCCGCCGTCTACGGCGACATCGTATTCAGACACACCGTCGTCGTCCTCACATGTAAGCGATAAGGTCGGCTGCGACGCGCAAAGTGCCTCGGCGACATCCTCCGGACTGACCGACAGTGCTTTTGCTATCTCATTTACAGTAGGCTCCCTGTCGAGCAGCTTTGTAAGGCGCTCGTTTTCGCGCGATACCTTGAGCGACAGCTCCTTTAAGGTCCTGCCGACCTTAATGCTGCCGCCGTCGCGGAACATACGCTTTATTTCGCCAAGTATCACGGGCACGGCATATGTTGAGAATTTAAGCCCCCTCGACTCGTCAAAGCCCTTCTGAGCCTTTATGAGACCTATACATCCGGCTTGGAACAGGTCGTCATACTCTATACCCTTGCCCTTGAACCGTCCGCAGCATGAATGTACCAGACCGAGGTTGTTTTTTATAAATTCACTCGTTTCCTGCATTTTTCCTGCTGATCTTTTTTGACATAGTGACCGTTGTCCCCTTTCCTACCGATGAACGGACCTTCAGTTTATCGGTGAAGCTCTCCATAACGGCGAATCCAAGTCCGGCACGCTCCTCACCGCCGGTAGTGAACAGCGGTTCCATTGCCTGTTCGACGTCCGGGATACCGCATCCGCGATCTCGGATTCTTATTTTCACATTGTCCCCGTCGACTATCGCCGTTATGTAGATGTTGCCTATTTTCTCCTTATAGGCATGTACGATGCAGTTGGTCACAGCCTCGGACACGGCGGTCTTGATATCGTTGAGTTCCTCTATCGTAGGGTCGAGCCTTGCTACAAAAGCAGCTACGGCT
>OGRU01003001.1_pt1 | contig 10442 bp, 15 predicted proteins | sample 1553541 | NCBI WGS metagenome assembly OGRU01 (sample SAMEA2580068, study PRJEB22360) | human gut metagenome | biome: human gut; feature: human-associated habitat; material: faeces | place: Denmark | collected 2008/2010 | reverse complement strand
GCTTTGCTTTTATGCATAATGCCTCATGACGATTTTGTGATACTTAGATGACGTTTATATGATACTTCTATCAGATTAATGATACTTCTATGATACTTCTTGTAAGATAATACGAAATGTATCATTCTTCTATCTTATTATATGTCAGTTATTTACATTTACGTTCAGCAAAAAAATGATACTTTGACACTTTTTTCATAAAAAAACTTTTTACGTACGAGCACATACTCAACGGTAAATCCAAAAAGTATCTGATATGAAATCTTATAGATACAAGTTTCGCAAGTGGTTTATGTACGGGCTATGAACTTCTGCCCTTCAGGTCGTGCTGCTTGCGTTTAGCCTGCGTGCTGCTTCTTCTCTTTCCTTCGGCTGAGGAGATAAAGCTGCTGAAAGCGGAGATGTAGATTACGACTATCAACATATAATCAAGGGTCTATATGCCACCTTTTCTTCGTGGCATATAGACCCTTATCGTTTCCCGTGAAGTGCGGGTGAATATATGCTTGCTGGACATGTTGTGGATACTTGCGCTCATTTGCACAAATTCGAGATAGCATACAATGGGTTAATGGCGATTCGCCTAACCGCATTGTCATCTTGAACATCTTGATTTTCCAGAAGGGCAAAGTTTTCGAGCGAGCACCTATAGGCTTCATTCAAATGCTTGTTGCGCATAAATAAGCGAAGACTCTTCATCTTGCCGCTCATTCCAGCCTTACACTCTATAGGCATCACCTTCATGTTCCTAACTATCACATAATCTATCTCTGAAGAAGTTCCGTTTACTATATTCTCCCAATAATACAAGTCATGCTGCGCGCGAGGATTGCTGTATTTCACAAGTTCCCAACCCAGCATCATCTCTGCCAATCCGCCCTTGTTGACAAGGTCTTCGGCAGCACCAGCCAAAATCAACTCCGTTAATACTTGTGAACCACCAAAATCCATATTTAAGATACTAAGCAGCAATCCACTATCCAAATAGATGTACTTGCGAAACTTATCGTTTACCTCACTTCCCAAAGGGAGTCCATTAGCAGCAGTATGGCTCACCCGCTTCACGATGCCGGCATCACAAAGCATCTGCAAAGCTTTTTTCACATTATCTGCTCGATAACCACCCTCCACCTTACTATACATAAACTTTCCTCCGATTTGCAAGATGACACTTTGTAGCGTATTGCGAAGCAATATAGGATCAACTTTGTTAGCATATTTGGCGAAGTCATCATAATAGGTTTGCTGGATTTATTTTATTCAAATCGCTGAAGAAATACAGCACTCCTGCGTGCAAAGATACAACTTTTTGATAAAATAAAGAGGAATAACACCCCATCTTTTGATAAAACAAAGAGGAATGATAAAAATAGCACCAACGGTGTATATTGCGTAAAGGGTCTATACGCCACCTTTTCATCGTGGCATATAGACCCTTGTCAACCAAGTTAATTGCAGATTTACTACTATTATTCGGGCTTTGTATCAAAGAAACCGATAAACTCATCAAAATCTCGAAGAATGTCATTCAACTTAGGATTACTCTTTTGAACTATAATGGCTATGTAATTGTCAACTTCTTCATCTCTAAGAATAGAAACCTTGACACAAAAACGATCTCGTTTATCGAATTCGTTAAACCATCTGGTAAAAAGGCGAGCTCGCATAGCCTGTCTGCTATCACCCGTTTCACATTGATATAGTAGAATATCGGGATTCGTAAGAAAGAATTCCTCTATAATACATTGTATAGTTGCTTTAACTTTAGAATCGTTAGGAGAATTCTTCTTGTTTTCATTGAGAATACCGAATTCATACGCTTTTTCATCCTCCCAAATATTATTGTTTTCAACAAATTCTATTCGATACTGAACACCATAATCTGTCAAGAACTTATATGATCCATTATCTATCCAGACCTTATAAGGAGAATGAAAATTGAGGCGAGTTAAGTTAAAGGCATGCATAGCAGTCTGTAGCCTCCTCACGTGCTTTGGCAAAGTCTATTTGAGCCTTTGCTTCCATATCTTTTTTACGTCTAACCATATCTCGTAATACTGCAATTGCTTCTTCACGAGTTTTAATTTTTAAAGCCATACTTATTCATTTTAAAGTTCTACTTCATGTTGATTGCAAAGATAAGCTTTTATTTTGAAAGTGCAAAGAAAACGGGAGAAAAGTTTGGATTCCCGTATTTTATAAGATAAAGGATAGCCATCCCATACCAATACTAATCCGGAATACATCGGTAGGGAACAAATACTCGTTTGTTGCTTTCTGTTCTCATAATAAATAATGTTTAAGTACCTCACGATTGACGCAAAGGTACTTCAAACCATGAAAACAGGTAGCACGAAACCACCACACTGCCATATCATCCACCCAACAGGTATCAAGACACGATGAAGGGTCTATACGCCACCTTTTCATCGTGGCATATAGACCCTTGTCGTTTCCCGTGAAGTGCGGGGGAATATACTGAAGAAAAATCCCCCATCCCGCTTGAGAAAGCAGGATGGGGGATTTAGTAATATTTGACCAATAATGATGTTAATTTCATTCAAATATTTGGAAGTTACAGAGATATTGCTTAATTTTGCATAAGAAAAGCTGCACTCGGCAATTTGAAAGCAAGTTTTCATTGCGCTCGTTTGCATCACAAACATTTAAATTATATAATTATGTTAGGAATAAATGCACCAAAAGTTTTAGCTAAAGGCAAATACGCACAAGCTGTTCGTAAAGCCGCTCTTGCATCCATCGGTGCAAAAGCAAAGACAGATGATGCCACAAAGACACCAAATTATCCATATAAATTTGAGTGGAATTTAGAATGAATTTAGAAGAATACAAAATAGAACTTTTATCAGACTTTGATGAGTTGATAAATTTCTATACAGGAAAAGACAAAATGGATGACTTTCTTCATAATCACTTACAAGATTGTGAAGAGAGTCATTATTGTAAGACATTTTGTGTCCGCTTAAAAGCAAACAACACGATTGTTGCTATTTTCGCCTTAGCATTCGACTCCGTTGACATAGATTCAGATGATTTTGATGATATGCGTATAGGTGCAGCAGGAACCGATTTACCTGCGGTAAAAGAAACATTCCGAGAACAATTCGAACAAAAATATACTTATCCCGCTTTAGAAATTGCCTACTTAGCTATTGATCAAAAATTTCAAAGCTTACATATAGGTTCAGCCTTAGTTGACGAAATAGCTTCGATGGCTAGAAAACAAAGATATGCCGGTTGCGTCTTCTTGACAGTAAGAGCTTGGCATACCTCTAATTACAGCGCAGTAGGTTTCTATGAAAAGAATCAATTTGCAAAATTGACTCCTGTTGCACAAATGGATGTTTGGCCAATGTACAAAACAATTTGGCCGATAGAATGATTCCCCCTACGCCCTGGGTTAGGAGTTTCTGTCCTTTATCTTTGCTTTACCCTTCGGTCAGCGATTTTCAATTCCGCTACACACCGGTGACCGTTGGTAAAGGGCGTGCTGCTTGGTTTAGCCTGCGTTCAGCTTCTGTTCTTTCCTTCGGCAGAGGAGATAAAGCTGCTGAAAGCGGAGATGTAGATTACGAATATCATCCTATAACCAAGGGTCTATACGCCACCTTTTCATCGTGGCATATAGACCCTTGTCGTTTCCCGTGAGGTGCGGGGGGATATGTTTGCTGGGCACCTTATACTCTTGCCCAGCTTAGGAGTTAAACAATCTGTATTTATTATGGAACTGGATAGACACATGTAATAGACTGGAAGTCATAATCGAGGAATACTCTTCCATTATGTTCGTCGCTACCACTATAATCTTTAGTAATATCAGCAGTCCAACAATACCCACCTTCGGTTTTGCCACCATTCATAACTTTCTGGTCTTTTGACAAAACCAAGTCGATGTCTTTGGTTTTGCAACCATCAAAGATACCTTTCTTTCCGACATTACCATATACTTTTGTAAGATTGCCTAAAACTACTTTTTTAAGCTCAGTACATTCTGAAAAAGCATTTTCCTCGATTTCTGTAACATCTGGGAGGGCTATGGATTTCAGCATGTCAAAATACAGAAATCCTCTTGAAGGAATCTTCTTACATCCTATCAAAGTAAGGTTTATACTCCCATAGCTTGCATCTTGAAGTCCGATATGTATTGCATCCAATGTATTTTTATCCGCATTGGGAGCAAGAATGAGATTGATGTAAGTCTTGCCCGCATACAATTCCTTCTTGACGTCTTCCACAATTTGATCGAAAGTGATACCTTCGCCTGCCAGCGAAATAATAGAAGCATCCAGAGCATAACTCTTAGCATTTTCTGTTGCTTGCGAGAATGTGTAAGTTTTCAAAGGTGCTTCTCTATATTTCACTGTAACTTCGGAATTATTAAAAGTACCATATAAACAGGCATTGCCCTTTTCATCAGATGTAAGGGCATAATATTGAGACCATGCCATATTGCTGCTGCCCGCAGGAGTGAAATAATTGATTGTAACTGTTATTTGCTTATTTGGCATAGTTGCAATGCGCAAGCGGGAATAGTTGCGTGTTGCCTCGGCAAAAGAAACGGTTATAGTCTCACCATTACCAGTGATTCTAGCATTTCCCCCGATATATTCATCCGTTCCTGCAGCCTTACCTTCTTTCAAAACTAATTTGCCAGCTTCCCATTTGTAATTAGGGGCATAATATACATGAGGAAAGGTTGGCACTTCGTCTTCTTTATAAGACAGCTCGCCACTTGCCAATTCCCAGCTACTGCCATTATATTTAAAAGCAGCATACTGAGTCCCTAAAGTCTTACTCGTCATCTCCAGAAGCAACTCATCTCCTTCTGCCCATGAAGTCTTGCCTTCATCTGGTGTACCAATAGCACGAGTCTGTGAATCTCCGAATGCCGGAAATTCACCAACAACCAACTGTACGTTGCTCTTGCCTGTTGTTGCGGTTGTTTCTTCTATATCACTTGTGCATGACGCCATTACTATAGTAACGACTGCCAGCATGATGTATTGAAATATCTTTTTCATATTCTTTCCTCCAATTATTTGAGATCTTCTTCGTTGTTACTGTCCCAACCTTTCAAATCATCTACGCTGATTCGGGTCAGTTTCACTTTGTCTTTTCCGACATCGAGTTTGTAGGTGTAGCGTTTACCCTCTTCAAAGTCCGTTTGTGATTTTAGCTTTGACACAAAGTTTTTCTCACCTATTGAGAATTTTAAGAATTCCTTGTCTGTTCCCACCGTTCCAGGCACTATGATGGCAGAGAAAGTTTTCACTTCACCATCTTCTGTCTTACAGGCATCCACCAACTTAGCCTCTTGATAATTGGAAGTGTCCATTTTCCATTCATTTTTATCGTCTGGCAATTTAAAAGACGCCCCACTGCAAGGTGAGCAAATTTTTAGGCTACTTATGTCCAAATTAGGATAATCAGCAGTACCAACATGATACATGATTGTAACCAAAGACATACGATGCTTCATTGGAATCGTTACATAACCATAAGGAGAACCGTACCAATGACCATTTATTAAATCGGCAGACTTCAAATCTTTTGGTGAGCTTTGATTTGTTGGCAATTCATATACCAAATGAAATGGATCATAATCATCCGATGATGGATATACAGCTAATATAAAATGTTTGTCGACTTCATCTAACCAACGAAAACTTCCACTGCGAGACCATTCGTTTGTTGCACTATTAAAAGAAAGAATAGCCGTACTACCAGCAACGAAATCTGTAAATGTCCCTACTTTCAGTTTATCTTTGTCCTCCCAACTGTCACCATGTCCTAAAGTATTGACACGAGTCTGCATACCTCCAACAGAGAAAGTGGCATTGATTTCCTGCCCTTTCAGCGTAGGAGCCATATCTTCATTTTGCGTACATGCTGTAAAGCCCATAGCCATAAGGCCCATTACCGCATAGGAAATTCTTTGTTTTATCGTCTTCATAATCTTCAGTTTTTTATTGTTAGTGAGTTAGTGAGCGGCCAAGCTCACTAACCCTGTATTTCCTATTTTCAGTACCTTATTTATCATTACAAAGCTATATCTGCGTCTAAATCACCTGAATCACCATTTTCCCAAGGAACTATATTAGCTTTTTCTATAGTAATCCCCGTATTTTTAACAGTTATGTTGTATGTATATTTTTTGCCACCTTCAAATTGTCCATTGGTGGATGGTGTTATAGGGGTTGTGTATTTTACTTCGCTATCATTCAACAACAAGTAAATCTCTATATCCATCTTATTACTTTCAAGGCTTTGCGGCAACATGATATAAGCAAAATTTTTTTCGCTTTCAAAAGATACATCATCAAAATTAAGGATAATAGGCCCTCTGTCACCAGCAGTTTCAACCGAACCTGTTCTTGTGTCAAATTTACCGGATCTAAATATTCCTTTCAACTCTAAGCGATTGAATTTATAATTGTTATATTTGACACCCTGCCCTGGTTTAATTTTGAATTCAACCAAACTCATACAATGCTTAAAGCGATGTTCGACATCTGTAAAATTCACAGTTGGAGATGCTTTGCTTGCAGTAGCTCCTGAGGCAAAAAGTACATCAGCCTTACAAGGTTGGTTTGCTTTTACCTCAGCCATATTCCAATCCATTTTACCATTAGTTAAGGATTTGCTATAAGGATAGTATGCACTAAATGTTGTCTCTTTGTTGTCCTTGAAATAGATGATGTTGTTATTGTCAGCAGCTTCAAAAGTACCATCCCCATTTGTTGTTACATACTTTTTATTGTCTCCTGTTGTATAGCCAGATGATGTGGCATATACGCCAATGGCATCGCCTGCTGTCCAGCTGTTGTTGTCTGCAGTTCCACGGGTTTTGATATTGTTGGAAATATCCGCCTTTACTGTGGCTGCAACAGGACCATTGTTGCCGATACCGTCTTCTTCGTTAGCGCAAGCTGCAAACAGCAATGCTGCGGCTGCGATGTATAAGAATCTAAATTTCTTCATATATCTTGTTATTTAAGAGTTATTAATTCAAGTTTCGCATGTAAGCTCCACACGCCCTGAAAGGGCAGAAGCCCCTAGCCCAGGGCATCGCCCTGGGTATTTACGGACGCAAACCTGTCGCCCTGTAAGGGCAAAAGCTTTAAAACTCCAGGCAAAACATAAGGCTTTTGCCCTTACAGGGCGTCTTTCTGATTGCCATCATACCCAGGGCGATGCCCTGGGCTAGGAGCTTTTGGGCTTTCAGCCCGTTCTTGAACCACATGCGAAAGTTCAGTTGTTATTGTGCTATATGTTCATTATTGTCTCCTGCCTCTGTCCAAGGCTTAATGGTTCCTGAAATATCTACGGCAGAACGACTCAATTTTACTACTGTATAGTGGTATCTTTTGCCACCCTCAAGTTTTACAGGCATTGTCCATACGAAAGGAGCGTCGTAACCATTGTTGAGGTCAAACTCTATCACTCGGCTTGCTTCTTCTGTAGGGAGCAGGATTGCCTCATACAGCTTGCCAGCTTGGGTAGTTTTCATCTTGATGTCCGTAGGATTTCCTTCACCAGAGATAGTCCCATCCACAAGATTGAAAGTGGCTTTGGTATTCTGACCTTTCACTGTCACAGTCATTTTCTTAAGGTCTTCTTGCGTGAGACCGTTACCTGGTTGAACTTCCAAAACAAGATTGCTTAACTTATGGTAGAACTTCAAGAATACCTGTGGCGTAGCTTTGTTGCAGCCTTCTGTCTTGGCATACATGAAGTCGATAGCTTCTTGTTCCCCTTGGTCTGTTACATCAAGTGCTACCTTGTAGTCATTGACAGTGGTCTGTGGATAGTAAGAATAGAAGTCCACATCTCCATCTATCGGGAAGAAAACAGTCTTACCACCAGAAACAGGTGAAAAGCCTATACTTCCATTTGTCTGATAGCAAACATTGTCAACACCCTCTTGGATAGCATCTGCCGAGAGAGGCTGTTTGGTACCTGTCATGAAGATACCGATCATGTCACCATCAGCCCAGGCTAAACCGGCAGCACGGGTGTTTACGCTGATACCACCAGTAAATTGCACGGCTACCTTATCGTTCTGGGTAGAAGGTACGGTGTCTTCTGTACTGCATGAAACCATTGCACCTGCCAAGAGTGCAAGGGCGAAAAACTTAGTCATCTTTTTCATATTACAAAACGTTTTAAAAGTTATTATTATTATTTGATTCAAGTTTCGCAAGTGAGCTCCACACGCCCTGAAAGGGCAGAAGCTCCTAGCCCAGGGCAGCGCCCTGGGTAATCATGGACGCAAGTTTGTCGCCCTGAAAGGGCAAAAGCTTTCAAGTACCAGGCAATTTACAAAGCTTTTGCCCTTACAGGGCGCATTGTTGACTGCCATTATACCCAGGGCGATGCCCTGGGCTAAGAGCTTTTGGGCCTTCAGCCCGTACTTGAACCACATGCGAAAGTTCAGTTATTTTATTTCTACTTCATTGTTGAGGTTCGTCCAACCGTTGATGGTAGCTTCCAGATTCATCTTCGGCTGCATCTGGTTGTAGTTGAGTCGCAACTCATACTTTCCTCCAACCTTCATCGCAGGGGCGGTGATGTCATACTCTTGCAAGGTCCCGTTAGGCAGCAAGAGGCGGAGATAAACATGAGAGGCGGGGCTTCCCTGTATGGTCGGCATCAGTCGGATGACTTCTGATTTCAGGGTTGATTCTGTAGCCAGGATAGTAGGTATTTCCACTTCCGTTGGCTCTATGCTCGGCAATCCATATTCTCCATCACTGTTCTTCTGTGTAGGGAACAGACACCAGGCTGCATCTAATGCCTTGCCACTCATCTCTGTACCTTTAGGTACATTCTCTATGATGATGGTCAGTTCGGCAAGCACGCTCTTCATCGGGTTTTGCACCACATAGCTGCCTTCCTTGTTATCTATCTTCACATCGGCAACTCCGAAATAGGCATTGTTCCTTACATCCTTAGGATTGGTCAAACCTATCTGAATATTGTTCCAGTTAGTCAAAGCCCTGGTCTGGTCAGTGGTGAAGAATGGCTCTATGAGATTGGTAATAGCCAATATCTGATAATGCCCTTCAGGAAGAGCGAAGCGTTGGCTTGCTACCTCCTGTGCACTGCCACCATGTTTTTCCTCTACAAGCGAACCGTCATCGGCATTGAATATCCAGAGCTTCACGTCCTTCACATCCGTGCCTTGGTCGGCTTCATCCGCCCAAGTGAGCGATACAGACAAGCCACTTTCTTCCTCGTCAGAATGAACATCATGGTCGCAACTTGCCAACAGGCATGGGACGCATACCAGCACCCATAACCAAATATTAAATCTTCTTTTTGCTTTCATTCTCTATCTTGTTTTATGGGTTACTTATTATTATCTTTAGTCTCTACTCGGCGAGCCTTATCCGCATCTTGGGTGTCATCGCTACCATTTCCTATTGCAGTAATGCGATTAGCCTCTATGCCATTCTTCACAAGCCAAGTCTTTACGGCTTCTGCACGCTGGCGAGATATACGTTTATTGACAGTCACGCTGCCTTTTGTGTCACACCAACCTGTTACCGTCACCTTCATGTTCGGATTCTCTTTCAATGTTTTGAGAATATCATTCAATTTAGTCTCTTCATTTTGTTGGATGTCGATACTATTGAAGGTGAAATATATGACAGGGAAAGTCACCTTTGCAGATTCTTTTATGTCTTGTTCTGCAACTTTTGTTTCTGCCTTATCCACTGTTTCTTTCTGATTGACATTCTCCGAAGAAGTTGGTTCTTGTTGTAGAACTTCCTTTTGTAGAACCTCCTTTTGTGGAACTGATGGAGTTTCTGCTATCTTGTTCTTCTTTTTAGAGAGGTTAATCCCTAATCTTACTCCACTTTCCCAAACAAAGTTGTTCTTATGCAGATGTTCTGGCATTCCGTCCATACGTTCGCCAGTAAGACGAGTCAAACCGGAATAGATGCCCAATTTCAGGCATGAGGTCAGTTGATAACCCACCTGCAAGTCGGCACCATAACCCAAATGCCAGTTGGTAGAACCTTTCATCACCTTGGCATCATCGGCTATAGTCTGGATATCAGCCTTGGTAGTTACTGCATATATATGAGGTGAAACAGCCAAATCCCATCGGCTGTTAGCTGTTTGATGGAACAGTCCAAGGAGATTGATATTCACTCTTGCCCCATACCAGCCCATCCTGACATGGCTTTTCAGATTGGCATACTCCCAACTGTCCATGCCTAAGACACCTGCCTTGTAGAGCACACCGTCGCTACCCAACCAATAGTTACGTTCTACGCAGCAGTCTTGTGCCGACAAGTTCATCTCTCCATACTTGGCAGATAACTCAGCCGAGAAGATGGAGTTGAAACGATAGCCCCCATATAAGCCAGCAGCCCAACCGAGGTGCGTCTTGTCATGTCCGAAACTTGAGA
>OGRU01003000.1_pt1 | contig 10449 bp, 8 predicted proteins | sample 1553541 | NCBI WGS metagenome assembly OGRU01 (sample SAMEA2580068, study PRJEB22360) | human gut metagenome | biome: human gut; feature: human-associated habitat; material: faeces | place: Denmark | collected 2008/2010 | reverse complement strand
GGCCGCCGAAGACGATAGCGGAGACCGGAACACCCTGCGGGTTCTCAAACTCGCTGGAGAGGCACGGGCAGTTAGCGGTAGGAGCGGTGAAGCGGCTGTTCGGATGAGCCAGCTTGTTGCCAGCAGCAATATACTCGGGGCCGTTTACCTTAGCGCCCTTCCACTCTTCTGCGTTGACCGGCGGGTTCTTGTCGAGGCTCTCCCACCAAACGGTGTTGTCATCGAGGTTACGCGCAACGTTGGTGAAGATGGCACCCTTCTGGGTGGAGATAAGAGCGTTCGGGTTGGACTTCATGTTCGTGCCGGGAGCGACGCCGAAGAAGCCGTTTTCCGGGTTGATGGCATACAGTCTGCCATCCGGGCCCTTGCGCATCCAAGCGATGTCGTCGCCGACGGTCCAGACCTTGTAGCCCTTTGCACGGTAGCCTTCCGGCGGAATCATCATAGCCAGATTGGTCTTGCCGCAAGCAGACGGGAATGCAGCGCAAACGTACTTAACCTCGCCCTTCGGGTTCTCAACGCCGAGGATGAGCATGTGCTCTGCCATCCAGCCTTCGTTCTTAGCCTGATAGGAAGCGATACGCAGAGCGAAGCACTTCTTGCCGAGCAGAACGTTGCCGCCGTAAGCGGAGTTTACGGAGATGATGGTGTTGTCTTCCGGGAACTGGCAGATCCAGCGCTTCTCCGGGTCAACGTCGCACTTGCAGTGCAGACCGCGAACCCAGTCGTTGCTGTCGCCGAGAACGTCCATGACCTTCTGACCGACTCTGGTCATGATGGACATGTTGAGAACAACATAGATGGAGTCTGTCAGCTCAACGCCGATCTTAGCGAGCGGGGAACCGACCGGGCCCATGGAGTACGGGATAACGTACATGGTACGGCCCTTGTAGCTGCCACGAGCAATATCGTACAGCATCTTGTATGCTTCCTGCGGCTCTTTCCAATGGTTGGTCGGGCCTGCGTCCTCTTCTTTTCTGGAGCAGATGAGGGTTCTGTCCTCAACACGGGCAACATCATTCGGAGCTGTTCTGTGATAGTAGCAGCCCGGGAGCTTTTCCTGATTCAGCTTGATCATTTCGCCGGACTCAACTGCTTCCTTGCGGAGCTCTTCGAGCTGCTCTTCGGAGCCGTCGATCCAAACAACCTGATCCGGATTGACAAGCGCTTTCATCTCGTCGATCCAAGCAAGAATTGTCTTGTTGTTAGTCATTGTTATTTCTCCTTTCGCCAAAAAGGCAAATAAAATGTAAAATAACCCATTTGTCTTTATTCTACCACAAGTTCCCCGCATAATCAATTACAAAATCATGAATTACCCCCATCTTTTTTCGATATAGCGGTATTGATTTAGCGCATATCAGAGGAAATTTGCGGAGTTTTTTAATAATCGAGCTGTAAAAGCGTTACGCGTCCGTTTCGGCGGGTGGCGTTCATATCGATAAGGCGCTGGTTTTCGCTGCCGCGAAAGAGCAGCTCAAGATTGCGCTGCTGTTCGATATACGGCCCGTCCACCAGAACGTCGCACGCGTTTAAAAGCGCGTCCACATCGGGGTTGTGCATAGAAATAAGCTGCTCATATGTCCAGCCGGAATAGGCGGTGACGTCTTTATGCAGGGCGTGCACCTGCTTTGCGAGCGCTAAAAGCGGCTTTGGCTGGCAGAACGGCTCACCGCCCGAAAATGTGATGCCGCGCAGCAGCGGATTTTTTTTGAACATGTCAAAGATGACATCGGTGTCTTCCATCCTGCCGCCCGCAAAATCATGCGTTTGGGGGTTATGGCAGCCGGGACAATGGTGCGGACAGCCCTGTGTGAACACGGTGAGGCGGATGCCGCGCCCGTCCACGATGGAATCGTTCACGATGCCGGAAATGCGGATTTCCATTTTGCCGTGCCTTACAGGCTGTGCTTTACGCGGTCGTGTTCTTCGGCGCGTTTGGCGTCGTTCCAGCGGTCGGTGGTGCCGACAAGGTAGCCTGTGATGCGGCGGATGCGGTCGAACCCGCGGCCTTCGCCGACGATGATGGTTTTTGTATTTTTCTGCGTTTTGGGTGACATGATAACTGCCTCGATTCTTTTTATAAATACATTTTTACATTCATTTCAATTTTTCTAAGGGCGGCGGATGCCGCCTTTTAGGTGGTTCTTGGGCTGGTTTCGCGCAGCGAAATTGATGATTTTCAATCATCAAAAGCACAAAACCATATCTGAACGACTTGTCGTTCAGGTTAAACCCATGTGTTGCCGTTTTTGCTTTTATGAACTTGCGGTTCAAGTTCATTGGGAGACCCCCTAATTGGGTCTCCCACGAACAAACAGTCCACCGGACTGTTTGTTCTCCCGTCCTGATTTTTTGGGAGGCAAAAAGGTTTCGCTTTCTGCGGAAAGCGACTTAGGGCGCTGCCCTAAGAACCCGTAAGTTTTCTGAAAAAAACTTAACCAAAGACTTTATTTGTCGTTCTCCGTGAGCACATCGTGCATCAAAAACGGCAGACATTTCTCGAATTTCACGCCCCAAATGGTGTTGTCTCCGCATGCTTTTCTCGTTTCTTCTATGCACTTTGCGGTGTACCGCACGGCGGCGGCGCAAGCTTCCTTTACCGTTTTGCCGTTTAACATCGCCCCCAGCATCACGGCCGCGAAAATATCCCCCGTGCCGTGGTATTTGCCCGGCACGCGGTCAGAAAGCACCAGCGCCGTCTCGTCTTTTTCCCTATCGTAGCACGCCGCGCCGATTTTCTTCTCGTCCGTATACGCACCCGTCAGAATGACGATCTTCGGCCCAAAGTCGGAAAGGGCTTTCATTACTCTTTTAAGCTCCTTTTCGTCATACGGCCCGTCCTTAAACGGCTCGTGTAAAAGGCAATACGCCTCTGTCATGTTCGGCGTTAAAATGTCCGCTTTTTCGCAAAGCCTCGTCATGCTCTGCGCCGTTTCTTTATTAAAAATGCCGTACAGCGTGCCGTTGTCGCCCATCACGGGGTCTACAAGGCGCAGCGGACGGCTGTGTTCGTCCGTAAACAGCTCGAAGATTTCCCGCACAGTGTCAATCTGCTCGCGGCTGCTGAGGTACCCGGAGCAGATGCCCTCAAACGCGGCCCCCTCGCGCTTCCAGTGCTGTGCCGTTTTCAGCATATCGTCCGTCAAATCGCGGTACACGGGATCTTTAAAGCCGCCGTGTGTGGAAAGCACCGCCGTCGGCAGCACGGATGTCTCGCACCCCAAGGCGGACAGCACCGGCAGCATCACCGTAAGCGAGCATTTCCCCGCACCGGAAAGATCGTTGATGACCGCCGCGCGGCGCGGTTTTTCTTCTGTATTTAAAAACTGCATCGGGTTTTTCCCTCATTTCAAAAGTATTTCCGCTTTTATTGTAACCGCGGCGGAAAATAAAGTCAATTAGCGGTTTACAGGTGAAAAAAAGAATGGTAAAATAAAGGGTACACGTACAGGCATGCCCTGCACCCGCGAAAGGAGCTTTCTATGAAAACCGAAAAGCAACGCAAGCTCATCGTTCGCATCGGCGCGGCGATTTTGGCCGGGCTGATGATCCTCTCGGCACTTTCCGCCGTACTATTCAGTTGAATACATTCAACCGTAGAAAAAATTAACCCCTTGAAAATACATTGTAAAGGAATGATCCACCCATGAGTAAACCGAAGTATTATATTTCGACGGCTATCGCCTACACCTCCAGCCGCCCGCACATCGGCAACACGTATGAGATCGTGCTCGCCGACAGCATTGCGCGCTATAAGCGCATGGAGGGCTACGATGTCTACTTCCAGACCGGCACGGACGAGCACGGCCAGAAGATTGAAGAAAAGGCCAATGCCGCCGGCATCACCCCGAAGGAATATGTCGACAACGTTGCGAAGATTGTCAAGGCGAACTGGGACGTGATGAACACTTCCTACGATAAATTCATCCGCACCACGGACGATTACCACGAAAAGCAGGTACAAAAGATCTTTAAAAAGCTCTACGAGCAGGGCGATATTTATAAGGGCCACTACGAGGGCATGTACTGCACGCCGTGCGAATCCTTCTTCACGGCTTCTCAGCTTGACGAAAACGGCTGCTGCCCGGACTGTCACCGCCCCGTAAAGCCCGCAAAGGAAGAAGCGTACTTCTTCAAGATGAGCAAGTATGCAGACCGCCTCATCGACTATATCAATAAGCACCCGGAGTTCATTCAGCCGCCGCAGCGCAAAACGGAAATGATGAACAACTTCCTCCTGCCCGGCCTGCAGGATCTCTGCGTTTCCAGAACCTCCTTCAAGTGGGGCATTCCGGTCGATTTTGACGACAAGCATGTCGTGTATGTTTGGCTCGATGCGCTCACAAACTACATCACCGGCATCGGTTACGACTGCGACGGCAACTCCACCGAGCAGTTCAAGCGTGATTGGCCGGCAGACCTGCACCTCATCGGCAAGGACATCATCCGTTTCCACACCATCTACTGGCCGATTTTCCTCATGGCGCTCGACCTGCCGCTGCCGAAGCAGGTGTTCGGTCATCCGTGGCTTCTGATGAACGGCGGCAAAATGAGCAAATCGAAGGGCAACGTCATTTACGCAGAAGACCTTGTAGACCTCTTCGGCGTAGACGCGGTGCGCTATTTCGTCCTGCACGAGATGCCGTTTGAATCCGACGGCACCATCACGTGGGATCTGATGATCGAACGCACGAACTCCGACCTTGCAAACACGCTCGGCAACCTTGTAAACCGCACCATTTCCATGACAAACAAGTACTTCGGCGGCGTTGTAGAGAACAAAAACGTCGTAGAAGATGTCGATAACGACTTAAAGAGCGTTGTGCTCGCCACAAAGAACAGCGTGCAGACGAAGATGGATCAACTGCGCGTGGCAGATGCCATTTCCGAAATCTTCACGCTCTTCAAGCGCTGCAATAAGTACATTGACGAAACGATGCCGTGGGCGCTTGCAAAGGACGAAGCGAAAGCCGACAGACTTTCCACCGTTCTCTATAATCTTGTGGAAAGCATCACGATCGGCGCGGCGCTCCTCACGCCGTTTATGCCGGACACAGCAGAGAAGATCGTCGCACAGCTTGGCACGACCTTGCGCGCATACGATACGCTCGATACGTTCGGCGTTTACCCGAATGGGGGTAAAGTAACAGACAAGCCGGAGATTCTCTTCGCCCGTATCGATCCGAAGGAGATGGACGAGAAGATTGCCGCTGTGGAAGCGAAGTACGCTCCGAAGGAAGAGCCGAAGAAGGAAATTGAGGGTCTTGCCCAGATCAATATTGAAGACTTTGCAAAGGTTGAGCTGCGCGCCGCAAAGGTCGTTGCCTGCGAGCCGATCAAGCGTGCAAAGAAGCTCTTGAAGCTCACGCTCGACGACGGCACCTCCACACCTCGCACGGTCGCGTCCGGCATCGCGAAGTGGTATAAGCCGGAAGACCTCATCGGTCACACCGTCATCGTCGTCGCGAACCTGAAGCCCGCCGTGCTCTGCGGCGTGGAAAGCCAGGGCATGATCCTTGCGGCAGACGCAGGCGAGGACGATGTGCGCGTTGTATTTGTGGACGGCACCCCGGCAGGCTCCAAAATTCGCTAAGGAAAATCACTATGATATTTGATTCCCACGCACATTACGACAGCGAGCAGTTCGACATCGACCGTGACGAGCTGCTCGGCTCCGTACTGCCGCAAAAGGGCGTCGTTGCGGTCATCAATATGGCAGCCGATTATGAAAGCCTCAAAAAAACCGTGGCGCTCTGTGAAAAATACGATTATATCTACGGTGCAGTCGGCATCCACCCGGAGTGCGCAAACGACCTGCCCGATAACTGGCTTTCGGACGTGGAAGCGCTGCTTTCCCACCCGAAGATCGTCGCCGTCGGCGAGATCGGCCTCGACTACCACTGGGAGGACGAGTGCCCGCGCGAAAAGCAGAAAGAGGTGCTTATCGCCCAGCTGGAGCTCGCGAAAAAACACGACCTGCCCGTTGTCATCCACGACCGCGAGGCCCACGGCGATATGATGGACATTCTGCGGAAATACAAGCCGAAGGGCGTCGTGCACTGCTTTTCCGGCAGTGCGGAATTAGCACAGGAGACCGTAAAGCTCGGCATGTACATCGGCCTTGGCGGTGTTGTGACGTTTAAAAACGCGCGCCACAGCGTGGAGGTGGCAAAGACCATCCCGCTCGACCGCCTTTTGACCGAAACGGACGCGCCCTACATGGCGCCCGTGCCATTCCGCGGCAAGCGCTGCGACAGCTCCATGATCCCCTACGACGCGGCGAAGATCGCCAAAGTGCGCGGCATCACGGCGCAGGAGGTTTTGGAAACCGCCTGCGAAAACGCCTGCCGCCTTTTCGGTATCACGCTGCCGAGCGCCGCAAAATAGAAGGAGCGATCATCTTGACCATCACGTATGAATACGGCGATAACCTCTACATCAACGTCACGAACCAGTGCCCGAACGCATGCGACTTCTGCCTGCGCAACAACAGCACGGGCAGCCTGTACGCGGATAACCTCTGGTACGAGGGCGCGGAGCCGACAAAAGAGGAAATCTTAGCCGACCTTAAAAAACGCGACCTCAATTCATACGCGGAGATTGTTTTCTGCGGCTACGGCGAGCCTGCCTGCCGCTGGGACGACATGCTTTGGCTTGCCGCGCGCTTAAAAGAAATGGGCAATTACACCCTGCGCGTCAACACAAACGGCCTTGCAGACTGCATCACCGGGCGCAACGCCGCGCCGGAAATGCACGGACTTTTGGACATTGTGTCCGTCAGCTTAAACGCGCCGACCGCCGAAAAGTACGATGCGGTATGTCACTCGAAATACGGCCCCGAGGCGTTTGATGCCATGCTGCATTTTACGGCAGAAGCCGTAAAAAACGTGCCGCATGTGGTGATGACGGTCGTCAGCACCATGCCCGCAGAGGACATTGAAGCCTGCCGCAAGCTGTGCGAAAACGCCGGCGCCAAGTTCCGCGTACGCGAGTATATCTCCGAATAACTGCATAAAATAACGAAAGCAGAGTGCTCAATCCGAACACTCTGCTTTTTGTTTTGTGATTTTAGTTTAATTTAATCTTGAATGTGATCGGCTTATCGGACGTGTAGTTCGTCTTGATATGCAGCCCGTTTTCGTCGCGCGTCCATACGGGTGCATCGTCTGTGCCGAGCACCGAAACGCTCTCGACTAAACCGTGGTACACCGTACCGGCGGTGTGCTCCTGCATACGCAGGGAGTGAATGTGGTATTCGCCGTTGTCGTTCGCCTTCAGCGCGATGGCAAAGAGCGTATCTCCCTTTGCCGTAAAACGGAAATCCTCGCCCGTAAAGTTCTTTTTCACGCCGTCGGAAAAGCCGCCGTCCTGCACCTTTGTGGGGCCTTCGCCGAACGTCCTCCACACGTGCGTGTCATAAATTGCTTCGCCGTTCACCTGCATCCAGTCGCCGATGGCAGTCAGCACCGCGGTGTCCTCATCGGAGATGGTGCCGTCCGCTTTCGGGCCTACGTTTAAAAGCAGCGCACCGTTTTTGCTGACGATGTCCACAAGGTCGCAGATGATGTCCCCCGCCGGGCGGAAGTTGTTGTTTTCCGTGTAGCACCAGGAATTCAGCGCAATGGCGGTATCGGTCTGCCAGAAATACGGCTTGATGTCCGCCATTTGCCCGCGCTCAATATCCGGCACCGCCGTGCCGAACATGTACGCATCGAATTTATAATCGATGGCAACCTCCTCGCCCCATTCCGCAGCGCGATTATAATAGTACGCCGCCGCTTTTTTGAGGTACGGCTTTGCCGCCTCCTGCTGAATCCACCAGTCAAAATAGAGAATTTTCGGGTGATAATTGTCGATGAGTTCGCACGTGCGCACAAGCCAGTCTTCCATGAATTCTTCAGAGGGCTTGCCGTCGATGGCATCGAAATTCTCCGGGTCGGGCATGGAGGGCCAATAAAGGTCGTCGCGGTCCGGGTTTTGCGGCATATCGCTCTCAAACTTTTTGCCGTTGCTCATGAAGAACCAGTGCTCAATGCGGTGCGAGGATACCCCAAGCGTCATGCCCTGCGCTTCCACGGCCGCTTTCAGCTCGCCGACTATATCGCGCTTCGGTCCCATCTCGTAAGCGTTCCAGTGCGAAATATTTGAGCGGTACATCTGGAAACCGTCATGGTGCTCCGCCACCGGCACAACGTACTTTGCGCCCGCCTTTTTAAAAAGCGCAGCCCATGCGTTCGGATCAAACTTTTCCGCCTTAAACATCGGAATGAAATCTTTGTAGCCGAAATCCTTGTGTGCACCGTAGGTTTTGATATGGTGCTCGTAGACCTTGGAGCCCTCTATGTACATGTTACGCGGATACCATTCGCTGTCAAACGCCGGCACGCTGTACACGCCCCAGTGGATGAAAATGCCGAACTTCGCCTTTTGATACCACTTCGGCGTCTGCCAGCTTGAAAGGGACGCCCACGTGTCTTTGTACGGCCCCTTTTCAATCACGTCGTCAATGTTCTGCAATGCTTTTTTCATATCGATCATACTATTTTCCTCCCAAAAGGAACTTTTCTCTGAGAGATTTTTCTCTTTCCCCATTATATCAGCACATCGGAAATTTGCAAGACAAAAGCCGACGGAAACCCGCCGGCCTTTTTCTGTTATTTGCTTCTGTAATAGACGTCGTTTAATTCTTTGAGCCACTTTTTGTCGATGCCGTCGAGCTGCTCCTGCGTGACGCGGAACGCCCAGTTGCCGTTCGGCACGCCGGGCAGGGAGGAAACGTGCATCCGTACACCGCTTGCTCTTTTATTCATGGGCTTCTCCCTTCTTTTGCATAAATTGCTCAAATATTGAGACGTTATATTTCATAAACTTGTATAAGTATACCATACTCCACTGGGCTATTCAATGGTAATCTTACACAGATTTCAGGGAGAACTTTTGAATTGTACGTCATTCGATAAGGAGCACCACGGCGCTTACGTCGTCCTCGTGCCCGTCTGCGCGGTCTCTTACGGCGCGCTCCACAATGCGCTCGGAAAGCGCCTGCGGGTCGTCGTCCTCATAGTTTGCAATGAGGTCGCACAGCCACTCCGTGCCGGAAGCCGTTACGCCGTCCGAGACCATGACGAGCATATCGCCCGCATCGAGGTCTTTTTCGCTGCGGGCAAAGGCGATTTCCGGCAGAATGCCCACGGGCACGCTTTTGGCTTCCAGATACTCCGTCTTCTTGCGCCTGCGCAGCACCGTGCCCGCAGCACCCGCCTTGCGCAGGGAGACGTGCCCCGTAAAGAGGTCGATGCACGCAACATCCAGCGTTGCAAGCGACTCCTCCCCGCCCTTTGCGAGCATGGCGGAGTTGATCATCTTCAGTGTGCTCTCAAATCCGATACCGGCTTTGAGGAGCGACTGCGCCATACCCGCGGTCATTGTGCCGTCCACAGCTGCCCGGCCGCCCGTGCCCATGCCGTCGCTTAAAACCGAGATATACCGCCCGCTGCCGTCCGTGAACGCCTCGGCGCAATCGCCGCAGAGAGACGCGCCGTTTGCTGCGTGCTGCGCAAAGCCGCGCTGCACGGCATAAACGGGCTTCTGGCACATTTGCAGCTTTAAGGTATCGCCCGCCGCCGTCACGCTCGGCTGCGTGAACGTGCGCCCGCACGCGCCGGAGATCTCGCGTGTCAGCTGCCCTTTGTTGATGTGCACCCCGTGTGTGCGGCAAATGTTTGCTTCAATCGTCATGCGGCCGAATTTATCGATGCGGCAGCAGACTTCAATCGGCGTGAGCTCGCGATGGCGCAAGACCTCGCGCACCTGCTCTGCACTGTCCTCATCAAAGCGCTGGTACTGCTCGAATTCCTCCGCCATGTCGCCGAGCATCTGCGCCGTGGAACGAAAATGTTCTTCTACGATGGCGCGCACCTGTTCGGCGCGCATACGGGCGCTTTCTTTTGCCAAAAGCTCGCGGTATTCGCCGTTTACGGCGTCTCTCAGCTCCATGGCACGGTTGCAGCGCGTCAAAAATGGCACATCAAAGTCGCTGCGTTCGATTTTGCCGCGCTCCCGCAGCGGATACGAAAGCCGCGAGAACGTTTTTTGCGTCTCGTCGCGGTTTTTGCGCCAGCACACTGCGCATTGGCTGCACCCGGTGCAAACCTTCTCCGCCGCGCGGCCGTACACATGCGGCAGGTCAGCCGCCGCAGTCGTCTCCAGCTTTTCCGAGATGCGATCTACGTAATCCGATGCGCTGCGCATGGCTTCCGCCGTATACCGCAGACGTAAAATAACGTTTTTTCTAAGAGAATCGCCTGGCAGCCTGTCCCCGTGCGCGGTGAATAAATTGGAAAGCCGTCGGCTCTGCGGCAAAATCATGTATAAAATGGAGGCCGCGGCCACCTCCACCGCGCCGTAAAACACCTGCGAAGTGCTGTTCACCTGCAAGGACGCGAT
>OGRU01002994.1_pt1 | contig 10469 bp, 5 predicted proteins | sample 1553541 | NCBI WGS metagenome assembly OGRU01 (sample SAMEA2580068, study PRJEB22360) | human gut metagenome | biome: human gut; feature: human-associated habitat; material: faeces | place: Denmark | collected 2008/2010 | reverse complement strand
CCCAAAGCAAGGACGCTTTGGTTGCTTGCCAAAAGTTTTGCACGATGCAAAACCATCAAAGCAAGCAACGCTCGACACCCCATTTTCAAAAATCATATAGGTTTTTCGACAGTCAGAAACGGCATTTCAAAGCCGTCTATATCGTTTATTTTACCACAGTGAAATGAAAAAAGCAATTATTTTTAAAAAGCACTTGAAAAATACTGATAAATGTGCGATAATAATATTATTATGGCGGTTTTATGCCACACGATAAATTACTAAAAATCTGTAAAGGAATGACTTACTTTGGATAACAAAAAATACGCAGTAATACTTGCCGCAGGTGATGGCAAAAGAATGAAATCCGACAAGCCGAAGGTTCTTGCCGAGGTACTGTTTCAGCCCATGCTCCGCTGGGTGCTTGACGCTGTAAAGCAGGCCGGAGTTGACAATACCGCAGTTATAGTCGGCGCTCACAAAGAGCAGGTAACGGCTTATCTTGATACGCTCGGCGAATACCCCGCATTTGAGCAGAAGGAAAGGCTCGGCACGGGTCACGCAGTAATGCAGGCAAAACCTTTTATCGAAAAGGCACAGGCTGAAAATGCGGATATACTGGTGGCGTGCGGTGACGCTCCGTTCATTGACGCAGACACCATAACAGGCTCTTATGAGTATCACAAAAACAGCGGTAACGATGTTACGGTAGTATCCGCTATTGTCGATAACCCCACAGGCTACGGCAGAATAATAAAGGAAAACGATACTTTCAAGGCTATCGTTGAGCAGAAGGACTGCGACAGCGAACAGGCAAAGGTAAGAGAAATAAACTCGGGTATCTACTGGTTCAAAGCGGAAAAGCTGTCCGGACTTTTAGATAAGCTCGGCAACAACAATGCCGCAGGCGAATATTATCTTACCGATACTGTTGCCGTTGCCGAAAAGAAGGGCGTATACACGGCAGACAGCACGGATGTTGTACTCGGTGCAAACAGCCGCAGTCAGCTTGCCGCTCTGAATGAAGTTGCAAGAAAGAGAAAGCTCGCTGAGCTTATGGACGAGGGTGTGGATATTCCTCTGTCGGACGGAATCATAATCGGTAAGGATGTAAAAATCGGTCACGATACGGTTATACTTCCGAATACGATAATCAAGGGAAAAACGGTTATCGGCAACGGCTGTGAGATAGGTCCTAACAGCTATATAGCCGACTGCGTTATAGAGGATAATGTTATCCTGAACAACGTACAGGCGCACGAAAGCAAGGTAGATAGCTGTGCTAAGGCTGGTCCGTTTGTACATCTGCGCCCGAATACTCATCTGCACAGCGGTGTAAAGATAGGCGACTTTGTAGAGGTGAAGAACTCGGAGGTCGGCATAAACACCTGCATAGCGCATCTTACATATGTCGGTGACAGCGATGTGGGCAAGGGTGTAAACTTCGGCTGTGGCTGTGTAACGGCAAACTATGACGGTATCAAGAAGTACCGCACCACAATAGGCGACAACGCATTTATCGGCTGTAACACAAATTTGATAGCGCCCGTTACTATCGGGGATAATGCGACTACTGCGGCAGGCTCGACTATCACGAAGAACGTTCCTGCGGATTCTCTTGCGGTGGAGCGTGGTCAGACAAGAATTATAGAACACTGGGAAAAGAACAGCAAGCGTATAAAAAAGGGATAAGGAGGAAAACAGGTGGACGTTTTTCTTTCGGTGCTGTCGGTCGCCGGAATCATTCTCGGCGCTGTACTGCTGATAATGATAATATCCCTTCTGCTGTCCGCAATACTTTATGAGAGCGTTTTCGGAAAGCGGTTCGAGATATACGATTCCGCACATCTGCCCGACCTTAACGATTATAAGGGGCTTGTAAATGAGCCGGTCACATTCCCGTCAAAGCGAGGCTATAAATACACGGGGTTTTACTACCACGATGAAAGCTATGACAGCTTCAGGGGGCTTATAGTTTTCTCACACGGCATATTTGACGGACAGCTCAGCTATCTGCCCGAAATAGCGTATTTTGCAAGACGGGGATACAAGATATTCGCCTTTGACAACAGCGGCAGTCATTTAAGCGGAGGAAAGTCACTGCGTGGGCTTCCTCAGTCGGCGGAGGATCTTGATGCGGCGCTCAGTTTTGTTACCAAAACAAACACGCTTCCGCTGTATCTGTTCGGTCACAGCTGGGGAGGATATGCGGTATCTGCTGTGCATTGCTATCATCTTTATGATATAAAGGCGGTATTCGTACAGAGCGGATTTGACAGGACAAGCGAAATGGTGCTTGAAGAAGGCTCTGCTATGATGGGCAGGTGGATATATATCCTTAGAGCCTATATAAAGCTGTATGAGCGTATGAAATACGGCAAGGCGGCAGGCTACACAGCCCACGCAGGAATAGCAAAAGCAACCGCAAACGGCACTAAGTTCCTTATACTGCACAGCACGGACGATAAGACGATAAGCCTTAAAAACAGCGTGCTTGCCAATGTTGAGAAAAACGATAATATCACTCTTATAACCGAAAAGAACAAGGGTCACAACTCTCTTGACAGCGACAGAGCGATAAAGCACAAGGCACAGCTTGACACGCTTTTTGAAACGACCTATCCGAAAAATCAGCGGACTAACAAGAATAGAAGAGAACTGTTCAGCAAAAAGGTCGATAAGCAGATATACTACGAGCTTGACGGCAAGCTGATGAAGCTGATAGCCGATTTTTACGAAACGGCTCAGAGCGGGAAAGGTTTCAGCAGTGCGGGGTCGCAGGAGAAAAAGAAAAGTCATAAATAACGTTTGACGTTATAAAATAAGGAAAATCAGGAGATAAGAAGAAATGAATATTTTCAAGAAAATACCGGCGGTGATAGCGTCTGTTGCGGTTATTGTATCGCTCTCGGCTGTTGCTGTATCGGCAAACAGTTATGTTCCCGAGGTATCCGACGTGATAACGGAAGATGTCGGCATCGCTTCTGTCAGCGCAACAAGGCACAGCGTGAGCAGGCACAGCAGATAATCGCCGACTATATCGCCAAGAACATACCCAACGGCATTGCGGACGTTTCCAAGATGGATAAGGTTGCGGCGTATGTGGCGTCGTTCACTTACGACAAGAGCAATTCCGATCCGTATCTTATGGTGCTCAACGGTTCAGGCAGCGATTATGCCAGCGCAAAACTTGCCGTTTATATGCTGGGTGAGGTAGGTCTGACCGCAAAAACAAGATATGCGTACAGTGAAAATGAAGAGATACCTATGAAAACAGCCACATCTATGGCGACCACTGCGGTAAGGCTCGGTGACGGCTCGGTTTATCTGCTTTATATCGGCGGCGACGTACTCGGTCAGAAAACTTTCATTTCACAGAAGTTGAATTCACGATTCCTTTATAAAGAGATCTCAAAAAACAAATACGCTGTTTATTCGTGGATACAGTTTGACGATGAGGTAAAAGGCTATGACAAGGCTACCAAGACCGTTATGAATATCCCCGGATATATCGACGGTCACAAGATAGAGGTAATAGCAGCTGAGTTTACCAGAGGCTGTATCGGTATTTCAAAGGTAACCATACCCAATACCGTTACCGAGATCAAGCGTGGCGCTTTCGTTTACACAAAGCGCATACAGAGTATTTCTATTTCAAGCTCGGTAAAGACTATAGCCGCCGATGTATTCTCGGGAAACAACTGTCTTAAATTCACTGTTGACAGCAACAATAAGTATTTTCAGGCTATAAACGGCGATCTTTACTCTAAGGACGGCAAAACGCTTGTTTCTGCCACAGGTTCGTCAATGACAAAAATCCCGAGCTTCGTTGAAGTTATCGGCGGCGACGCATTCTGCGGAAACGACCATATAGTTGATATTACGATCCCTGCAACCGTCAAGAAGATAAGCTATGCCGCTTTCGCCTCCTGTGACAATTTACGCAATGTTATAATCGAGGGTAACGGACTTACCACTATCGAATCCAGAGCCTTCCAGACAACAAAACTGATCTCGCTCAACATTCCCTCTTCTGTGACCTCTTTCAGCTATGATGCTTTCAACTGGGCTGAAATCATACTTGTGGTCTGCCCCGATGGAGAAATTTCACAGAAGCTTACAGGCAACGACGAAATTCAAAACCTGCTTGTTGATACATCAGGCACATTGACCGGCAGAACGTTTACCAAAAAGCCCACCTGTGAAAGTGACGGTGAACTGAAAGTCAATTTTTCAACAGGTTCGTCGAAAACTTATACCATTCCGAAGTCGAATCTTTATCACGACTATAAGGTCGATGCAATAAAGTCGGAAACCTGTACAAATGACGGCTGTATAACTTACCGTTGCACGGTCTGCGATTCCCACAGAACCGAAGATACCACTTATGCCACAGGACACAGCTTTTCATCGACATGGACGCTCGACAAAGCGCCCACCTGCGCCGAGCAAGGCTCGCAGTCACGCCACTGTACGAAGTGCGATGAAAAGACAGATGTAATATATGTTTCCCCCACAGGAAACCATACTTATACCGCCTGGAAAACAACCAAAAATCCAGACTGTACTAAACCCGGTGAGCAACGGTGCAGCTGCACGGTCTGCGGCAAGGTGCTTACAAGAGAGCTTGATCCGTTGGGTCATAAATACGTTGATACCGTGGTCGATGCGACCTATGACGCAAAGGGCTACACCCTGCATAAATGCTCGGTTTGCGGCTCTTCCTACAAGTCCGACTACACCGACATTCTCGTTCTCGGCTATGTCAAGAACCTCAAAGTAACCCGTCAAAACCCAAAATTCATAACGCTCGAGTGGTCAATGTCGACCGATGGCAGCGGCTATGAGGTCGAGCAGTACAAGGGTGGCAAATGGGTACGGATTTCCAAGACAGACAGCAGTGCCAATTGCGCTCTCACCGTCACAAATCTTACTCCCGGCACATCCTATACATTCCGTGTAAGACTGCGTAAAGTGTCAGGTTCTGCCGTTCAGTACGGCGGTTACACAAGGGCCGTTGCGACCACTGTTCTTCCCAATGTAACCACATTCACAGCCCCCGCTGCAACAAGCAGGACAATAACGCTCAAATGGAATAAGAATGCCGATGCGACAGGCTATATCATTGAGCAGTACAAGGGCGGAAAATGGACTCAGATTCTAAAGACAACAGGCAACACGACCTTACAGTGTACAGCGTCCTCACTCGCTCCCGAAACACGCTATTCATTCCGCATAAAGTCATACAAGAAAACAGGCAGTGCTGTTGTCTGCAGCGATTATACGAATAATGCGGCAACTACAAGAATTGCGTGTGTTTCAGGTCTTACGGCAAAGTCATCAACCGTTTCTTCTGTTACACTTTCGTGGAACAAGGTTGCTTCGGCTACGGGATATGTCGTTGAGATCTATAAGGGTGGAAAGTGGAATACAGTCCTTACCACAAAGAACAACACTGCTCTTTCCTGCAAGGTAACGGGTCTTGCGGCAGGCTCAACATATAAAGCCCGTATCAAATGCTACCGCCTTACAAACGGTGCGTACTCATTCAGCGAATACCTTGAAGCTGACGTGAACACAAGGATAGCAAACGTTACAGGCTTCAAGTCATCCGGCAATACAGCATCATCAATAACATTCTCGTGGAATAAGAATACCGCCGCTACAGGCTATATCGTTGAGATCTACAAGGGCGGTAAGTGGACGCAGATTTTAAACGCAAAAAGCAACACGACCCTTACCTGCACAGCAACAGGACTTTCGGCAAACGCAACATATTCAGTGCGCATAAAGTCCTTCAAAAAGACAACCGCAACCACATATTTCAGCGATTATCTTACGTTCTCAGCCGACACCCGTATACCCAACGTTACAAGCCTTACATATAAAGCGGATTCCGCTTCACAGGTAACTCTCAGCTGGAGCAGGAACACTGCAGCCGATGGATATACAGTAGAAATCTACAGGGGCGGAAAATGGGAACAGGTGCTGTGTGCAACCTCGAACACAAAGCTTTCCTGTAAGATAACAGGTCTTGCGGAAGGCTCGACCTATTCTGTACGCATAAAAAGCTACAAGGTGAAAAACGGCAGAACCGTATTCAGCGAATATCTGAAAAGCACTGCTACAACAGGTCTTAACCCCGTTGCAAAGCTTGGGGAGCAGACAAGCAACACAGCTTCATCAATCCGTTTTTCGTGGGCAAGAAAAAGCTGTGCAACAGGATATATCGTAGAGATCTATAAGGGTGGAAAATGGAATCTTGTAACAAAAACCACCTCAAACACAGTCACCTCCTGCCAGATAACGAATCTTAAGGCAGGTACGTCATATACCTTCCGTGTAAGAGCATATCTTACCGTAAACGGTTCGACAATATACAGCGACAATGTAAGAACGGTGCAGACAACAAAATAATATCACGATTTACGACACTGCGAGCGACGGTTTTATTAACCGCCGCTCGTTTTTTGTCTGTTACACAGTTGTTTCTTTCTTTTTAACTTAACCTATAAATGTAAATTTCGTTAGTTTCATGAAACGTTACATTAAGTAACTAAAAAACAGGCTAACTGAACATTCAAGCCGTTGTTTTAGTTTCGCTTTGGCGAAATTATGTGTAAATATTACTTCAAATTGTATTAAATGCACATAAAGCACTTTGAGCTGTTGTGAAATTCACAGAAAAAATCGACTTTGTTAAGTAAATTTAGTTAAAAGTGTTGACTTTAAATAAAGCCACATGATATTATGAGGTTAAGCTAAGAAGCCAAGAGGCTATATCAGAATAATAGCAGAAGGAGTGAAATCATGACAGGTTTTAAGAAAAGACTGGCAAGCTCGGCGCTTGCCACGGCAATGACGCTTACAGCTTTACCTGTATCCGTGTTCTTCATAAGCACGGGTGCGGCGGCTGAGGGTGTTCCGAGCGGATTTGCGTATGCGCAGGGAACAAGGTTCATGCTTGACGGAAGTCCGTTCTACTATGCAGGCACAAACTGCTACTACCTTACGTTCAAATCGCAGGAGGCGGTAGACAACGTATTCAAAGACGCAGAGGCGATGGGGCTGAAAGTTATCAGAGTCTGGGGCAACCTTGATGTAGGTGTCAAGACAGGTACGACAGACAGCGAAGGAAAGCCGGTATTTACAAACAACAATGACGGTTCGGGCGAAAAGGACGGAGTTTATTTTCAGTATTTCGACAAGGACCTTGGTAAGCCGGTAACAAACTTCGGTGAAGACGGCATAAAGAAGCTCGACTACGCATTATATCAGGCTGAAAAGCACGGTATGAAGCTGCTTATCACCTTTACTAACTACTGGGACGCTTTCGGCGGTATGGGTCAATACGTCAAGTGGGCAGAGGAGCTTGGCATAACCGGACTTAAAAAAGACGACTTCTACACAAACGAAACGCTCAAGGGCTGGTATAAGGATTATATCAACGGTCTGCTGAACCATACGAACCCGTATACAAACAGAAAGCTGAAGGATGAGCCTTCCGTATTTGCGTGGGAGCTTGCAAACGAACCGAGATGCAATTCCGACGCTCAGTGTAAGGACAATATACTTTATAACTGGGCAAAGGAAATGAGCGAATATGTAAAGAGCATCGATCCGAATCACATGGTATCGCTCGGCGACGAGGGCTTCTTCAACAGACCTTACGGATATTTTGACGAATATACGACCTCAAACTATGCGTTCTACGGTGCAGAGGGCGTTGACTTTGAAAAGCTGATGACAATCGACACGCTCGACTTCGGTACTCCTCATCTTTATCTTGACCAGTGGGGAATGAAGCATACAGGCACAGGACAGGACGATCTGCTCTGGTTTAAGATACACGGCGAAGCCTGTGCGGAGCTTGACAAACCGGTCATTCTGGAAGAATTCGGTCTTACAAACAGGACTATCCGTGACAGCGAGTACGAGCAGTGGTTTGAGGTGCTTGAGGGTAACGTCTACGATACGGTCGAATATGCAGGCACAAACTACTGGATGATAGCGTCATACATTGACGGCGTACTTTATCCCGACTATGACCAGTATACCGTTTACGGTCCGGAGGGAACAGATACCGAAAGCACAAGACAGCTTATCATAAAGCACGCCGCAAATATGGCGGCAAAGAATAACGTCAACACGATAGTCAATGACAAGCTGAGCTTCGACAGAGCGGACAATACCGACCTTACGGTAACAGCAACTATGAAGGAAGGTAAAATAAGCGGTATAACCCTTGACGGAAATGCGCTTACAGAAGGCAAGGACTTCACGATAAACAATAACTCCGTAACTATAAAGGCAAGCTATCTTAAAACACTTGAGCTTAAAAACCATGTGTTCACGCTTGACTGTACGGCAGGCAGCAGCCCGAAGTTCACAGTAAACGTAACCGATGTATCGATCCCTGCACCGACGCTTGATAAATATATCGCTACAGTTGACAAGAACCTGCGTCACTACAAGAAGGTGAATGTAGGCTATGACAAGAAGACAAGCGAATTCAGAGGTATAACGGTAAACGGCAAATATCTCACGGCAGGTACGGATTATACCGATAACGGCGGCTTAGTCACATTCTCAGACAGCTTTATAAAATCTCTCGGCGAGGGCAATGTAACGCTCGTGTTCGACTTCTACGAGGGCGCAGACTGCGAATTCCTGCTTACCGTAACAGATACATCGGCACTTGAGGATATAGATACTTTTGAAAGCTACACAGACGATTCTCAGCTAAGCAGTGCATACACGCCGAATACAAGCGGAAACAACGTAACGGTTTCGCTTGTTGACAACGCAAACGGCAAAGCGATGAAATTTGAGTACAATGTAGGCTCGCCCAACGGATACTGCGGTGTAAACCGCAAGCTGTCACAGCGTAACGTTGCACAGTACAAGGGTGTCAGCATAAACCTTACCGGCGACAACAGCGGTAACAGCTTTACGCTTCAGCTCAAGGATAAAAACGACAACTATTTTGAAAAAGAAATAACAGTCAACTTCTCCGGCGAAAAAACAATTGAGATACCTTTTGAGGAATTTGCCGCTCCAAGCTGGCAGTCAGGCTCTGCTACACTTGACACAACGAGTATTGTACAGGCCTCATTCTATGCAGGCAATGGTGGTAACACCGACACAGGCACTTACATAATCGACGATGTATACTTCTACGGCGAAAAGCAGGAAGCCGAGGGCGCACACCTTATCGACAAGACAGGCACATTTGACGGCTCTGCTCCTGCAACTGTACTTACAAAGCTCGTGCTGAACGGTCAGACTATATCAAAGATAACCTGCGGCGGCAAAACACTTGACAGCAGTACAGACTACTCATGGAGCGGAAGTCAGGTGGCACTCAACACACCGTTCATGCAGACCCTCTCCAACGGCAAACACGAAATAGTATATCATTTCAGCGACAGCACTACAGACACATTTACTCTCACCGTTATCAATTCCTCGGTAACAGATGATACTACGGTTGATAATGTCACAGGCTTCACAAGCACAAACGCAACCGATTCCTCGCTCACTCTTGCGTGGAACAAGAACAGCAAGGCTGACGGCTACTCGGTTGAAATATACAAGGGCGGTAAGTGGAACGAGATATATAACGGCAACTCCGCAAGTTGTACGGCTACAGGACTTAAAGCTTCCTCGACCTACTCATTCCGTATAAGAGCATACAAGACCTCGGGCGGTACAACGTATTACGGCAACTACACAAGACTTGCCGCTAAAACGGCAGATTCATCCGTACTGGATCCCGTTATATCATTCACCTGTAAATCCGCAACCGCAAATTCTGTTACACTCGGCTGGGCAACAAACAGCAAGGCTGACGGCTACTCGGTTGAAATATACAAGGGCGGCAAATGGAACGAGATATATAAAGGCAACTCCACAAGTTGTACGGCTAAAGGACTTAACGCTACCTCGACATATACCTTCCGTATAAGAGCGTACAAGACATCCGACGGATCTGTACAGTACAGCGACTATGTAAGACTTGCCGCTAAAACAGTGGAAAGCTCAGGCGTTTCAAACGTTACATCCTTCAGAAAAATCTCAGCGACATCATCCGAGCTTATAATAGGCTGGGCAATGAACAACTCCGCAGAAGGATATATCGTTGAACTGTACAGGGGCGGCAAATGGACGGAAGCATTAAGAACCTGCACAAATAATACAGTAGGCTTTATAGCGGGCGACCTTAAGGCAGGTGCGACCTACACATTCCGCATAAGAGCATACAAGACCTCAGGCGACACGGTCATCTACAGCAACTACACAAGACTTGCCGCTGTGACAAACGCAAACTAAAAGCATAATAACAGCAAACGGAGCATATCAGGAAGATATGCTCCATTGCTTGTATAAATAGTCTTTTGTTTAATGTGCTTCTGTTATATCTTTTAGTATTTATCTATGATAGCAAGCTACCGATAGTTCTTTTTGTCGGACAGCACTTCTCGGGTTCG
>OGRU01002990.1_pt1 | contig 10476 bp, 15 predicted proteins | sample 1553541 | NCBI WGS metagenome assembly OGRU01 (sample SAMEA2580068, study PRJEB22360) | human gut metagenome | biome: human gut; feature: human-associated habitat; material: faeces | place: Denmark | collected 2008/2010 | reverse complement strand
CTGGTACTGGGATATACACAGGATGAGTTAGCGTTTGTAATGGGAGTGGATCAGAGCGTTATTAGTAAGAATATAAACAGCGGTATAAAGAGAATACAGAGAGAGCTTAGAGCTTATCTGGAGGAGGATTAGATGAGTTTAATAAAGTGTGGAACCGATGAAAACGGATCCTACATAGAATTGAAAAGACCGAGAGGAGAAACGCCTCTATGTTTTATAGATGAGTGCGGAGTAGTACACGATACCATAAGGATTTATGAGTACAAGGCAGTAAGGAGTAAAGAGATCTCCACAGATAGCAGATGTGTAATGTGCGGAGAGATAATACCAGAGGGCTCTATGGTGTGCGATAGATGCAGAGAGGCGGTGGAGGGATTTGAGTAAGTTTAGGCGTGAGGAAGATGAGGCGGATAAATGGCTAAGAGAGCATGATCCTTATTATACATCCTCAGATAGGGATAAGAGAAAGAAAATGAGTAATCCCTATGAAACTCCAGAGCAGGAAAAGCGGAGGAGAGAAACAGAGATCCCTCTTAGTAACCTAAATAGCTACCAGAGAGTGCAATTTAAGCAGGTAGGAGGCTCTTATACAGAGCGTGGAGAGTTTGATCTGTAAAAGGGTGCATAAATATTACAGATATGTACCCTAACTAATGAAACAAAATTACATAGCTTAGGAAATAAATAGAAAGAGAGGTACATGAGGCTATGAAAGATTTACAAGTAAAGTACACAGATCCGCTGGATCTTATCCCTTATGAGAATAACCCTAGAATTAACGATTATGCAGTAAAAAAGGTTATGGAGAGTATTAAGGAGTACGGATTTACTAATCCGATTATCGTAGATGCAGATATGGTTATCATCGCAGGGCATACGAGGAGAGAGGCTAGTATCTTAGCAGGGCTGGATAGAGTACCGTACATAGTAAGAGATGATCTCACTCCAGAGCAGGTAAAGGCTTACCGTATTGCAGATAACAAGCTGGCAGAGCTGGGAGTAGATCAAAATGTTATAGACAGAATGACACAGAAATATAACAGGATGCTCACAGATCATGGAAATACCTGTAATAAGATCCGAGATGAAGTATACCGAGAGGTAAGAGGCGTAAAGGCGGAGCTGGCGGAGAAAGAAACTATCATAAGAGTATTAACAACTCATATAAGAGAGAAAGAGCTACTGTAAGAGGTAGCTCTATTTAATTTCATTCTCCTTACTGAAATTCCTATGAAATGAGGAAAAGGCGGAGGAGGGCGGAAAAAGAGGCTTAAATAAAGCAATAATACTAAATAAACATATAAGAGTAGTTAATGTAATAATACAAAGAAATATAAAAACTAATTTCAGTACTATAAAAGAAAACATAGTAAGGAAGATAGATAGAAAGAAAAGGTAGGGAATTAACAGATAACAACAGGAATGTAAGTAAAACTGTAGAAATTCCCCCTCATTCACAAAGAGCAAGGAAAATAGCCTCATAAGAGAGGAGAAAGGAGGCGGAGTAATGCCTAATACATTGAGTAAAGAGAATGAGCTCCAGAGAAAAGCCTTTGAGCTGTATTATGGCTTAGGAGATAAGAGATCACTTAGAGCGGTAGCAGAAACCATAGGGAGAACGGAGAGAACGGTAGCAGGCTGGAGCAGGGCTTTTAACTGGGTAGCCAGAGTAACACAGAGAAATATAGAGAACGCTCAGAACAGTAACGAGGCTAAGATCACAGCGGAACTAACGGATGTACGGACTAAGTACCGTATCCTTATCAATAACCTTATGGCTGATTTTAGTAAGGATATTGCACAGGGCAAGGTAAAAGTAAAGAATATCAACGATTTTGAGAGGCTGGTTAAGCTGGATATGCTCCTTATGGGAGAGGCTACAGAGCGTGTAGAGCGTGGCGGTACACAGGAGCTCTCACAGGATGCTAAGGATCGCTTAGACGAGATCGCTCAGCTTATGAAAAGTGCTAAGAAGTAGTGCAGATTGCACAATGGGTATAAGGTTTTTCCCTAGGGAAAATATAGAGCCCTTTGTAAGAATTGCACAAAGGAAAAGAAAAAAGGTAAATAAATCTAACTTTTTAAGGTTTATGTGATTATGTTACTTATCAAACATAAGGAGGTAAGCATAATATGAGTAATGCTATTAACCCAGAACACTATAACAGATTGAACCCACAGCCTAAGGATGTAATCAGAGCGTGGGGATTAAATTTCAACTTAGGAAGTGCTGTAAAGTACATCTCCAGAGCAGGGCATAAGGATGATATTGTACAGGATCTTAAGAAAGCACAGGAGTTTATCCAGTTTGAGATTGATGCTATCGAGGGAGCTAGAAGAAAAGAGCCTCCAGTACATCCTAATTGTAAATGCGGTATGAAAGACAATCCTAAGCATGATGATATTCTGGATGCTTTGTTACATGGCGTGTTTAGAGGATCTGTAGGACATATCGAGATCACAGGCAAGAGAAAAGGTAAGACCGATGAGGAAATTGCTGAGATCGTAGATAAAACCATTAAAGATATTATCTCTGGCATGGCAGGAGTAGAGCTGGAGGAGATTAAAGAGGGAAACGGATATACAGAGGTACATATTACAGGTAATAATGTTAATCCGATTGAGGTAAGAGAGTACATTGAGCGAGAGCTTAAGGATCGCTTAGCTATGGTGCTGTAAGGAGGTAATTATGTTAGATGGAAAGATCTCTAAAGTAGAGAGAATTGTAGAGCTTGTATCTAATAGTGGTAAGAAAGAGCAGTTTAGAGTAGGAGATACTGTAGATGTAAATTATGTAGCTCCCTTTGATCCTAGAGGAGTAGGGTTTAATGGGGAGCGTGGGGGTACTGGTAAGATCGTAGATATTAAGGATGAGTATATCTATGTTGATGAGAGTACTTTGTTTCATAGCTGTGTAAGCACTATTCCTATTAGTAGCATAGTGCTTATCTCCATAGCAGATCCAGAGCATATAGAGGATAAGAGGAGGGCATAAGATGAGAATTGTAGATGCAGGATATGAGATCTTAGATCCCCTCAATGGGGAGGAAATCTTAAAGAAGATCGAGAGAGTAGCCAGAGTGTGTTATAAGAGTGAGGATAAAATCACAGAGGGATCCGCTGAGAAGATGGTCAGAGCTCTCATTAAGAGTAATCACATGGCGATGCTGGAGCACTACTCTTTTAGTGTAAAGTTTATCTGTGATAGAGGTGTATCTCATGAGATTGTACGCCACAGAGTAGCCAGCTATGCACAGGAGAGTACAAGGTATTGTAATTACAGTAAGGGTAATGTAGGAGATGTAACCTTTATCCGCCCATGTTTCTTTACTGAGAATAGCGTGGAGATGGATAACTGGGTAGATAGCTGTATGAAAGCAGAGCAGTTATACAAGGATTTTATCCTTATCGGTAGAACTCCACAGGAGGCAAGATCTATTTTACCTAACAGCCTCAAAACAGAGGTAGTAATGACAGCTAACCTTAGAGAGTGGAGGCACTTCTTAAGCCTTAGAGCTTGCGGATCTACAGGAAAGCCTCATCCGCAGATGTTAGAGGTAGCAGTACCGCTCTTAAAGGAGCTTAGAGAGAGAGTACCTGTGGTATTTGATGATCTGGAGCCTATGGAGTTGGAAACAGTTAAATAAAGGCAGAGGTTAGGGAGGGAGAGCTGTAAAAGGCTCTCCTTTTCAGTTAGGAGGATTATATGATGGTATTAGCGTGTATAGGATGCTTTGTATTAGGAGGCATTGTAGGAGTATTTGTAATGGGATTGTGTGTAGCAAGCTCTAATAACAATGTGGAGCTGGAGAACAGACAAAAGGAGGATAAATAGTAATGCAGATAGTAAGCGGAGATATAACCAGAGATATTACTGGAGAGATTGTATATCTTAAGGCATATAAGCAGGTGGTAGGAGAGGTAACAGGATATAGCACTGAAAAGGGTACAGCTACAGTAAAGCTCTGTGATACAGGGCTGGAGATAACTGTATCTTTAGATGATATTGAGAGTACAGGCAGTACACAGCCTCACAGAGCTTTTAATAGTGAGGTACATATTTTAGGAACCAGATACAGTATCCGTATCATAGATAAGGATGATTACAGATATGATAGAGAGGCGGATGGATGGTGTGATCCTAGTGTAAAGGAGATCCTCATTTTTAACTATAAGCAGAGTGCGGAGAGTGTAAAGGATCTGGTAGCATATCAGAAAAAGGTACTCCGCCATGAGATAGTACACGCTTTTCTCTATGAGAGTGGTTTATGGCAAAATGCCTACGGTAGTAAGTGCTGGGCTAAAAATGAGGAGATGATAGATTGGATGGCTATACAGATCCCTAAGATCCAGAGAGCATATAAGGAGGCGTACTGTGATGAGTGATTTAGGAAGATGCAAACATACACTCTATATCCTTAAGCATAAGCCAGAATATACAAAAGGCTGGGGCTGTAGGTGTAGATACTGTGGCAGGACTTATAAAGACCTCAGAGAGGAGGCAGAGTATAAGGAGCGTGAGAGGAGGAGTAGAACATGGTAGCAGGATTATTAAAGATGGTATTTATTCTCTGTACCATAGCGGTAGTAGGACTATCGGTAGTAGATACACTCTGGTTTAATGCTATGCCAGAGAGTAACCGTTATAAGAATGTACAGGCGTTTAATGTGGTTACGCTGTGGATCGTAGCTATAGTACTTATTATTAAACTGGTAACGATGTAGGGAGCTTACAGGCTCCCTTTTATTATGCGTAGAAAGGAGGTTAGGCGGATGTGTTAGATTATAAAGTAGTATCCCTAGTAGAGGATAAGCTAGGGGAGGTACAGGATCAGAGAGAAAGAGATGCTATGATAAAGTACCTCATACAGGAGGCAGATTTTGAGATAGCGTATTATCTGGTATGCGCCTACATTACTAAGAGAAATGTAATGGATCTCCATAAGAGTATTATCTCTAACATATCGAATAGTAAGAGCACGCTAGATCTAGCCCCTAGAGGTTTTGGTAAAAGTACTGTAGGCGATGTAGATTATTGTATTACAAGGATCCTCAGAGATCCTAATATCCGTATTATGATAGGATCCAAAACACAGACACAGGCGGAGGCGTTTCTTAAAGAGGTTCGTACTCACTTTGAGCAGAATGAGGATCTTATTAGGATTTTCGGAGATTGGAAAACCAGTAAGGATAATGTATGGAATGATAGAGAGTTTACTGTAAATAAGAGGAGCATTATTAAGAAAGAGGCTACTCTAACAGCACTAGGAGCCTCTGGAGCGGTTATTTCTAAGCACTTTGATGTAATTATAGGCGATGATTTAGTAGGGCTGGAAAATGCACGAACAGAAAAGCAGAGGAGTAACCTTAAGGAGTGGTTTTATAGCTCTCTTTTCCCTACCCTAGAGCCAGATGGAGAGATCCATATACTGGGTACACGATATAACCCATTGGATCTGTATGAGGATCTGATAAAGAGTAAGGATTATGTGGTAAATACCCAGAGAGCTATAAGAGTGGTAAACGGTAAGAAAGTATCTCTCTGGGAGGAAAAGTTTAGCTTAGAGAGGCTGGAGGCTATTCTTAAGCAATCTGGTAAGATCATTTTCAATATGCAGTATCAAAATGATACAGAGCTGGCAAAGGGTAAAATCTTTAAGGCTCAGTATTTCAGATATTACGAGGAGTACAAGATTGACTATGATTTTCAGACCGCTAAGGTACGAGTTAAGACAGAGGATGGTATAGATCAGTGGATCAAAGTAAGGCTTTGTTTTGGATGCGACTTAGCAATATCTGAGAAAGAGCAGGATAAAGGAGATTATTTTGTACTCATGGTAATAGGGGTAGATGCAGATCATAATGTGTATGTACTGGATTATGTGAAAGAGAGATTAACCTTTAATACCCAGCTTAATACCATTATCGACTACGGTAGAAATAAATTCCCTATGGTAGAGCGGATCGGAGTAGAAACGGTAGCCTATCAGAAATCCTTAGCACAGGAGCTTAGGAGATTATCTTTACTCCCTATTATCAATATCAATACCTCTAAGGACAAAGTAACAAGAGCTATGAGGAGATCGGCTAACTTTGAAAACCACAAGGTATATTTTAGAGAGGGTATGGATGATCTGGAGGAGTGCTTACTGTTATTCCCAGAGGTGGATCACGATGATTTATTTGATGCCCTAGATTTTGCTATGACTATGGCAGATGGCGGTAATGAGATCAGAGTACTTAAAAGAGAAGATTTTAGAATTTAGTGTAAAAGCCCTAATAAGTGAGGGCTTATTTTTATGCAGAAAAGGAGGATATAGGCAATATGGCAGAGCTTAGCAGACCGATAGACAGAGAGTTTAATGTAGAAGTTGAGGGAGGCAGATTTAGTACAGAATTTCTTAATGATCTGGTAGATACTCATGTAAATAAAATCGCTCCCAGATATATAAAGTTTCAAAAGTTGTACGAGGGTAAGCATAAGATCCAGAACAGACCGAGAAAAGATAAAAACAAGCCTAATAACAAGCTGGTAAATGACTTTTTCGGACAGACGATTGATAACACAGTAGGTTATTTTCTGGGTAATCCTATTGTACTTAACTATACAGAGCCTAAAAAGGATAAGGCACCTGTAGAGGCAGATCCAGCGGATGTAGGAGTAGACCTTACAGAGCTGGAGGATACAAAGGTACAGGATGAGTTAGATAGGATCTGTAGCGATAATGATAAAGACGATCTTTTTATAGAGTGGGGTAAGGAGGCTATGATTAAGGGCTTATCCCATATTTTAGTATATCAAGATGAGGAGAGCCACACTAAGATGATGAGAGTATCCCCAGAGGATCTTATTGTGGTGTACAAGAACAGCTCAACAAAGGAGCCAGCCTATAAGATCCGCCTGTATGATATTGATACAGAGGATACTAAAAAAACTACCCACTATGCAGAGGTGTATAGCCCTACTAAGATAGAAACTTTTAAGTGTGTAGATGATGGATCCTGTGGGGCTACAGGTAAGGGCAAGGCTAGACAGTTTGCAAGCTATGAGTTTGTAAAAGAGGAGCCTCACATTTTCGGTAGGATCCCTATTATCACTGTTTATAACAATGAGGAGCAGATGAGCGATCTTGAAAAGATAGAAACTCTTGTAAATGATTATGATAAGGTGCTCTCCGATGTGTCTAATGAGTTTGAGGCATTTAGAAACGCTTATTTAATGCTTAAAAACATGACAGCGAGTGGGGATAATATTCAAAAACTCAAAGATGAGGGCATTATTGAGGTAATGGAGAATGGAGATGTTAAATTTATCACTAAGGAGATCCAGACGGAGGCACTAGAGAACCATCTTAACAGGCTGGAGAAGAATATCCACAAGTTTTCCGCTGTACCAGATCTCTCAGATGAGAACTTTGCAGGAAATCTTAGCGGTGTAGCTATCAGATTTAAGCTCTTTGGGCTGGAAACTAAGTGTATTATCAAAGAGAGAAAGATGGAAAAGGCTATAAAGGAGCTGGTAAGAGTGCTTAGTGTGCCTATCCGTGTAAATACAGGGCGTGAGGTGGATGTACTTAACCTCAAAGTGGAGTTTAGTAGAAATGTACCTAACAATCTTACAGAAATTGTAGATACAGTAACTAAGCTGGATGGAAAAGTGGATAAGGAAACGCTCCTCAGCTTACTCCCATTCATTGATAACCCTAAGGAAGTGCTGGAAAAGCTGGAGGCAGATAAGGAAAGAGATAGACAGAGTACAGATCCTTACTCTATGCAGAATGTTACAGAGGATAGCAATAATTTATTCCCTAACCTTAACGCACAGAATAGCCCACAGGAGGCTTTAAATGCACAGGGGGCTACAATTCCTCAGCCAGAACAGTAAAAGGGCTATATGAGGCTGTAAGGAGGTGTAAAGAGTGGCTAATGTAGGATATGTAAATAAAGAAGTAGCGAAAATGTACGGTATCCCATACTCAGAGCTTACTCCAGAGCAGAAAAAGATCCTCCATGAGGACAGTGTGAGGAGAGCTAAGCTCATTAAGGAGCGTGAGGAGGCAGTACTTAAAAATAATCTCAAAGCGTTTGAGGATGAGGCTAAGATGGAGAAAGTCTTAGCCTCTATTTATGCTAGTTGTCAGAAAGAGATCCTTGCCAGTGTAACAGAAACCATAGCAAAGGTTAAAAAGGCTGGAGGAGATTGGAGCTATGCTAATCAATCAGCACTCACACGGAGTAGAGGATTATTTGAGCAGATCGGAGAGCAGATAAAAGCCTTAGGACAGAAAGAGCAGATTACCTTTAGGTGGGGGCTTAGTAATATCTATACGGATCAGTTTTTAAGGCAAGTGTACGATCTGGGGCAGAGCATAACGGTAAAGGCTAATTTTAACAGGCTTAATCCAGCTCTGATACAGAAAACCTTAGATTATCCGTGGAGCGGTGCTATGTTCTCAGATAGGCTCTGGCAGGATAAGGAGAGGCTGGGTAGAAATCTCCGTGTAGGACTTACTCAGAGCATGATCTTAGGAGAGGGAATACCTCAGATCACGGATAGGATCAATAAGGGCATAGATACAGCTAGATATAACGCTGAGAGGGTAGCAAGGACAGAAACAAAGAGAGTTACTTACTGTGCTCACGATGATGTATATAAAGATACTGGAGTAGAGGAGCTTAAATACCGCTGTGCTAATGGTGGAGATAGTAGAACTTGCCAGTATTGCAGGGCGGATAATGGTAAGGTATTCAAAAGGGGAGAGGAGCCTACTCTCCCACGCCATCCTAACTGTAGATGTGTGTATATTCCTGTAGTAAGTGATACCTTTGAGGATAATGAGCTTAATGAGCTTACAGGATCCGTTAGAGGTGCTGAGAACTATGAGAAGTGGAGAGAGGCAGAGGCTAAAAAGCAGGAGGAGGTAAAAATTGTAGAAAAGGTTAATACAAAGACAGTAGAGAAAGAACTTAAAGAAAATCCTATTCCTGTACCAGAGCAGATTAAGCTCACAGATTACCCACAAGTTTTTTATGCAACTAAGCCAGAGGCTAAAAATACACAAGCTCTATTAGATTATATGAACTCTAAAACATCCGTAGATCCTAATGTGGTAGCACTATATACTAAGATGGATAAATTGTGTGATGGGCTATCCGATGAGGTAGTATTAAAGGTAACACATGGAGAGCACAGGGTTAAAAGATCATGGAATAGAAATTTTGAATATGTTTTTGATGTAGGTATCCCTAAAATAAATCCTAATTATATCGGCACCTATGATACTAACCTACATGAGGAGATGCACTTTTTAGATATGCTGATAACTGTTAAGGATAATAAGGATAGGTTACCTAGTAAAATGTTTTCACAGTCTTATAAGCCTCTTGTAGAGGCGTTTGATAAGGCTACTCCAGTTATCGGAGATAAGGCTAAAAAGCTCTTTGAGGATTTTGCCAAAGAGTGTGATATAATATATAAAAAGCAACGCCTTCAATTACTCAAAAGTATTCCTATTTACACCTACATTCAAAAGGTTTCTCGGCTCAGTTTGAAAAAGAACCTGGAATTATTTCTCTATTCCGAAGATTAAGGAGCGAGTCTTTCTATTTTCCAAACACCATCAGATTGAAGCATATAGAGAAAACGATCATGCAAACGATTTACCCTACCCTGCCAGAATTCAACACGAACAGGCATAACAGCAAAGCCTCCCCAGTATTCAGGGCGATCTATCTCTTTCCCTATCCAGCGCGTGGTTTCTTTCACAAAATCACGAATAAGTTGTATCCTGCTTTCTATCGGTTCGCTTTGAGGAGAAATACGGGCGCCAATACGACTCTTGTAAGGCCTTTTTCTAAAATATTCATCTGATTCCTGTGGAGATACTTTAGCCGCAATACCTTCTATATGAATTTGCCTTTCCAGTTCATGCCATACAAACGATATAGAGATAGATGAGTTATGAGCCAGATGTTTACCCTTGCGACTTCCATAGTTAGTATAAAAAATAAATTTGCCATCATGCAAATCTTTCAACAACACAGTCCGTATTGCCGGTTTCCCTTCCGGAGAAACAGTACCTACCAACATAGCCGTAGGCTCATTTACCTCCGCATCTATCGCTTCTTGCAGCCACTTTGTAAAAAGGACAAGTGGATTATCAGGAAGATCACTCCTTTTGAGACCACCCTTTGTATATTCCCTCCTAATTGTCGCCAAATCAGCCTTCATTATTTTTTCTTTAACTCTTAACCTATATTCTTTCATTAACACTTAAATATTCTTTACTCAATAAATTCCCCAAAAGACCATATCAAAATGGACACCATACCTCACATAAGTATGAAAACAATCTTCTAAAAGAAAAGGTTTAGCAATTTCTCACCGCTATGCATAATTGAAGAAGGACTTATTTTCATTTTTTTGAAATACAAAATCTTTTTGCAAACCATACATTTTCAATCATTCCACTACAC
>OGRU01002987.1_pt1 | contig 10485 bp, 10 predicted proteins | sample 1553541 | NCBI WGS metagenome assembly OGRU01 (sample SAMEA2580068, study PRJEB22360) | human gut metagenome | biome: human gut; feature: human-associated habitat; material: faeces | place: Denmark | collected 2008/2010 | reverse complement strand
CCAGTGGCGGCAGGTATTCTGTTCCCACTATATGGTATTTTGCTTAACCCGATGATTGCCAGTGCTGCCATGGCATGTAGTTCTGTCAGTGTAGTGTTGAACAGCTTGAGTCTGAATTGGAGAAAGTTGTGATTGAATTAAAAATAAATAAAAAAGCAGCCGTGCGGAGATTTTGTTTTGCATGGCTGCTTTTCATTTTTCCATTTTTTAGTTTATAATTTAAAAAGGATTGTTTCTCCCTCTTTGTACTTCTATTCGTATTCCGAAGTTCCCATTTTCTGATTTCATTTCGAAAGCTCCATTGAAATTATTTCTTTCCCAAGGCAATGCGCTTGGATTTCGTACTTTGTTCCCGTCAGCGTCATATTCACCGTATGTGGTTATGTGTAATCCGTTTTTCAATTTAAAGGTTGCACTTTGTAAGGTAGGAGGCATTGACATTGTTCCGAATCCATAGATTCCCATTCCCGGATACATGGGGGTAAATACATGGTTGTAAGACCCTCTGTCATAAATGATATTCATATTGGGACGGAATATTTCATTGTAATTCGCAATTGTATTATTGTTGTAAGGCTGATAATAAAGTTGCGGGGCTATCAGAGGGGGAGGGGCCACAATCATGGAACCCATATCCAGCATAAATCCGTTAAAATTCTTGTAACCATCCAATGAAATGGGCGGAATACTATCTGTTACCACTTCGGACTGCGCAAAGGTAGTAGCGGCAATCAGAAACATAGAAATGGATAGAACCAGCTTTTTCATATACTGTTATTTTTTTTGTTCCGGACAAATATAGGGATATTTTCTAAATTCTGTATCGTTTCTGTTTCCTGTGAATAGATCTTTTCAAATACTTTATGAAGTTCTTCCTCATCGGCTATCAGTTGTCGTAATTCTTGCAGATGTACAGCATTGGCTGATTGAGGTATCCATAATCTTAAATAACCACCTTCAGCATACTTTTCTTTCAGATGTGCCAGAAAACGTATGTATTGTTTTTCTTTGTCTAGCTCGGGATAGTTGGAAAGACCATATTGTACCGTCCGTCTCAAGGTAATGTCCGGATCAATAATACGGTCGGCCTCCGCTACAATTTTGCCATAAATGCTACGAGGGACATGCTTGTTGGATGCACGGTGATCTTCTACTGCCTCTTTCATAATCAAAATATGCTCTTCAGGGAACCATTTCCTTAATTTCTTGTCCGCCCATAGTATTTTCCCTGAAATGAGATGATGGAACTCTCGTCCCTCACAGAGTCCCAGATCATGGTAGGAGGCAATAACATACACCATCATGCGGTTTACGTCATAATATTGAGACAATTTGAGGCTTTCTGCTATAACTTTCAATACATGATCTACACGATGTGCTTTGTCAAAATCAGCGTATTGTGGGATAATTTCACTTGCGATATAGTCGCGGAACTCCATTGGAAAATCATTGATGTACGACAACATATTCTTTCTTTTGATTGGGGTTGCAAATATACAATAATTATCCCACCTTTGCAGAAAAAAGTAATATGTATCAAATTATTCAACCTACACCCGATGACTTTGATGAATTGACCTGTTTATGGGAAGCTTCGGTGCGTGCTACTCATCATTTCATACCTGAAGCATATATTCAGAAGTTAAAACCACTGGTATGGAGTGTTTATCTTCATAGTATGCCGCTTTACATGATTCGTGACAATGCTGGTATAGAAGGATTCATGGGCATTAATGGAACTATGCTTGAAATGCTCTTTGTTCACCCGCGTGCCATAGGTACGGGAATAGGAAAACAATTGATACGTTATGCTTTGGAACATTGCCATGTACGTTATGTCGATGTAAACGAACAGAATAAGAAAGCGTCCGGCTTTTATAGCCATTTTGGATTTCGGGTTATTGGCAGGGATGCAAAAGACGCATCGGGCGAACCCTATCCTATTTTACATTTAAAACTGGGAGGTATCATGAAAATTGAAAATTGGGGATTAGTTCCCTACTCTGAGGCTTGGGAGCGGCAGACGGAATTATTTAATGCCGTGGTGGAAGCTAAACAAGTGGGAAAAACGTATGAAAATAGAATTATCTTTGTAGAACATTCGCATGTCTATACATTAGGCAAGAGTGGAAAGGAGACGAATATGTTGTTGGGGGAGGCGCAATTGAAAATGATTGGTGCCACCCTTTATCATATTGATCGAGGAGGGGATATTACTTATCATGGTCCCGGACAATTGGTTTGTTATCCTATCTTGAATTTGGAGGATTATCATTTGGGGTTGAAGGAATATATTCATGTGTTGGAAGAAGCGGTGATCAGGGTCTGCGCATCTTATGGCATCGAGGCTGGGCGAGTGAAGGGAGCAACCGGAGTATGGCTGGCAACGGGAACTCCGCAGGAACGGAAAATCTGTGCAATAGGAGTGAGAAGCAGTCATTTTGTGACAATGCATGGATTGGCGCTGAATGTAAATACGGATTTGCGTTATTTCAGTTATATCCATCCTTGTGGATTCATGGATAAAGGGGTTACTTCATTACAGAAAGAATTGGGGTGTGAAGTGCCTATGGAAGAAGTGGCAGGACGTGTGCAGAACGAATTATCTGAACTTTTGTAAATAGGATATGTAAATAATACCGTATGTGTACCCTTATACATACGGGGTGTGAGTGTATCAAAAGTCCGATCGTGCTATCATGTCGTCAGCTGTAGGGGCAGGGTTTGTCTGCCCAAATGCATAAGCAAACCATTTTAGGGTGAGCGAACCTAGCTCCTACTAGCAAAATGATACGCCATTTTACTTTTGATACATCCTTGATTTATTCTTTTATATCTTGGTACAAGAAGCGCTTGATACTTTTCTTGGCTGTTTTTTCAAATTCCTCAGGATATAGCTTGAAGCGGGCTATTTGGGAAAATGCCGGTAATTGTTTGTTCAGTTCAAGGCGATTTTCTTCCATTACTCGTACAAGGTCTGATTGGTTCAAGCCGTGAGCAAAAGCATCATCGGAATCCGGATAGATTAGGCCCACCAGTTTATCTTGTTGCAGAATAATCAGTGACTCTGATACGTATGGCATATTGTTTAGCTTGGACTCTATTTCTTCCGGATAAATGTTTTGTCCGGAAGAAGTGAGTAACAGGTTTTTGCAACGTCCTTTGATGAAAACATTTCCGTTTTCATCTATTGTCGCCATATCACCTGTATGCAACCATCCTTCAGTGTCAATGACTTGCCGTGTCGCTTCCTCGTTCTTATAATAGCCCAACATCAGGTTGGCTCCACGGCATACCAGTTCACCCGCAATGGCTGATGGGTTGGGAGACAGTACTTTGGCTTCCATACGTGCGGCAACTTTTCCGCAAGATGCCAATTTCAGTTCTGTCCAATGACTATGGCAAATGATGGGACCACATTCAGTCATTCCGTATGCAATGGTGTATGGGAAATCTATCATTTTTAGAAAGGCTTCTACTTCGGCATTGAAAGGAGCACCTCCGATGATGATTTCGATGAAATTTCCGCCGAAAACCTCCATCGCCTTCTGCTTGATAAGTTCTTTTATCTTATCACTGATGATGGGAACATGTAATAGCAGTTTACCTAATTTGTTGTCTACTTTGGGAAGAATATTTTTCTTGAATATTTTTTCCACAATCAGTGGTACGCAGGCTATAACGCGCGGGCGGATTTCCGCAAATGATTCGGCTATGATTTTGGGTGATGGCATACGGGTAAGAAACCATAGATGGGCGCCTGCTGTGAAACCGTAAAGAAAATCGAAAGTCATGCCGAATACGTGCCCCAAAGGTAACATGGATACGACGCTGTCACCTGCTTTCAGACCTATTTTTTCTTTACAGTAGAGTACGTTGGAGAGTATGCTGCGATAGGGCAGCATCACGCCTTTGGAATATCCGGTAGTACCTGAAGTGTAATTAATGATGGCTAGGTCTTCTGATTTTTCTTTTTCATAAGAAATATCATCAGGACGGAATCGGCAGGGGAATTTGTGTCCGAATATCTCATTCAGATGGTCGCGGGCATAAGCTAGTTTTTCCGAACGGGATACGGGTACGCCAAAATCTTTCAATTCTATGATACCTTCCAAATGAGGCATAGCTGCTTCATTCAAGTTCTCCCATATCTGATCGCCTACGAACAACAGGCGGGCTTCAGAGTGATTTACAATATTGTGTACCTGGTCGGCTTTGAATTCATGTAGAATAGGTACAACTACGGCACCATAGGTGATGACGGCAAGGTAAGTTACTGTCCAATGAGCGCTATTACGCCCGCAAATGGCTATTTTATCTCCCTTTTCAATGCCGGCATTTTCCAGCAAGATATGTATTTTCTCTATTTTACGGGCCACATCTCTGTATTGCAATGTGATGCCTTTATAGTCTGTAAGAGCGTTTAAATACCAATTTGTTTTTATACTTTGCTCGATAAGAGCAATAAAACTCTGTTCTAGTTCCATGATAACTTTTGCACATTTATAGGCTGAGTGTGCGCAAAAGTAGTAAAATGAGGTAAGGGGGATGGGAAATGAAACAGTTTTTTACATTAATTTAACGTCCTGAAAATGTAGATCCTTTCATCCCTTTACTTTAAAATGCTAGTTTATAATCGTTTGCCAATTGTTGACGTGTCCTATGAAGGAGTATAGTTGCTATAATTGCCAGAATAAGAGTTAACCTTGCCCGATACCATGATATACTCTTTGTTTCAATGATAGTCGGGCAAGTTCGAAAATTGTTTCTATAATTATGGGATTTCTCGATAAAGAAGCTTTATTTATCGTTGCTTTTATTTTCTGTCTCTTCTTTAGAGGGCTGTGGTTTGATGATAAGTCGCAGGGATGGGTCGTAGGTGAAATAACTCCACATCCAATCTATAAAAATAAATAAACGGTTTTTTACCCCCACTATGCTCATCAAGTGTATAAATAGCTATACTGCCCATGCGGGAAATCCACTGAAACGTATCTTTTGCAATTCTACCACTGCATTATTTCTCCCGATGGTTGCCATAGACCCTTTATTATAATATTTAAAAGGGATGAGCGGCTGGCCCTTTTCGATATTTCTCAGATTCTTTATTAAGTTCATGGCTTGCTGTATGGCAGGCTGTACAACTTGCGGATGTCCTTTAGGATACTCTTCTGAAATCATTAGTGCGGTGTCACCTATAGCAAATATATTTTTAAAGTCTTGTATCTGATTGTGTTCATTCACTCTCAAACGGTTGCCTGGACCATAGCATTCGGCAGGAAGGCCTGCTAGACTGTTTGCTTTTACGCCTGCTACCCAGTAAACGTTGGCTGATTCTATAAAATTCCCGTCATCCAGTACTAACATATTATTCTCGTAATTTTTTACTTGTTGGTTCAATAATATTTCTACTCCCAAATGAGTGAGGTATTTTTTTACTTCTTCGGAAGATTGGGGGGAGAAGGCGGAAAGCAAGCGTGGACCACCATCTATTAATATGATTCTCATCGTACTGGTGTCTAGATCGGGATAATCGTGCGGAAGGATGAATTTACGCATTTCGGCTAGTGCCCCTGCCAGTTCAATACCAGTTGCTCCTGCGCCGACTATAATGAAGGTCATCAGTTGCTCCCGCTTTTTGGAGTCATTAGTGTTCAATGCTTTTTCAAAGCTTTCAAGTACTTGGTTACGATTATGCAAGGCTTCTGCTGTGGTCTTGAGGGACATGGTGCGTTTAGCTATTTCGTTGTTGCCGAAATAATTGGTATAGCATCCGGTAGATATAATCAGATAGTCGTAGCTTAGACTGCCGATGGAAGTGGTGACTTGTTGTTCTTCAGGATGTACTTGTTGTACTTCACATATGCGGATATGAAAGTCTTTGTATCCTTTGAATATCTTGCGGAATGGGAATGAAATAGCACTGGGCTCGATGCCTGATGTGGCTACTTGGTAAAGTAACGGCTGGAAAAGATGGTAGTTGTTTTTATCCAATAACACAACTTGGTAGTGTTGTCTTTTCAGTTTGCGTGCAATCTTTAACCCGCCAAATCCTCCTCCGACAATGACTATTCTTTTTTTATTTCCTTTGTCGGGAATGTTGGTTATCTGTTCAGTCATAATGGTATTTGTTATTTTATGTATATAATAACAAATAACCGGGGTGAAATGTTTAGTGTCATGGCTATTAGAAATTAAAAATTCCGGGGGATAATGTAGGATTGATATAACTTACGTCTCGTGTTTGCACTAGCCTGCCATTCAGAGTGTAGAATAATTGTTTGGTGGCCGACGAATTGTTTAGGTTAACAGTAATTACGTACAGAGTGGTTCGTTTAGGAAATTCTATGAGATTTACATTGGTGGCAGTCCACATGGCGTATGGACTCAATGTAAAATCATTATATACATTAGGTGCCAGTTGATCTGTAGTTTGTAAATTGGTATTAGTCATCACCCATTGGGCATTACCGTTCATCCATACTTTTTTTTCAAAACCATTTTGAGTAAAAGAGGCTACATAATAATTCCCTTGTTGGCTCCAACTTACGTTCATGGCATGCGGATATATCTTTTTCAGTGCTATATGAAATGTAGTGGGAGAGGTAGCAGACAAGGTGGTGATCAGTACCCATAATATCACACATATAGAATAGTATCTTTTCTTCATGGTCATTTAAATGTTTTGATGAGGTTGATAAAACAGCTTGGTTATACTTTTTGTTCGCCGGTATAAAATCTGATTTTGTGGACTTTTTCCACACTTTTGTAGTGTTGTCAACAGGTATCTACACTTCTAAAAATGGATATGTAAATATGTATATGCTTGATTTTTAATGAAGTATTGAGAAACGCAGATTTATGGCACGTTTCTTGTTTTATTGCTATCGGTAAAAATGAATAAAAAACAAAGTAATTATGAAAAAGGTATTAGTAACATTGGTATTAGTAATGACTTTAGGCGTGTCTGTTTCTTTTGCTCAAGCGGCTCCGGTAGAGGTTCCGGTAGTGGAAAAGCCTCAACAATCTAAGAAATTGGTTTTTTCAGAAATCTATATGAATGATTTGCCGGAAGCTGTGATGGACAGGCTTGCACTGGAAGGTGCTATGATAAAGCAGGCTTTTATGACCTATGGCATTGATGGAAGCCGTATTTATAAAATTAATGTGTTAACAAGTGATGCTCATGAACAGACATTGTTCTTAGGTGAAGATGGTAAAATTTTGAAATAGTTAGTATATTTATAATAGTGCTTTTACATGAATTCCCGGCTTGTGATAAGTCGGGATTTTTTTTAGTTAAATTGTTTCTTGACGATATTCGAAAAATAATTAAGAAATCTCTTGTACATAATAATTGTAGATTTTATCTTTGCCACTCGAATTTAAAAAAGATGATACCATGGAAACTTATGATATATATTTTAAAGAAGGTACTGATTTTGCTAATAAAGGATTTTCATTGAAGGATAAGGCTAAGGCTATTAGAATGGCTGAAGATATGTTGGCTGAACGCAAAGGATACGTGAAGGATTTTGTTGGAGGAACTATTTCCGTAATGTGTAAAGAAACGAAAGAGGAAGTTTGGTCCAAGCCGATAGAGGAGGTTTAAGACAACTTTTACACTTCTTTTTGCCTAGTCAATCACAGAGTTGTCAAATACAACCCTTGATTATATTATGGTGAGTTCGTTATTGGCGGACATAAATATTTCTTTCTCTTCTAGGAATTTCCGGTATATTTCTCCCTTCATGCTTTTTGCCGGGCTGATATGGATAATGTCAGGTTTCATCCGATTGAGCGATGATTCTTTTTTATAAGATGCTTCAGTATAATTTTTCTTTCCATTCTGTACATTTTTGACATATAGTTGTTATTCATTAGCTGAATACATCGTAAACTCACCAATGAAGTCTTCTGTATAAACAGAGGTTAGTTACATAAATTTATAGTGATTTTTTGTCTATAATATATTTGCCATTGAAGTCTTGTTAGATTCCTTTGGTTCTTCTCTGTTTCCGGTGATTGAGTAGCAGATCCATTGAATGTTTTTCCCTTTGTGTAATATGGAAAACATAAAAGGAAAAAGAATTTATGTTGTTTGAACAATTAAGTTAGAACGTGTGTTTATATAACTATTGTGATTATTGTTGTGCCGATGGTGTACAGGCATTGATACAACAATGATTTTTCATAAAAACTTTAAATTTATAAATTTAGGTAGCCCTGACTTGTGATAAGTCGGGGCTATTTGCTTATTATGTGCTATTAAACTTGGTCAACTATTGGTTAACAATTTTACGCAACAGTAACTCTTTGATGCAAAAGTGATAAATAAAATTTTTTGTTCACATGAAAAAAACTTTCTCAAAAGCTTTGTAGTATTGATTTTCTATGTATCTTTGCATTATTATTATTTCGCGGGGTATTAGCTCATCTGGCTAGAGCGTTAGACTGGCAGTCTAAAGGTGGCGAGTTCGAGTCTCGCATGCTCCACTATTATAAACCTCTCTGTTTCAGAGGGGTTTGTGTTTTCTTAAGCTTCTCCAGCTTTCGTTTTTGGATAAAAAAAGACAGTTTGTGCCACTTTTGGCAAAAAGAACTTGTCTAAAACGAATCCAGAACAATTATGACAACTCTTAAAGCCGCCGTTGTTCCGGCCAAGGTGCTGAAAAACGGCAAACACAGAATTCGTATCGCAATTGGTCATAAACAGGAAACAAGATACATCGTTACCCGATTTGAAATAGATAATACTGCTAATTTTAAAGGAGGGCAGGTGGTAGGTGTTCCTGATGCCGCACATGTCAATGCTAAATTACGTGGAATACTTAATTCATATCAGGATGCCCTGGATAAGATAAATACATCATCCTATACTTGTACCCAACTTGTCGAATACTTGTCCTCGGTAAAGCAGGGAGCCATCTCTTATAGTGTCGCTTCGGCTGACTATATGCAGAATTTGATTAAAGAGGGGAGAAGGACCACTGCCTCCTTATATCAAAGGGCGAGTGATTACTTCATTGAGTTTGTCAAATATGATATAATGCTTGATGGAATTACTCCCCGGACCATAAAGGACTTTGATATTTATCTAAAGAATGTCCGAAGGCTGGCTCCTGTTACTTGTGGTATGCACATGGCACATTTGAAGGCAATAATCAATCAAGCAATAAGGGATAAGAAGGTATCATATGACACGCATCCTTTTGAATATTATGAAAGACCAGCAGGAATGCCCAAAGAGCGTGATATCTCGGTAGCTGACGTAAAGAAGATAAGGGATGCGGAGATAAAAAAGAAGTCTCAGCGTGTTGCCAGGGATGTGTTCATGCTTTCGTATTATCTAGGAGGTATCAATCTGATGGACTTGATGCAATACAATTTCAAAGATGCGAAAATTATGGAATATGTACGTGAAAAATCCAAAAACACAAAGAAAGGTGATATGAAGATCAGCTTCACTATTCCTGAGGAAGCAAAACCGATTATCAAAAGATGGATGGGGCGTAATGGAAAGCTTGATTTTGGTTATAAATACTCTTATCCTAATTTTCGTAACTATGTAACAAAAGAAATTATAAGGTTAGGGGAGAGGCTGGAGGTAGAATCGCATGTCGTATATTATTCAGCCCGGAAATCCTTTGTCCAACATGGTTTTGAACTGGGCATACCATTGGAAACGTTGGAGTATTGTATAGGCCAAAGCATGAAATCCAATAGACCGATCTTTAATTATGTCAGAATTATGAGAAAACATGCTGATGAAGCCATAAGAAAGATTTTAGATAATCTAAAGTGAGGATTCAAGAACTAGAGCGATTGCTTCGGCAGTCGCTTCCTCTTTTTCTTTGTCTATCTCTGAGTTTAGCCGTTCTATCAAGTCCATATTTCTTGTGACAATCGTTTTTGTGCCCTCAGAGGAAGAAATTGTAAGTTCATAGTGTCCATAGCCTATAAACTTTTTAGATAGTTGATGAGCAGTTGGGGCTAATTTTGACATATGCAATTGCGTTAGTCTGCGAAAAAAGAAAACGGTTCCGCTTTCCCGTTGCGTTACATTCCGTAATCGAAACAGTGGGTACATTAATACTCCACACGGGGGTCGGAACTGTATTATGAAGAAGCTGCAGGCAATAAAAATCGTCTGTAGCTCAATACGAGACAACGCCTCGGTTACTTCAAAATGTAACGCAATGCAAAGATGGTATTTTATATGACTTTACAAAAAACAAAACGGGAAAATTCAAGTAAAGCATAAGGGTGAGAGATTATATAATGATGATGAAAAGATAGGAGAAAGGCAGCTTATTCGGCTGCCTTCATTCATAAATTACTCGACAGATACTTTGTGCTTTAATCAAATGAAACAAACATAAGAGTAAAGAGACCAATTAAAACCATAATAAATACAATCACAATATAAAAGACTTTTTTCATAAACAAACGATTTGGTTTAACATATATTTATTTAAATATTTA
>OGRU01002985.1_pt1 | contig 10495 bp, 9 predicted proteins | sample 1553541 | NCBI WGS metagenome assembly OGRU01 (sample SAMEA2580068, study PRJEB22360) | human gut metagenome | biome: human gut; feature: human-associated habitat; material: faeces | place: Denmark | collected 2008/2010 | reverse complement strand
GGGCACTGACCGGCCCGCTACCCTATCCGGTGAAGCCGCAGGTGCTTATGCCGGGCCAGCCGCTGGCGCTGGATGCGCTGAGCGAGGGCTGGCCTGCCGGTGCGCGGCTGGTGTCGTTTGCCACAAAGCACCGGGTAAAAAGCCTTGGCTACCGGCTGGAGCTGCCCCGTGCAGGCAAATTTTCGCCGGAGCAGGCCCGGGCGCTGGGGGTGCCGGTGCAGCAATGGAAGATGCTGCAGAAAGGGCAGAGCGTTGCCGTGGAGGGCAGAACGGTGCAGCCTGCGCAGGTGCTGGGCGCCCCGCGCAAGGGGTTGAGCGTGGTATTTTCCGGCGATACGGCCCCCTGCCCGTATTATTTGCAGGCAGCGCATGACGCAGACCTGCTGATATGCGATGCCACCTATGCCCTTCCGGAGCAGGAAGACCAGGCCCGTCAGTGGGGGCACAGCACCTTTGGGCAGAGCGCATCCCTTGCCGCGCAGGCGAGAGCAAAGCGCCTTTGGCTGACCCATTATTCCCCCATGATCACCGACCCGGAGGAGTATGCCGCGCAGGCACAGAGCATCTTCCCGGCGGCGGAGTGCGGCTTTGACGGCAAAAGCATCACCCTGCAGTACGAGGAGGCACAGCCATGACCATCCGGATGGACGAGGGTGCGGCAGAGCTGCTGGACACCCTGCACAGGGCGGGCTATGCAGCCTACGTGGTGGGCGGCTGCGTGCGGGACAGTCTGCTGGGCCTTACACCGCACGACTGGGACCTGTGCACCAGTGCTCTGCCGCAGCAGGTGATGGAGCTGTTCGGCGCGCAGCGGTGCATCCCCACCGGCCTGCAGCACGGCACGGTAACGGTGAAGCAGAGCGGTGCCCTTTACGAGATCACCACCTTCCGTACAGAAGGCACCTACACAGATGGCCGCCACCCGGACGAGGTGCACTTTGTGCCGGATGTGCGGGAGGACCTGGCCCGGCGGGATTTTACCATCAACGCCATGGCCTACAATGAAAAAGAGGGCCTTGTGGACCCCTTTGGCGGGCAGGCCGATCTGCAAAGCGGCATCGTACGGGCGGTGGGTGTGCCCCGCCAGCGGTTCACCGAGGACGCGCTGCGCATCCTGCGGCTGTACCGCTTCGCAGCCCGGTTTGGCTTTGCCATCGACCCGCCCACGGCGCAGGCGGCACAGGAGCTGTGTGCCCATCTGGACTGCGTATCGGTGGAGCGCATCGAGGAAGAGCTTGCAAAACTGCTGAGCGCTCCCGCCCCTGCGGCATATCTTGACAAAAAAATACTGCTTGTTATTCTGCCGGAGCTTTCATCGGAGGCACTGGCGGCGGCAAAGCCGGTGGTGGATGCCTGCCCGGCGGGTGCAGAAAACCTGCCCATCCGGCTGGCGGCGCTGCTGTACAGCCTTGGCGAGGACGGCATCCGCCGCACACTCAAGCGCCTGCGCTGCTCCAATGCCTTGATTGAAGAGGCGGCGGTGTTGGTGCGGGAAGCCAGAAGGCGTGACGGTAGCTTTCTCTTCGGACACGAGTACGGGTTGCGGCACCCAGCGGATGCTTCGTGCTTTGAGCAGCACTCGCATCCTGCTGGCCGCTGCTCCAACAGCAACTCCTTGTTTCCGCCGCAGGCGGCAGTCGTTGCCGTTGCAGGCCATTCCATCGCCCGCCCTATTGCCTTCGGCAACAGGGTCCCACCCCAGCGGACGGTCCTCAGAGAAACTACCGTCACACCCGACTTTACTATCTACGCCCGCCGACTACTGGGCAAATATAACTTGTGTACCGTGCGGCGTTTGGCAGCACTGGGCACAGCCCTGCAGCCGGAACGGGCGGCTGATTTTGCTGCACTTTCCGAATTGGCCGAACAATTGGACGCGGACGGCGTATGCTGCCGCGTCAGCCAGCTGGCTGTGAATGGCCGCGACCTGATGGCGGCAGGCGTCCCGGCGGGGCCGGGCATCCGCAAAGTGCTGGAAGCGCTGCTGGACGGTGTGATCCGGGAAAAATATCCCAACGAGCGGCAAGCCCTGCTGGCCGCAGTGCAGCAGCTCGCTGCGTCTTGACAAGCTCTTTTTTCAGAGTTACTATTATACTACTGTTTTAGTGTGTTGAATGCACCAAAGGAGAACTTATGACCACACAGACCCCTGATTCAAAGCCGCGTGCCCTCATTGCCATGAGCGGCGGCGTGGACAGTTCGGTGGCGGCATGGCTCATGCAGCAGGCAGGCTATGACTGCACCGGCATCACCATGCGGCTCACCCGCAACGAAACGCTGGGACAGTCCGGCTTTCACACCTGCTGCTCGGAAAAGGACATCGAGGACGCGGCAGAGGTGGCGTTTGCCATGGATATCCCGTACGAGGTGCTGGATTTCACGGCCGACTTCCGGGAACAGATCATTGAAAAATTCGTCCGCGTGTATGAGGCGGGCGGCACGCCGAACCCCTGCATCGACTGCAATAAATATATGAAGTTCCGCCATCTGCTGGACTGGGCCCGGGCACACGGCATGGAGTATGTGGTCACGGGCCACTATGCCCGGGTGGAGCAGGACGAGGCCACCGGCCGTTTCCTGCTCAAAAAGGGGCTGGACGAGGGCAAGGACCAGAGCTACGTGCTCTACAACCTCACGCAGGAGCAGCTGGCGCATATCCGTCTGCCGCTGGGCGGCCTGCACAAGACTGAGGTGCGCGAGATCGCGGAGCAGCACAAATTCGTCAATGCCCGCAAGCACGACAGTCAGGACATCTGCTTCGTGCCGGATGGCGACTATGCCCGCTTTATGGAGGACTTCACCGGCAAACACTACCCGGCAGGTGATTTTCTGGACGAGAGCGGCAGGGTGGTGGGCACCCACAACGGCGCGGTGCGGTACACCATCGGCCAGCGCAAGGGGCTGGGCCTTGCCATGGGGGCACCTGTGTACGTCTGCGGCAAGGACATGCAGGCAAACACCGTCACGGTAGGGCCGGAGGAGATGCTGTTCGACCGCATCGTGTATGCGGACGAGGTGAACTGGATCGCCATTCCGGAGCTGACCGGGCCGCTGCGGGTCACAGCCCGCACCCGGTACCATCAGGTGGAGCAGGCCGCCACCGTCTACCCGGCGGAGTGCGGCTTCCGGCTGGAATTTGACCAGCCCCAGCGCGCCCCTACGCCCGGTCAGGCCGTGGTGCTGTATCAGGGCGACACCGTGCTGGGCGGCGGCACCATTACGAGAGTGGAAAAGTAACAAGGAGAACAAAATGCAAAATCAGTATTCCCGCACGCAGTTGCTGCTGGGCGCGGAAGCTATGGAAAAACTGCACAATTCCCGCGTGGCGGTGTTCGGCATCGGCGGCGTGGGCGGCTACACGGTGGAAGCGCTGGCGCGCAGCGGCGTGGGGGCACTGGATCTGATCGATGATGATAAGATCTGCCTGACCAATCTCAACCGCCAGATCATTGCCACCCGCAGCACGGTAGGGCAATATAAGGTAGATGTGGCTGCGCAGCGCATCCACGACATTGACCCGGACATCAGGGTGACCACCCACCGGTGCTTCTTTGGTCCGGAAACACAGGACCAGTTCGACTTTACCCAGTACAACTATGTGGTGGATGCCATTGACACCGTCACCGGCAAGCTGGCCCTTGTGATGAAGTGCAAGGAGGCAGGCACCCCCATCATCTGCTCCATGGGTGCAGGCAACAAGATGGACCCGACCCGCTTTGAAGTGACCGATATCTACAAGACCTCGGTCTGCCCGCTGGCCAAGGTGATGCGCACCGAGTGCCGCAAGCGCAAAATCAAGCACCTGAAGGTGGTCTACTCCAAGGAGCCTGCCATGACCCCCATCGAGGATGACGACATCAGCTGCAAGTATCACTGCATCTGCCCTCCGGGCACCCAGCGCAAGTGCACCCAGCGCCGTTCGGTGCCGGGCTCCAATGCCTTTGTACCCTCGGTGGCCGGCCTGATCATCGGCGGCGAGGTGGTAAAAGACCTTGTGGGCTTTGTACCGATGAAGGGGTAAAACAGACTGCAGACTCCTGCTGTGTGGGACGATTTGAAATGCGCTCCGCGTTGCTTTGCGCATAAGCTAAGGAAATTATATTTTTGATTTTGGGGTTCAGAAACGCCTGCGGGCGTTTCTGAACCCCATTTTCATGGGCGGGGGTCGTGGAGGAAAGGCTTGTGCTTGCGGGCAGAACCCTCTCGGTCACGCCTGCGGCGTGCCAGCTCCTGAGAGGGTTCAGCCCGCTGAAAACAAGCAGAACGTTAACTCCGCCGCGCGAATGTTTCCACAGGAAACCAGCGCGGCAGCTTCCGCTTTCGGTTATGACTCCTCCCGTGAAAAGGCAATTCTGGAAAATCCGCAGATTTTCCAGAATTGCGAAATAAAATAATAATTCCGCTGAAAATGGTCAGAGCATCAGCGGAGACCATTTAAGATCGCGCTTTTTACGCGCTGCAGCGTTCCATAACATAAATTTGCAATCAATTTGCATTTTGGTATTGCAATTGGAGAGAATATCGTGTATAATCATCCCTGTTCAAAATGCAACCAATTTGCAATTTACTAAAATGAAGCGACGAACGGTCGTTTTTAGGAGCGTATATGGAACTGTTTCTGGATGTTCTGGGCGAATCTCTGGTGGATACCGCCAAGATGCTGCCCTTCCTGTTTCTGGCTTATCTTCTGATCGAGTATATCGAGACCCGCCACGGTGAGCGCATTGAAGCACTGCTGGCAGGCGGCGGGCGCTGGGGCGCGATTCCGGGCGCGGTGCTGGGCTGTGTGCCGCAGTGTGGCTTTTCGGCCATTGCGTCCAACTTCTACTCCTCCCGCGTCATCACGCTGGGCACCCTGATGGCCGTCTACCTTGCCACCAGCGACGAAGCCATCCCGCTGCTGGTATCCATGCCGGCCTACTGGGATAAGCTGGCTGTGCTCATGGTCATCAAGGTGGTATACGCCATTGTGGTGGGCTTTGTGCTGGATTTTGTGCTGCGCGGCGTGCTGCCCAAATCGCTGCGCGGCGGCTACACCGGCCATGCCGACGAGGTGGACTGTCACGAGGAGCACAGCGACGAAGAGGGCAAGCCCGCCCCCATCTGGAAAGCGGCCCTGCGCCATACGCTGGAGATCTTTGTGTTCATTTTTGCGTTCAGTCTGGTGTTCGGCCTGATCGTGGAAGGCGTGGGCGAAGATGTGTTTGCAGACCTTCTGGGCAGCATGGGCTTCTTCCAGCCGGTAGTGGCTGCGCTGGTGGGCCTGATCCCCAACTGCGCCGCCAGCGTGCTGCTGACCCAGCTGTATGTGGAAGGTGCTCTGCGCTTTTCCAGTCTGGTGGCGGGCCTTTGCACCGGTGCAGGCGTGGGCCTTGCGGTGCTGTGGCGCACCAATCCTTCGTGGAAGCAGAACCTGTTTATCACCGGCCTGACATGGGGTGCAGGCGCATTCCTCGGCGTGGCAATGCAGGTGGTCGTGGCCGTGTTTGCGTGATCACCAGAAGGAGCTGCAAAGAAAACGGCATCGTGAAACAAAATAAGGCTATTGCATGGAATTCTGTGCAGTAGCCTTATTTTTATGCCCAAATGCACCCCAATTTTAAAAAAGTATGGTATACTGGTACAAAACTCAGTTCCATAGGGGAGAATAGAATGCAATATAAGATTCTGGCAAGCGATTATGACAATACACTGGTGCCCTTTGGCGAGGGCAAGCCGCGTCAGAAGGTGGTCAGGGCGGTAAAGAAGCTGCAGGCCGCAGGCGGCAGATTTGTGCTCAGCACCGGACGTGCGTATCCGTGCGTCAACCTCAAAGGCCAGCTGGGCGGCATCCGGTTCGATTATGCCATCACCTGCAACGGTGCCTGTGTGGTGGACCGCGAGGGCCGCATCGTGGCCGAGCACCCGCTCACCGCTGAGGAAATGTACGCACTGGTGGATTTCTGCGAGGATTATAACTATCCGCTGCAGTTCAATTTCAGGGATGCCTGCTACGCCTACTGCGAGTATGAATATCTGCACAGGGGCTATCAGCAGATGAACAGCATCGGGCTGGACTGCGTGGATGGCGAAGATCAGGACCGCCACCTGATCGATATGCCCCACGCGGCCTTTGCGGCAGTGCCGCCGGAGCACGTGGCAGATTTTGCGGCAAAGTACGGCCATCTGGGCCTGCACTGGATGCAGGTGGGCGCGCAGAATGCCGACGGCCTGTGCTACTACGACATCGTGCGCGGTGGAATGGACAAGGGCGTGGGCCTTGCCGACCTGTGCGAAAAGATGGGCCTGACACTGGCCGATGCCGTGGCGGCAGGCGATTCTGCCAACGATGTGGCCATGCTGAAGGCAGCGGGCCTTGGCTGCTGCATGGCAAACGGCACGCCGGACGCAAAGGCTGCCGCCGACCGCATCATTGGCGATGTGCGGGAGGACGGCCTTGCCGACCTGATCGATGAGCTGTGGTTCGACGGCCCCAGAGCAGAGCCGTCTGGCCGCGACCTTGGCTCGCCTTGGGATAAAATTGAAAGTGCAGGCGGACAATGAGCTTTGAACCGGTGTATAACGAACACAGCCGGGCGCTGATCCTTGGCACATGGCCCAGCCCCAAAAGCCGGGAGATGGCCTTTTACTACGGCCATCCGCAGAACCGCTTCTGGCCCGTGCTGGCCGCGCTGACCGGTGAGCCGGTGCCTGCCCGTGAGGACATTGAAGCCAAAAAGCAGATCATCCTGCGCCATGGGCTGGCCCTCTGGGACACGCTGGAACGCTGCACCATCACCGGCGCAGCGGATGCTTCCATCAAGGATGCAGTGCCGAATGATATTGCCGCTCTGCTGGAAAAGGCACCCATCGAAGCAGTATTCTGCAACGGAGCCACCGCATACCGGATCTATACAAAGTATCTGCAGCCGGTGTCCGGCATTGCAGCGGTAAAGCTGCCCAGCACCAGCCCGGCAAACGCTGCCTGCCGCCCGGAAAAGCTGCGCGAAATCTGGGGCGCGGCCCTCTTGCCGTGGATCAACAAATGATGGCCAGGTTGTAAATTATCCGTGAAAGCCTTGCGTTTTTCGCGGGGTGCGGTATTATGGATGACATAAGGGGCAATGCCCCGGACAAGGAGAAGAAACATGAGCAAGATCATCCGCACCAGAAAGCCCAGCGTTCTGCCATTTTATGCAATGGCACTGGTCTTTTTGGTATTGTGCGCGGTACTGCCGGTGTATAAGCTGTGGGCGCTTCTGGCGGCGCTGGGCGGTGCATTTGTGGCCTTTGGTGCGGCACAGAAGGTCTGCCCGCCCCGGGTGGTGGAGCACGAAGTGCCTTTCCACACCGGTGTGGAGGATGTGGACGCGATGCTGACCGACATTCAGCAGAAACTGGATACCCTGCACACCCTCAACGAGCAGCTGCCGGACCCGCAGCTCTCTGCCGCCATGACCCGCATGGAAAAGGCGGGCCGCTCCATTGTGGAAGCGGTGGAAGCAAACCCGGAAAAGGCAAAGCAGGTGCGCAGGTTCGCAAACTATTACCTGCCGGATGCGGTGAACGTTCTGCAGCAGTATGCAAAGCTGGCAAAGCAGGGCGTGCGCGGCGAGAATGCCGCAGCCATCCGTACCGAGGTGGAGCACAATGCTGCTTCCATTGCCACGGCGTTTGAAAACCAGCTGGATGCCCTGTACGCCGCCGAGAGCATGGACCTTTCTGCAGACATCACGGTGCTGCAGAACATGCTCAAAGGGCAGGGCCTGAGCTAAAAAAGGTAAATGGTATTTGGAAAGGAAGGAATCTCTTATGGCTGATAATACATTCAACTTTGACCTCGATGCACCCGCAGTACCCACCCTGACGCTGGACCCCACCCCGGCAGAAGAGGAAAAGGCAGCACCCGCCCAGCAGGAAGCTGCCGCACCGGAGCAGCCGCAGGTGAACCTGACCCCGGAAGAACAGGCCATGGTGGATCAGTTTGCTGAAAAGATCGATATTACCAACAGCCAGCAGGTGCTGCAGTACGGCTCCGCCTGTCAGAAGAAGATCGGCGATTTCTCCGAGGCTGCGCTCTCCAAGGTGTCCACCAAGGATCTGGGCGAAGTGGGCGATATGATCACCAGCCTGATCGGTGAGCTGAAGAGCTTTGATGCCGGTGAGGAGGAAAAAAAGGGCATCCTCGGCTTCTTCAAGAAGAAGGGCGACCAGCTGGATGCCATGAAGATGAAGTACAACAAGGCCGAGACCAACGTGGAAAAGATCCAGTCCATGCTGGAGGGCCATCAGGTGCAGCTGCTCAAGGACATCGCCATGCTGGATAAGATGTATGATCTGAACATGGCCTACTTCAAGGAGCTGAGCATGTATATCCTTGCCGGCAAAAAGAAGCTGGCCGATGTGCGCGCAAACGAGCTGCAGCAGGCCATGGATAAGGCCAAGGTTTCCGGCCTGCCGGAGGATGCACAGGCTGCCCGCGATCTGGCCGACCAGTGCGAACGCTTTGAGAAGAAGCTCTATGATCTGGAGCTGACCCGCAACATCAGCCTGCAGATGGGGCCGCAGATCCGCCTGCTGCAGAACAACGACACCATGATGGCAGAGAAGATCCAGTCCACCATCGTCAACACCATCCCCCTGTGGAAGAACCAGATGGTGCTGGCACTGGGTCTGGCCCACAGCCAGCAGGCCATGCAGGCCGAGCGTGCCGTGACCGACATGACCAACGACCTGCTCAAGAAGAACGCCGAGGCCCTGAAGATGGGTACCATCGAGACCGCAAAGGAGAGCCAGCGCGGTGTGGTGGACATCGAGACCCTGCAGCAGACCAACAAGAGCCTGATCGAGACGCTGGACGAGCTGAACAAGATCCAGAGCGAGGGCCGCGCAAAGCGCGCTGCCGCCGAGCAGGAGCTGAACCGCATCGAGGACGAACTGAAAGCAAAAATGATGGAGATCCGGAGCTGAGATGGCAAACGCAGATTTTTCGCAAAAACAGAACAGCACTTCCGGCGGTTTTGACGCGGGCAGCTACCGCGAACAAAAGCAGCCGGAGCAGGCCGTGCCGCTGACACCTCTGCAGCAGAAGCTGGCAGGGCTGGAAGCAAAGCTGCCCGCAGCCCTTTCCACCCGCGCAGCTGCACTGGCGTTGAGCGTGGTGGTGATGCTGGCGGCCTTTTTGGGCTTTGGCAGCGCCAAGCTGCGCAGCCGGTACAACGAAGTCCGCAAATGGTACACGGTGGGTGTGGCGGCAGACAACGGCTATAACCTCAACGAGGAGCTGACCACCCGCATGAACACGGCGGCAAACATCATCACTACCGCCAGCAGCACGCTGGGAGCGGACAGTGCCGAGGTGCAGGCCGCACAGAGCGCGCTGAGCGATTTTACCGCCTGTCTGGAAGCCGTGCAGAACGGCGGCAAAAGTCAGGCACTCACCTCGCTGCCCTATTATCAGGGCAGCACGATGCATGCGCTGTATCAGGCCAACGAGGTGCTGGGGTCGCGGATCGACCAGCTCTACGCAAAGCTGCAGGAGCAGGCCGCAGACCCCATGAAGATGGGCGCGGTGCAGGGCCAGTACGGCCAGTTCAACAGTGCGGCTACCATTATCGGCACCCTGAAATACAACGATGCCGTTTACGACTACCAGAAAGAGACCGGCGACTTCCCGGCCAGCGTGCTGGGAGCCATTGCCGGTGTAAAGGAGGTTGAACCCTTCGCATGAAAAATTTTGCAAAACGCGTAAGCGCTCTGGTGCTGGCCCTTGTGGTGGGCGCAGCGGCCCTGTGCCCGGCGGCCCTTGCCGCCGCCAGCCTGCCGGACCTGCCCAAAGACGAATGTGTGGTGGATGATGCCAACATCCTGAGCGACAGCACTACCCAGACCATCGTTGATCTGAACAACCAGCTGCAGTCCAGCTGCAACGGAGCACAGATCAGCGTACTGACTGTAGATTATACGGGTAATTATTCCACTGAGGATTATGCAACACAGGCCTTCAACGCCTGGGGCATCGGCTCGGCTTCCGAGAACAACGGTGTGCTGATCCTGCTGGTGATGGAATCGCCCATCTACGAGGACGGCGATTACTACGTGACCTACGGCGACGGCTTCCGCAACACCACGCTGGAAAGTCAGGCCAGCGCCCTCGCCCAGACCATGGAAAATGACTTTGCCGCCTATGATTACGACGGTGCAGTGACCACCTGTGCCAACAATGTGGCCAGCACCATTGCAAGTGTTTATGGGGTAAATCTGAACAATGGCAGCTACGACGATGGCAGCTATGACGACGGCCCCACCACCTTTGGGGATATCGTTCTGGGTATCGTGATCCTGTTCATGTCCCTGATGGTGATGCTGATCATCGTACTGTTCGTGTTCCGGGTGTTCATTGCACCCATCGGCCACGCAGCAGGCTGGAACTGGGGTCCCTTTGCATGGGGCTACATGGCAGGTTCGGCCCGCCGGCACCGTCCCGGCCCGCCGCCCCCTCCGGGCCCCGGCTTCG